>Ga0066903_100001407_pt1 | contig 17521 bp, 13 predicted proteins | sample PanSoiMetaGPlot1_FD_67491 | JGI IMG/M metagenome (GOLD analysis project Ga0066903, IMG submission 67491) | Tropical forest soil microbial communities from Panama analyzed to predict greenhouse gas emissions - Panama Soil - Plot 1 (version 2) | ecosystem: Environmental > Terrestrial > Soil >... | reverse complement strand
ACGATCAGGCGGACGCCGTGGTCTGCTGATCTCCGCCGCTGTGCTCGCGATCGCGCCTGCTGGTTGGGCGTTCTACGCGAGAAGCGACGTCACGTCTGCCGCACCTTCATCAGCGGTGGTCGCGCGAGCCTCCACATTCGAGGCCACCATCGCAAGCAAAACGGCGGCGCCCGCGCCGGCGCCGCCGGGCATGGCGTGGATTCCCGGCGGCGAGTTCTCGATGGGCGCCAACGATCCGCCCGACAGGGACGCCGTCGGCATGCAGGCGACCGAAGACGCGCGGCCGATTCATCGCGTCTACGTCGACGGCTTCTTCATGGATCGGACCGACGTCACCAACGCGCAGTTCGCCGCGTTCGTGAAGGCGACGGGCTACGTGACGATCGCCGAGCGCACGCCGCGCGCGGAAGACTTTCCCGCGGCGCCGCGCGAGAACCTCGTGGCCGGCTCGGTCGTGTTCACGGCGCCCGATCACGCGGTGCCATTGAACGACCACCTGCAGTGGTGGGACTACGTGAACGGCGCGAACTGGCGCCACCCGCTCGGGCCGAAGAGCGACATCGCCGGCAAGGAGAACTATCCCGTGGTCCACGTCGCCTACGAAGACGCCCAGGCGTACGCGCACTGGGCGGGCAAGCGACTGCCGACCGAAGCCGAGTGGGAGTTCGCAGCCCGCGGCGGCGCCGCCGGCCAGCCGTTCGTCTGGGGCAACACGTTCAAGCCGGACGGCAAGTGGATGGCGAACACGCACGAGGGACATTTCCCGGACCGCGACAGCGGCGAAGACGGCTACGCCGGGATCGCGCCCGTCGCGCAGTTCCCGCCCAATCAGTACGGTCTCTACGACATGGCCGGCAACGTCTGGCAATGGGTCAGCGACTGGTATCGGCCCGAGTACTACGCACAGCTTGCCGCGGCCGGAACAGTCGCGCGGAACCCCCAAGGTCCAGACTCGCCGTTCGATCCGTCGGAACCGGGTGAGCGAAAGAAGGTCCACCGCGGCGGGTCGTTTCTCTGCACTGACGAGTATTGCTCACGCTACATCGTAGGGACCCGCGGCAAGGGGGAGGTTGACACGGCCACGAATCATCTGGGCTTTCGCTGCGTGAAGGACCTCAGCGCACGATGAGGCCGCCGATTGCGCTCATCGCGATCCTGCTCGTGCCGGCCGGGGCGGCGGCACAAGTCGATCAGGTCGCAACGCCGCCGCCCAACATCGTGCTGTCGAACTACAACAGCGTTCCGGTCGGACCGTACGGCGGTCTCGAGGGCTCCGCGTACGTCGCCCGCATCGACGATCCGTCCGCATCCTGGTTCAATCCCTCCGGCCTCGCGCATCAGGCGGCGGCGCAGATCAGCGGCAGCGCCGGCGTCTATCAGCGGACGTACGTCGCGCCTGCGGCGCTGCCCGATCGGGGCGGTTCGGTGCAGCAGCTGCCGAACTTCGTCGGCTTCACGTTTTCGCCGGCAACCGGCTACACGGTCGGCGCGGCGCTGCTCGCGACCAACAGCTGGAATCAGGAAACCGACTCGCAGCTCTTCACGGCGGTCCCCGGAGGCCAGCAGCGCTTCGCCTACTCCGCCGACTCCGAGTTCAGCCAGCGCATCGCGGCCGTCAGCGTCGGCTATGCAGGCAGCGCCCGGTGGCGGGCGGGCGGCGGATTCGCATTCAGTCTGATGAACCTGCGGCTGGTTGCCAGCACGAGCGATCGCATCGCCACGAGTTCGGACCTCCGGTCACTGCTGGTGTCGTCGCGGGCCTCCGCGTCGGCGCTTCAACTCCGTGCACAGGGCGGAGCGCAGTTCGAGTCCGGACACTGGAGACTGGGCGGCTCGGTGCGCACGCCGGGCGCGACGCTCTCCCACTCCGCATCGATCACGATCGATGGCGTTCTCGCCGCGGGCAGTGGTTCGCTGGGCGCGTCGGTCTTCGACAGCGACGCGCCGCGCGCCTATCACCTGCCGTGGGAGTTTCAGGGCGGGCTCGCGATCGTGGTGCCACGAGCGGAGATGGAGTTCGACGTTCAGGGCTATTCGCCGATCAGCACCTATTCGTTTCTGGCCACGTCCGAGCCGCTTCTGATCTACGCCGCCGCAGCAAACAGCCCGCCAGTCGTGTCTCAGCAGCCCGTTCCCCCTCTGACCTCGGCGTCCGACGGCGTCGTGAACGTCGCCGCGGGCGGCCACGTGAAGCTGCTGGCTGGACGCGAGCTTCGGGTGCACGGCGGCATCGCGACGAACCGGTCGCCGGTCGCATCCGGCGACACTGTCTTCACCAAAGTCAATCTCCTGACGTGGAGCGCCGGCGTGACGGGCACCTTCGGGAAGCTCCAGTTCTCGGCCGGCCTCAGCCGTCAGGCCGGCAGCGCCGACGATGTGTCGCTGCGGAATCTCTTGAACGGCGAAGTCGTCCGCTCGCGCATCGACGTGCGCATGACCGGCTTCATCTACTCGCTGGCCTACCAGTTCTAGACGCAGAGGAGCAGTCATTCATCATGAGTCTTCATACACGGACGCGCCCGCTTCGCGCCCGGGCCTGGATCGCGTTGATCGCGGCGGCTGCCGCCATCGCCGCCTCGCCACAGACGCAGCCATCGAACCTGCCGAGCAACGACATGGTCGCTCTCGCCCAGAAGCCATGGACCGGCGACCTCGACGGCATGATCAAGCGGCGCATGATTCGCGTGCTGGTGCCGCCCAGCAAGACGCACTTCTTCATCGACAAAGGCGTGCAGCGCGGAATTACCTACGATGCGCTGAAGCAGTTCGAGGACGAACTGAACGTGCGACACAAGACCGGCAACCTGCGCGTCCATGTCGTGTTCATCCCGACGTCACGCGACAAGCTCCAGCAGGCGCTGATCGAGGGACACGGCGACATCGTCGCGGCCAACGTCACGGTCACCGACGCGCGGCAGGATCTGGCGGACTTCGTCGCGCCGACGTTCACCAACGTGAAAGAGGTCGTCGTCACCGGCCCGGGTGCGCCCGTCATCGCGAGCGTCGAGGACCTGTCCGGCCAGACCGTTCACGTGCGGCAGATCAGCGCGTACTACGAGAGCCTGCAGGCGCTGAACCGCGCGCTCGCGCAGCGGAGCAAGCCGCCGGTCGTCGTGAAATTCGTCCCCGACGCACTCGAAGACGAAGACGTGCTCGAGATGGTCAACGCCGGGCTCGTGAAGATTTCCGTCGTCGACGATCATCTGGCGAACTTCTGGAAGCAGATCTTCACGAAGATCGTGGTGCATGCCGACGTGGCGGTGAGGACCGGCGGAGAGGTTGCGATGGCCGTCCGCAAGGACAGCCCGCAGCTCAAGGCGCAGCTCGACACATTCGTGAAGACGCACGGGAAGGGAACGGCGTTCGGCAACGTCACGCTCCGAAAATATCTCCAGAGCGTGAAGTACGCGAAGAGCGCGACGTCAGACGTTGAAATCGCCAAATTCGACCGGATCGTCGAGTTCCTCCAGAAGTACGGCGACAAGTACGACCTCGACTGGCTGCTGATGGCGGCACAGGGCTATCAGGAATCCGGGCTCGACCAGAGTGTCCACAGCAAGGTCGGAGCGATTGGCGTGATGCAGGTGATGCCGCAGACCGGCAAGGACATGAACGTAGGAGACATTTCGCAGGTCGAGCCGAACATCAACGCCGGTATCAAGTACATCCGGTTCGTGGTCGACCAGTACTACAAGGACGAGCCGATGGATCCGCTGAACAAGGCGCTGTTCGCGTTCGCGTCCTACAACGCCGGGCCGGGGCGGCTCCGCCAGCTTCGCGCGGAGGCCCGGCGGCAGGGGCTCGATCCGAACGTGTGGTTCAACAACGTCGAGCGTGTCGCCTCGGCGCGGATCGGCCGTGAGACCGTCCAGTACGTCAGCAACATCTACAAGTACTACGTCGCGTACCAGCTCGCGTGGGCCGAGCGGGAATCGCGCAAGACCCGCTGAGCGTCGATGCGGACTACGACGATCGATGTCAGGGCGATTTGCGTCATGGGATTGTTGATCGCGAGCGCCTGCCCATGCGCCGCTCAGCAGGCGACGTCCGGATTTGCACGTCCGAACACCGACTACGCCGAACCGGATCCGCCAACGCCGCCGCCCTTGCCCGCGAGATCGTTCGTCATGCCGGACGTGCCTGATGACTGGAACCACTTCACGACGTACGACGGCCGCCGGTTCTCGCTGCGCTTCAGCGTCGTCGCCATCCTCGACTACAACTCGTTTTCACAAAACGACGAGAGTGTGAAGCAGGTCGGCGAGCAGAAGAATCAGTGGGATCTCAGGACCTGGCGCCTGATGACGAGGGGACGGCTGAAGTTCGCTCATCCAGTCGATTACTTCGTCAGCGTGGAGGTGAAAGGAAAGGACCACGTTGGAGACGGGGACTCGAAGGTCGGCTTCACCGACCTCGACATGTCGACGGAGGCGTGGAAGCTCGGCACGCTTCATTACGGCAAGGTCAAGGAGCCGATCGTGTACGAAATGGTCGGCGATGCCGCGAACCTCCAGCAGCAAGAGCGCGCTCTGAATCCGTTCTTCGTGAGTCGCGGCATCGGACTTCGGTTGAGCAGGCCGTTTGCACACGACACCATGACGTACACGGTCGGTTGGTACAACGACTGGTACGTGCAGGGTCAACGCTTCAACGAGAGCGGGAACGATTTCGTTGCCCGGCTGACCGCGGTGCCGTACTGGAAGAACGACGGGGCGAACTATGTTCACGTCGGGATCTCCGATCGGTACATCGGGGCCGATGCGGGGACGCTGCGCTTCAGAGGTCGCCCGGAGAGCAACGTGACGAGCTATTACGTGGACAGCGGATCGATGGCTGCCAACCACGCGAATGAAGTCGCCGGCGAGACGGTCGTGAATCGCGGGGCCTTCTTGATAGGCGCCGATGCCGTGCGCGCACTGGTTGATGCGCCGGAATCGGGGAACCCTCAGTTCTGGGGTCTTTACGTGGTCGCGAGTTACGTCCTGACGGGCGAACACCGTCCGTACGACAAGACGGTCGGGTACGCCCGCCGGATCATGCCCCGCGGCAGGTGGGGTGCCTGGGAAGTCGTCGGGCGCTACTCCCACGTCGACGTCGCCGACCGGACGATCGACGGCGGTGTGTTCAACCGCGAGACCATCGGCTTGACCTGGTGGGCCACGCGGCGCTGGAGGCTCAGCGTGGACTATGGCTCCATCGACCTCGACCGCGCCGGCACCAGCGGTGTGACGAACGCGGTCCATACCAGGCTGCAGTGGGTGTACTGACGTCGCGAACTGTGACCGGAAGCGGTCGCGCATCAGCATCCACCGAGATATGGCCGAGGTCAACATGGATCGGCACTCCCCTGAGGTGCGAACCGATAGCGGGCGCCGTGGACACGTTTGGCTGGCTGAGACAGCGCCGGATACGAATTGCGTTGACCACCGGCTTCGATCGAGACATCACAACCATGCTGCTCGCCGCCCTGGGCTGGACGAACGGCATCGCGGATCTGACGCTGTGACGAACGGCAGGGGTGAATGTCGGATCAGCTGATTTCGACAGCCGTGTGCTCGGCACAGAGGCCTCTCACGGCTTGCACATTCTCCTCACGGGCCGCCAGTGAGTACGCGCAGAGCACGTCCATCTGGCAGCTCTTCGCCATCTCGTCCCACAAGTGTTCGAGTTGCACCGCCGCTTCGAGACACCCGTGCACCCACACGGCGGCCGAGCACTCCGCGACCGCGGCGACTCTCGGATGCGGGCCCGTCGCGCGCCGGGCGGCCTCGACCACCAGCGCTCCGATGATGTCCAGGAATCGCGTCGGGTCGGGCCAGCCATTGACCATCACCTTCGCGAGCAGCTCATCGATGTTTACCGGGATGTAGCGACGCTCCGCGATCGCAGAGGCGAGATCCGGCGATGCCTGCAGCCGCTGTTTGAGGCTGACGTCGTGCGCCTCGGTCACCAGCGCAATGACCACGTTGCCTTCGGACAGCACGCCGGCGATGGAACGACTGAACGCGTCGACGAGGACCGCGTCGCTCGAACAGAAAAGCAGATCGTGCCTGTGCGACGCGAGGCTGTCGCCCCGGGCGACACGCTCGAGCCCTCCGCTGACGAATCCGCCGCCTCGAAGGATGGCGTCGAACACGGGAAGTACGTCCCGCCTCGTGCGTGGTTTGTAGACGTAGCCGTGAGCGCCTCTTTTGAAGGCCTGCTCTACGACGTCCAATGACGATTCGTTGGTCACGAACATCAACTTCGCATCCGGGACCGTCGCGCGGATGCGGACCGCAGCGTCGACACCGCTCAGCATCGGCAGCTCGATATCCAGCAGGACCACGTCCGGTCGCAGCGCTTCCGCCTGGCGAACGGCTTCCAGTCCGTCGGCGGCTTCGCCGACGATCAGGACATCGGCCCGCTCACGCAGCAACTCGCACAGAACCCGGCGGAACCGCTCGTGGTCTTCGACGACGAGCACTCGGTGAACGGCGGGCACTGGGAGGCTGCGGGTCGAGGTCATGCCGAGGCCATCGGGAGTGGCGCCATTTCCGCCGTTCGGGTTGGCACGGTGACTCTCAAGCGGGTTCCCGCTGCGGGCGAGGCGTGAATCTCCAGAAGGCCGCCAACTGATTCCACCCGCTCTCTCATGCTCACCAGGCCGAGCCCGCCATTCGGCACGCTGTCGACGTCGAATCCCTTCCCGTCGTCGGTAATCGTGAGCGCCAGACCGGAGGGCACGCCCGTCAACTCGACAGACACGTGACGGGCGTCGCTGTGCTTCACGGCGTTTCCCAACGCTTCCTGCGCGACTCGGAACAGGCACAGGCCGATATCCGGATCGATCCCCGCCGGCACGTCCCGATGGGCGAAGGCGATGGACAGGTTGGCCAGCGACAGGTCACGCCGCAGGCTGTCGAGGGCGCCCACCAGTCCGATCAGCCGCAACCGCGCCGGGTGCAACCGATGCGACAGGTCACGCACGCTCGTCGAGAGGCCCTGCGTCGTTTCCAGGGCTCGCGACAGCCCTTGCGCGCTGTGGATCGGCAGTTGGTCGGAACGGAGCCGATCGAGCTCGATGGACAACATCGCGAGTTGCTGGTTGATGTCGTCGTGCAGTTCCCGGGCGATGCGGGCGCGCTCGGCCTCCTGCTCGCCGAGCAGCCGCCGGCTGAGATGGCGGATTCGCTCGTAGCTCACGCGCAGCCTGTCCTGGCTGCCACGCAACTCGCGCTCGCTGCCGCGTAGTTCGCGCTCGACCTGCTGGCGCCTGGCCCGTTGAACGAGCAGCGCGGCGATGAGCGTCGTTTGCGCCAGCAACAGCACGACCGCGACGATGATGTAACCCTTGTACTCGTCCCACATGCTCGGCGGTCGAAAGAGGACGCGGGTGCCCGATGGCACACGCGATTCGGCCAGTCCCCAGCGGCGCAACTGGCGCCAGTCCACCGAATCGACATCCGTATCGGGCGACGAGACGGGTATGTCGTCGGCGCGCTCTCCGCGAAGCACGCGCACCGCGAGCGCTGCGATGGCCTTGATCAGGGTCGACTGATCGCGGCGGCGGCCGCCGACGATGCCCGTTTCCACGGCGGAGTCCGCCCAGCTGTACGTCGGCGCGTTGGCGGTCGCGGCGATGCGGGAGACGTAGGACATCTGCTGGAAGTTCTCACCCGCGGCGTCCTGGCTCACGACGACGTAGTACACAGCCGAGTGCGGAGGCAACGTGCGGAGCCGCGCTTCGAGATCGCTCGCCAGCAGCCCGGACAGATACGTGAATTCGACCCGACCCTCGAAGCGGCGGAACTCCGTTCTCGCCTGACTCTCGAACTCGTGGTCCGGCAGGGTGGCGCCGCTCACGACGTAGACACGTTTGAGATCGGGCTGCAGCGCGAGCGCCAGATCGAGCGAGGGGCCGAAGTGGAGTGTGTTGATCAGGCCGGTCGAATTGGCGAAGCGGCCGCTCGGCGGGACGAGCGAATAGAACACCGCAGGCGTGCCCGAAAAGAGCTCGTCGCGGTGGCGGCTCACGAAATCCATCGCCACGTCCCCCATCAGCAGGAGGAGATCGAAATGCTTTCCCGCGTATTTCTGCCGCAGGAAGTCGACGTACACGGTCTCGTACTCAGGATGCGGGAACCTGTTGGCATCGAAGTATTCGGTGTAGTAGTCGATGCGCTGCCCGAGGCCGGTGGCCAGCAGCGTCGGGATCTCCCGCTCCGAGACCTGGGAGAACTGCTCGCTCTGCCTGGCCGTGTTCAGGACGAGTACCTGCTTCGGGCGATCGGCGTCCTGGGCGCCCGCGACCGCGCCGAACAGGCACACGGCGAGCGTCGTGGCCCACAACGCCTTACGCCGAACGCCACACGGCACGGTCAGCATCTGCACGGGAGGTCAGAACTGGGTTTCGATGGTGATCCTGAAGAAGCGCGGCGTCAGGATCGTATTGGGCCGGGGCCAGGGTGCACCGGGGACGAAGGCGCCGCTATAACTCAGGCCGGCGCTCGAGTTCAGCGCGTTGTAGACGTCGAGCGCGGCAGTCGTGCGCGAGCGGCCGCGCCGCAGCACTTTGGCCATCCGGATGTCCAACTGGTTGACACGATCGCCAAACCGCGTTCCGGGCGCCACCAGGTTCACCGTCACGTTGGGGGCGTTCCCGGACAAGTCGCGGCCAAGCGATGCCGCGACGGCGGCGTTTGGCACGGCGTAATTGGCCGCCAGTATCGCACCGGGTTTGCTCTGGAACGCGGCGGACAGCTGAACGCCGATCGCCGGCACGTCGTACGAGGCCAGCCCTCTGAACTGAGTCTGCAGGCCGAAGGCGACGTGGCAGTACGGGCTGACGGGACTCACGATGGACGTGGACAGCCCAACATCGAGCGGACTCGCACCAGTGACCGTCGTATCGAGCTCGGGAAGATGCGCCCGCACGTCGCAGTTGTCCACCACGCTCTGTCCCGTGCTCGTTCCGCCCATCACCGTGACGCCTCGCGCCCGCAGGTTCAGCGTCGCGTCGATGGCGCTGGAGTACTGATACCAGCGTCCGTAGTTGCGGGCGGCCGTCATGAGATTGTTCACCTGACCGGCCCGGTCGGGCGCGACATCGTACAGGCCGGACACCACATAGCCGCCGCCGCCAGGCAACCGGGGATCGAGCGGCGCGACCACGCTGAACGGCGTGAGGTCGGACGGTTGCAGCGCCAGGTTGTCGGCAACGTTGAAGCCCCGAAACCAGCGACGACTGTACGCGACCGTCACCGATGCCTTCGGAAGAATCTGCCGCTGAATCGACACGTCGAGGGTCCAATCCGATGGACGGATTCCCCAGCCGTTCAGGATCGCGGGATCGAAGTTGTTGGTCAGCACGTTCTTCCCGAAGTTCGTGTTCGAGACAACGCCGCACAGGTCGCCTCCGCTCGCCCGGAGGTCCTGCGCGTTGGGGTTCAGCAGGTCGCAATCGGGCACGAAGTTGCCGTTCGCATCGTTCCACGCCCGGGTCACTCCCGACGGACCGGTCCACGTCGTCGTCTGCGGCATACGCAGCGTCGGGTTGGTGGTGAGATAGATGTCGGATGTGCCTGCACCGTCCAGGTACCGGCCGACGTGTACCTTGATCGCCGTGCTGCCGTCGCCGAACACGTCGTACGAGGCGCCCACCCTGGGAGTGATGTCCTTGTAACTGTCGACGCCCGTCGTCTCGGGAATGACGATCGGGACCGGCAGGAAGCGAGACGGCCCTTCCTGCTGCTCGGGAAACCAGCTGTGAGCACGATCGAAGCGCACCGCACCCTGCGCCGTCAGGCGGCCCCGCGTCCAGCGCTCCTGTGCGAAGACCGCATCCCACGCTGTGCGCCAGTGGTTGACCCAGGGGGAGATCGACTCGGTCAATTGATTCGGCACGCCGTTGTTGAACCGGTAGGTCAGGTTCTGCGTGTTCGTCGTCCAGATGGCGTCCTGCGTCATCAAGGTGTGCTGATAGCCAACCTTGAAGGTCTGTGACCCGGTCACATATGACAGAGAGCCTTTCCACAGATAGGATCCGTTATAGGCGTCGCTGAAGTCCTGCGAACGATACGCGAGCCCCGGGATGTTGCCGTTGGCCGCGCACCCGCTCGCACACTGTTCGACGATCCGAATCAGATCGCGGGTGGGATTCGGCACGCGCTCGAAGTTTCCCCAGCCGAAATGCGCCCCCCCGTAGCCGGCGTCGACGAGCAGCCGATTCGACACGGGAGCCGACCACGTGGCCTGCGTGACGCGCATCGGACGCCCGAACACGCCCACGGCTTCGGGCGACACACGCGGGGGATCGATTCCGGCGGACGTCGCGCCCGTACAGGTTCGACAGAGCGCCTGCTCATCCCACAACAGGCTGATCCTGTTGCGCGGCGTCATCTGCCAGGTGACGCGCGCGCTCGCGTTCTCGAACAGACGATCCGAGTATGCTCTCCGGCTCAGGTCGGGTGCATACAACCACTTGGCCGGGTCTCCGGCGTTGAGGTTGTAGTACACGTTCGTGCTGTCCGTCGTGCTCCCGCCGCGGTGCGCGGTAACGAAATACCACACACGATCCCTGGCGATCGGCCCGCCCATGGTGCCGGAAACGTCGTACACCTTTCTGAGCGGGCTGGGCGCGGTGACGCCCAGAGCCTCGAGATCCGGCGTCAGGTTGCTGGACTGGAGGTGCTCTCCGGTTCCGCTGAAAAAGAGCGAGCCGTGCGTCGCGTTGCCGCCGCTCTTCGGCACGAGGTTGACGACGAGGCCGCCCGTTTCGGTCTCGCCCAGGCCACCCGAGCCGGCGAACGTGACCTCCTCGGTGGCGCCGGCGTCCACGACATAGCTGGTTGCCGAGTTGCCGACTGCCGGCCCTCCGACGGTGAAGCCGTCGAGCGCCAATCGTCCCTCGTTGGCCCGGCCGCCGTGAACGGGAAATGCCGTGGTCGCCGTGCCAATCACGATGTCGTTCGCTCTCGTGGCCACCCCCGGGATGAACACGACGAGGGAGTTGTAGCTGCGAACGGTCGGGAGGGTCCTCACGACGTCGCCGGGCAGCGTTGTCGCCGCAGCAGCGCTGCGGACGTCCACGGAGGGAGGCGCGGCCGTCACGGTGATGCTCTCCGCGACAGGACCCGGCTCGAGTTGTGCGTTGATACCCGCGGTGAACGCGCTCGAGATCTCGACCCCCGCCCGAACGTACGGACGGAAGCCCGCTCGTGCAAAGGTGATCGTGTACACGCCGGGGCGGAGACCCTCGATGCGGTACTGGCCGCTGCCATCGCTGACGACGGTGCGGACCCTTTCCATCAGCGCGGCGCTCGTGGCCTCGACGGTGACGTTTGGAAGTGCGGCGCCGGATGCGTCGTGAACGGTCCCGGCGATCGCTTGTGCGAACGCTGTGCCTGGAACGCCGGCCGCCAGCGTGATGAGAATCGCCAACGTCCGACGAGCACCCACCATCATCCCTTTCCGTGTGAAACGGCACTCTCGAACCGGGCACATGATCCTGGGAATTGGTCGCCAGGATCACTCAACGGAGTCCACGAGTATACGATTTCGGGCGCGTCTCGAGGGCAGAGTGTCCGGATCGACCGCCTCACGAGCGTTGCGTGTCTGCGATGGCGGTGAGCAGGTCCTGCGGCGCCGCAGCCTTGTCGATGAAGGCGGACGCTCCCGCTGCGAGCACGGTCGGGCGAAGATCGGGATCGAGGCCGCCGGTCAGGACGATCACCCTGGTGCAGGGGATCGTGCGCCTGATCTCCTTGCACGCCGACAGGCTGTTGACATTCGGCAGATGTAAATCGAGCAGCAGAATATCGGGCTGAAGGCGTTTCGTTTCCGCGAGGAGCGAACTGCCGTCCGTCAGTCGTCCAACGACGTCGCAATCCGACGAGACAACTCGCTCGAGGGCGGCCGCCATCGGTGCGTAGTCATCCGCAATGAGTACGCGCAGCCGAGAGGTGTCCGCCATGTGAGCTGGACCTAATTTAGCATCGGGTTTCGTTCGTCACCGTCCCTCGACCGTCAGCCATTCGAGCCCTGGCGCTTCACCTGAAGTGAATCGCGGCCGCGGCGCGGCGAAAACTACAGGCCGTGCCGCCTGAGTTGGTATGCGAGGACCATGAAAACAACGCCGATTGAAAAAACGACGACGCGATCGAATCGGCTGGGCGGGTGACGTTCCTTCCCGAGCGCCGCCGGTCCCTAGGCGCATTGAGAACGCCATGCTTGAGCGGCGAGTAACCACACCAACGGCGGCTTGCGCACGACGCTAGCCGATCCTGGGGCACCGGATCGGCGTGCCGTTCGGATTCGTGATGATCAGTGCGCGAACCGCGCCGTGGTCGTCCCGCTCGAACTCCAGTTCGGTGCCTGTCGTCCGGACGAAGAACCGCGTTGGTGACGCGGCGAACAGGAGGACGTCCGCATCGCCGTTCAGCCGGAGGACAAGACGATCGTGCTCGAGCGCGACGATCGCGACAGAGCCGCCCAGCGCGTAGGACCCGGCGTACGTGTCAAGGGCCGCGCGGGCGACCGCAACAGTCGGTCGCCGCGCGATGGCGATGAAGGCATCCAGCCGCGCCACGACCTGCGCCGGATCTTCGAGCGCTATCAGATGACCGACGCCCTTCCACACTTCCCGGCGGACTACCGGCACGCTCGCCTGAATGGCGCCGGCGAACGCATGCACATCAGCGATATCCGCTTCGCCGACGATCGCCAGTGTCGGCGCGGTCACCTCGGCAAGGCGCGAGACCGTCGGCGGAATGGGACGGACCTCAAACTGGCCTGCGACGCGGAGATTCTGCGGGTTTGCTGCGAGGGCCTCGAAGATTCTCTTACGGGCCTCCGGCCTGGGTCCGCTCACCTCGAAGGGATCGTGCGCCCAATTGTCGGCGGCCGCCCGTGGATCGTTGGCGGCGAGCGGCGCGTTCGCCGCATTGCCGCGCGCGAGGAAGTAATCTGAGCTTCGCATGCCGTGGACGACCGGCCCGATGAGAAAGAGCGCCTCCACCTGCGCCGGATGCGCGAGGGCAAAATCGAGCGCCAGCGCCGTGCCGGAAGAAGCGCCGACGAGCGTCGCTCGTTCCATGCGGACATGCTGCATCAGCGCAGCCAGGTCGGATTCCGGTGAGAAGGGCACGCTCGCCGCGTCCGATCGCCCGTAACCGCGCCGATCGTACCGAAGCACATGGTACTTCGCGCAGAGCGGTCTCCAGACGTCATCCCAGACGACGGAGTGGAGCAAGCCGTCGTGAAGGAGCACGATGTTGGGCCCGGCGCCGCATTCTTCGTAATACAGGCGTCCACCCCCGGCGACGGTGATGAACGTCGCCGGCGTGTCCGTCGTGGATTGAGGTGACCACGGTTGGACGACGAAGAGGATCATCCATGCTGCGAAGCGCATGTCGTGCCCTCGGGCAATTCAGCCTGGCTACTTCGCTCTGACGAACGGCATGTCGCGCATCCGTGAGGCGCCGATGTGCATCCTGTCATCTCGCGTGAACCAGACGACATATCCCGGCACGGCGAAGTGGTCTCGATAGAGAGGCTGCATCACGAGGCTCGTGTCCGGACGCTGCTTGAGAAATGCCCTGCCATCGTCGGCCGCGAACGTGAACGTCGCTCCCGCCTCGTCGCTCGACCAGTTTCCCTTGAAGGATGCGAGGTCCGACGGCGTCGGCGTCCACGCACGCTCCGCGCTGAAGCGCGTCACGGCGCCGTCGCTGAAGATCGACTGAGGTTACGACTCGATCTTGATCAACTCCACGTCGAACACGAGCATGCCCCTGGGCGCGCCGTGCGCGCCTGCGTAGGCCAGCTTCTCCGGGATCCACAGCCGTCGAGTTTCTCCCTCGACCATCAGCTGTACGCCCTCGGTCCACCCCGGGATGACCTGGTGCAGGCCGAACGAGATCGGCTCATTCCGCGCGACCGAACTGTCGAACATCCTGCCGTCCGTCGTCCAGCCGCTGTAGTGCACTCGAACCTTCGAGCGCGCAGTCGGATGCGTCGTACCGGTTCCCGGCTTGAGCACCTTGCTGGCGAGTCCGCTCGCGGTGGTGGTGGCATCGGCAGGCGGTGACGCGACGTCGGCTGGCGCTGGAATCATGGTCCTAGTGTACCCTCCCGCGGGCGAGCATCGCGACGAGCTCGGCGATCTTTTTCTCGCGGCCTGCGGGCGTCTTCATGGCGTTGGTGCGATACGCGAGTGAAAAAAGGTTCTGCTTGCTGAGGCCGCTGAAGGTCCGCCGCGCGCGCGTGTTCGCCTCGATCGCGGCACGCAGGTCGTCGGGCATGGTCGCGGCGGTGGTGTCGCGCATCGGCGCGTACGCCGCGTCCCATCGGCCGTCGGCCTTCGCCGCGTCGACGACGCGCTGACCGTGCGGCGTCATGCGCCCCGCGGCGACGAGCCGTGCGACGTGCTCGCGGTTGATCCGGCTCCACGGACTCCTTCGCCCTCGCGGCGAGTACCGCTGCAGAAACGACCGCTCGTCGAACGCTTTCCGGATGCCGTCGATCCAGCCCCAGCACAAGACGACGTCGAGCGCCTGCGCGGGCGTCACGGACGTGAGGCGTGACGATTTCTTGTGGATCTTGATCCACACCTCGGGCTCGGTGTCGTGGTGCGCGGCGAGCCACGTCTCGAACGCGGCTTCGCTCTCGAACGTCTTGATGCGCCGCGGATCAGGAACGACAGGGGCCATCGGTCACCACTTGGACTGTATCCGAGTCGCGGACCAACATCGCACACCCCGAACGGCTTTGCTCCGTTGCACTTGGACCTCGTGGTCGTCAAGGAAGGCGAGGAGTTTCGTACGCAGCTCCAGTCGAATGCGCTCTCCACCGTCTTCACGAGGACGTGATGCGGTCCGTCTCCTACGGGTGTAGTATTGAGGCGTGCCACGAAAGTCCGAGGCGCCGCCTCGCCTGACCGCGCTGCAGCTGGCCGTCATGCAGGTGCTGTGGTCGCGCGACGAGGCGTCGGTGACCGACGTCCAGCGCGCGATGACGGGACGGCGGCTCGCGCTGACCACGGTGGCGACGCTGCTCGTGCGGCTGGAGCAGCGCGGACTGGTCAGTCACCGCGCCGAGGGGCGCCAGTACGTCTATCGATCGCGCGTGTCGCCGGCCGACGTGCGGGAGACGGCCACGCGGGAACTGCTGCGCAATCTCTTCGACGGCGACGTCACGGCCTTCGTCAGTCACTTGCTCGACGCGCGCAAGCTGACGCGCGAAGAAGTCGCCGATCTGCAGCGTCTGGTACGCAACAAGCTCCCCGGGGAACGCCGCTGATGACGGAGCACATCCTGACGACGTGGCTCCTGACGTATGCGGTGCACGGCGCGCTCTTCGCGGCGCTGGCAGCCGTCGCCGAACGCACCCGCTGGGGAAGCGTGGCGTCGCGCCGCGACGCGTTCTGGAAGCTGGCGCTCGTGGGCGGGATCCTGACGTCCACCGTGTTCATCGTGGCGGGATCGGCGCCGTCCGGTGCGGCGGTTCGTCTGTCGCCGCAGAGTGTGATCGCGCCCGCGTTGGAAAGCGACGGCAGGTTCTGGCTCGCGACGGCGTGGATGGCGATCACCGCGATACGTGCGCTGCGCACGGCCCGCGCGTGGCGCCTGAGCGTGCGACATGCCGGGCGACGCCGCGTCATTCGACGGGGCCGCGCCACCGCGCTCCTCCAGGAGATTCTCGGTCCTCCCGCCGATCGCGTGACGTTATCGTCCAGCCGCACCTTGCGCGTGCCCGTCGCGTTCGCGCGCGAAATCTGCGTGCCGATCCGCGTACTGCGCGAGCTCCCGGACGACGAGCTGCGCGCCCTTCTCGCGCACGAAGCGGCACACGTCGTCCGCCGCGACACGGTCTGGCTGATGATCGCCGCCGCCGTTCGCGTGCTGGGATGGTGGCAGCCCCTCAACCTCGTGGCCGCGGCGCGCCTGCGGCTGGCCATGGAGTTGTGCTGCGACGAGCGCGCTGCCGCGGAACCGCACGAACGCGCCGCGCTGGCGCGGTGCCTGATCAAAGTCGCCGAATGGAACGTTCGCCCGCTGAATGATGACGACGCCGTGCTTGCGACGATGGCGAGCCGTGGGTCGGCGCTGCGGCGGCGGCTCGAGTCGCTGCTGGACGAGGCGCCGCGCCGCCGTCAAAGACATCCCGTGGGCCCGTGGCTCGCCGTGACGACGGTCGCCGTGCCGGTCGTGAGCCTCGCACCCGTCGTTACGATCGCGAGCCTGTCGCGCGTTCCCGCGGCGGCGGTCCGGCTGGTGAGACAGGTGCAGGCCCCGGAGGCGCCGGCCGCGCGCGACGTGCCGTTTCCCGGAGTCGCCGACGCACGGCCCGCGCCGCGTGCGTCGACAACGGCCGTCGCGGCGCCCTTGCCCGCCGAAGCGCGAAGCGCGAAGGCTGGGCCGATGGCCGTAGCGGCCGATCGAGCCGCCGTTGCTGAGAGCGCGCCCGACCAGCTATCCGCCCAGCTATCAACAATGATGCCGCAATCGACGCCCGTCCGCCCGGGTCTCGAGCCCCTGCCGGTCCCGTCGGCCCCGTCGACACGTCTTCGAGACGCGGTTGCGGCCGCGCGAATTCCCCCCCAACCGGAGTCGTCGCGAACGCGGCTGGACATCCCGGCTCCCGGGCGGCGCGGGATAGCGAGGTACATCGGCTTCGACACCACACGCCCGAAGATCGACGTCCCCGCCCCCGAGCAGCGCGGCCGGAGCTGGATCGCGCAGCAGGCCTCGTTCGACACCGCCCGTCCGAAGTAGAGGATCCGCCGGTCCCGCCAGACTACTACACATGTAGTAACGTCTAATACTACACACGTAGTAATAATCGCGAGGAGGATGGCATGGGGGCGGTGCTGGCGCTGGCGGCGTGGCTCGGGTTGGAGGCGCTTCAGGGCGGTCCGTCGATCGCGGGCCGCGTGCTCGACGCGCAGACGGGCGACCCGGTCGCCGGCGCCGCGATTGTCATCGACGGCCGAACCGCCGGGGCGGCCGGCGCGGACGGCGTCTTCTCGGTGCCGGCCGGTTCGACCCGCCGGGTCGACGTGCTCGTCACCGCCGTCGGGTACGCGTTCGTGACTCGCCGCGTCTACGTGACCGCCGGCGGCGCGGCTGTCGGCGACGTTCGGCTCAACCGCGAGTCCGCCGGCGTCACCGAACGCGTCGAGGTCCGCGGCGGCCAGACCCTCGACGCCGCGCCGGCGCGCACGCTCACGAAAGCGGATCTGGAGACGCTGTCGATGGTGATCGTCGACGATCCGCTCCGCTCCGTCCACGCGCTGCCGGGCGTTGCGGCGAACAACGATCTGAAGGCCGAGTTCTCGCTGCGAGGCGCCGGGTTCGACCAGGTCGGCGTGGATGTCGACGGCGTCCGCACCGGCGGGTTCGTGCACCTGTTGTCGGATTCGGGGACGACGGATCAACTGTCACTGTCGGTCGTCAACCAGGACACGCTCGCGTCCGCCGCGCTGACGCCGGGCGTCAACGACGCGCGCACCGGCGGCGTGACCGCCGGCGCGCTCGCGCTC
>Ga0066903_100001406_pt1 | contig 17530 bp, 15 predicted proteins | sample PanSoiMetaGPlot1_FD_67491 | JGI IMG/M metagenome (GOLD analysis project Ga0066903, IMG submission 67491) | Tropical forest soil microbial communities from Panama analyzed to predict greenhouse gas emissions - Panama Soil - Plot 1 (version 2) | ecosystem: Environmental > Terrestrial > Soil >... | reverse complement strand
TCTTCGAGGCGCTCTCCTCCGCCCCGCGTCGGCGAATCCTCGCCTTTCTGTCGAAGACCGACATGACGGCGGGAGAGATCGCGCACCGGTTCGCCTCAATGATGTCGCAGCCGGCCATCTCCAAGCACTTGTCTGTGTTGGAGAACGCTGGCCTCGTATGGCGCGAGAAGCGCGGCCAGAACGTGCACTATGGACTCAAAGAAGACGCACTGACCGGCACCTTGGTGCATTTCCTAGCCGAGGTATGTCCGCGCTCGCGTCCGTTCCGCAAGGACAGCGCCGAGGTCGCTAAACGCAAAAAGGGACGCAAGACCGAAGCATAACCGGCCGCGTAAAAAGGCACGATCCGGGTGGACACGAAATCACTGCAAGCATCTCATGCCTTGCGGTCTGCTCGACATTGGCCACGAAGGCAGCCGTCAATTTTTGCCGCATGGATGATCCTGTCCGATTTGACGAACGAGATTTCCCTGTAAGCACCCTGTAAGCACCACTACATATACGGTTACATATACGGTCGGAAATCTGCCGAAACAACTGGAAACAGGAAACCCATGCGGCACAGTCACTTTCGTAGACGGCATCAAAATCAGGAAACGCTCATAAACGGGCAGAAGCCGCCATCTTGTCGTAAGTGTAGACGAAATCGTTGCTGGCCTGGGGCTTGTGGCAATTGAAGCAACTGTCGAGGTTGGCGTTCGTGTTGGCGGTCTTGTCGGCGCGGAAGACCTGGTACTCCCACTCGCCATTGCGCTTCGACTCGGGATACTCGCTGCCCCACCCGGCCTGCTTCTCCATCACCGTGTAGCCTTGGATAGTGTTGGTCTTGATGAAGCGGCCGTTGGCGTCCTTGGCTGGATTACCCTGCGCATCGAGCTGGGCGGCATATTGCACCACGGTGATCACTGTACCGGTCGGGAGCGGCGCGCCCTTCTTGGCTGCATCGATGGCCGCCTGGCTGGCGTAATATTCGCGGACCTGCTTGTTTTCCGGCCGGTCGAGGGTCACGTACACTGCCCCTTTGGCATATTCCGCCGGAAATGCGATCTTGTCGCCGCCGGCTCGAACCAAGACCGCCGCGGACAGCGACGCGACAGCGACGACAGCTGTGGTAATGGCGAATTTTCTGTCTGCGATCATGACGTCCTCCCTGTGATACGTAAAGCGGCGCCAAGTTCCTGGAACGTAGCCCGGATGGAGCGGAGCGAAATCCAGGTAAGGCCGTGCCGGATTTCGCTCCACTCAATCCAGGCTACTAAGCTGCGGCGCGCCTGCACCTGTTACCACACAACCAGCCGCCAATACCATTAAAAGCGTGTCGTGAGATCTGTGAGCCATTGGGGCGAGGCCTCGACGAGCTTCGTCTCGATCGACTTGTCGGCGCCGCTCAGCACGAGCGCACCGATCACGACGAAGAGCGCTCCAAGAGCGGCCTTGGCGCCCTGGGTCGCCGATGCCAGCCGATGACGCCAGCGCATCATGGCTTCGCGCGACAACAAGCCGAGCGCGAGCAGCGGGAACGCTGCGCCCAGTCCGAATGCGAACATCGTAATGGCGACTTGACCCAGGTCGCGGCCCTGCGCTGCCAGCAGGGAAGCGGCGCCCAGCGTCGGGCCGACGCATGGGCTCCAAACCGCCCCAAGCAGCACGCCGACCCAGAATTGAGCCGACGCTCCGCTGCGGACGGCGGTAAAACGCGTGTCCGCCCAGTTTGCGATCGGACCGCTTGCAACGGCGAGCTTGGCCTGCAATCCCGGAAGCAGCAGAACCAGCCCGATGGCCGCAATAAGCACGGCCGCCACGTGGCGAAACACGTCCGCGTCGAGCCCGATCGCATAGCCTATGGTGGCAACGAATACGCCGATGGCAACGAACGAAATGGAAAGCCCGATCGCAAGCGCCGCAGGCCCCCATTTCCACTCGGATGCGGCCGCGCTGAGGACGATGGGGAGAATGGGCAACACGCAAGGCGACAGCACCGACAGCATGCCGGCTACAACCGCGAGCACCAGGCTCCCTAGCGTCATGTGTCGAGGCTCGTCACAGAACCTTGTTCAGCAAAGCCGCAATCGACTGGCGGTTGGTGTCTCCAACCGATCGGCCTTGCTCGGTTGCGCCTTTGAAGGAGATCAGTGTGGACTGCATCCGGGCTCCGAAGCGCCTGACCAGATCCTTCTGGCTGTCGAAATCAATCGTGAAATAAGCCAAGTCCTTGAACTTGGCATCCGCCATCAGCTCGGCGAGGATCGGCGCCTGGGCCTTGCAGATCGGGCACCATGAGGCATGGATGGCGATGAAGATCGGCTTGCCGGTCTTCTGGGCCTCCGCGAAGGCTGCGTCGTTAAAGGGCTGCGGACCTGCGGCGGATGCCGGCGCTACGGCGGCTGCGCTTGCGGCGACTGCCGCTAAGAGAACCGAACGACGTGACAGCATTTGGAATTCCTCCTGGGTTCCGCGTGGTGGACGAGGCGTGATACATCGGCATGACGTCCGATCACATTCACAAAGCAGTCGGCGCAATCAAATCTCGTTGATTCGACTCTCCTGGGCGGCAGAGGCAGCCGCGCCGCCAAAGTTGACCTAATCGCTGCCACACGACGTGGCCAAGCGACAGCTTTCCGGCGCCGCGACAGAGCAGCACCAGCAACATCGCCGCCCATTGTATATGGGTCGGCCACGTCAACGGGTAGACGAATATCTCGATGACCGCCGTCATGCCAAAGAGCACGAGCGCTGCGGCCCTCGTCATGAGACCGAGCACGAGCAGCGCCGGCGTCGTCAATTCGATCGAGAGCGCCAGATTGGCAGCGAGCTCCGGCGACACGGCACACGACGGCGAGCGCCTCCTCGGTCATCGGCAGCGGCAACAGATCGGCGAGGTACGTGCCGTTTGCGATGCTCCAGGCGATATGCTCCGACATCAGGGCAGGCTCGACCCGCTCGGCCACGCGACGAATGCGTCCAGTCCTTCAGCGCTACCAAGCGACAGCCCGACCCCATGGAGCGAGATCGGATAAACGCTGCGAATCGCATCGAGGTAGCGCAGCGGCGCACCGCCGCCCACGTAGTTCTCGGTGTGGACTTCCCATCCACGCCACATCGGACTTGCGTCCAGCACCGCCTGATGGTGCTGGAAACGCACCCTATTCCGGCTCTCGCCGGAATAGGGTGAGGTGGATTCACGCCAGCTGCAAAACATCGGCGGATATTCTGAGGTCAGCTTGCCGCCCTGAATTTTCCGGCAGTCGCCGGCCGGAAGCAGCACGAACGACTTCGGGTCGCGCGGCTGGCGGGCCTGGCCAGCGTCTGAATGCGCGCCCTCGGCGCAGCCGTCTCCTTCGCGCCTTGAGCCCGAACAGTCGGCGTTCGGGCTGCCAGCGAGACGATCGAAGGTGCGACGGAGGGCCGCGAGGTTACAGGTCGACCGCAAAAATTCATTTCTACCGACCGAAGGCGCTGGTGTATGTGAAGTGGCGAGATCAGGAGATGCCATATGTCCCCGGGGCCACGCCGATCGCCGGTGACGCTGGTGGCGTCGTCTGCCGGCCCGGCGCCTGTCGGCGGCGAACGGAATACCAGCCGCCCGCGCGATTGGAGCGGCCTGATGGCCCGCGCACAGAATGGCGATCGTCACGCCTACCGGACGTTGCTGGAGGATATGACCCCCTATCTCCGCATGCTGGCGGCGCGATGCTTCAGGGAGCCCAGCGACGCCGAGGATGCCGTGCAGGACGTGTTGCTTACCATACACGCCGTTCGGCATACCTATGATCCCGGCCGCCCCTTCGGGCCATGGCTCGTTGCCATCGCCCACCGGCGCATCATTGATCGGCTGCGGCGCCAGATTCGCGTCCGATCGCGGGAAATCGAGTTGTCGACCGAACATGAAACCTTTTTGCCTGATGCGGCGAACTTCCATTTTGATGACTCATCCGCGGACTCGGCTGCCCTGCATGAAGCAATCGCCACTCTGGCGCCCGATCAGCGCCTCGCCATCAACCTGCTGAAGCTAAAGGAAATGTCCTTGAAGGAGGCAGCGCTCGCCAGTGGAAGGTCTGTGTCGGCCTTGAAGGTCGCGACACATCGGGCCATCAAGTCGCTGCGGAAGCGGCTGCGACAGTCGGGCGAAACACCGTGACCAGGACTACCGACCTCATCGACACCCTCGTCGAATGCGCGACACCCGTGCGGCGACTGCGCCCGCCCTTCGTGCGGGCGATGCTCTGGCTCGCCCTTGCAGGCGTTATCGTCGCGCTCGTCGCAATGGGGCACGGACTGCGACCGGATTTGACGGTGCGCCTGCACCAACCGACTTTCGTGATCACCACCGCGGCTGCGCTCGCCACCGGCATCCTTTCTGCCATGGCGGCGTTCGCGATCAGCCTTCCGGATCGCTCGCGGTGGTGGCCCCTGCTCCCGATGCCGGCACTCGCGGTTTGGGTTTCCACTATCGGCTACGGCTGCTTGACCGACTGGGTGAGCATCGGGCCCGATGGCGTTCGCTTTGACGCGGAGCTGAGATGTTTCGCCATCCTCGTGATCACCAGCGTGCCGCTTGCGATCGCGCTTGCCGTGATGCTGCGCTACGCTGCGATGCTGCGCGCCGGCGCCGTTGCCGCGACCGGGGGGCTCGCCATAGCAGCGATTACGGCGAGCGCGCTGTCGCTGTTCCACGACCACGATGCGACCGCGATCATCCTGGTTTGGAATCTCGGCACGGCATTGCTGATCACCGGCGTCACCAGCCTGTTCGGCCGGCACATTTTCGGCACGCTCGCCGCGCGACTGTTGCCGTCGCGTGCACACGTCTGACGACTTCAGGGGCCGCGAGCGTGCAATCGTCCAATGGCGCGGAATGAAATGGCGAGACGCGCTTTAGCCTCCCAGGCAGCATCCACCACGCGATCGTCGCTCGCTGCCATCCCTGGCTTGGTCCTCGCCCTCGCCGGTCCGGCAGCCGTCGCATTCGCAAGCCGTCGTGCGACGACGTTTGCGCCCGCGTTTCTGGTACATGCACTGAGCCTCGCCTGCATCGTTCTGATCGCGCTCGTGGTCTTGGCGCTGGCGCATTCGAGGGAGGGACTTCCGCTGCGCCGGCTTGGCTTCGGTCGCGCGGGGTGGTCGTCGATGGCGATCGGAGTGGCGCTGGCCGTGTTCTTCATTGTTGTCTTTGGCCCCCTCGCATACTGGGCCGTGAAGCAACTCAATATCGCAACCTTTGACGAGGGGCTGTCGAGGCTCGCAATGTTGCCGACCTGGTATCTCGTCCTCACGATCGTAATTGTCGCCCCAGCGGAAGAGCTGCTCTACCGCGCCTACGCCATCGAAAGTCTGTCTGCGATGACCGGTTCTTTCGGGATAGCCGGAGCCATATCATTACTGGCGTTTGCCGCCGCCCACGTGCCGATGTGGGGGTGGGGACCTGCTCTCACCACACTCCTGTCGGGCGGAACTGCAACGCTGGTTTATGTTTGGCGGCGAGACGTCGTTGCGCTGATCATTGCGCATATCGCCGCCGATCTCTATGGCATCGTGATAGCCCCATATGCCGCCGGCAAGCTGATTACGTGAGATGAGCCGTCGCCAGCGGCAAAATAGGGCAATGCTGCCGGGTCCACCGAATAACCGGCGCCTCGCTACCGGAATGGATGTTAGAACCCGGTCACTCGCATATCGAAATCGCGAGGCAGGCACTTGCCGCTGAACCGTTTCGCCCCGTCGCGGTTTAATTGGCATGTGCCGTCATTCTGGTTGCTGGTGTTAAACTCTTGGAGCACAACAGTTCGATCGGTACACGTTGCTCTGACATTTCCGGAGATGATGTTCCCGCTGGAGTGACGCGCTTCGAACGTTCCGTTCTTGACGTCGTAGGTCGTCGTCCATTCGCCGAAGCGCCCCGGCAAACCGGACTTTGCGGTGATCACATTCGGGCAATCGGCCAAGGCGCCCCGCGCAACAAAGAGAAGCAAGGCGGCCATAAGCCAGGATTTCATGATTGCCTCCCCCCGAAAAAATTCGTCTCTAACCTCGGGGCAGAGACACAATGTTGCGGTCGATGACACCTGCTACACGCGTTCTCACCATACGCTTCGTTCCGCAACATCTCGCCCTGCCGCGATCACTTCGGCACCCTCTCGGGGCGCTGGCACACCCCAAAGATGCAACGCTATATGTGTGGATATTGCACTACCCAACAGTGTTATAACGCCATTAACGACGCAAATCGAGTTGACCACATCGCGCCGAAGGGCAGGCGCAGAAGATGTGCCCAGCCACGACCGGCTGAGCGATCGCGCCTTATGTCCTCTCGATATCTGCTGGAAAGCGCATGACGGCCCGCGCCACGTGGCTAGCGGGAATTGACCTGAAATGCAATTTTTGGAACATGGGATCGACCGGCCCTCGTGCCAGCAGGCTACGCCAACTCCCGGCTCAGTCATCGAGGAGAGGACGGGTGCGTCGAAGCGACTCCTCGCCTGCGCCGGCAGTAGGCCCGGTTCATCGGCCGGTCTTGATTCTGGTCCAAAGCCGGTTCATCAGTCGTGTCGTCTTGGCGTCGTGCGCATTGATGGTGTAGAGCCGCGCCATGGTGGCGTCGTCCGGATAGATGGTACGATCGTTGAGGATCGAGCGATCGATCAGGGACTGGCTGGCGAGATTGCCGTTGGCATAGGACACGAAGTTGGTGTTCTTGGCCGCGACTTCGGGCCGCAGCAGATAGTCGATGAACGCATGCGCTTCGGCTGTGTTGCGCGCGTCCTTCGGTATGGCGAGATTGTCGAAGAACATCTGGGCGCCTTCCTTCGGCACCGCGTAGCCGATGTCAACGCCGTTCCTGGCCTCCACGGCGCGTTTCTGGGCCTGTTTGACATCACCTGACCAGCCAACGACCAGGCAGATCTCACCGCTCGCCAGCGCATTAAGATATTCCGACGAGTGGAACTTGCGCACGGCGGGGCGCACCTTGGCCATGAGGTCGGCGGCTTTCTCGAGGTCGCCCGGATCGGCCGAATTGGGATTGCGGCCGAGAAAATGCAGCGCCGCCGGAAGAATGTCGTCGGCGGAATCCAGCATGTGGACGCCGCATTCCTTAAACTTCGCCAGTTCGCCGGGACCAAATATCGTATTCCAACTGTCGATTTCTCCGGCAGGGCCGAGAATTTCCCGCACTTGTTTCACGTTGTATCCGATGCCAACCGTACCCCACATGTAATTGACGGCATATTGGTTGCCGGGATCGTAAGCGGCGAGATGCTTGGCGATCGCCGGCCAAGTTGCGCTGAGATGAGGCAGCTTCGCCTTGTCGAGCTTCTGGAACACGCCGGCCTTGATCTGCCGCTCAAGGAAATACGCGGTCGGCACCACCACGTCGTAGCCGGACTTGCCGGCCAACAACTTGGTTTCCAGCGTGTCATTGGAGTCGAAGGTATCGTAACGCACCCGAATGCCGGTTTCCTTGGTGAAGGCATCGAGCACGGTGGGTTCGATATAGTCCGACCAGTTGTAGACGTTGACGAAGCGCTCAGGCTGTGTAGACGCGCCTGCGCCGACGCAGGTTAGCGCCGCCAACGCCAACGCCAGCGCCGCTACGAGGTAAGATCTGCCCATTCGCCTCCCCGCCAGTCGCTGCCGGCCGACCTCAGTAACGACCTGATCCGCGTCGCGACTTCGTCCGATGCGGCTCCGCATAAGGCGCGCCCGGTGGGTACAGGATATTTTGCGAACAATGGCCGCCGACCCCGCTGATGGTCGCCAAACATTGCTCGAAGCTTGCGAATGCGCAGGACGTGACGTTGCTTTCATAGTACATGGCGCACCATGGAAGATTGTAGACGGCCGCTGCGGGTCGCGGAGCGAGCGCCGCCGTGGTCCCCAGCATCAAGAGGACAAAGGCTGATATCCGCATTGAACTTTCCCCTGGCTGACAGTCGGGACGCGATCCAACATCGCATGAATTTGATGCCCGCCCAAGCGACGTTTTCAAGAGCCGGGTAGCCGTGTAGCCCGGACTGAGTGCAGCGAAATCCGAGGCCGCCCGGTGACCATGGCAATGCTGCCCCGGGTTTCGCTGCGCTCAATCCGGGCTACTTTGGCCTCAGGTCTCCACCGGCAATCCAGCGGCCTTCCACGATTTGACGCCGCCGGCAAGATGAGCGTCATAGGCCAATCCCGCCGCCTGGGAAATCTCGGCAGCCTTAATGGAGCGAACGCCCGACGCGCAGGTGAACACCACCAGGCGGCCTCCTGGGTCCGGCAGATCAATCGGGTCGAATTGCGACAGCGGCATCAGCAGCGCGCCGCCAATACGTTCGTGCGCGGTCTCATTGGGCTCGCGCACGTCGATCAGCATGATCTTGTCGGCGGCGAGACCTTCGGCCACCTCTTCGGGCGTCAAATCCCGGATCGCCGCCCGACCGAAAAGTCCGTACATCAGATGTCCCTTCATCGATGATTGCGATAGGCAAACGTTGGCGGTTCAAAGAGCGAGGGCATTGCCATTGCGACTGCATGGGCGCCTCTTCACAAATGGCAGGACCGCCTGCTGAATAGCTCCGAACTCAAATCGTCACCTGGGTGCCTACCTCGACCACACGACCGGTCGGGATCTGGAAATAGTCCGTAGCGTCGTTAGCGGCGCGCGCCAGCGAAATGAACAGGCGGTTCTGCCACGCGGGCATGCTTGAGCGCGCTGCCGGGCGAAGTTTGCGGCGCGACACGAAGAACGAAGTCGACATGATATCGAACAGCCAGCCGAGCTTACGGGCAATGCCGAGGGCCTGCGGCACATTGGGCCGCTCCATATAGCCGAACCTCAGAGTGACGCGGGAAAAAGTCTGCCCGACCGGCTCTATGCGCACCCGTTCCTCCTGCGGCACGCGCGGCCGGTGATCGGTTTCGATGGAGAGAATCACATTCTTCTCGTGAAGCACCTTGTAGTGCTTGAGGCTGTGCATCAGGGCGGTGGGCGCACTGACGGGATCGCTGGTGAGGAACACGGCGGTGCCGGTCACGCGCTGGGGCGGCTTCTTTTCCAGCATGGCCACGAGGTTGTGCAGCGGCGTCTCCTGCCGGCGGGTCTTGTCGAACAAGAGCCTGCTGCCGCGGCGCCATGTGTACATGATCACCATCACGATGCCGCCAAGCGCGAGCGGCACCCAGCCACCTTCGATGATCTTGAGCAGGTTCGCCCCCACGAAGGTCCCGTCGACAAGCACAAGGGGCGCAATCAAGGCGACCGTGGCGGCCAGCGACCAGTTCCACACCTTGTGCACCACGATGAAAGCCATGATGGCGGTCACCACCATGGTCCCGCTCACCGCAATTCCGTAGGCGGAAGCGAGCGCACTTGATGAACGGAACAGCGCGACGAGCAGCAGCACGCCCACGAGCAGCCCGGTGTTGATTCGGGGCATGTAGATCTGCCCCTCATGTTCCTCAGAGGTATGTCTGATCTCGAGGCGCGGAAGCAGACCGAGCGCGATTGCCTGCCTGGTCAGCGAATAGGCGCCGGTGATGACCGCTTGGCTGGCGATGACGGTCGCCAGCGTTGCGAGAACCACCATCGGCAGTTGCGCCCATTCCGGGTAGAGCAGAAAGAACGGATTCTCCAGCGCTTTTGGATCAGCGAGCACCAGCGCGCCCTGGCCGAGATAATTCAGCGTCAGGGCGGGAAAAACAAAGAATAGCCAGGCGCCCTGAATCGGCGGCCGCCCAAAATGGCCGAGATCGGCATATAAAGCCTCTGCGCCGGTCACCGCAAGAAACACCGCGCCCAGCGTGGCAACCCCAATAACGCCGTGCCCGGCCAGGAACGAAATTCCGTAAACCGGATTGAGGGCCAGCATGATGCCTGGGTGTGCGGCCATCCAGTAAGCCCCTGGCAGGGCCATCGCCGCAAACCACACCACCATGATCGGGCCGAATGCGCTGGCCACCCGCGCGGTGCCATGCGACTGGAATGCGAACAGCAGCACCAGGATCGTAACCGTTACCGGCACAACGTAGGGGTCAAATCCGGTTGCAACGACCTTCAATCCTTCTACCGCCGAGAGCACGGAAATCGCCGGGGTAATCAGCGCATCGCCAAAGAAGAGTGCTGCCCCGACGATACCCAGCATCACCACTGCGGCGATGTTTTCGCCGGTCGCCTTGCGGGCGAGCGCCATCAAGGTGAGCGTGCCCCCCTCCCCGTTGTTGTCGGCGCGCAGAAGGACGAGGACGTATTTGAAGGTGACGATGAAGATCAGCGCCCAGAGAATGAGCGACAACACACCGAACACCGCCTCGGACGTTGCCGCCTGCTCAGCCCCGGTCGCCCTTATGGCCTCACGAAACGCATAAAGCGGACTTGTGCCGATGTCGCCGTAAACGACGCCGATGCTGCCGATAGCAAGTCCGACCAACCCGGCCGCGCTATGGCCCGAACCGGACCTCGCCGCCTTCTCCGCCTCAGCGCCTCCACGGGGAGCCGCAACGCTCTCAGACATGTGATTGGTGACCAATATTGCGCCGCACAAAACGGCCGCGGTTTGTAGCACCGAGCCGGCCGAGCCGTCTACCGCCTAAACTGTCAAGGGCGGACGCTCGAAAATCTGCATCGCCTCGACCTTCATGTCGGATGCGTAAGTTCCCCGACCTATCTAGCGTCGCGAGCGCGCATTTCAACGTTGCACCGCGCCATTGTCGAAACGCCGCAGGCGCGGGCTCTATTGTCGCAGCAACCAGCTGCAAACGACAGCGCGAGGATGTCAAGCCGACCGGGGAGCGCTGCGTCATCGGCGGTCGTGTGCGATGTTCGCGTCGGTGTTGAAGCAGACCGGCTCGCGGTAGCCGCGCGACACCGTGACGAGGTCCGGGTTATCGTCCTTGAGCGCCTGGAATAATGGCTCGGTGGCCCGCCACAGGGATCGGCGGCCTCCGGTAGGCGCATCGTGATGTGCTGGCATGTAGACCTCGGGCCTATAAAGCCGCATGTGCTCGCGCGCCTGCCGCGTCGTCAGCGGGACCAGGTAGTCCGCAGCCACCGCGACGAGGGCAAGATCGACGCCGCCGAGGCGCGCCATCGCGGCCTTTTCCTCCTCGGTGACGCGGCCGCCGCTATCGCGGTACATGATCCGGAAACCGCTATCGAGCGTGATCAGATATGCGATTGTCCCCTCGGCAATCACGCGCGGATCGGAGACGCCACGCGCGCGAATCGCCCGTTCCGCCGCCTCCTGGGCGGCTCCGGGCTCGGCGCTGAGCGCCCCGAGGGCGCTTTCCATGACCGTCGTGACACGCGGGTCAGGCTGGCCGTGGCGCGCCAGAATAGGCTCCACGGCGAAGCCGTCGAACATTAGCAGCTCGCCGCCGCGTCCCGTCGCGGTGCGAATCTGGGCTGCGGGCACTTCCTGGGCGGCAAGCTTCTCGGTCGTAACCGGCGCGCCGACGATCGTGGCACCAGTGCGGATACCGACCGAGGCGGCGTCCGACATGTGGTCGAAATGCCCGTGGCCGATCAGGATCACGTCGGCGCGCGTCACGTCGCGGGCTGCAAAGCCGAGCGGTGGATAGTTGGAGCCGCGATCGAAATAGGCATCGAGCAGGATGATCTTGCCGCCGTAAGCGAGCTCGAAATTCGAATAGCCCGCCCACCGCACCGCGAGAGTGTGGGGATGGCGCGGCGCAAGCCCGCCGGTCGACACTAGCTGTGCGGCACGGCACGCAGGATCCCGCGGCAGCGACGAGAAGGCGGGATCGCCGTCAATGGCGTCGCGCTTTTCGGCTCGCGGATCGAAAAACGGGCGCGACAGCGCAGCGGTTGCGGCGAGCACCGCGGCCGCCGCGACAAACCCCTTAAATGTGCCGCGCATCACTGCACGATCTTGAACTTGTGTACCCGCCGGCCGCGGTTCTCCGCGATATAGACATTGCCCTTGGAGTCCACCGCAATGCCGTGCGCCTGATCGAATTGACCGGGCTGCTTGCCGATGCTGCCGAAGCTTGACACGCGCTGGCCGGCCTTGCGGTCGACGATGTCGATCTGCGCGTTGTTCTGGTTGACGACAAACATGTAGGCCTGCTCGGGATCAGGCGAGAAATCGATCGCCACGGTCGCGCCGCCGAACTGCTTGACCTTGCCGTCCGCCGGCATGGTGACGGGCGTCCACGGAAGCTCAATGGTGCGTTTGAGGTCGCCCTGCTTGTCGTAGACCTGGATGCGCGCGTTGTCGCGGTTGCAAACGTAGACGAGGCCGTCGTGGCCGATCGTCATGCAGTGCACGGTCTGCATGCCTTCCGGCTTCCATTGATGCAAGAAGCGGCCGTCACGGTCCATCACCGCGACGCGGCGATTGCTGTTACGGCCTTCGCCATCCGAGACGTAGACGTCGCTGTTGTCGCGATCGACAAAAATGCTTGAGGGCATATGGAACTGGGCAAATGACGAATTGAGCGGCGTGCCCTTGATGGTGCCGTCGGAGGAATCAAGCACGCCCTTCTTGCCGATCCGCAGCAACAGCTTGCTGCCATCGTGAGTGAACTTCTGGACTACGCCGGAGGGAGCCGACGCGACCCAGAAATTATTCTCCTTGTCGAAGTGGCAGCTGTGGAGGCGCGGATCGAGCAACTCGGGTGCGCTCCAGGAATGCACCACGTTGCCTGCGGGATCGAACTCGATGATCGCAGGCGCCAGGCGTCCGGCGTCCAGCTCTCCTTCCAGCACATCCTGCCGGTTGAGAATGACCACATGGTCCTGGGCATCGACGCAGACGCCGCCCAGCCCGCCAAGCACCCAACGGTCCGGCAGTGGCTTCGGCCACGCCGCATCGACCTCGTAGTGCGGCGTGCCATTCTGTGCCCGCGACCGGGATGCGCCAGCGACTTGAGCCGCAACCGACAACGCGATGCATGCCCCGAGCGTCACTAGAAAGCTTGTTTTCATGACCGATTCTCCTCCCCTCGCCAACAGGCTGTCAATTTTGATTTTTGGCCGGACGTGCGCCCGCGGATTGGTGCCCGACCGCCCATCATGCCTTGCTTTGACGCACGCCCGCAATATACCTCGCCCGCCCCTGTGGTCGGCCGACGATGCGGCCGACCGTCGATCCCGCCGCTTGCCGAACTAGACCGCATCGACGGCAAGACCGCTCGAGGCCGTGACCTCCCTGACGCCCCGCGGTCAAGGTCTTGATGCCCCCCCGTTCACCGCCTTGCTCGCGGAGCATTTCAGTCGCCAGATGACGCCGGTGGATGCATAATCGAGTTCAACCTCGCCGCCCACACTCGCTTGCGCCACGACTGAAATGATCGTGCTGCCGAAACCGCGTCGTTTTGGCGGCTCGACCCGCGGGCCATCATGCTCGATCCAGCCGATGGTGAATTGGCCGTTCTCCAGGCGCCAATCGATTGTGACGCCGCCATGATCATCCGACAGCGAGCCGTACTTGCCGGCATTGGTCGCAAGCTCGTGCAGCGCCATGCCGATGCTCTGCGCTGCGGAAGGCGTGACGCTCAAATGCGGCCCATCGATCGTGATGCGGGCGCCGATCAGGTCGGCAAAGTGCGCGAGCTGGGCGCGGACAAGGTCCTCGATCTCAACGCCGCGCCATTCGCTTCGCACGAGGAGGTCCTGGCTGGCGGACAACGCCTGGATCCTCCGGGAAAAGCGTTCCGCGAAGTCGGAGGCATTCGATGCTGCGGTTTGGTTCGCGATCGACTGCACCACACTGAGCAGGTTCTTGGTGCGGTGACTCAACTCGCGCATCAGTAGGAGCTGATGCTCTTCGGCGCGTTTACGCCCGGTGATGTCCGCGGCGGTTCCGACCATGAGGATCGCGCGGCGAGCATATCCACTCCGTTCGAACGTGGCCGTGCCGTAAACCTCTATCCAGCGGATTTCGCCATCTGTGCGCCGGATGCGGTATTCGCCAACAAAAGGCTTGGGATCGAGCGGATTGAGCGCTGCCGCCCCGGCGTCGCGCAGGCGCGAAATGTCCTCAGACAGCACGCGCGTCATGATGCCGGCGACATCGGCTTGCGGCTCGGTGATATCGAAGATTTCCCTGAAGCGCGAGTCCCATGACGCCGTGCGCTGGAGCGGGTCGTAAAGCCACCAGCCGAGCCGGGCGGCGTCGAGGGCGAGCTGCAGCCGCATCTGGCTGGTGTGGATCGCCGCTTCCGAGGCTTTGCGCCTAGAGATGTCACGAACCAGACCGATGAGCCGGCGTTGCCCGCGTGCCTCACGAAGCTTGGCCTGCGAATCCAGCCAACGCACCGAACCGTCCGGCTGCGGGGAGCGGTATTCGACGTGGAATGGTGCGCCGGTTTCAAGCGTATCGCGAAAAGCCTGTTCGACTTTCGGCCGGTCCTCCGGATGGATGGCTGCCAGCGCTTTGCTGTGCGTGACAGGAATTCCGCCTGGCAGCCCGTGCATGGCCAACGCGCGATCCGTGCCGACAAATTCCCCGCTCTCGAGCGGGCTCTCCCACATGCCGGCGCCGCCGGCATCCAGCGCCAACTGAAGTCGCGCCTCGCTTTCCCGCAGCAACTCCGCCTGATGCTTGCGCTCGCTGATATCGACGGCAAGCACAAACACATGCGCGGGCTTGCCGGCTTCGTCGGGCAGCGTCGACATAATCATACGCACCCAGACGGACTGCCCGTTCTTGTGAATGTACCGGCTCTCGGTCTCGACGAGATTCACCGCTCCGCTGCGGAGGCGGCGATCGAGGGCGACATTGCTATTTCGATCGTCGGGATGGATCAGCGAACTGAAGTGCACTCCCCGCAGCTCTCCTTCGGTATAGCCGACGAGCGTGCAGAAAGCGGGGTTGCATTGTTGAAATCGTCCATCCCAGTCCGACACCGTAATGCCGGCCAGGGCGTGCTCGTAGAGATTGCGAAATCGCGCTTCGCTCCGGTGCAGCAATTCCTCCTGCCGCTTGCGCTCGCTGACATCGATGGCAAGAGCGAGAAACCCCGAGGGCTTGCCGGGTTCGTCCGGTAGCGTCGATATGATCTTGCGGACCCAGACCGGCTGCCCGTTCTTATGAATGTACCGGCTTTCAGTCTCGATGGCGTTCGCCTCTCCGCTGATGAGGCCCCGACCGCGTTCAACATCGTCATCGCGATCGTCGGGATGAATGAGCGAACTGAAATGCACTCCGCGCAGCTCGTCTTCGGAATAGCCGAGGAGGGCGCAGAAAGCGGGGTTGCATTGCTGGAGCCGCCCACCGCGATCAGATACGGTAATGCCAGCGAAGGCGTGCTCATAGAGATTGCGAAATCGCGCCTCGCTGTGGTGGAGAGCATCCTCGGCCCGCTTGCGGTCGGTTATATCGTAGCCGGAAGGGACGGCCCCATCGATCCAGCCATCGGCTGAGCGCAACGGCGTTGCCTGAAACGCGATCCATCGGATCTCGAGGCCGAAAGCGGCGTATCGCAGGTCCTGTCGCACCGTCTCGCCCGTGAGGCAGCGGGCAATTAACTCCTGCATACGCTGCTGAGCTTCCGGCGAATACCTCCACCAAGGCGTATCGGCGAATGGTTGGCCGATCACGGCCTCGCGCGGACCGCCGATAGCCTGCAGCATCTGCACGTTGGCTTCGGTGATCCGTCCGCTTTTGTCGAGCAGGCCGACATACCCGTTGTAGGTGTTGATAATCTGACTGAGACGCCGTTCGCTCTGTCGCAGCCTTGCATCGCTACGCAGACGGTCGGCAGCCGCGCTCTTGAGCGTCTCCCACAGCTCGGAGAGTTCTGGCACGCGCGATTCAAACGGCACTTCAGGGTCTGTCAATAGCGCCGCTGCCTTCTGGCGCAGTTCGCCAAGAGCGCGAGTGATGCGTCGTGCTATCCAGAGGGCGAACATGAACGACAACAGGGAAAGAGTCCCCCCGAGCGCTATTGCCCAGCCGACGGTGCCAAGAACGGCTGCTCGCAGGTCCGTCGTTTTTGCGGCGATACCTGTTGTCCAGCCGCTCACATTCGAGTGGGCGTTGGCCAGGATGACCTGATCGCCAGATTGCGTCACGAGCTCGAACAAGCCGTCTTGCATCCTGGTCGTGCGCACTCGCTCAGAGGCGAGTTGACCAACCCGGCGGTCCTGATCAGGCAGGCGCACGACCAGTCGACCCTGTGTATCGCGTATCGCGACCACCCAATTTTTGGGCATCTCCTGGAAGGCCACTAGGTCCAGGAAACGACGCGTGTGCAGGGTCAGGACAAGCGCGCGGAAGGGCTGGTCATTCCTGAAGATCGGAATGTTGGCCGTTGCCGCCCACCTCTGGTCGGGCCCCATAAAAACGTCGGAGACCGAAGCCGAGCCGGTTTCAAATGCGTGGTCCTGCGCGGCAACTCCCTCTTTGCTGCGGCTCGGAGACCGTAGCGGCTGACCTCGCGGCACCACCGTATTTACGAGCTGCCGGCCGCTCGCGTCGGCAACGACGGCCCAGACGTCCGGAACGGCTGAAAGCACACGGCGGAGTTCGTCCTCGAAGGCGTCAAGATTATCTTCCAGCACGGCAGGAGAATGCGACAACACTTGAGCCAGCGTCATGTACTTGCCGAGTTCGGCATCGACTGCTGCCGCTATCGAGCGGGCGGAATAAAGCAGGCTTGCGCGTTGCGTTGTGGTGGCGGCACTGGCGAGGTTCCAGATAACCGCGATGACAACGATATTGAGCGGCACCGCAAGCGTGAGCACGATTGCGATCAATCGCGCGTTGATCGTCACGCGCGGGAAACGCCGCTTCGCGTCATCGATGGTAAGTTCATCCAGGAAGGGCGGTACGTCACCCTTGGCAAGAGCATTCACGCCAGGCGGTACTCCGCCCGATTCTGAGAGGCTTACCATCACACCACATCCAATTCACTAAACGCGAGACTTCGGCAGCGCTGGAAAGCAGGGTCGGAAAGCGGACAGAAAGATGCGCCGCCGCGCAGGTTTTCTCAATTGCCTCAAAAATCGGGATCTTTGCGCTATACGTCTCCATTACAATGCGCCGCTGCTCGGTTCGCCTTTCCGGCACAGGCGCCGCTGCGTTACCTCAGGGAGACTACCAATGCGCGAAATTGGCCATTTTGTTGGCGGCAAGGAGGTCGAGGGCAACTCTGGCCGCTTTGGCGACATTTTCAATCCCAATACCGGCGAGGTCCAGGCGAGGGTGGCGCTTGCAAAGCACGCCGAAGTGGAACACGCGATTGTGGTTGCGGCGGCGGCCCAGCCGGCCTGGGCGGCTACCAACCCGCAGCGGCGCGCCCGCATCATGTTCCGATTTCTCGAGCTGGTGAACGGAGAGTTCGACAGTCTCGCGGCCCTGTTGTCGTCGGAACACGGCAAGACGATCGCCGACTCCCGCGGCGACATTCAGCGCGGCCTTGAAGTGGTCGAGTTTGCCTGTGGCATCCCGCATCTGATGAAGGGCGAGTATACCGCCGGCGCGGGGCCGGGCATCGACCTCTATTCGTTGCGCCAGCCGCTCGGCGTCGTGGCGGGCATAACGCCCTTCAACTTCCCGGCCATGATCCCGATGTGGAAATTTGCGCCGGC
>Ga0066903_100001405_pt1 | contig 17538 bp, 13 predicted proteins | sample PanSoiMetaGPlot1_FD_67491 | JGI IMG/M metagenome (GOLD analysis project Ga0066903, IMG submission 67491) | Tropical forest soil microbial communities from Panama analyzed to predict greenhouse gas emissions - Panama Soil - Plot 1 (version 2) | ecosystem: Environmental > Terrestrial > Soil >... | reverse complement strand
TTACGTCACCGTGACCGATCGCGACCGGCGGCTGGTTCCGGGCCTGACCGGAGACGACTTCGAGATCCTCGACAACGGCAAGGTCCAGACGATCACCTCGTTCGACGTCCAGCCGCGGCCCCTGAATGCCGTCGTCATGCTGGACACGAGCGGCAGCATGAGTGCCGCGCCCGGCGTGATTGCGTTGGCGGTCCGCGCTGCAGACGAACTGCTGACGCGCCTGAAGTCCGAGGACCAGGGACTCGTCGGAAGTTTCAACGACAAAGTGACGTTCCTGCCGTCAACGGGTTTCACGCAGAACGTCGATCTCCTTCGGAACAGCTCGAGACAGCTGCCCGTTGGCTATCCGACGCGGCTCTATGATGCGCTGGCGCAGGCGATCGAGCGCCTCGACACCACTCGAGGGCGGCGGGCGATCGTGGTCCTGACCGATGGCGACGACACCGCGAGCCGTTTGCAGGGAGGAGAGGTCGCCAAGCGCGCGAGAACGGCGGACGTGACGATCTTCGGGATCGGGATCGTCACCGACTACTTCAATGGCGTGGTGCGCGTCAAATCCAGTCCCGGCCGCGACCTGAAGAATCTCTGTGCGGAGACGGGCGGCGAGATGCGTCTCCTGAAGGACTCCGCGGAATGGGGACCCGAGTTCGCGCATCTCGCCGAGGAGCTGCACAGCCAGTACGCGATCGGGTTCTCCCCTCAGGTGCTCGATCGCAAGGTCCACAAGCTGGACGTCAGGGTCAAGAAGCCCGACCTGACGGCGCGTACGCGCAAGAGCTACGTCGCGGCGGCTAGCGGTTCGGCTGCTGATAGAGCCCGATGACGTTGCCGCCGGGATCGCGGAACCGCGCGGTGATCTCCGGCGCATCCGCGCCGATCGGCTGCACGATCTCTCCCCCGTTGGCCTTGATCGTTTCGATCGTCGCCTCCACGCTGTCGACCATGATGTAGAAGAGCAGGCCGGGCGTCGTCGCGGCCTTCCGGCCCGTGACCCATGTTCCGCTCACCTCGACGCCGTCGTCGAAGGCAGTGCTGCCGTCGCCGCGCTGCCGGAGCGGCCAGCCGAAGACGCGGGAGTAGAAGTCAGCCGACCGCCGGATGTCGGCGGCAGGGATTTCGAGGTAGCAGATCTTCCCGTTGACGGTGGAAGGAGACACGAGTGGGCTCCTCTCTGGTTGACACGTTACTCGACCAGGCTGTCCGGCAGCGACTCCACGAAGTTGCGCGCCCACGCGATCTGCCGATTGTCGGAGATGAACTCGAACTCCGAGGTCACCCTGTACCCGCGCAATCGGCCGGTCGAGAGATCCAGATTTGCGGGAACGGAAGGACATTCGTCGATGAGGCGCACGAGCAGTGCCCAGGACGGTGTGTCGAGTATGGCAATGGCGTCGAGGTGATCACGCCCGCGCCAGGGAACGCCCGCGGCAACGTCCCGCCGCAGGCGGAAACCAAGCCCGCGGATGTCGTCCTGGAGGCCGGGATCGTCGCACGACAGCTCCAGGAGAATCTCGCTCGCGCGCCGCGGGACGAATTGGCCGACCTGCTCGTAGATCACGGCCCAGCCAACGCGGAAGATCGCCACGAGATCCCGCACACCCTCGTCGGACGGCCACTGGCGGGGCCAGTTCTCCAGTCCCAGGTTGCACGCGGCCATGACCGCGTCGTACGCCTCGGCGCCGGTGAACTGGCGCGAATCGACCGAACCCCCGGCCACGAGGACGTTCGCGAGATAACCCAGCTCCTCGTGCGCACGCGCACACGCGGCTTCGTCGAGTTCGCACACCGACGTCATGTAGTCCCGAATCCTCGAGAGGCGGACCCCTTCCGCGGCAACGTCGCCGGTGAGAAGTCCGCGAGGACCGTCCGGCAGAATCCCGGCCTCGCGCAGCGTATCGACGAAGCCGGTGATGTCCTGCTGCGGCTGGCCGGTCCGTGACTGGCCGTCGGGCACCGGCTGGCGGTCCATCTCTCTGAAGTAACTCGAGGTCACGTAGTCACGACGTGGAGCCGCGTCGCGATCGAATCGCAGCTGGCGGGCTTCAGTGAGAAATGCGACTGCCTGAGGCGTTGTGACATAGCCCTGGCGTTCGCGCCGCTGATCCCGGTCGAACGCGACGTCGGCCAGGATCTGATCGGCGGGATCCATCAGATCGTCGAGCCCGTCGTGTTCCTCGCGATAGTCGATCGAGATGCGGTGGCAGCGGCTGATGAGCCTCCGGAAGAAGTCGTGGTGCTCGGCGTCGAGATGCGCGAGGACGGCGAGAAGCGCGTCCCACGATTCGTTGCGCCTCGCGAGGATCGTGTATCCGGTGAGGTCGTAGCTCCTGTCGTGTCCGTGCCGCCTCCGCGATGTGCTGTCGATGACGCGAAGGTGCCGCGTCATCGCGGCCGTCACGAAGTCGAAGTCCAGGCCCATCAGCTTCTCTGCAGCCACGCGGACATCGGCGTCGACGAGCACCTCGATCCACAGGCCGAACCGATCCGCATCGAACTGCTGATCGTCGCCGGGCGCGCTGTTCCGCCACAGATCGAGATCGAAGACGCGCATCAATTGTTCAGGCGACGCGAGCGCCACGATCGCGCCGCACTCTTCGAGCCCGACGCCCCGCACCAGCCGGTGCAGGACGATCGGTTCGAGGCTGCGGACCACGCTCACGAGATTGGGCGTATCGAGAAGGCGTGCAAGGAGCTGGGACGATGGCTGCGCTGAAGGCATGCGGGCGGCGTCCTCCGGTCATCGAAGGTAGCACGGATCGCCGACAGGTAAGCCCTTATTTTTCAAATAGTTAACGCGGTTTTTACTTGAATCTGCTTGCCGGCGGTGGTATGGTACTGGTGTGGAGGAAAAGGTCCTTCCTCCACATCCCCTCCAGACGTGCCGCGATCATTCGTGCCCGGCGCCGTTCAAGAACGCCGCGGTTCGCTCGGCGCTCGAAGCAAGCGACCAGAATCGATCCGGATGGTGGAAGCCGTCGGCGTACACGTCGGCGACGGCCTGATCGCAGGCGGCGGCGGCCATCAGCGCCCGAAAGTGCGTCGTCGGCGGCTGGAGCCGGGCGTTCGCGGCATCGCTCACCGGCACGACGTACGCGCAGATCGCCTGCTCGACGCTCCGGCAGAACGACCGATCGAAGGTGTCCGCGTGGCGGATGGCTTCGCACAGGACACGAGCGGCGTGCGACGCGCTGTTGGCGCCCTGTCCGGTGATTGGATCGATCACCACGTGCGCGTCGCCGAGCGCGATCGCGTACCGGTCGTTCGACAGTTCGATGAAGCCGCGGCGGACCGTTGGCGTGATGGCCGCATATCCGAGGTCGAGCGGGCGCGACAGGTCGAACACGTCCGGATCAATGCGCACGTAGATCGACGGCGCGTGCTCGCGCAACAATCCCAGGACCGCGGCGACGAACGCGCGCCGATCGAGGTCGTAGCGCAGGTGACGCAACGGCTCGAACAGGCCGCCCGCCGCGATCAGGATGCCGATCCCCGTCAGGTCCGGCTCGAAGGACTGCATCGGCACGGCGAGGATCTCTCCCGACCCCGGGCTGACGTTCACTTCGAGCGCCCCCGGCTCCGGGTAGGCCACGCCACGAAACAGCCCCGCGACCGCGAGTCGCTGCGGACTCGTGAACGGCGAATGCTCGGCCACACGCGGGAAGATCGTCGAAAGACTCGCGCGCCCGGAGGCGACGACCAGGAGATCGTGCTCAGACGCCAGTCCGTCGAGATCTTCGGGCTGCACCGTCCTGACGATCACCCCGCCGCCGCGAGCGGAGAAATCCTCCAGCAGCCGCGCCCAGTAGATACGCATGTCGACCGCCTGGGCCGGCGCTCCCATCCGCCCCGAGAATCCGACGTGCTGCGCGCCCTTGATGCGTACGGAGAGGCGCACCATGTCGTACGGCGGTGAGTCCCAGTGGTTGACGCCAAGCTCGCGTTCGCGCGCGCGCGTGCAGGCGTTGCGCGCGACCATGTTCGAGAGCCGGCGGCGGAGCTGCTCCTCCGGCGTCCGCTCGGAATAGATGGTGGAGGCAATCCCGTGCTGCTGCAGCGCCAGGCCAAGCTGCAGTCCCGCGACGCCGCTGCCGATGATGCCGATGGAAGCCATTGACCGAGGATAGGCCAGCTGAAGGGGAATACATTATCAATACGTAAGAGTTGGGTGAAATTCGATCTGAGTCCCGCTCTCCCCTCATTCGGCCTTCAGAACGCTGACGACGAATCGTCCGGCGCGGATCGTCGGCATCAGGCAGGCAACAACCGACGCCGCTCCGACGATCGCGACAACCTGGATGAAGGTCGCAGCGTCCGTCGGCGCCAGCCCGAAGAGCAGCGTCGACAGCAGGCGCGTCACGCCCGCCGCCAGCGCCAGGCCCACGAGAACGCCGATCCCCACGAGTCGCAGCCCGTGACTCATCACGAGGCGGACGATGTCCGATCGGCCGGCGCCGAGCGCGATGCGGATGCCGATCTCACGCGCCCGCTGGCCGACCCAGTGCGTCACGACTGCGTAGATCCCCGTCAGCGCGAGAGCCAGGGCGGCCAGGGCAAACGCGCTCATCAACGAGAGACTGAACAGGCGCGGCCCCAGCGCGTCCGAGAGATAGGCATCGAGCGGCCTGATCTGAGCCGAGGCGACATCGGGATCGAGCCGGCGCACTTCTCTCGCGACGCCCGGGCTCAATGCCATCGGATCCATCGTCGTCCGCACGATCCAGAACATGTTGGCGGCTGCTGCGCCGACGGTGTCCGGGTGGATCTGGGGATACGTGAGATAGAGATCCCACGTCGGCCCCTCGTCGAGTGCGACCTGCTGCACGTTGCCGACGACCCCGACGATTTCAACCGGCCTGGGGGGGCCGTTGCTGTCGTCGACCAGCAGGCGGGCGCCCACAGGCTCGAGTCCATCGAGCCAGCGGCTGGCGAGCGCCTCGTTCACGACGGCGACGGCGCGCGTCGTCCCGGTGTCTTCGTCGGAAAACGTGCGCCCGCGTTTCATCGGAATGCGCGCGGCCTCGAAGTAGCCCGTCGAGACGATGCGGTACTGCGCCACCGGCACACGCTCGCGTTCGACGGCCCTTCCTTCCACGGTGAACGGGACGCGCGAGATGAGACCGCTCAACGGCAGCACCGTGATCGCTCCGGAACCCACGACGCCTGGCAGCGACGACAGCCGCTCGGCGAGCGCCCGCTGGAAGCCGACGATGGCGTCTCGAGTGCCGAACCGGCTCGCGGGCAGGGTCAGACGCGCCGAGAGCACGCCGGTCGAATCGAATCCGGGCGCGACCGCCTGCACGTTCGCGAAGCTCTTCGCCAGCAGCGTCATCACAATCAGGAGCGCGACTGCCAGCGCGACCTCGGCGCTGACGAGCGCACCGCGGATCGATCGCGCGCCGGCCGTCGTACCGCGACTGCTGCCCTGGAGCGAGTGCAGCACGTCGACGCGCGCCGATGCGAGAGCGGGAATGGCGCCGAACAGCGTGCCGGTGACGAGCGAGACGGCCAGCGAGAACAGCAGGACGGTGAGGTCCACGCGTATCTCCCCGGATCGAGGCAGTTGTGCCGGCGCCAGCGCGACGAGCGCGATCACGCCGCGCGTCGCGATCAGCACTCCGACCAATCCCCCCGAGACGCCGACCAGCAGCGCCTCGATCAGGGTCTGTCCGACGACGCTCGCTGGAGACGCTCCGAGCGCGAGCCGCACGGCCACGTCCTTCTGCCGGCTCGTGGCGCGCGTCAGCATCAGGTTCGCGAGATTCGCGCAGGCAATCAGCAGGACCGCGGCGACCGACGCGAGCAGCGTCAGGAGCGCCGTCCGGAACGATCCGACGACGCCATCGAGGACGGCGATCATCCGGACGCCGCGCTTCCTCGCGTTCTCGACCGGAAACTGTCCGCGCAGCCGCCGCGCGATGGCGTTCAGCTCGCCCGCCGCCTGCGCCGACGAGGCCTGCCCGGCGAGCCGACCCGCGCCGATGATGAAGTTCACCGAATTGCGCGAGCCGCGCCGCGGATCGCGATCGGGCGCGAACGGCACCACGAACTCGACGTCGCGGACGGGCGTGGCAAGGCCGGGCGCCAGCACTCCGATGACGGTATACGACTCGCCGTTGAGCCGGACCTCACGTCCGACGATGGCGGCATCGCCCCCGAATCGCCGGGTCCAGAATTCATGCGAGAGGACGACGACGCGATCCGCCCCGCGCCGTTCGTCGTCGGGCTGCAGCAGCCGGCCGAGGCGCGCCTGCGCACCCAGGACTTCGAAGAAATTCCCCGTGGCGCGAATGCCCTGTACGCGCTCCGCCTCGCTCTCGTCGCTCAGGTTCGCGCTGAAGGCGAAGAATCCGGCGAGGCCCGAGAGGCTCCGCGTGCCATCACGGTAGTCGATGAAGTCCGGCACGTTGAACGGCGAGCGATCGCGGCCCGCCTGATCGGACCAGATCCAGAAGACGCGCTCGACGTCGCGATACGGCAGCTGCCGCAGCAGGACGCCATACACGACGCTGAAGATGGCGGTCGTCGCGCCAACCGTCAGTGCGACGGTGACGATCGCGCCGATCGTGAACGCAGGCGTCTCCCGAAGGACGCGGACGGCGTATCGGACGTGACGAAAGAGGCTCGACGAGAGGACGCCCATGGCGAGGCCTTCATGCGGTCCGGTCGTCGCCCCGGGCGAGGATCTGTTCGATCTGGCGCAGGTGATTGATGTCGTGCCCCGCGGTCATGCGCACGATGTGCTCGATCGACTCGGGTCCGCGTTCGGAGTGCATCCCGTGGTGCTTCCACTGTTCGGCGTCGAGTGATTCGAGGAGCGCGAGATTGCCTTCGCGAACCACCCGGAGCTGCTCGATCGACTTGCGAGGATCGCGCTTGTCGTAGTGCCCGCTCGTGACCCATCGATCCTGATCGTAGGCCGCGATGGATATACCGGGCGATCCGAGGATCGACCGGATGCGAAAGCCGATGACGATCTCGGCGTCGGCCAGGTGCGCGAGGATCTCGCTCACGGACCATTTCTGCGGGGCGGGACGGCTGCGCACGTCGGGTATGGGGACGCCGCGGATCAGGTGGTCGATCGCCTCGACGGTCGTGGCCATGACGGCGAGCGGCTCCCTGCCTTCCAGGCAGCGGAGGATGCGGTCGGTGTACTGCTGCGGTGTCTGGCTCATGACGTTCAGCATCGTATCGGCATCGACACGCCGGTTTGCGACACGGATCCGCCGGAATCCGCCATCCGCTTCGTTCGCCCTTGCGAAGGGCTTCGACGCGGCCGCATAGTGAGCGGACGGATGGCTTCACCGGCCAGGAAACTCACCCGGCGGATTGTCGTCGTCACCGTACCTCCGGTCGACGAACTGGACCTCGTGGGGCCCCTGCAGGTGTTCAACTCGGTCAATCGGCTTGCCGGCAGGACGATCTACACGATCGACGTGGCCACCGCCGGAGAGGGCCTGACGGTCGACGGCGACAGCGGCGTCCTCGCGTTCGTCGCGAAACATCACTTCAAGAAGGTCGAAGGCGCGTGCGATTCCGTGCTGGTCGTCTGCGGGTTGAGCACTCGATCGGTGCGCGATGCGGCGCTGTCGGCGTGGCTCAGGAACATGGCCGTCAGGGTGCGACGGCTGGGCGCCGTCTGCGTCGGTTCGTTCCTGCTCGCAGAGGCGGGTCTGCTGAACGGGCGCCGCGCCACCACGCACTGGAAGTTCGGGCGTGAGCTCGCGAGCCGCTATCCCGGCGTGCGCGTCGAGCACGAGCCGCTCTGGGTGAGAGACGGCAACATCTACACGTCGGCAGGCATCTCAGCCGGCATCGATCTCGCGCTGGCGTGGGTCGAGGAAGACTGCGGCGCCGGTCTCGCGCACGAAGCGGCGCGGGAGCTGGTGCTGTTCCTGCGGCGGCCCGGCGGACAGCCGCAGGTGAGCGTCACGCTCGCCTCGCAGGCCTCCGAGATGACGTCGATCCGCGAGCTGCAGATCTGGATCGCCGAGCACCTGGGCGCGAGACTGACGGTGGAGGATCTGGCCGATCGAATGGCCATGAGCATCCGGCACTTCGAGCGCGTCTTCACCCGCGAGGTCGGCCGCACGCCATCCCAGTACGTGCTGCAGATGCGCGTCGAGGCCGCGCGGCGCGAGCTCGAACGAACGGATCGCGGCCTCAAGCAGGTCGCCTCGAATGCCGGGTTCGGCAGCGTGGACGTGATGCGGCGCGCGTTCGTCCGGCTGCTCGGGATCACGCCGCGCCGCTATCGCGAACTCGCGACGCAGTAGGCCCGCTCTTCCTACTTCCCTTCCGGCATGAGCGTCACTTTCACGTAGTTCGCCGTGTTGAGGTACGTCTCCGCCGCCTGGTGGATCGCGTCGCCGGTCAGCTTCGCGATCTGATCCGGCATGTTGACGGCGGCGGCGATCTGGTTGGCCTCGCCGTCCTCGTAGCGCCGCGAGATCTCGCGGAGGAAGTAGCCGTTGTCCTGGCTGTTGCGCTCGAAGTCGCGCTGCAGCGCGTCGCGGATGCGCGCCACCTGGCCCGGCGAGAACGTGATGTTCTTGACGTAGTCGATCTCGTCGAACACGCGCTGCACGAGCATCGCCGTGCGCGCCGGGTCGCACGTCCATTCGATCCGCACGGTGTACTGCGATCGCGGAGTCTTCTCGGTATCCGGCGACGCGTCGATGCTGTAGGTGCCGCCGAGCTCCTGACGGATCGAGTCGAAGAGCCGCGACTGCAGCACGAGCGTCATCGCCCGCAGCGCCAGCGCATGCGCTTCGTCGTGCACGAACGGCCCCGAGAAGACGATCGCGACCTGGCTCTTGGGCGCGATGCCCTTCTCGACGGTCTTCTCCACGACGCCGGTCGGCGGCGTGATGTTGAGATCGCGCCAGTTCTCGTGCGTACGCGTCGCCGGCAGGCTGGCGATGTAGGTCTCGACGAGCGGCTTCAGCGCCTCGGGCGTGAAGCTCCCGACGAAGACGAAGGTGAAGTTGCTCGCGTCGGCGAAGCGCGCCTTGTAGAACGCCATCGACTTCGACAGATCCCATTTGTCCACGGTCGCGGGAGTCTCGGGCTGGCGCCGCACGCTGTTGCGGCTCAGCGCGGAGTCGATCGTCTGGTTGAACACGACGTCCGGGCTCGCCAGCTGGTTCGCGAGCAGTCCTCTCGCCTGGGACGCGATGGCGGCAAAGGCCGTCGCATCGGCGCGCGGCTGCGTGAAGCGCAGGTGGATCAGCTGGAACATCGTCTCCAGATCCTGCGGTGTGCTTCCGCCGCCCATCCCCTGGTCCAGCTCCCCGATGAACGGCGTGACGCCGACGGCCTTGCCGACGAGCATGCGGTCGAGCGTGGCATCGTTGAAGCCGGCGACCCCGCCTGCCGGAATCACGTCGTCGGCGACGCGCGCGGGGATGAAATCGGCGTCGCTCGCGAGCGACGTGCCGCCCGGCGCGAAGGCGCGAAACAGAATCTGGTCTTCCTTCAGCGTCGTCGGCTTGAGGACGACGGTGGCGCCGTTCGACAGCGTCCACTCCGTGATGCCGGCCTCGGGACGCGCCGTTGTCTTCGTGATGGCGCCGCGGGTCGGCGTCGCCTCCATCAGCGTCTTCCCTGCCGCGGTGTCGACGTAGGCGTCGACTTTCTTGTCGGACGCCGCCTTGACGACGGCAGCGAGCTTCGCCTCGTCGGGCAGCACCACGCCGGCCGTGTCGGGCGCCGTCACGATCACGAGCCGGTTCTGATCGGGGAACCAGTCCTGGCTGAGCGCGTTCACCTCGGCCAGCGTGACGCCCGGAACGAACCGCTTGTGGAACGCGAGCTCCTGCCAGATCGTCGGGAGCGCTTCACTCTGGAGGAAATTGCGCGTGTACTCGTCGGCGCGGCTCGCGGACTCACGGTCGGGGCTCTCGGTGACGACGCGCTCGTAGCCGAGCATCATCGCCTGCTTCGCGCGCTCGAGCTCGGTCGCGGTGAAACCGAACTTCGCGACGCGCTGCAGCTCGGTCAGGAGCGCCTCGAGGCCGCGCGCGACGCCGTCGCCGGCGACGAGCGATTGGAGCATCGCCTCGTCCTTCGTGCGCGGAGTCTGGAAGAGGCGGCGGGCCGACGCCGCCCGGAGAAACGGCGGGTTGTCGCTCTGTCCGAGCTCGTTGAGCCGCGCGTCGAGCATCGCCTCGAACAGCTGGTCGAGGATCAGGTCGCGATAACCGCCGACCGACCCCTGGTTCCGCGCGGGACGGAGGTCGCTGATCGCCACGCCGGTGGCCGTGATTTCCTTGTCGGCCACGGTGACGTAGCGCGTGCCGGCATGATCGGGAACGTCGAAGGCCGGACGCGGCCGTTCCGGCGACGGATTCGTCAGCGCTGAGAAGTGCTGCTTGATCATCGCCACGACGGCGTCGCGATCGATGTCCCCGACGACGATCACGGCCATCAGGTTCGGTCGATACCAGTCGTGATAGAAGCGCAGCAGCTGTTCGCGCTGCGCGCGTTCGATGACCTCGGGCTTGCCGATGGGCGTCCGATCCGCATACCGCGATCCCGCGAGCTGCACCTTGCTGATCTTGTCTCCCGTGCGCTCGCCGGCGCCGAGATGCATCCGCCATTCCGACAAGACGATGCCCCGCTCGTGCTCGATGGCGGTCTGGTCGAACGTCGCCCCCTGCGCCCAGTCCTCGAGGACGAGCATGGCGCGGTCGAGCACTCCGGGCACGTCGGTCGGCACCCGCAGCGTGTACTGCGTGTCGTCGTAGCTCGTCCCGGCGTTCGCGTCGGGCCCGATCCCCACGCCGAGCGACGCCAGGAACTCGCTGATGCCCTGCCGCGGAAAGTGCCGCGTCCCTTCGAACTCCATGTGCTCGACGAAGTGCGCGAGCCCCTGCTGGTCGTCGTCTTCCAGCACGGATCCGGCCTTCACGACGAGGCGCAGTTCGGCGCGCTTGCCGGGCTTGGCGTTGGGTCGCACGTAGTAGCGCAGCCCGTTCGGCAGCGTGCCGACGGCGACTTCGGGGTCCACCGGCATCTGCTGGGACAGGGCGTAGGATGCGACGGATTCGGCGGATGTCTCACGCCCCGCGGGCGTTTGCGCATCGGCGACCGCCCCTGCGGCGGCAAGCAGGGCGATCAGGCAGAGGACGAGACGAGGGCGCGAGAACGTCATACCTCCATCCTACCGGACCTGCATGGGTTTGACAGGAGAGTTAGCAAGTGCTAACGTTACATTTGTGAAAGATGGCCCGCTGCCCTTCTACGTCGGCGAGGACGATCCGCCAGCCAAGCAGGAGATCCTGCGCGCCGGCCTGAAGCTGTTCAGCGCGCGCGGGCTCGCGGCCACGAGCATCCGCGAGATCGCGGCCGAGAGCGGGTTCACGAATCCCGCGCTGTACAAGCACTATGCCGGCAAGGAGGAGCTGGCGCTGCACCTCTTCGAAACGTGTCATCGCCGGGTATGGGCGCGCTGCCACGCGGCGCTGAGCGGCGGGAAGAGCTTCGACGAGAAGCTCGAGCGCTACGTCGGCGAATGGCTCGAGATCATGGACGCGCATCCCGACGTGCTGGCGTTCCTCTCCGACAGCGCGCGCGTGCTGTGGCCGAAGGCGAGCCCGGCGGTGCGCCGGCAGACGATGATCGGCCTGGCGCGGTCGCTGATGCTCGGAGCCCCGCACCGCCGCCGGAAGTCTGCCGTCGCGTCCGTCGATCTCGCCGCGGCCAGCGTCCAGGGCACGCTCGCGGAGACCTTCAGGATGATCCAGGTCGGCGTCCTCGACGGTCCGGCCGTGCGATGGAAGAGCGGCCTGGTGGCGCTCTTTCGGCGGCTGACCGTGTGATTTTTTTTGCGCAGAAAGTTAGCGATCGCTAACCCACATCATCAGGAGAAGACCGATGTTTGCAGTCAACCACGCCGCAACCGCGCTGCTCGTGAAGCGGCGCTACCCGTCCGTGCCGATGGCGCCGCTGCTCGTCTCGGTCCAGGCGATGGAGCTCGCATGGGTAGGTCTCAACTACGCCGGCGTCGAGCGCACGACCACGGAGGCGACGGTCAGGAGCGTCGCGGACATTCATCTCGAGTACATGCCCTGGTCGCACTCGATCGCGACGGCGGCCGGCGCGGCGGCGCTGGCGTGGCTGATCATCGAGCGCGGCTTTCGTCGCCCGCTGCTTGGTCGTGCCGTCGCGCTCGGCATGGTGTCGCACCTGATCCTGGACCTGTTCACCCACGCTCCCGACATCGCACTGTCGCCCGGCCTGTCGGCGCCGAAGCTGGGACTCGGACTCTACGCCGCCGCCCCCTTGGCCGCGTTCATCGTCGAACTGCTCTACGGGTGGCTCTGCTGGTGGGTCTACCGCGGCGGCCGCGTGCTGCTCGCCATCATCACGATCGGAAACCTCGCGAATCTGTCGTTCTTCTCGGCCGCCGTTCCTGGTCCCGAAACGTATCTCGCAGGCCGGCCGATGCTCCTCGTCACCATCGTCTTTGTACAGATTGTGACGACCCTCGTCCTCGTCGGGGCGTTTGCCGGACGCGCCCATGCGACACCCGCAAGTGACTGATAAATATTGAGTTGAGCATCCACAGCAGTCCTGCTTGACACTTAATACGGACGTACGTATTAATTTGGCATGCCTCGACCATCTGTTCGGGAAAAGCTCCTCGACGCCGGCTTCCAGCTCATTTGGAGGAACGGCTACGCCGGGACCGGCGTCCGCGACGTTGTCGCGCTCGCAGGCGCGCGGCCCGGGTCGTTCACGAACCACTTCCGTTCGAAGGAAGACTTCGCCTCGGAGATCGTCGACCGCTACGGCTCGTACGTGCGCACGGTGATCGATGACGCGCTGTCCGACGACGGCGTTTCCGGTCCCGATCGATTGCGTCGCTATCTGGATGCGATCACGACCCGCCTCGCGGCCGCCAGCTGGGAGCGCGGCTGCATGCTGGGGAACCTCTGCCTCGAGACATCCCACCACAGCGAACGCCTGCGCGTCGCGCTTGCGGAGATCTTCGAGCGATGGCGCGCACCGCTGGCGGCGTGCATTGCCGACGCGCAGGCGAAGGGCGAAATCGCGCGCCGGTTCGACGCCGACGAGCTCGCCGATGTCCTGCTGACCGGCTGGCAGGGCGCGATCCTCCGCATGAAGGTCACGCGCAGTCCGGCGCCCCTCGAATCCTTCAAGAAGATCGTCTTCACCAGCATTTTTGGAAAGGATGAACGGTCATGACTCACGTAGCCACGGCAGTCACGCAAGAGACGTTGCCGATCTCGACCGAAGAGCCGTCGTATCGGAGGCGCATCAAGGTTCTCGACACGACGATCGCGTACGTCGACGTCGGCGAAGGTGACCCCATCGTCCTCCTGCACGGGAATCCCACACCGTCGTATCTCTGGCGGTATCTCATTCCGCACCTGCTGCCGTTCGGACGCTGTCTCGCTCCAGATTGCGTGGGAATGGGACACTCCGGCGCGGCGCCCGACGGCTCGTATCGCTTCGTCGATCAGCAGCGCTACCTCGACGCGTGGTTCGACGCGATGGACCTGCAGCAGAACGTCATCCTGGTGGTCCACGACTGGGGCTCGGCGCTGGGATTCTCCTGGGCCGCGCGTCATCCCGAACGCATCAAGGCGATCGTCTACATGGAAGCAATCGTCCGGCCGTTCTTCTCGTGGGACGAGTGGCCGGAGAACACGCGCGAATTCTTCAAGGCACTGCGGACCCCGGCCGGCGAGGATCTCATCCTCGAGAAGAATCTCTTCATCGAATTCCTGCTGCCGCTGCGCGGGCTCCCGAAGGACGCCGTCGAGGTCTATCGCCGCCACTACCGAACACCCGGCCCGTCGCGCATGCCGATGCTCGCGTGGACGAGAGACCTGCCGATCGACGGTCAACCGGCGGACGTGGTCGCAATCGTGGACTCGTATTCGAAGTGGCTCGCGGCCAGCCCGATACCCAAGCTGTTCATCAACGGCGATCCCGCGGGATTCCTGATCGGCGCGCAGCGCGAGTTCTGCCGCGCGTGGCCCAACCAGCAGGAAGTCACCGTCCCCGGCGCGCACTTCCTCCCGGAAGATGCGCCGGACGATGTCGGACGGGCGACCGCGCGGTTCGTCACGAAGGTGCTGTCCGGGCAGGTCTCCTGATTACAGACCTCGGATCGATCTGTCCATTTTGAAATCGCCGGGCCGGCCCGAGCGTCGGCCAGGTTTGAATCCCCAGCGAATTCGCACGTCTCATGGCACACGTCTTGAGCCTCGTCTGTCTTCATGAGCATCGGATTCGTACTCATGATCCTCGGAGGCGCGGCGCTCTACTTCATGAAGCCCGACGAGCGGACGGCGTTCCTCAAGAAGGCGGTTGCGACGATCAGGCAGGGGATCCGCGCGTCGCTCGAAGCCACGCCGGACGATCCGTTCGAGGAGTTGCTGCGCGCGCGGACGGCCAAGCCGCTCGTCACGCCGCTCCTCGCGGCGCTGAACGTGATCGTGTTCGTGCTGATGCTCCTCGGTGGCGCGCTTGGCGACACGCAGGGCCTCATCGACTGGGGCGGCAACATGGCGACGCACACGACGAACGGCGAGTGGTGGCGCCTCATCGGCTCAACGTTCGTCCACGGCAGCCTGTTCCACCTCGTCGCGACGCTCGCGGGACTCGTGCCGCTCGGCGTCATCCTGGAGCGGGCGCTGGGACGCGCCGCGTTCGCAGGGATCTACGTGGCGTCGGGAATGGTCGCGAGCGTGGTCGCTCTCTGGACGACCGACCCGACGGCGGTCAGCGTGGGCGCATCCGGGGCCGTCTTCGGGGTGTACGGGCTGCTGCTGGCGTCGCTCGCGTGGTACTTCAAGAACAAGCCCGAGGAGAAGATCGCGATTCCCGCGATCACGCTGAAGCGTCTCGGCGTGGCGTCAGCGTTCTTCGTGCTCTACAGCCTGGGCAATGACTCTCTCGGCGCGGCGCCCGAGTTTGCCGGACTGGCGGTCGGGTTCGCCGGCGGTCTCGTCGTCGCGCGAAACGTGTCGCGCGAGAAGGCGGGAGCGCGTTCGACCGGGCTGGCAGTGGCGGCGGCGACCGTCATCGCGGTGGCCTGCGGGTTTCCGTTGCAGGGCATCACCGACGTCAGGCCGGATCTCGTCAAGCTGGCGGCGCTCGAAGAGCGGACCGCCGGCGAGTACGACGCCGCGGTCGTAAAGTATCGCGGCGGCACCCTCACTGAAGACGCCCTCATCAAGATGATCGATCGAACCATCATCCCGGAGCTGCGCGCCGTCCGCGAGCACCTCGCCGGGTTGCACGGCGTCCCGAGCGATCAGGCGCCGCTGGTCGCCGCGGCGTCGGAGTACTGCCAGCTCCGCGAGCAGTCATGGCGGCGCCGGGCCGAGGGCCTGCACAAGCTCAATTCGAAGGTGCTTCGACAGGCCGATGAAGAGGAGCGCGCGGCGCTGAGAGCGTTCGAGAAGTTCCGTCCCTCGACGTAGTTCGAGAATCTCAGTCCAGCGCATCCTCGAGACGGCAGATGAATCCCCATCCGCCGCCCAGCTCGCCGACGGCCAGCATCAGCTCGTTGCGGCCCTTCTTCAAGGGAAGGTAGACGGCATCGTTCTCCGGATTGACGATGCCGAGGAAGCCGGGATCGCGGAAGCCCTGCGCGCTTCGGCCGCTGTAGAGAATCCGGCCGTTCAGGAAGACGCTGACGTCGTCGCTGTATCCGATGGAGAGCTTCTTCACCTGGTCGCGATCGGATTCGATCGTGGTTCGCGCGTAGACGACCCTCATGCCGGGCTGCGGATCGAGGCGCTTCGAGAAGTCACCCTGGAAGGACACTCTCGGATGCGGCGCCTCGCGATAACGGTAGATGACGACGAAGCCGGGAGACTCGGCTTCGACGTCCTGCCACTGCATGCCGGCGATCTCGGACGCCGAGAGCGGACGCTCCACGTTGCGCGCGAGCGCATCGAGAGAGGGCGACAGCTTCCATCTGGTCAACGTGTTCGCGGGCATCGGCGGCAGGTGCCGCTCCCACGGCGCATCCGGCTTCGTCCTCACCTCGAAGTTCGAAAAATACGTCGCTCCCGTCAGGACGTAGAGCGCGACCTGCCCCTTCTGAATGCCGCTCTTCAAATCGTGCATCACGAGCGCGGGCGTCTCCATGTCCTTGACGTAGAGCTTCGCCTGCGCGCCGGCGATGTCGAGACGGAGATGGAACCAGACGTCCTTCGGGATCTCGACCGCGCCGGTGAAGCCCGGACCGTTGTAGATCTGCCAGTTGAGTCCGGTGTTGAGCACCGGCGTGTACTGCATGGCGTCGGGCTGCCCCGACTTGTGCTGACGCAGATACACCCACTCGGCGTTGGCGCCGTCGCCGGCGATGCGGAACTGAATGCCGAAGAACCCGCGCGCCGCGGGCGTCGCGACGTCCACGTCGATCACGCCGTCGCGCACCTCGACGTCCTTCAGGACCGCCGCGCCGCCGTCGAGGAACAGGCACCTGCGGCCCTGATACTCGGCCGGCTTCGCCTGGCCCTCCAGATCCCAGCGCGGTGAATCAGGAGGAACGGAGTGCGCGTGTGTCGGAGCCTGACCCGATCCAGCGAGGAGCACGAGCGCGCAGACCGCGAGGTGTCGAATCACAGGGTGCTCGAGCGCGGATGTTAGCGACAGTCCGCTCTGGCCGGGCTTCGAACGTGATGAACCACGCGGATCGCGTGATGAACCGACATGGTTCAGGACGGACGTCCGGTTTCGCGTCGACACCCGGTTGCCATAAGCTGGACCGCCATGGAGCCCTGGTCGCCGGAGCGCATCGCCGCGCTCGCGCCTGATGCCGCTTCCGCCTCGGCCGGCCAGGCGCTGGCGACGCCGCGGAAATGGACGGCGCTTGGACGAAGCGATCGCGCGATCTGGGGGCTGTGCCAGGGCTCGGGCAAGCAGCCGTATCAGGCGCGCGTGGATCTGTCCGAACCCGCCTTCAAATGCGGCTGCCCGAGCCGCAAGGTTCCCTGCAAGCACGGACTCGGGCTTCTGCTGCTCTTTGCCCGCACACCCGACGCGTTCGTGCGCGGCGACGAGCCGCCGTGGGTATCCGACTGGATCGCCGAGCGTGTTCAGCGCGAAACGAACAAGGTCGAGCAGAAGACGCGCTCCGCCGACAAGCCCGTCGATCTCGAATCGCAGGCGAAACGGGCAGCGCAGCGCGACGCGCGGGTTCGCGACGGCGTCGCCGGCTGCCGCGTGTGGCTCGAGGATCTCGTCCGTCGCGGACTGGCGGCAGCGCAGAGCGATCCAGCGGCGGACTGGGAGCGCGCAGCCGCGCGCCTCGTGGACTCGCAGGCGCCGGGTCTGGCGTCGTTCGTGCGCCGCATTCCAGCCATGATGGCGTCGGGCCCAGGATGGGACACGCGCACCGTGGACCTGCTCGGCCGGCTGCATCTGCTGCTCTGCGCGGCCGAGCGTCTCGACGATCTGCCCGCCGACGTCGCGGTCGACGTCCGCACCGCGCTCGGCTGGACACAGTCGCGCGAGGAGACACTGGCCGCGGCGGGCGTCGCCGATCGCTGG
>Ga0066903_100001404_pt1 | contig 17539 bp, 10 predicted proteins | sample PanSoiMetaGPlot1_FD_67491 | JGI IMG/M metagenome (GOLD analysis project Ga0066903, IMG submission 67491) | Tropical forest soil microbial communities from Panama analyzed to predict greenhouse gas emissions - Panama Soil - Plot 1 (version 2) | ecosystem: Environmental > Terrestrial > Soil >... | reverse complement strand
TCCGACGCCGTGCTGCGCGCGGTGGCCGAGCGTCCGCGCACGCGCGAGGAGCTGGCCGCGGCCGTGCCAGCCATCGATCTCGCGACCACGCTTGGAGAATTGCTCCGCGTGCAGGCGATCGGAGAACATGACGCGCCTGTCTCGCCGCCGCCGAAAGTGATCCCGCTCGCTCCATTTCCGCTGACGACGATGGTGCTGAACGTCACCAATCAGTGCAATTTGAGCTGCACCTACTGTTACGAGTACGGCGAGGACAAGATCGTCGACACGGAGAACGGGCGGCAGCCGAAATTCATGAGCGAGGAGACCGCGCGCCAGAGCGTCGAGTTCATGCTGCGCGAATCGGGGGCCAACAAGGTCGCGCACGTCACGTTCTTCGGGGGCGAGACGCTGTTGAACTTCCCCGTCCTGGTCAAGACCGTCGCCTACGCTCGGCGGCGCGGAGCGGAGCTCGGCAAGGACGTCGACTTCAGCTTGACGACCAACGCCACTCTCCTGAGGCCGGAAGTCATCGAATTTCTGGCGGAGGAGCGGATTGGCGTCACGATCTCCATTGACGGCCCGCGGGAGATGCAGGACAAGTTTCGCGTCTTCCACAACGGCGCGGGCAGTTATGATGTCGTCGCGCCCAAGATCAAGGCGCTCTTGACGCGTCATCGCAGCCGGCCGATCGGGGCACGAGTGACGCTCACGTCCGCGACGCTGGACGTCAAGCGCATTTTCCGCCACCTGACCGAGGAATTGGGTTTCTGGGAAGTCGGGTTCGCGCCGGTCACGACCTCGCCTGTTCGCGGTCACGCGATCTCGGACCGCGGCTACGACCGGATGCTCGGTCAGTTTCGTGATCTCGCGGACGAGTTCCTGGAAGCGTCCGTTGCCAATCGTCATCATGGTTTCTCGAACGTCAAAGAGACGCTGGAGGAATTGCACAAGGGCGTCAGCAAGGCCTATCCGTGCGGCGCGGGGCTCGGGCTGCTCGGCGTCGCCACGGACGGGCACGTCGCGCTCTGTCATCGGTTCGCGGGCTCCGAGACCCACGGCGTCGGCACGGTTCGCGACGGGATCGATCGACACGCCCAGCAGGCGTTTCTCGAGAAGCACCACATCGCCAACAAGACCGACTGTCACACGTGCTGGGCCCGGCCGTTGTGCTCGGGTGGTTGCTATCACGAAGCGCACACGCGCTACGGCGACACGGGGGCGGCGAACCTGCACTATTGCGAGTGGATCCGTGGCTGGACTGACGTCTGTTTGAAGGTGTACGGCGAGCTCTCGGTGCGCAATCCCGCGTTTCTCACGCAATTCGACGAAGAAGACACAAAGGAGACAGTGTCGTGAATCACCTGAAGGCCGTCAACCGCAAGGCCGCCCGCATCGAGCGGGCGACCGAGCCCGACGTGGTCGCGCTGCAACGAACCGGCGTCCCACAGCTCCCGCATTTTCCACTCGGCTGCTCGCTGGTGTTCTCGCCAGGCTGGGAGGCCGATCGGACCGGGGGGACAGCCGGCCTCTGTCAGCCGGTCGAGCGCGATCTGTTCGATTGCCACATCGGCTGCTATTGGCCGGCGCAAGTGCCCGACCAACTGAATCACGCGCCCGATTGGACGGCGAAATGCGCGGCGGCGCAAAAAGACTGGCGCAAGATCGACCTCATCTTTCCGTAGGGGGCTTGCCGGCCATGAAAAAGCTCTCGCTCGTCGTGCCCGCCGCCGCCGTGCTGTGCCTGGTCGGCGGCGCCCTCCCGTCAGGATCTGCTGACAAGCCCAAAGTGTCGGCCGGGACCGGCACGCTCATCATCGGCGCGTATCCGAAGCAGTTCTGGATCATCGACGAGGCGTCGGAGAAGATCGTCGGGACGATTCCCTACACCTCCGGTATCCCGAGGCGGACGACGTTGTCGCGCGACGGCAAGCGGTTCTACACCGTCGAGGCGGCGATGGAGAAAGTCGAGATCCTCGACATCGCGGCAAGGAAGACGATCGATACATTCACGCTGAGCGAGGGCAACCGGAAAGTTCGCATCAGGGGCCTTGAGCCGGACCCGCTTCACCGCTTCGTCGTCATGGTGACGGCGTCGGCGACCAAGCTCGTCGATCGATTCGAGATCGGATCGCCGACGCTCGTCCAGTACGACCTGAAAGAGCACAAGATCGTACGGACGATTCCGTGGCCGAACGGCGAGGAGCGGCAGTTCGCGAACATCATGTTCTCGCCCGACGGCAAGCTGATGTATCTGTTCACCGATCAGGACGTCTTGATTTACGAGACGAACACGTTCACGCAGGTCGACAAATGGGATCTCTCGCGACCGATCGAGGAAGGCTTCGGACGACTGGAGTTTGGCTCCCGGGATGTCCTCAACGATGACCCTGGTTTTTACACCGGACTCTTCAACGTGTCCGATCCCGTGCAGCACCGCCGCATGATGGGGATCGGCCGCGTGAATCTGGCCGCCAAGACCGTCGACTTCTACACCCTTGGTCCGTCCAGTCCCGTCAGCTTCACCATGGCGCCCGGCCGCAAAGTCGGCTATGGCCTCTTCGAGGACATCGGCCGCTACGAGTTCTGGAAGTTCGACCTCGAGAACCGGAAGCTGGCGGGGCGGACCGAGTTCAAGGGTCGCCCTCGCATGGGGCTCAAGACCAGCTCTAATGGCAAGGTCTTGTACATCTACGTGGCGGGCAACACCATCGACCTCTACGACGCGGAGTCGTATCAATACCTCCGGACGATTACGCTCGACGGCGACATGACGACGGATTTGTTCGTCTTTCCAGGCCAGGCGGGGAAAACGAGCAACGAGTAACCGGCGTGCCTTCCGGGGATCTTCGCCGTGCGCTCCGCTTCATCGTTCCGTACTGGCGGCGCCTGGCGCTCGTCGTCGGACTCAGCTTCCTGAGCACCGGCCTCTCGCTGTATCTGCCGCTGCTCTCCCGTGATTTCTTCGATCGCGCGCTCATGGGCCGCGATTCCGCCGCGCTCATTCGTGTGGCGATCCTCTTCACTGCAGTCACCCTGCTCGGGTTCCTGGTGAACGCCATAAGCGGACTCCGGTACACGCGTGTGTCGGCCGACATCCTTTTCGACATGCGCCTCGAGATGTACCGGCATTTGCAGCAGCTGTCGCCCCGGTTCTACGCGCGAACGCGTCTGGGCGACATCATGTCGCGCATCAACAACGATATCGGCGAGATTCAGCGGATTGCCTCCGAAGCCGCGCTGGCGTGGTTAGGGAACATCCTGTTTCTGGCCGGAACCGTCGGGATGCTCGCGTGGCTCGATCTGCGCCTCTTTGCCGTCACGGTGTTCATCGCGCCCCTTGGCGTCTGGGCGCTGGCGCACTACCGCGCGCGGTTGGAGGGCCACATTGCCGCCCTGCGCCAGCGAAGCGCCGACATCGGAAGCTTCCTGATCGAAACGCTGCAGGCAGCGAAGCTCGTGGTCGCGTCCAACGCGCAGGAACGCGAAGTCGAGCGCTTCAAGGGGAAAAATACGGCGTTCGTGGCGGCGCTGATGTCGATGCAGCGCGTGACCTACCTTGCAGGGGGCCTTCCGGGTCTCGTCTTCTCGGCGGGCACGGGTCTCGTCTTCGTCTACGGTGGATGGCGCGTAATCCACGGCGCCATGACCGTCGGCACGTTCGTCGCCTTCATGGCGTACCAGATGCGCGTCCTGGCGCCCGTGCAGGCGCTCATGGGTCTGTACACAAGCCTCGCGACAGTCCGTGTGTCGCTCGGCCGCGTGTCCCAGATCCTCGACGAGCCCGTCGAGGTTCGTGAGGCGCCAGACGCCCTGCCCCTGGCGGAGGTCCGCGGCGATGTGTCATTCGAGCACGTGTCGCTCTCCCACGACCGCGGCTCTGCACCGGTGAAGGTGCTGGACGATGTGTCGTTCTCGTTGGAGGCAGGCGAGACACTGGCCATCGTCGGCCCCAGCGGAAGCGGCAAATCCACGCTCGCCGACCTGCTGCTGCGGCTTCAAGATCCGGACAACGGCGTGGTGCGGATCGATGGACGCGACGTCAGAACGCTCAGGCTCTCCGATCTCCGTCACGCCGTTGCGCTGGTGGAGCAGGAGCCGTTCATCCTGCACGCCACGATTGCCGAAAACATCCGCTACGCCCGTCCCTGCGCGTCGGACGCGGAGGTGGCCGAGGCCGCGCGCCGCGCCTCGCTCGATCGGTTCGTCGACGCATTGCCGGACGGCTTCAACACCGTGGTTGGCGAACGGGGGACGGCGCTGTCAGCCGGCGAGCGGCAGCGCATCGCGGCGGCGCGCGCGTTCCTGATCGATCCGGCGATTCTTGTGCTCGACGAGCCGACCTCCGCGCTCGACGCGGTCAACGAACGCCGCTTGGTCGAGGGTTATGAGTCGGGGCGCCGAGGTCGCACGACCATCGTCATTACGCATCGCGCGGAGCTCGCCCGGCGCGCCGATCGCGTGCTCGTCGTCGACGGCTCCCGCCTGCGCGACGCGCAGCCCGCGTGACCGCCGACTCGCGGCAGACGGGGCGGGGCGTCCGCATCGCCATCATCGACAGCGGCGTCCACGCCGAACATCCGCACGTCAATGGCGTCGCCGGCGGCGTCGCGTTCGGTGCGGACGGACGCGTGCACGATGACTTCGTCGACCGCCTCGGCCACGGCACAGCGGTGACCGCCGCCATCCGGGATCTCGCGCCCGCCGCAGAGCTGTTTGCCGTCAAGATCTTCGATCGCCAACTGTCGACGCGCATCGGGCCCCTGGTGGCCGCCCTCGAATGGGCCGCGCGGAACGGAATGCATCTGGCGAACCTCAGCCTCGGGACACCGCGGCGCGAGCACGAGACGGCGCTCAGGGCCGCGGTGGATCTTGCCACGGCCGCGGGCGCCCTCATCGTGGCCGCGCGCGACGATGAGGGAGTGCCGTACCTGCCGGGCAGTCTGCCAGGCGTGGTGCCCGTGCAGGTCGATTGGACCTGTGCCCGACACGACTGGCGCGTCGTCTCAATCGATGGCGTGTCCGTGCTCCGCGCGTCGGGGCTGCCGCGCGAGATTCCGGGCGTGCCGCCGTCCCGCAATCTGCACGGCGTCAGCTTCGCGGTCGCGAACGCGACGGGACATTTGGCGCGGGCGCTCGAGGGCGCCGATGTTCGATCGGCAGCTGCAGCGTTCCGCCTGCTTCAGATTGGCGAGCGTCGCTAGTGCCGGGTCAATGGGGTCGCGCGAGCTTCACGGCCGTTTCGAACCGAGCGCTCTCACGATGTCGCGATCGTCCGGCTCGGCGAGCGCAATCGTCGAGCGTCGATCGCTCGGGCGCGGCCTCTTCGGCACTCGCACGCCAGGTTCTCGCTCGCGGGGATCCGAAGGCCCTTCGTCTCGAAACGTATCGAAAATCCGGTCGAGCGCTCGCTTGAGCGATTCCATCATCGACGCCTGCCAGGTTACCCGAGGCATCTCTCAGTTCTCAGCAGGACACGCAATGGTGATTGTTCTTCGCGTCCAGTCCTTCGAGGAGCTTGATCGTCTCAGGATACGGCTGCGTGCGCTGCACGGGTCCGTTGGCCATGTCGACCGTCGTCTGCCCCATGCGGTTGACCGCCTTGACATCGGCCCCCTTCGAGACGAGGTAGAGAATCATCTCGTTGTCGCCGCGAGCGGCTGCGTTGTGCAACGCCGTGTTGCCGTCCGCGTCCTGGGCGTTGACGTCGGCGTGCACCTCCTCGACGAGGAACTTCACGGCCTCGAGCATGCCGGTCGGCGCAAATCGATGAGCGTTGGCGGCGAATCCCTCGCCGTATCCGGCGCCTGCCGCCGCCACCAACGGCGGGATATTGGGACCGCCCGTCGGCACCGGCGGCCGTCCTGTTCCGTCCCGGCTGGCATCGCCGCTGCGTGTGCCCCCCTGCTGAAACCGGTTGTTCGCCGGCGCCTTCATCGTCGCAATGCTCGGATCCGCGCCGTAGTCGAGGAGCAGCTTCATGGCGGCGATGTCGCTGGCGTAGGCCGCGCGCCAGAAAGGCGTTGCGCCGCTCTCGTCAACGCGAAGGAGATCGAAGTTGTACTGCGTGTACCAAATCTTTCTGCGCACGCGGGGGTTGGGGTCAGCGCCCTTGTCGAGGAGGGCTTTCATGAAGTCCAGGTACGAAAGGTGCTGCTGGAGTTGCGCGCGCGGCTGCGGGTAGAACATGCGCGGCGCCCATTCGACGTTCACGGCCGCGTATAGCGCCGTCATCCCCGATTCGCTCGCGAGGTTCGATTGGGCGCCGTGCTCGAGCAGGTCGTTCGCCAGATCGAACTGACCATTTATGGCGGCAATGACCAGTGGTGTCGTTCCGTCAGCGGGGCTGGCGGCGTTCAGGTCAGCGCCCGATTCCACGAGGGCCCGCGCCGTCTGGATGGCGCCTTGCCGCGCGGCGAAGTGGAGCGCGGTCAGGCCGCCCTGCTTGCCGATCAGCTCGTTGAACGAGTACGGCCGCGTCGCGCCGGCGACGCCGTCGCGCGTGGCCGGGGCCTGAAACGCTGCAGGATCCGGCGGGGGCGGCGCACCACCCGTTCGCGCGGCTGATTCCGCGTTCTGTTTGTCGCGGATCTCCTTCTGGAGCGCTTCCTCCGGCGCCGTGACGCCCGTGATGTCGACGACCCTGCTCGCCAGCGCTGTCGTGGCCCCGTGCCGCACCAGGAGGCGTACGACGTCGGCGCGGTCGAGCGCCGCGGCGAACATCAGCGCCGTCTCGCCGTTGGCTTTCTCCGTCGCGTTCGGATCGGCGTGATGATCGAGCAGCGCGTTGACCGCCTCGAGTTGTCCGGCCGCTGCCGCCAGCATAAGCGGCGTGGCCCCGGTGGACGTCGCGGTATCGACGCCGGCGCCCGCGCCCATCAGCGCGTCGATCACCGCCCGGGATCCGGACTGGCTCGCGAGATGCAGCGGCGTGTAGCCGCCGATCCGCGTGGTCGCGCGCACGTTCGCGCCCGCGTAGAGCAGGAGGCTCGTCAGGTCGGCATCGCTCGCGATCGCCGCCCAGTGGAGCGCCGTCATGCCATCGCCTTGCGACGCGTTGACATCGCCACCCTGCCGGACGAGGGCTCGAACGGCCTGACCATCCTTGCGCATGGCAGCATCCGCCACGGGCGCGGCGCTGTCCGAGGACACGGCTCGCGGCGTGCTGGTCAAGGCTGCCGTCAAGACGGCCACCCAGCCCAAACGCAAAAGTTCACGTCTCGCCCGACGGACCTGACCCACTCGACCTCCCTGACCTACGCGACGTCCCCGACCCGACCGGCTGAATTGCGTCTTCATGATGCCTGGACCGCGTTCAAATCGAAGCTCCCTGTACTGTCACCGAACGAGTCGATCTCCACACCTAGGATCTGAAGCGCTGACAGCATGGCATTGGCCATGGGCGTCCCGTCGTTCGCCTTCAAATGGAGCTGACCCTTGAGTCGCCCGCCCGCGTGGCCAGCGAAGAAGAGCGGGCAGCGCTTGTGATTGTGCACGTTCGGGTTGCCCATGGGCGACCCATACAAGATCAGGGAGTTTTCGAGCAGACTGCCCTCGCCGTCGGGCGTGTTCTTCAGCTTCTCGAGGAAGTACGGCAGCAGGCTGACGTGGTACTTGTTGATCTTTGAGAATTCCAGGATTCGGTCGTCGCGGTCGTTGTGATGCGACGCGATATGGAACCCGGTTGTGACCCCGGCATCCTTGAACACCCGGTTCGACACGTCGCGGCTCAACTTGAACGCGAACACCCGCGTAATGTCCGCGGCGAAGGCGACCGCCTGCAGGTCGAACATCAGCTTGACATGCTCGTCGTAAGCGTCGGGCACGCCGATCGGGGCGGCCGGCAGCTCACGGGCTTCACCGCTCGAATTGAGCGCTTCCACTCTCTGTATACGCCGCTCTATCTCGCGGACATCCTCGAGGTAGTCATTCAGCCGCGCCCGATCGGCGGGGCCGAGCGTGCCTTTCAGCTGGCCGACTGAATCCACGACCCAGTCGAGAATGCTGCGATCGCGCTGCCGGCGTCTGGCGCGCGCCTCCGGCGTCGCGCCCACGCCGAACAGCTGATCGAACACCGCGCGCGGGTCGCGAATCATCGGCAGCGGCTCGGTGGGCGACGCCCAGCTGATCGAATCGGTGTACGCGCACGAATACCCGTAGAAGCAGCCGCCCGCCTGGTCGACGTTCTCAATGCAGAGCTGCATCGATGGAACCGCCGTGTCCTGCGCGCACTTCTGCGCGTAGATCTGGTCGAGCGAAGTCCCTGCGTGCAGGTCGGACCCTTGCGTCTGATGTGGATGCGCCTGGGTGAGGAAGACCGCCGCGGAACGGAAATGATCACCGCCAATTTCGGGTGGAATGAATGCCTCGGCATTTCGCACGTCGGTGTTGCTCACGATGGTCAGGTCGTTCCGGTAGGGCTCGAGCGACGCGAGGCTTGTCGGAGCGAGGTCGAAGGTGGATCCCACGGCGGCAGGCGACCACAGATTGCGCTTCGCGCCGAAATTCGTGCTGCCGGCGGCGCCGTGGACCATTTCCATAGCCACCAGACGCACCCGGCGCGCGCCCGCAGCCGCCTCCCGCGCCGAAGCCGTGTGGCGAGCGCCGCCGGCCGGAACCATCGCGTCCAGGAAGGGCAGCGCGAGAGTCGCGCCGAGACCCTTCAGCACCGAGCGACGGAGAAGCCGTTTTTGCGTAATGAACATAAGCTCAATTTCTTATTGGGGCGCGTGCGTGTCCGTCGAACGCTCCACCCGCATCTGAAACGCCGCGCTCTCGACGATGCCGTTGACAAACGAGCTGAACCGGTAGCCGTTCTTGCCTGCGTCACGCACAATCCGCCGGATGGCCGGCATGTCCGAGTACTCGACCCGTCGACCCAGGGCGTAGATCATCAGATTCTCGGTGAACGTCTCCAAAAACACGTCTTGATGCTTGAGGAGCGCGCTTCGGAGTCCGGCCGGGCCGTCGAGCGTCGTCCCGTCGTACATCACTCCAGAGGCGTCAACCGGGAAGCCGTTGTCCTTGATCCGCCACCGACCGGTCACGTCGAAATTCTCGAGGGCCAGACCCAGCGGATCGATGACACGGTGGCACGACGCGCACGCGGGGTTCTTCCGGTGCTCCTCCATCCGCTCGCGCACGGTCAGCAGCTTGCCGTTCGCGGTTCCTTTCGTGTCGTCGAGCGCCGGCACATTTGGCGGCGGCGGGGGCGGCGGCGACCCAAGCAGCACTTCCATGACCCACTTGCCGCGCATGACCGGGGACGTCCGGTCGGCAACCGACGTCAACACGAGGATGCTGCCTTGCCCGAGCAGCCCACGCCGGTACTCCGGTACCGGGACGCGGCGGAACGTGTTTCCCGTCACATTCGGAATGCCGTAATGGCGGGCGACTCGCTCGTTCACATACGTATAGTCGGCCGTCAGCAACTCGAGGACGCTCCGGTCGTCGCGGACGACGCTGTCAAAGAAGAGCTCGGTTTCCCGCACGAGCGCTTCGCCAAGCGTGTGGTCGTAATAGGGATAAAGGACGGCGTCGGGGAGCATCCCTTCGACGTCGTTCAGCCGCAGCCACTGAGCGGCGAATCGCCTGGACAGCGCCTCGGCCTGGGGATCGGCAAGCATCCGCTTCACTTGCCTGCTCAAGGCCGGCGGCGCGCCGGCCGCCGCCGGCGCGGTCAGGCGGCCGCGGCTGGCCAGCGCGGTCAGCTCTTGATCCGGCGGCCCGCCCCAGAGGAAAAACGAGAGACGCGACGCCAGCTCGACGTCGCCGATTCGCTCAACCGCTCTTGCTTGCGCGGCCGCCGAACGATCGACCGCGGCGGGCTCCAATCGAAACACGAACTGCGGGCTCGCGAGCATGGCTTCGATGGCCGACGCGACGCCGTATTCAAAGTTGCGATCCGTACGCCCCTCTTCGTAGAAGCGCATGAGCCCCTTGAAATCGCTGTCGGTCAACGGACGGCGGAAGGCCTGCGTGCCGAGGCGCCGGACGATTTGAGCGGCGCACGCGGTCTCTTCTCCCGCGGCCGTCGGGCGGCACGTGAAGATCTTCCGTCGGCTCGCCGTTTCCGAGACGCCGGTCACGTGCTCCGGGCCGACGATGCTCAAATCTTTCAGATGGGGAAGCGTCGTGATGCCGTACGCGACGCCGATCTGCGTGTCCGCGAGCGTCTGGTCGATGGGGGCGAGGAGATCGTTGACCGGCCCCTCGAAGCGCTGCAGGAACGCGGCCGTGACGCGGTGCCCGCCGGCCGTGACGTGGATGGCCGGGGTCTTCAACGCCAATCCGGTCGTGACCTCAGCCATCCTCGGATCGATGTTGAGGAGCGCTTCGCGAGCGCCGTCGATCGACAGCTCGATCTGTTCGCCCGCCGCAGGCCCGCCGTAAAGGAACCCGTCGGCGTTGCCGTGAAGCTCCATCCGGAAGACGTAGTCGCCGTCCGCGGGGAAGGTGTGGACGACCGATACTCCGCCGCGCGTGCCAAGCGGGGCGCCGTCGACGCGCCGCAATTGTGACGCCGTCTTCGGGACGCGGTAGTGCGCCTCGCTCGTCGCCGCGTCCGCGTCGCCTACGGCGAGCGCCGTCACCTGGCTCGCCGCCCGCAGGTAGCCTTCCATGAGCGCCGGCGAAAAGGCCTGGGAGTCGGCGATGTTGTCGAACCCTTGGCTGATCGTGTCCGGCGGAAGAAACGCGTTGACGTCGACGTCCACCGCGAGCAGATCCTTGACGGCGCGCGCGTACTCGGCGCGATTCAAGCGCTGGAACGGGCGCCAGCCGGGATTGGGGTGGTGGGCTGCGGCGGCGTCGATGCGCGTCTCGAGCGCCTCGGCCAGCCCGGCCAGCGCAGCGGCGTCGGGACGTCGCGCCCCGGGCGGAGGCATCATCCCGGCCCGCAGCTTCCGGATCATCTTTTCCGCGACAGGCGCCTCGTCGACCGCCTTGGTGGCGTCGAACGAAGCCAGCGACAGCTGGCCGGCCCGCCCCTTGTCGCTGTGGCAACCGGCGCAGTACTGCCTGACAAGGGCGGTCTGAGGGTCGGGCGGCGGCGGCTCCTGGCCTCTGGCTCGAAGCGTCATCGCGCCGAAAGGCAGCAGGGCAACCACGACGACGCCCGCCGCCACCTGCCATGAGGCGGGGCGAATTGCCATTCCCACAAAGTATACGGCCTTCGACGGTTATGGCTCGATTAGAAGAATTAACTGGACCCGCTGGGGTAGACGCCCTTATCGTCCAGGCAAAGGGAGAGGGTATGACCATCGTCCGTCGCGTCATGTTCTGCGCGCTCTACGTGTTGGCGGCAGCGGCCGCCAACGCCCAAGTCCAGACCGGCTCGATTGCCGGGACCGTCACCGACAGCAGCAGCGCCGTCTTGCCGGGCGTCACTGTCACCCTGTCCGGTGAAAAGCTCATTGGCGGCGCGCAGGTACAGGCCACGGACTCGACAGGCGCCTACCGGTTCGATCGCCTGCCGCCCGGCACCTACCTTGTGCGGTTCGAGCTTCAGGGCTTCCGCTCCATCCAGCATGGCGACATCGCCGTCAACGCCGCGTTCGTCGCGAGCGTTAATGCGAAACTGGAAGTGGGGAACGTGAGCGAGACCATCACGGTCACGGGCGAGTCGCCGACTGTCGACACGAAGTCAAACCTGCAACAGACCGTGATGAGCCAGGACGTGCTCGAGGGGATTCCGTCGGGACGCGATCCCTGGTCTGTGGCCAAGATCATTCCGGGTGTGCAGGTAGCCACGTACGACGTCGGCGGCACGCAGTCGTATCAGCAGAGCTCTCTGTCGGCGCACGGCTCGAGCACCAACGACGTCAGCTACAACATCGACGGCGCAACCGTGAACTGGCCCGGTGGCGGCGGCGGCGCGACGATGCTGTATTACGACCAGGGGATGTTCGAGGAAGTGAACTACCTGACGTCGGCGATTCCGGCGGAGGTGATGGCGGGCGGCGTGTCGATCAACATGGTGACCAAGGACGCCGGCAACAGATGGCGCGGCGACGCACGGTACAACTACTCGACCGGCTGTTTGACGCCACAGGAGCCGACGCCCGGCTGCCTCGAGAGCGACAATCTCGGCTTCCCTGGCCAACCGTCGACATTCCTTGGCAACCCGACGCAATCCACTTACGACTTCAACGTCGCCGGTGGCGGCGCGCTCATGAAGGACCGGTTGTGGGTGAACGGATCGTACCGGCGCTGGGTCGTCAACAAGCTGGTCAGTGCGAAGAACCTCGACAAGACACAAGCAATCGACGACAACACGCTGAAGAACTACTCGGGCAAGGGCGTGTTTTCCGCGACGTCAAATCAGAAATTCACGCTCTCGTACAATTGGAACAACAAGATTCGCGGGCACCGACGCGACGGCTCGTTCAACGCAGAAGACGCCGCGTCGCTCGTCCAGACGAACCCGGCCTCGTCCACGCAGGCGAAGTACACGGGCATCCACAACAAGCTCGTGTTCGAATCGTCGTTCAGCGTCATGAACGGCACGACGACGTACTCGTACCAGCCGAACGTCCCGCCAACGGCCGTTCGCATAGAGGACTCCGGGACGAACAATGCTTACAACGCCGCGCAGCGGTACGAAACGAATCCAAACCGGCGATGGCAGTTCGACAACACGGCCTCGATGACCAAGTCGGGCTGGGGCGGCGACCACTTGTTCAAGGGCGGAGTGCAGTATGCGCGGCTGTTTTTCGACGACTTCAACAACATCCAGAATGCGCTCTACCTCCTCTACTCGAACGGTAATCCAATCCAGGTCCGTGAGTTTAACTCGCCAGCCGATGCGCTGCAGCACGAGAACGTGCTCGGCTTCTTCGCGCAGGACGCCTGGTCGGCCGGCCGGGGGTTGACGCTCAACCTAGGCTTCCGCTTCGATCACAACGTGGGCACCCTGCCGGCACAGTCCAATCCCGGTGGGCTGTACGCGCCGGCGAAGAGCATTCCGGAGTCCAGCCCGATCAATCAGAGGATCTTCGTGTGGCGCACGGGGCTCGTCTATGATCCATTCGTCGACGGCAAGACGGCGATCAAGGCCAGCTACAGCCGGTACGGTCTGCAGGTTGGCATCGATCGTGTGCTCAACGTCAACCCGCTGCAGTCCGACTCCCAGACCTGCACCTGGACGGATCCCAACAAGGACGGCGTCGCGCAGCCGGGCGAGATCAGCCAGTGCACCGGCTACACGGGCGTCACGAGCCATTACGCGGGCTCGACGTTAAACGACGTGAACCTTGGGATTAGTCACAACGGACCGAAGTGGCCGCACTCCGACGAAGTCACGGCCGGCGTCGAGCGCGAGGTTCTGCGCAACATGCGCGTCGGGGTGATGTACTACCACCGCTCGAACCGCAATCAGATCGGCACGCGCAACATCGCGATTCCGACGTCGGCTTATTCTGCGGTCACTGTTAATGTGCCGAACGGCCCTCATGGTGCAACGACGGCCACTCTCTACAACCTGAACCCCGCGTACTTCGGGTCGCAGTTTCAGGACAACGTGGTCGACAACGATCCGTACCTCGACACGAACTACGACGGCGTCGAGATCACGGCCAACAAGCGCTTCTCGCAGAAGTGGCAGATGGTTGCCGGCCTGACTATCGGCAAGAACAAGGGCGGCATCAACACCGGCGGCGGGAGTGCCGGCGGGACCTCGAGCGGACAGTCCGCTACGATCGGCAGCAGCGGCGGTGACTTGAACGATCCCAACAACAACATCTTCCCGAGTGGGATCGTGGGCAACGATTCCGTCGTCGCCTTCAGGCTTTCCGGAAGCTATCAGTTGCCGTACCTGATCACAATGGCCGGCAGCCTCGTGTCGAACGGCGGGTATCCGTACTACTCGACCTACACCGTCACGCGGACGCTGCTGCCGACGCTGACGCGAGCGTCGCAGGTTATCCCCCTGAGCGCGCGCGGCGACGAGCGGTACCCGACCGTCACGCTCATCGACCTGAGCTTCTCGCGCGCGTTTACGTTCTTGCAGACACGGAAGATCGTGCCGCGGCTCGACATCTACAACGTCGGGAACGCGGCGACGATTGTGGCGCTGAATCCCGCGGTCGGCGGCTCGTACCTGGCGCCCAGCCAAATCGTTGCGCCGCGCATCATGCGCGTCGGGTTCAGCCTGAACTTCTGAAGGGGGCTGCCCACCGGCGGAGGCGCCGCGTCGCTACGCGCGGCGCCTCATCGCTGGCCGCTGTCTCATGGGCGCCACGCGGTGGTCCCAGTTGAAGCTCCGAACAATCCTGATGAGCTGTCGCGCGGGCTCGGACACATAGCCCTGGTCGCGGTAGATCATCAGTGTCCGGCGTGGGATGCGCAGCTCTTTGACGGGAATCTGCGCCAGCGAGCCGTCCCGCAGCTCTTGCGCCACGGTGATGCGCGGCACGATCGCCAGCCCGATCCCCGCCTGGACGAAGCTCTTGATGTTCTCGAAGCTGAACAGCTCGGCGACAATGCGGCAGGGCGTCCGGTGCTCTTCGAACAACTTCAGAATCGTCTGTTCGGTCGCGCTGCAGAGATGATGCAGCACGAACGGCTCGCCGCCCAGGTCTCGGACGCTCACGTTCGCACGGCCTGCCATCGGATGATCCGGTGAGGCGACCAGGATCATCTCGTCAAGGTGCACGTCCACCCATTTGAGCTCGCGAAACCCCGGCTCGTCTTTCACGAAGCCGACGTCGACGTCGCGATCGAGAACCTGTCGCGGAATGTCCGAGAGGCGGCTGCGAAAGATGCCGACCTTCACGTCGGGAAACTGTCCCAGATAGGTTCGAAGAGGCGCCGGCAGCAGGTAAACGGCCGCCGACTCATGCGCCGCGATGTTGAGCGTTCCTGCCTTCAGCGTCTTCAGCGCGCCAACATCTCTCATTGCATCGTCGCGCGCCCGGACCATCTTGCGCGCGTACTCCACCAGGACCTTGCCCGCATCGGTCAACGAGACGTCGTGAAGGTCGCGCGCGAAGAGCGGCGCGCCCATTTCATCTTCGAGCTTCTTGACGCTCTGACTGATGGCGGGCTGCGTGCGACCGACGCGCTCGGCGGCGCGAGTGAATGTGCGTTCTTCGACGACGGCGAGGAAGTGCTCGAGCTGCAGCAAATCCATGAGCGAATCCCTTCTCCCGATCGCGAAGAAGAGCTTACAGCATTCCGACCAATCGACCACGAGCCACGAGTATCGAGCTACGAGTCAGAGACACGCAGTTGCAAATTCGAAATCGCACACTGCCCGTTTACGGGGCCGGCGGGAACGGCTCTCGCGCGCGACTCGACCGCATCGCGATCCGGGTCAAGGCAGACAGGCCGACGCGTTGCTGGCCCTGAGTGTCGAAGTTGGCGGGATCGAGCCACTGCCGGAACGCGCCATCCAGGACCGGCCAGTCGACGTCGATGATGGCGAACCACGCGGTGTCCCGATTGCGATCCTTGTACACGGTCGCCTGCCGGAACACGCCCTCGAACGAGAACCCGAGCCTGCGCGCGGCAGCGCACGACCGGGCGTTCAAGACGTCGCATTTCCATTCGTAACGCCGGTAGCCGAGCTCGAAGGCGCGGCGCATCATCAAGTACATCGCTTCGGTCCCTGCGACCGAGCGCTGAAGGAGCGGGGAGTAGGCGATGTGGCCGACCTCGATGGATCCCGCGGGCGGATCAATCCGCAAGTAGCTGGCAACGCCGGCAGCCCGACCGGTCGCAAGGTCGATGATGGCGTGAAACAGCGGGTCGTTCTTCGCCGCCGCCTGGTGGACCCACCGTGTGTAATCCTCGAAGTTTGCGAACGGGCCGTATGGCAGGTAGGTCCACATCCGCCCATCGCCATCGCGGGCGTTAGCCGTGTACAGGTCGCGCGTATGGCGATTGACGTCGAGGATTTCGACGCGGCAGGAGCGTCCGGCCATGACGGCCGAGGGCGCGCGGGGCGGCGGCAGCGGCGGCGTCCAACCGGCAACCGGCTCGCCAATCGGTTGTCCCAGAGCGTCGTGACGGATGGGTCGGCCCTCGCCGGGCATCTGGCCGCTCTTTGGTCTCTGCGCCTCTGTCCTCAGCCGAGAGACCAACCCGGGCGCGACTGACGGCTCAGATACTCGTTCGCCTGATCGTCGTTCGTGACACGCATGTTCGCGGCGTCGTATGTGATCTTCCTGCCTGCGCGCAGGGCCACGACACCGAGGAGCATCACCTCTGTCAGCTTCGCGGCGTACTCGAACGGACACGACGGCTCGGTTTTCCCTTTCGCCGCGTCGGCCCAGTTCATCTCGTGGTTCTCGTCCGGGATTCGCGCGAGCGTGCGGTTGGGCTGGCCGAACGAGTCGTGCAGTGATGCGGGCAGCAGGCGAGGTTTGCGGCCGTACGTCTCGTGTATGAGCTTGCCCTTGCTGCCAACCAGCAGTGCGCCCCCGGTCTTGTTCAATTCCTCGCCGACGAGCTCGGACGGTTTCAGCGGCAACAGACCTCCGTCGTACCAGGTGAGCTTCACCGGTGGTCGGTTGCCACGCGCCGGAAACTCGTAAAACGTCATCGTGGCGTGCGGATAGCAAGCGCCGTTGAACGGCGTCGAAACGGTCTCCACGGTGGTCGGATAGCCGAGATCCAGCGCCCACATCGAGTGGTCGATCAGATGTGCGCCCATGTCGCCGATCGCGCCGACCCCCCAGTCGACCCACCCGCGCCAATTGAAGGGGTGATAGACCGGGTGATAGTCGACATTTGGCGCGGGCCCCAGGAAGAGATCCCACGACAGGGTGTCCGGCACGGGAAAGCTCCCCGCCATGGCGTCAGCCAGCCGGGCATTTATTCCCGGCCCGTTCCACTTCAGCGGCACGCCAGGCCTGAGCGCCTCCGGGCGAGGTATGCCTTGCGGCCAGTAGCCGAGCGGACGATTGGTCCAGATGTGGATCTCACGGACCTCACCAATCGCGCCGGACCGGACGTACTCAACGGCCTTCCGCGCGTCATCCCACGAGTGCCCCTGGTTGCCCATCTGCGTCGCCACCCTGGTTTCCCGGGCCCGCTTGGCCAATTGACGCGCCTCGGCGATCGACCACGTCAGCGGCTTCTGGACGTAGACATGCTTGCCGAGATCCATGGCCGCGAGAGCGATCGACGCGTGCATGTGATCGGGCGTCGCGACGATCACCCCATCGATCGATTTTTCTTTGTCGAGCATCTCGCGATAGTCCCGGTAGCGTGTGGCCCGCGGCACCTGCTCGTTGGCGAGGCGCCTCATGCCCTCGATCTGCACTCGCAAACGCGCCTTCTCGAGCGGCGTGAGGGGGGCCGGGGCTGTCGTCCCGCTCGTCCCGCCCTGCTCCCCGCCCGGCGGCGTCCCGCCGGCTCCCGCGCTCGTTGTCGGCGCGGCCTCCAGCCGCAGTTGCTGATTCAAGGCGTCCGATTCCAGCCGGTCGAGGGCCTTTCCGGCGTAGTCCCAATCAACGTCGCAGAGCGCGACGATGTTCTGCGAGACGACGTTGACGAGGTTCGTCCGCCCCTGGCCGCCGACGCCGACGCAGGCGACGTTCAGCCGGTCGCTGGGGGC
>Ga0066903_100001403_pt1 | contig 17539 bp, 13 predicted proteins | sample PanSoiMetaGPlot1_FD_67491 | JGI IMG/M metagenome (GOLD analysis project Ga0066903, IMG submission 67491) | Tropical forest soil microbial communities from Panama analyzed to predict greenhouse gas emissions - Panama Soil - Plot 1 (version 2) | ecosystem: Environmental > Terrestrial > Soil >... | reverse complement strand
TCGAAGGTCCGGTCGGGATCGCCTTCCTTGCCACGGCGCAACAGCGCCGCCGATAGGAGGACAACCGAGGCGATCAGCGTGCCGCCGTAGACCAGAGGGCTGAAAGGCGGGAAGGAATTGTCGTCGAACTCGAGGCTGTTCCAGTGGGCCGGCTCGATCAGCGTCATCACTCGGTTGAGCAGGCCGTTGACCGATTGATTGGGATAGAAGGTTTCGCCGCGCTCGGCCAGGAAGAACAGCACCGGCACGTAGTCGACATGGTTGGCCCAGCCATACACGGCGATCGACGCGCCAACCCCGAGCGCGACGGTCGCCGCAAAGGCGGCGGCGAAGCGCCATTCGCCGCGCAGCAACGCCCACAGCACGAACAAGCCATAGTGCGGCTTCACCAGCGCCATCAGCCCGATCAGCACCGCGCTCGGCGCTTTTCTGCCGGTCACCCAGCACAGCAGCGCCAGCGCGAACAGGCCGTTCAGCCAGTTTTGGATCTGCCCGAGCGTGTAGGCCTTCACCAGCGGATAGAACGTCAAGGCCAGCGCCAGCACAATTGCCATGCGCGTCGCCAGCATCGCGCGCGATGTCGGCGTCGAGAGGTGCGGTCGCAATCTGATTTCGAGGAGCGCGGCGGCCGAGACCGCCGATATCAGGATGAACAGCCAGCCCAGAACGTCGTTTGCCGTCGGCAGGTCGTAGACCATGCACTCCTCGGTCCGAATGCGCTCGGGGCCGACCACCCACAGCAAGCCTGCAATGGCGAACAGCGATGATGGCGGGTATTGGAACTTGAGCTTCTGATTGAAGAAGATTTCCGAATAGAGCGGTGTGGTATGCGACTCGCGTGCGTATTCGAGCGAATGCGACATGATCCCCCAGGAATCGTCGCAGCCGCGTCCGCGCAGCACGTCCCAGGTGTGGTGCAGCACGGTCTCGTTATAAGGCGGGGGCGAAGCGACCCACAGGATGCCGTTGAGCACGAACGCATTGAGCACGAGGAAGACGGCGAGATAGCGCGTGAATGCCGCGGAACTCGGACTCTCGCCGTGTGCTGCTGGCGTCATGACGTCGTCCGCACCGGTTCGAAAGCAACGACTTTCGCCGGGAGATACCAAAGCCCGCGCGCCAGCGCCGCGAAGATCAGGAGTCCGCCGAACAGCCAGACCGAAACGACCGTACGCGACAGGATCGCAGCATACCAGCTTGGCTCGAGCGGCGACAACATGACAATCGGCACCGATATCAGCACGAACCCGACACGCATGAGCCCGCGAGTCACTGCGTCGTCCGGCAGCGGCAGTTCACCACCGAGATAGAGCGCCAACGGCACCAGCAGCCACACGTAGTAGTGCGTCCAGGATATTGGACTGGTGATCAAGGCGAGGTTGACGACCAGTACGAATTCGAGGAGATCGCGGGGACTTGGCGCGTCGCCCTCATGCGACGGAGCAGCGCGGCGGCTTGCCCGCCACATCAGCCAGAGCGATCCGCCGTACAGGATCGCGAAGGCCGTGTAGCGTGCGATCCGGTGGAACACCGTAGGCTGGATGGGCGGATCCCAATGGCGCACGAACTCTTCGCCGAGCCGCAGGCGAGTCAGAAAGCCATCGACGGACTGGACGTTGAAGGCCGGGATATAGCCGCTGACATACGGCACGACCCACTCCTCGTACCAGGCGATATGGCCTTCGATGCCGAACAGCCAGACCGACAGCAGCACGGTGGCCCCGATCGTTGTGGCGCCGCCGGCAACGATGCGCCAGTTCTGACGCAGAAAGAAGTAAAGGCCGAGAAGATAAAGCGGCAGCTTGAACGTGGCGCAGGCGCCGAACGCCAAGCCAGCCGCATACCGCCGCTTTGCACGCCAGAGCACGAGACCTGTCACCATGAACAACAGGATGAACTGCGAGGTTTGCCCTTCACGCAGACTGTTCACCACCGGGCCGTTGATCATGAACAGGAACAGCAGCAGGGCGGCGTAAGGCGCGGCGAGCCGGGCAAGCCGCACGAGCAGGGCCCAGGCGCCGAACAGGGCGGCAACGCCAAGACCCCAGAAGGTCCAGGCGGAACCGAGGTCACCGAGGGGTACCAAAGGGACGTAGAGCCAGGCGATGACCGGCAGATTGGAAAAGCCTCCCCGCTCGGTCAGCGGCCAGGTCGACTTCAGTCCATAGGCCCAAAGGGTTTCGGCGGCCGCCAGGTTCGCCTTGTAGAAATCGTTGAACAGGTTGGGCGGCTCCGAGAAATGCCAAAGCAGAAGATGGATCGCGATCCCGCCGAGCACTGCCACAAGCCACATGAGCGCGCGGTTCTCCGTCAACCGCGCGCCTACGACCGCCATGCCGCTCTCCACCATGATCTCACGGCAGCGCCCCGTGCCCCCTCTGCCCCATGCGCGCCTCACCCCTCCACTCGCTTGTCACGGATGGCCAAACGTGCCGCCGGCAGTGCGAGCCTGGGACTGCGCTCTGACGCGGTCGCGGGTGCACGCGTGAAGACACACCAGAGGACCCCAACCGCATACATGGCGAGCGCCATCCATTCGCGCGGGTACGGGAACGGCTCGATCCACCAGAACGCGAGAGTGAACGGCGCCAGGATCGACAAACCAATCACGAACCGCGCCAGCCACCAGTTCGGCAACAGGGCGGCGAAGGCGAGGGTCCAGACCACATACCAAGGCCACAGATGAGCGATGCCCACGAACGAGATGGCGCTCATCAAGGCGAGCGCAGCCTTCACGATATTGTCCGGCGTTGGTTGCTTGAACAGCGCGACCAGGTAATACGCGCCCAGGACCGCGAGTCCCACTCTGATCACATGCGCGGCCGGAAACAGCGATATGTTGAATGTCAGCTCGAGCGCCGCGATGGCGTCCCTCGGCTGCAGGAAATGCCATTCGCTGATCACCCGCGCGCCGTCAAAGAACTCCCAAGACCGGAAGAACGCCCCGAACACGGCGACCGCGAACAGGACAGGCGCGACGAAGCGCAGGATGAGTTGACGCCACGACAAGCCGTGCCTGCGCCAGGCGACGATGACATCGACGAGGAATAAAGGTCCGGTCACGTATTTTACGAGGGCTGATGCGGCCAGGGCGACCGGCGCCAGCCATCGGTCGCGCAGCAGCAGAGCGAGCCAGAGCAGCGCGGGCCAAACCATCACAATGTCGTTGTGTCCCTCGGCGATCGACTGCAGGACCCCGGCCGGCGTCCAGCCAAACACCGCGATGGCAATACATCGATCAAGCGCCGGGCGCTTCTCGGTCATCCGCCGGATCAGGAACAGCGATCCAAGCCACGCCGCGAGAAGAACAAGTTTGAACAAGATCGTCGCCGCCAGAGCGCTCTTGCCGCTGACGGTCATGACCGCGCCGGACAGGATGGCCCAGGCCGGGCCGTACGACATGGCCATGGGAAAGTGATCGAGCGGCAGGCCCGTCATCTGATCCGGCGTGAATAGGTTGTGATAGGGGTTGGTGCCAGCGGCGACCATCCGGCCCCAGGCCATCGACAGCCAGAAATCCTGGGTAAAGACCGGGAAGGCGAATAGGGCGACGACGGCAAACGCCACCGACCAGCGCATCAGCAAGGCGGCAATGGCGGCATCGAGTTGTCGCTCCCAGCGCGGCAACAACAGCATGAGCAGCAGGATGGCGGCGGTCGTGAACGCAAGCGGGACGAAGTAGCTGATGATGACAGTGGTGCTGTCTCCCAGCCATCGATGCAGCGCGATCACCGGATATTGCGTGGCGAGATCGTTGAAATAGGCGACCGCTCGTGGCGCCGCCGGATGGCTTTGCCACAGAGCCGGCGCCTGCAGGTAGGACAGAAGCGTCAGGACCACATAGCCGGCGAGCACCGCGGTTCCGAGAATATTGACGCGAACGCGAAGGGCTGAGGTTTGCAACGCCAACTCCTGCCCTTGCGGGGGCCCTACCTGCCCTAGCCAGCGATGGCCCGGCGATTCCCGTCGTTAATCATTAAGGAGGACCGCGGTACTGACGCAGCATTTGTGCCTGCTTAGCGGGATTTGCGCAACGCTGGACGAGGGCTCGGAGCAAAAAAGCCGGCGGCGCTGCCTTGCAGGCCAAGCCCACGCTGGTGCAAAGACTGCGGTCCTATTAACATCGACGGCCTTCCCGCCCATTTGCGAACCGACGTCTCGATGCCAGCGGCCAAACAGCGTGTCCTGATGCTTGAAGCGCCCCGGCAGGCCCGTTTTGCCGACATTGCGCTGCCGTCCGCCGGGCCGGATGATGTAATCGTGCGGTCCCGCTATTCGACGTTCAAGCATGGGACCGAGATGATGGCCTATCTCGGCCGCAGTCCGCTGGCGGACATGACCTTCAACCACGAATTGCGCCTCTTCGAAACGGAAAAACCGCAGGATTTCTACCCGCGCCCAATGGGAAATATGGTGGTGGGCGCGGTTGAATGGGCGGGCAGCGACGTCCGTCATCTGCGGCAAGGTCAATTGGCTTTCGGATGGGCACCGATTGCCGATGTGCACGTCATGCGCGCTACCAACTTCAACCCGTTGGGGGATCTCACCGCAGAGCAGGCGTTGTGCATCGATCCGGCGAGCTTCGCACTCGGCGCCGTCATCGACGGGGCGATCGGGGCATCGGATTGCGTCCTGGTCACCGGGCTCGGCGCCATCGGCCTGTTCGTGATCCAATATTGTGTGGCCGCAGGCGCGACCGTAATGGGCGCCTCGAGCCTTCAGTCACGGCGACAACTGGCGGCAGCCTTCGGCGCACGCGAGGTGCATGACCCTCGAACCGATCGAGACCTCGCGCGCACCGTCAAGGAGCGGATGGGGGGCGTCGATGCTGCAATCGAGTGCTCCGGAAACGTCGACACGCTCAACCTCGCGATCCGCACCACATGCCAATGCGGCCGCGTGGTGTGCGTCGGGTTCTACGCGGATCCCGTCAATCTCGGCGAAGAGTTCTACCACAACCGACTGACGCTCCTGGCTTCACTTCCGGCTTTCTCCTGGAACAACCCAGTCCGCGGCGCCCGCCCCCTTTATGCCAAGGACCTGCAGGAGATGGCGGCGAACGACTTCCGGGCGGGCAAGATCAGAGCGACCGGCATGTTCGAGCCGATCATGCGGTTCGAGGAGGCCGAGCGTGCGGTCCAGATGATTGCCGACGCGCCCCAGCGCGTGGTCAAGTTGCTGCTCAAGCACGATTGAGCGGCACGTGCGTTCGCCCATGGACGAGCAAGCCATGCAACCGACAGCGAGCGTCACGAGCGGGCCGGCCAGGATTCAGGTGACCTTTCCGGTCCTCAACGAGGAGGACCAGCTCGAATATTCGATCGAGCGGACAGTCGCATTCTGCGAGGCCAATAACATCACGCTGCACGAGATCTGCATCGCCGACAATGGCTCAACCGATCGAACGCCGGAGATAGGACGCACGCTCGCCGAGCGGCATCGCAACGTGACCTACCTGCGCGTCGAGAGGCGTGGGTTCGGCCTTGCGCTGAAGACGGCCTGGGAGCGCAGCGACGCCGATTTCGTCGGCTACATGGATGTCGATCTTGCAACCGACCTGCGCCACCTCAAGGAGGTGCATGACCTCGTCGCGCGCCGCGCCGGCTACGATCTTTACCTGGGCTCGCGGTTGCTGCCCGGCGCATCGGTGAGAAAGCGCACGCTCTTGCGCGGATTCACCTCGCGTGCGTTCAACACCCTGCTGCGGCTTCGGCTGGACGTGTCCTTCACCGACGCCATGTGCGGGTTCAAATTCATCGATCGCAACCTGTACCGGCGTCTTGCCGAGGAATTCGATTTCACCGACGACTGGTTCTTCGCGACCCAACTCGCGGTGCGCGCCGAATGGCGCGGCGCGAGGGTGCTGGATATCCCGGTCGACTGGACCGATCAACCGAATTCGAAGTCGTCGGCGCGGCTTCTCAATCTGTCGCTTCTGTATCTCTCCGGGATTGAGGCGCTCAAGGAGGAGAAGCGGCGGATCAGAAGCTCGATGCCGGCGCGCTGAGGCGTGACTTATGATCGATTGTCAGCATGTCATCATCGGTGGCGGCACTTATGGCTGCTTCGTCGCGCTCAGGCTTGCCGAGCTGTTCGGCGGCGCCGGCGTTCTGCTCGTCGAGCAGGAGCCCGACATCATGCGGCGCGCCTCCTACAACAATCAGGCGCGCGTTCATGGCGGTTACCACTATCCGCGCAGCCTGCTCACGGCGCTGCGATCGCGAGTCAACGCGCCGCGCTTCATCGAGGAATTCAAGGATTCCATCTTCACCGATTTCGAGCAGTACTACGCCATCAGCCGACGCCGCTCCAATGTGACGGCGAGCCAGTTCGTCCAGTTCTGCCGGAGGGTCGGAGCGGACTTAAAGCCGGCGCCCGCCCACGTCCGGCGGCTGTTCGACGACGACCTGATCGAAGCGGTCTATTGCGTCACCGAGCACGCATTCGACGCCGACCGGCTGCGGGAGTCCTTGCGCGCGCGGCTCGCCGCGATGCGCATCAGGATTCTCACCAGGACCGAGGCCATGACGGTGGCGGTCGAAGGCGGCGCTTCCGATCAGTGCTTCCGGCTCGAACTCCGAGACCTGCCGTCGGGCGAGCGGCGCGAACTGCGCTGCCGGCATGTCTACAACTGCACCTATTCGCGCCTGAACGAAGTCCTCGCGCGCAGCGGACTGGAAACCATACACCTCAGGCACGAGGCGACCGAGATGGCTCTCATCGAGTTGCCGCCGAGCCTTCTCAACCTCAGCATCACCGTCATGTGCGGACCGTTCTTCTCGGTCATGCCGTTCCCGGCGGCGAAAGCCGCGACGCTCAGCCACGTGAGCTACACGCCGCACTACGAATGGGTCGACGACCCCCGCAACGGGGGCTTCGTCCCGCACGCCCCCTCGTTCCCGTTGCAGAGCCGATTCGATAGAATGCGCCGTGACGCCGCGCGCTACGTGCCGGCCATGCGGGAGTGCAGCTACGTGCGGTCGCTTTGGGAGGTCAAAACCATCCTGCCGCAGAGCGGGGTCAACGACAGCCGCCCGATCCTGTTCAAGCGCGATCGCTCGGCGCCTAATCTGGTCTCGCTCCTCGGCAGCAAGATCGACAACATTTTCGACCTCGAAGCGGCCCTGCCGACGCCGGACGCTCTACGCCCTGCGAGCTGATGGCGAGCGCGGCGGGAGGATGACATGAGACGCGACATCTTCGTTTCCGTCGTCGTCCCGTTGGACAATGACCTCGATATTCTGCCCGGAGTGCTGCGCGAGCTCGACGCCGTCATGCAAACCCATTTCGGCGACTACGAGCTGATCTTCATCGATGACGGGTCGACGGACGGCACCCGCTCCTTCTTCGAGCGCGTCAAAGCAGAGATACCGAGCTTCCGTTATTTTCGCCTGACCCGACCGTTCGGCCTCGAGGTTGCCATCGCCTGCGGCCTGGAGCAGGCGATCGGCGACGTCATTGTGGTGCTCAAACCGGGATGGGATCCGCCCGACCGCATTCCAGTATTCGCCGAGAAAGCGAACGATACCGACGGCATCGTCATCGGGATTGCCACTGATCGGTTCAAGCGATCGTGGTTCTACCGCCTTGCCTATCAAATCTACTTCGGCCTGTGCAAAGTCTTCCTGACGCGCTCGCAGGTCTATGGCGCGACCCATTTCATGGCGCTGACGCGCACGGCCTTGAACGCGCTGCTCACGATCAAGGACAGCTTCCGCTATGTCCGCGTCCTGGCGATGTACGCGGGCTTTAAGGTCACGCCGGTCCCTTACGAATTCACCTTGCGGCGCGATCCGCCGCGACGACGCAAGGTCCTGACGCTGTTCGAGAACGCCGGGCACCTCATCGTCTCGAATTCGGACCGCCCGCTGCGGCTCACGGCGCTCGTCTGCGCCATCATGGGCATCGCCGATTTCGCGTTCCTGCTATACATTGTGGCGATGCGGCTGTTCTTCACCGACATCGCTCCGGGCTGGGCGTCGACGAATTTCTTCAACGCGATCATGTTCGGCCTGATCTTCCTGGTGCTCGCTGTGCTCTGCGAATATCTTGCCGAGATGCGTAGCGACGTCAAACGGCGACCGCTGTATGTCGTACAGTGCGAGTTGCAAAGCAACGTGATGCCGGCTAACGCCGAGACCCGCAACGTCGTCTCGCACGAGGACCGGGTCGAGACGGTGGCGGGCGGAGCGCGGGAAACGTTGCGTTCGAAGTCCTGACTGGAATTCAAGGCGCCAGCCCTGCGCTCAAAATTGAAGGCCTCGAGCACGGCTGAACTCCCGATGTCGGCCGATCAGCGGCGCTCGCCGCGCGAGAGTTGCGCGAGCTCGCTTTGCACCCACAGGAAGAGCTCCTGCCGCTCCTGGCCCGGCATCACCATCTGCCGCGGCATCCGGATTGCCGGGTCGGTCGCGGACAGGCGCTCGGCGATCCGGCTCAGCGTCTCATGCACGGCGATCTGCCGGCGATCGGGCCCCAGATGTGGAAAGGTCCGGCGTTTGCCGTCAGGCGCGGGAATCCAGGACGTGAGGTCGAGGCCGGCATTGCCATCGGGACCGGCATGACAGCCGGCGCAGTTCTTCTGCAGGATGAAGGCAACACGGCACGGCGGTGCATTTTCGGTCTTCGCCCCGGCGGCATGGTCGTAGCACTGGCCTGCATCGGCGTCGACCTGATGGTAGGTGTTGCTCAGCACGATGCGGACAATGGCATTCCTCATCGCAGTCGACGAGTTCTCAGCGGCCTCCTGCTCGAACTTGCGGGTAAGCTCGTCGAGATATCCACCGTCGATGGTCTGCTCCTCGGCGACCAAGTATTCGAACAGCCGCTTCATCAGGCAGCGCTTTGCTTCCGGGGCGTTGCGGATGATTTTGGACAGGTCAGCGATGGTCGCGCCGTAACTGTTGTATTGTTCGAAGCGTGGGGAGCGCACATAGCCGGTATTCCATTCGCGTCCGGCGCCCTTTTTCGCTCGCCAGATGGTTTCATACTTCTGCCGGTCGATGCTGACCCCATCGTCGAAAACGACGGCGGGAGTGCCGCCATACTCGTAGAAATAGGCGCCGCGACTGCGGAAGAAGCCGGCCATCGGGTCGAGCTTGAAATGGCAGGCGAAGCAGGGCGTGTCGGAGCCATGCGCGCCGCCGACATGTTCCTGCGGGTCCTCGAAGCCCACCGGGGTGAGGTCGTCGCAGAAGAAGTGCTTGAGCACATAGGCGCCGCGCCGGCGATTGTAGTTGGTCGACGAGTTCTTCAGCGCCGAGCTCTGCTCGAACCCGAAGGCGAGCCAGCTCTTCATGTTGAACACGCCCAGGTCGAACGGCCTGAATTCGAGCACCGAGCGTGGGTTGTATTTGTCGGGCTCGAATTTGAGAATCTCGGTGTAGGCGGCGTAGTAGCGATCGAACGCAGCCTTCGCCGCAGCGGTCAGGCGCTTGACGTTGGCGGATGCTCTGGGCTTGGCGAGGCATTCGTCCTGGTGCGCGCGCCCCAAGAGCTCCAGCGGCTCGATTAGGACATGCCCCCGCATCATCAGGATGAAGACGTCCTCGTCGTTGAAGGCCCGGTTGACGCGGGCATGGACGGCGGGCGTGTCCTTGAGGATTTTGTCGAACTCCGCACAATAGGCTTCAGGGCCGGGCGGCACGTCGGCCGAGCCGAACTCGTAGAGTCCCAGAAATATGTCCTCGACCTCGTCCATCGCCTTGCGCCGCAGGTCCGGCAGCGACAGCCCGGCGTCCTCCGGTGCCGGCGGGTCGTCCGCGACGCGCGGCAACGGCGGCAGGAAGAACGGACCTTCGAGATCGAAAAGCTTGAGGTAATCGCCGCCGGTCAGCAGCGCTTGCGCCGCGGCGACCGCATTCGAGAAGTCGAAGGCATTGCGCCGGTAGACGCCGCTGTCCCGGAGATCGTCGACCTTGAATCCGAGATAGAACATGTTGAAATCGAGGATCGTATCGCCGAAACGGATATCGCTCATGAAGCGTCGTGCGATCTCCTCCTCGGGCAACTGAAGCAACGCGTTGACGTCGTCACGCGGGCCGAGCCCGTTGCCACCGCGCAGCAGCCGCGCGGTCTTCTCGATCCACCACCGCTTCTGCCAGATATTGCCCGCGCTTCCTGCCTGCGGCGCCGCCACGGCCGCCGGCTGGAGCGGCGGTTGTACGACCGGACGCTCAAGCGCGCGCGAGGTCGCGGCCGCCACTATCAGCAGGCCGGCGACGGCCGTGAGCGACAGAATGCGCGCAGCGGCAGAGCGCGTAATACCAGCGTAAATTCTGAGTCCCCGAGTGAATTTCACCTGCGACTCCGGCAGCCCGGCGCGAACTTGTGGGCTGGGCTGCAGGTATCTGTCAACGGTCAAAGACTGCAGCCCGGTGATGGTGCCGTGCGCGACCACCAACGCCCGATTGATATCATGAGTTCCCCATCACCTTGCCTCGCGCCCCAATCTGGCGCGAAGAACGGGGCGAAAGGCCCGACCGAACCAATCGCGCGCGAGGACGTTCTTGGCGCATACACTTTAATCTCAAGGGCGGGGGCCCAAGCCGTGTGGAAGACCACAAGGATATCAGATTCTGGCGGAAACGAGCGGGCCGTGACACGCCCCGGCAATCGGCGGCAATCGCCCTTGGCCAGTGCGGCTTTGCTGTTTGTCTCCGTCCTGGTCGCACTCTTCCTTATCGAAGGCGGCTACCGCCTGACGGCCGACCTGCCGGTGTTCAAGTTTGCCGATTGGCGGGCGAGCAGGGTGGTGAGGACCGAATACAAGGCGATCGTCGATCCGGTGCTGGGCTGGACCGTGCGGCCGTGGACGGACACTGACGACTTCTCGAGCATCGACTACGGCATCCGCCCCAACTTCAACGAGAAGACGGTGCGGACAGGCGGAATTCTCGCAGTCGGCGATTCGTTCACCCAAGGCTGGGAGGTCGATGACGACGAGACTTGGCCGTCCTACCTCGAAAAGCTGACCGGCGTGCCGGTCGTCAATGGCGGCGTCGGCGGGTATGGGACCGACCAGATCATCCTGCGCGCCGAGCAGCTGTTGCCGGTCGTGCGACCGAAGATCTTGATCATCGGCTTTCTCGAGGCGGACATGTTCCGTACCGCCCATTCCGTCTTTGGCGCGCCCAAACCGTATTTCACGCTCGAAGACGGCAGGCTTCGATACCATCCTCCGGATCTCGTCGACGTCAGGGAGGAACGGGGCGCGTTGATGACACTATCCTACGCGCTACGTGACGGCCTCGGCTATTCCGCCGCGGCCGACTACGTGATGGCCGGGCTTGCCCCGAACTATTGGTATGGCTCGGGCGAGAGCATCACTTATCAGCTGGCCGGCAATCAGGAGCCCGAAATCACCTGCGCGCTGCTGCGACGGTTGAAGAGGCAGACCGTTCAGGCAGAAATTCCGATGCTGCTGTTCATGCAGCATCACGCACCGCTCCTGTTCGACACCGAGCACTCGACTCCGGTTGCACAAGCCGTGGTGGCTTGCGCCGAGGCGGCAGATATCCGCGTGGTCGATCAGTTCGATTCACTTCGCGCCATAGCGCTCGAGGATGTGAACGAGATCGCCCAATACTATTCCGGCATGTTTGTCGGCAAGATCTACGGCCACTTGACCGCCAAGGGCAACGAACATGCGGCCCGTCTCCTGCATCAGGCGCTCAATGATTGGCTTCCGGTCGTGACCGGCTCGACCGCGCCGGGCCCATCCGGAGCTACGACCCAGGACCCGACAGCGCCGGCGGACGCTGCGCGTACAGGAGCAGCAGCACAATGACCGCTCCGACGAACAGGTAGGACTGGGCCACGTTCAGCACCGTCGGCGCGAGCAGGTTGGCTGCCGGGATGAAGCTGCTTGCGAGCACGTAGCTCAAGGCGAGCCAGAACAGCCACCATCCACGTCTTGCCGGCGTGCCGGCCAAGAGAACCGCGAAGACCGGCAGTAGGATGCCGTAATGGTGCTCCCATGCGATCGGCGAGGCGATCGTGGCGCTCACCGCCATAATGCAGAAGTCGATCGTGCTGTCCCTCCCCTTCCCTTCGTGCTCCCGCCGGCGCGGGAGCACCAGCGCGGCGAGCAGGATCACCGCGGCCGCAACCATCGTGCCACCGTAGACCCATGGATTGAACGGCGGGAAGCGCTCTGGGAGGAACTCCAAGTTCGCGTACAGCCGCGGCTCGGTGACGCTCATCAGCCGATTGAGGAGCCCGTTGAGCGACTGGTTGGGATAATAGGCCTCGCCGTGCTGCGACATGTAGGAGAGCGCACGCAGATAATCGATATGCTCGGCCACGCCGAAAGCCGCAATCGACGCTGCAAGGCCAACTCCGCCGGTCACGGCACAGGCGATAGCGAACCGCCATTCGCGCCGCAGTGCGGCCCACAACAGGAATATGCCGTAGTGCGGCTTGATCAGGCAGATCAAACCGATCAGCGCGCCGCCGATCGCCTTGCGATCGGCGATCCAACACAAGAGCGCGAGCGCGAACAGTCCGTTGATCCAGACCTGGATCTGGCCGAGCGTAAATGCCTTGACGGCCGGGTAGAACGTCAGCGCGAAGGCCACGGCCAGGACCACGCGCACCGCCGCCAGGCTCCGGCAATTCGCGAATGCCTGCGTCTGGCGCAGGCGAAGCTCGAACAGCGCCGCGGTCGCGAGCGCCAGCATCGCGATGAATGCAAGCCCCAACATGTCGTCGAGGGACGGCCACGGCCCTTGATAAAAATCATCGATCCGGATGCGCGTCGGATCGATCAGACGCATTCCTGCAACGGCGAAGAGGGCGGTCGGTGGATATTGGAACTTGATCTGGCGGTTGAAGAAGATCTCGGTGTAGAGGGGCGTCGTGTGCGGCGCCCGCCCGTAGTCGAGCGCAGCCGCGATGATCCCCCACGAATCATCGCCGCCGCGCGCATGCAGCAAGTCCCAGGTGTGGTGCAGCACCGTCTGCTTGAGCGGAACCGGCGGGGAGCCGATCTCGCCGCTCGGCGCCGCGAGCCACAGGACTCCGCTCAGCACGAATGCGTTGAGCAACAGAAAGATCGCCATCCAGCGCGTCAGCGCCGCGCAGGTGGGCGGATCGCCGGGCGAGGTCATGACGCTATTTCGCCGGTTGCCGATCGGCGTAGATCGCCTTGACCCACTCGACGACATGCTTAGGCGTGGCGTAGATGCGCGCCAGGACCTGCTCGGCTGCCGCGGCGTCGATCGGATCGATGTCTATCGCCATGCGCGTCGCGTCGGCAAGAAAGTCGGCGTCCTTCATGGTGGCATCGAACGCCTGCCGGAGGACGGTCCCGCGCTCGGGCGGGACGTCGGGCGGGGCGACCACCGGCCGCCCGAACTCCTGATCGGCAAACACCAGGGCGAACGCCTGTCGCGCGACGTCGTCCTTGGCATAATTCATCACCAGCGGAACATCGGGAAGCTCCCGATGCGCGGTCAGTGCGAGCTGCAGCAGGATGTTGATCTGCTTCTGCTCGATCCACTTCGGTCGCGCCGATTTTATGCTGCCCCAGGTGAAGCTGCAGTAGCCCTCGAGCTCGCCGCGCTCCATGGCGAGCCCGACGCCGGCACTGTCAACATAACCGAGCAATGCCTTGAATTTCGTTCCGATGAGCGCATTGAGGATCAGCGGGAATTGATGGCTCGACCCGTTCGCGCCCGAAGAGCCGACCAGCACCTCGCGCTGCATCGCGTCCTCGATCCTGGCAATGCGGCTCGTGTGCCACGTAAAGCAAGTCGCGGTGTCCCGGCTCATGCTGCCGATCCAGGTGAATCGCCCGGCGTCGAACTTGGCGTTGTCATTGCCGAACAAAGGCTCGATGAACAACCCGCGCGCCGGCAGCCCGATCGCGGTGCCGTCGCGCGCCGCGACGTTGTAGAGGTAGTTCATCATCGCGAGGCTCGCCGCCCCCGGCATGTTCTGGATGACGATCGCAGGCTGGCCAGCGATATGCTTGGCGATGTGACGTCCGAGCAGCCGCGCATAGACGTCGTAGCCCGCGCCGGTGCCATAGCCGACCAGGATGCGCAGCGTCTTGCCGCGATAAAAGTCGCCGGCCTCGGCGGCAGCGGCTGCCGTCGCGCCATTGGCGACCGCGCCCCAGGCGAGGGCGAGAGCGCCGAATGCGTGGATCGCGGCCCGCATCGTCGGGCGCTCAATTGCGCTCGCGATACGGCTCGATTGCCGCCTTCAGCCGCGCCACCAGTTCGGGCGTGCTCGCATAGAACGATCGGATCAGCGTCTCCATCTCCTCGCCGGTCATCGGATCGACATCCATCTTTTGACTCCTCGCCTCCGCCAGATACGCCGGGTCCGTCATGCTGGCATCGAACGCGCGCCGGATCGCCGCGAGCCGATCCTTCGGGACGTTGGGGGGGCCCATATACGGCCTGCCCATCTCGTTCGGGCCGAAATAGAGCGTGAGCATCTGCCGATCGATCTCGGTTGGGGCGTGCTCGGAGGCAGTCGGCACGTCCTTGAGCTCAGCGATCCGCTGCATGCCCATCTGCACGATCGGCTTGAGCCGGCCGTCGGCGAGCCAGTCCGGCTTGAGCGTCTTGAGTGTGTCCCAGGAGAGACATACGCCCTCGGCCTCGCCGCGCTCCATCGCCAGCATGATCTCGCCCGAGCCGCGATAGCCGGCGATGATCTTGAACCTGGTCTTGAGCACCTGGTTGAGGATCGACGGGTAGACGGTTGTGGCGGACGGGCCGGTGCCGCCAATGACCGTCTCCTGCGAGAACGTATCGACGAGCGATTTCGCCTTCGCGCCATGCCAGAGTGAGCAGGCCGGCGTCTGTCGGCCGATCGAGCCGACCGCGCCCATTTTCGTAACGTCGAATTGCGCTGCCTTGTTGCCCAGCACCGGCTCGAGCACGTAGCCGCGGTCGGAAATGCCGAAGGTCGATCCGTCCTGCGGCGCGCTGGCGTAGAGATAGTTGATCATCTTCAAGCCCCCGGCCCCCGGCATGGTCTTGACCACGGCCGTGGGCTGGCCGGGAACGTGTTTGACGATGTGGCGGGCGAGCGTGCGGGTGTAGAGGTCGTAGCCGCCACCGGCGTCGTGGCCGACCAGGAACACGAGTCCGTTCGACCGATAAAACTGCTCGACCGACTGGGCGCGCCCGGGGCCGGCGGCGGTCACACCGCACGCACTCGCCAATGCCAAACTACACAATGCACGTTTCATCTTTGCCATTAGCTGATGCCGTTGTTGGTCCGCATGGTGCCGCAGACTCGGTCGGCTCCTCTCCCATAGGGAGAGGGGTGGGGTGAGGGGCTACGGTCCATCGAGAGAGCCGACCCCCTCACCCCAACCCTCTCCCCTGCGGGGAGAGGGAGTCGACCGAGTTCGCCGCACGGCATCGAACCACACAACCAATTGGCGCGTCAGCGCCGCTAAGCTGCCGCGACCTCCGCGTGCACGAACAACTGACCGAGCTCCGGGATGCGCGGGACTGCGCCGAACGTGGGCGCGCGCCTGAGCGCTGCCCACAGCGTCGCCTGGTTGGAATTGACCGCGGGCTTACCGGTCTCACGCTCGATCGTCTGGATTGCTTCGATCTGCGTGGTGTTGGTGCAGCTCAGGAAGAAGCCGTCCGCCGCGATCCGCGCGTGCTCGCGCGCCAGCGCGATCCAGCGCGTTGCCGGCACCCGGATGTAGTCGTCGCTCATGCCGACATCGAGCGCGACGTCGTGCACGACCTCGATGCCGTGCGCGCCGAGAAATTCCTTCTCGTGGTCGTTGGTCGACTGCGGATAAGGGCTGAACAGAACCACCCGGAGCAGCCCGAGCGCCTTGAGCGCCTCGAGGATCGCCTGCGCGGTCGAGAACGCGGTGGCCCCGCTCTCCTCCGCGACGCGTCGGACCAGCGCCGCTTCGCCCTCCAGGCCCTCGGCCATGGACGTACCGGTGCAGTGGAACACGATCGGATTGCAGCGCGCGTCGGCGAGCGACGACGCCGCCGCGCCGACGGCGTCAAGCAGCGCCGCGATCGGCTTCTTGTGGCGGCCGGTCATCTGCACCCGCGCGACATGGACCGCGACCCCCGCTGGCGCATAGCGATGGAATTGGGGCTCGGTCATCCGGTTTGACGACGGGATGATGAGCCCGATGCGGACCTTGGTCTCCTGCGCATGACAGCGCGACGCAACGGCGTCTTCGAGCGCGCCCATCGTTCAGGCGCTCCCCTGCTTGAAGCCGAACAGCTCCATCGCATTGCCGCCGAGGATCGCCTTCTTGACGTCCTCCGACAGGAACGGCAGGTCCCAGATCGTCGCCGGCACGTCGAACTCGTGCGAGGGGAAATTCGAGCCCCAGACCAGCTGGGTCGGCGCGTTGATCGAGCGGAACGCCACCTCGAGCGCAGCCGGATCCTCCGGCGCCTCGAGCGGCTGCGAGCAATAGAACATGCGCGCCATGTAGTGGCTGGGCTTCTCCTTGAGCAGCGGCGCCTCCGACACGCGCTTCATGTACATGTTGTCGAGCCGCTGCATCAGGTAGTGCGCCCAGGCGACGCCCGATTCGAGCCACAGCACGTTGAGCTTCGGGAAACGCTCCGGCATGCCGCTGATCAGCCAGTTGGTCATGTGCGTCATGTTGGAGTGCGGCACGCCGAGCGCCTGCACCGCGCCCCAGCTCGGAATTGCCGCGAGCGCGGGCTCATCCCAGTTGGCCATGCCGTGGAACGCGAGCACCAGGCCGCGCTCCTCCATTGCCGCGAACACCCGCACCATGCCCTTAGACTGCACCTTCTCGTAGCGCGGTGAGGCGACCACGCAGCCGGCAATACCCGGCTTGTCGCCGAGCTCCTCGATCATCGCCAGGCCCTCCGCCGGGTGATGCAGCGGCAGGTACATCATGCCCTTGATCTGCGATTCCTGCGGCAGCAGATCGTTGGCGAGCCAGCGGTTATAGGCGAGCGCCAACGAGAACTCCCAGTCACGCTTGGGCTGGGTCGCAAGCCGCATGGCGGTCGTCGGCTGCAGCACGCCGAACGTCGCCCCCATGGCTTGCATCGAGCGGCGGGTGAGCGTGATGTCGCGATGCACGTTGGCAGGCGTCTGCTCGAGCTTGCGGGCGGCGAACCGCTGCAGCCTGCCGCCCTGATCCTGGTAGGAGATATTGAGCGGAACCATCGGCCGCCGGCCTTCGCCCGATAGCGCGCGCGTCAGGAAGCGCTCCACCGAGGAATCGATGTATTTGAGCATGTGGCGGGCGCTGCCGCCTTCCTCGTGGTGAGTATCGGCGTCGACGATCGTGATCTTGTCGAAGCCGCGCTCGCGCGCCTGCTTGGCGGCATGGGCGAGATGGCGGGTGGTGTCGAACTCCTCGATCGTGAGCGGCCGTGCCCCGCTGGTGGGGAATTCCATACGCTTCTCCCAAAGACCATAGGCGGGCCTCCTGCCCGCCCCCACGACTATCCAGCGTAGACCGGCTTGCCGTCCTTGTCGTACTGCCACGGTTCGAGCTTGAACAGCTTCTGCGCGTTGGCGCCCAGGATATTGCGCTTGGACTGTT
>Ga0066903_100001402_pt1 | contig 17542 bp, 13 predicted proteins | sample PanSoiMetaGPlot1_FD_67491 | JGI IMG/M metagenome (GOLD analysis project Ga0066903, IMG submission 67491) | Tropical forest soil microbial communities from Panama analyzed to predict greenhouse gas emissions - Panama Soil - Plot 1 (version 2) | ecosystem: Environmental > Terrestrial > Soil >... | reverse complement strand
ATTCGTGCGCGGCGTGGCCATAGGCTACGGCTGGCTGGTCGCCCTCACTCTCATCGGCGCCTTCTTCGATCTGGTTCCCGGCATGAACTGGATTCCGATGATCGCGACGGTGGCCAATCTTGTGTGCCTGGTCTGTGGCGCGGCGCTCAAGCCTCAGCCGGCGCTGGCGTCGGCCTAGAGTCGCGACACATGCGCGGTGGCGCCGCGGTTCACACCGCGGCGCCTGCCGTGACGCGCCCGCGGGCTCGACGCCAGGGCGGTGTTTGCTGCGCGCCCGGCAACGCGGGTCGCAAGCGCGTCGTACGGACTTCGAGTGTTGTGCGTCGATGCTCAGGCGGCGTGCCGCAGCACGCCGCGCGTGCGTCCCTTCTCGAAGCTGTGGCCCAGGACCAGCGCCCCAATCAGGTTCGCCGTTAGCATGACGGCCGACCCATAGATGAAGACCATTGTGGTAAGATGAGCAGCAAAGATTTCCTGCAATTCGAACATGATGGCATCCTCCTCCGGTGCGTGGTTCTTAGTCGCGCGCGGGAGGGGAGCGGTTTCCGAGTTCCACGATGCAACAGGCAAAAATGTTGCAGCGGTCCGGCGACTGGAATATTGTATACCAGAGCCGCAACGTACAAGAGTATCAGAGTATTCTCGCCCATGAGTACGAGCGACCGTTCGCACGGCGCCCAGGCCGCCGGCCCGTTGAGTGGCGCGCCGGTCGCGGTCGAACCGATCGTCAGCCCGGCAAGCTTTAAGAATCGGGCCTATACGGCGCTAAAGAACGTGATCGTCTCGCTCGACGTCTATCGCCAGCGCACCGAAGTGCGGCTCGACGAGCGCCGGCTGGCGCAGGACTTCGGCATCAGCCGCACACCGGTACGCGAAGCGATGGCGCAGCTTGAGCGCGAAGGCTTCGTGCGGTCGGTGCCGCGCCGCGGCATCTACGTGGTGCGCAAGACCAAGCGCGAGGTGATCGAAATGATCACCGCCTGGGCGGCGCTCGAAGGCATGGCGGCGCGCCTCATCACCGAGAATGCCGGCGACGAAGACATCGCCTCGCTGCGCAAAATGTTCACCACCTTCGAGAACGGCGAGCTGCATGCCCGGCTCGACGAATATTCCGAGGTCAACATCGAGTTTCACCAGACCATCATCCGCATGAGCGGCAATGGCGTGCTGATCGGGCTCGCCGAGAACCTGTTCACCCATATGCGCATGATCCGGATGAAGACGATCGGCGAGCAGGATCGCGCCGATCGTTCGATCCGCGACCACCTGCATATCATCGAAGCGCTGGAGGAGCGCGCCACCGCGCGCGCCGAGACGCTGGTGCGCGACCATGCGCTCGGGCTCGCCGAGCACGTAGCGAAATACGCCGACTATCTGGACTGATCGAACGAACGACCTGCGCGCGAGACAACACGCGCGGCTTACAAGATGACGGGAGAGAGCGCGATGTCTGATGCAGCAACCAAGGCGAAGCCCGCGACCGCGGAAGCACAGCAGGACCTCACCGACGGCTTTCACCTCATCATCGACGCGCTCAAGCTCAACGGCATCAAGACGATCTACGGTGTGCCCGGCATCCCGATTACGGACTTCGGCCGTATGGCGCAGGCCGCGGGCATTCGCGTGATCTCGTTCCGGCACGAGCAGAACGCCGGCAACGCCGCCGCCATCGCCGGTTTCCTGACGAAAACGCCCGGCATCTGTCTCACTGTGTCAGCGCCCGGCTTTCTCAATGGACTGACTGCGCTCGCTCACGCGACAACCAACTGTTTTCCGATGATTCTGATCTCGGGCTCGTCCGAACGCGAGATCGTCGACCTGCAGCAGGGCGACTACGAGGAGATGGACCAACTTGCCATCGCCAAGCCACTCTGCAAGGCGGCATACCGCGTGCTGCATGCCGCCGACATCGGCGTCGGCGTCGCGCGTGCCATTCGTGCCGCCGTTTCGGGCCGCCCGGGCGGTGTCTATCTCGATCTGCCCGCGAAGCTGTTCGGTCAGGTGATGGACGCCGAGGCGGGCAAGAAGTCGCTCGTGAAGGTCATCGATCCGGCGCCGGCGCAGATTCCCGCCGCCGACGCCGTCAAGCGCGCGCTCGATCTGCTCAAGACCGCCAAGCGCCCGCTGATCATCCTCGGCAAGGGCGCCGCCTATGCGCAGGCTGACGACACGATCCGTGCGTTGGTCGAGAAAAGCGGCATTCCGTTCCTGCCGATGAGCATGGGCAAGGGCCTCATGCCCGACACCCATCCGCAGTGCGCGGGCGCAGCCCGTTCGACGGTCCTGCAACAGTCCGATGTCGTGATGATAATCGGCGCGCGGCTGAATTGGCTGCTCTCGCACGGCAAAGGCAAGACCTGGGGCGAGCCGCACTCCAAGAAGTTCATCCAGATCGACATCGAGCCCAAAGAGATGGACTCCAATGTCGAGATTGCGGCGCCGGTGGTCGGCGACATCGGCTCCTGCGTATCGGCTCTGTTGCAGGGTATGGGCGGTAGCTGGCCGGCCGCGCCAGCCGACTGGATCAAGACCGTCACATCGAAGCGGGACGAGAACGTTACCAAGATGGCGCCGCGGCTGATGAACAACAATTCGCCTATGGACTATCACGGCGCGCTCGGTGTGCTGCGCTCCATCGTCAAGGACCGGCCGGATGCTATCTTTGTCAATGAAGGCGCCAACACGCTCGATCTCGCGCGCGGCATCATCGACATGTACAAGCCGCGCAAGCGCCTGGATGTCGGCACCTGGGGCGTCATGGGCATTGGCATGGGCTATGCCATCGGGGCCGCGATCGAGACCGGCAAGCCGGTGCTCGCGATTGAAGGGGACAGCGCCTTTGGTTTCTCCGGCATGGAGGTGGAGACGATCTGCCGCTACAAGCTGCCGGTCTGCGTCGTCATCTTCAACAACGACGGCATCTACCGCGGCACCGATGTCAATGCCGCCAGTTCCGATCCGGCGACCACCGTTTTCGTCAAAGGTGCGCGCTACGACAAGATGATCGAAGCGTTCGGCGGTGTCGGCGTCAATGCGACGACGCCGGACGAGTTGAAGCGCGCCGTGAATGAGGCCATGGATTCCGGCAAGCCGACGCTGATCAACGCGGTGATCGACCCCGCGGCCGGCAGCGAGAGTGGCCGCATCGGCAATCTCAACCCGCAAAGCGTGCTTCGCAAGAAATGAAGCCGGCCGCATTGCGCTTCGCGCTGTGTCTGGATCCCGAGACTCGAGAATCGAGGAGAACGTGAAATGGCAACGAGAAAACTGAACCCGAAGGCCAAGAAGCCGGCCGTGAAGCGCAAGCTGGTGAACGTCAAAGCCGCGAAGCTTTCCGCCAGGGCCGCTGCGCCGAACGGACTTCCTCCGCCTTCGGCCAAGCCTTGGGGCCAGGCCGGCAAGGCGCTCGACGGGGTGAAGATCCTCGACTTCACCCACGTTCAATCGGGCCCGACCTGCACGCAGCTCCTCGCCTACATGGGCGCCGACGTGATCAAGGTGGAGCGCCCCGGTGTCGGCGACATCACGCGCGGTCAGCTGCGTGACGTCAAAGGCGCCGACAGTCTCTATTTCACGATGCTCAACGGCAATAAGCGTTCGATCACGATCGACAGCAAGAACCCGAAGGGCAAGGAAATCCTCGATCGCCTGATCCGGCACTGCGACGTGCTGGTGGAGAATTTCGCGCCCGGCGCGCTCGACCGCATGGGGCTCACCTGGGAGCACATCCACAAGACCAACCCGCGCATGATCGTCGCCTCGGTCAAGGGTTTCGGCCCGGGCCCCTACGAGGACTGCAAGGTCTACGAGAACGTCGCGCAGTGTGCGGGCGGCGCGGCCTCGACCACCGGCTTCCGCGAGGGCCCGCCGCTCGTGACCGGCGCGCAGATCGGCGATTCCGGCACCGGGCTGCATCTTGCCTGGGGCATCGTCTGCGCGCTCTACCAGCGCACGCGGACCGGCCGGGGCCAGAAGGTGCTATGCGCCATGCAGGACGGCGTGCTCAATCTTGCGCGCGTGAAGCTGCGCGACCAGCAGCGGCTCGCCCATGGTCCGCTCAGCGAATACAGCCAGTACGGCGAAGGAGTTCCCTTCGGCAAGGCGGTGCCGCGCGCCGGCAATGATTCCGGCGGTGGCCAGCCCGGCTGGATCCTCAAATGCAAGGGCTGGGAGACCGATCCCGACGCCTACATCTATTTCATCACCCAGGCGCCGGTCTGGGGCGAAATCTGCGACCTGATCGGCAAGCCGGAGTGGAAGACCGACCCCGATTACGCTACGCCGCCGGCGCGGCTGCCGCGGCTCAAGCATATCTTCGGCACGATCGAAGCCTGGACCATGACCATGACCAAGTTCGAGGTCATGGAAGTCTGCAACAAGCACGACATTCCGGTCGGTCCGATCCTGTCGATGAAGGAGATCGCCGAGGAGGACTCCCTGCGCAAGACCGGCACCGTGGTCGAGGTCGACCACCCCACGCGCGGCAAATATCTCACGGTCGGCAACCCGGTGAAGATGTCGGACTCGATCACCGAGGTGAAGCGCGCGCCGCTTCTGGGCGAGCACACCGAGGAAATCCTCACCAAGGTGCTCGGCTATTCCACGAACGACTACGACGAGATCAAGACGTCCGGCGCCATCACGCCGCCGGAGAAACCCGCCAAGGCGGAGGCGGCGTAGATGGCGTGTCCCGGACGCGGTGCAGCACGAAGTGGTGCGCCGCTGATCCGGGACCGTAACAAGGACTGGGCTTGCAACGATCCCGGGTCTGCAGCGCACCGCTACGCGCTGCAGACCCGGGACACGAGTAGGGGAAGCAAATGCGTATCGTGGTCCACGGCCAACAGGCGTTTGGTAAGGCCGTGCTGGAGGCGCTGATCAAACGCGGCGAGGATGTCATCGCCGCCTACGTGGCGCCGGAGAAGACCGGCCAGAAGGCCGATCCGCTCAAGGAGGCTGCGCTCGCAGCCAAGCTCCCGGTCTACCAGCCAGCCTCTTACCGCAAGCCCGAGGTTTGGGAGGAGTTCCGCGCGCTCAAGCCGGACCTGCAGGTGATGGCCTTCGTCACGCTGTTCGTGCCGGAGGAGTTCCTCAACATCCCGAGCTACGGTTCGATTCAGTATCACCCCTCGCTGCTGCCAAAATATCGCGGCCCGAGCGCGATCAACTGGCCGATCATCCAGGGCGAGACCGAGACCGGGCTGTCGATTTTCTGGCCCGACAATGGCCTCGATACCGGCGACGTGCTGCTGCAGAAAAAGACCCACATCGGTCCCGAAGATTCATTGGGAACGGTCTACTTCGAGCGCCTGTTTCCGCTCGGCGTCGAAGCCATGCTCGAAGCCGTCGATCTGGTGAAGGCCGGCCGCGCCCCCCGCATCAAGCAGGATGATGCCAAGGCCACTTACGAGGGCCGCTGCTCCGCCGACAATGCCCGCATCGACTGGGGCAAGCCCTGGCGGCAGATTCACAACCTCATCCGCGGCTGCAATCCGGCGCCCGGCGCCTGGACCTCGCTGAACGGCCACGCGCTGCAGGTGTTCGAGGCGAAGCCTTTGCCCGCGCGTGACCCCAAGGGCATCGCTGGCAAGATGGGCGAGATTGTCGAGGTCGCGACCGACGGCTTCACGGTCGTCTGCGCCGACGGCCGCATCAAGGTACTGCGCGTCAAGACTCACGACGGCCCCAAAGTTGCGGCCGGCGAATTCGCAACCACCACCAAGCTCGCAGTTGGCACGAGGCTCACATGACTCCTTCGCCCGCTACCGCAATGAAAACTCAGACCGGCGCCTCGCAGCACAGTGCCCCCAAGTCCGACATCGAGATCGCCCAGGCGGCGAAGAAGCGGCCGATTCTCGAGATCGCACGCGAGCGGCTCGGCATCGCGCCTGAAAATCTCGAGCCCTTCGGCCACTACAAGGCCAAGGTCTCGATGGATTTCATCAAGTCGCTCAAGGATCGGCCGAACGGCAAGCTCATTCTCGTGTCGGCGATCACGCCGACGCCGGCCGGCGAAGGCAAGACCACCACCACGGTCGGCCTCACCGACGCGCTCAACCACATCGGCAAGAAGGCGATGCTCTGCCTGCGCGAGCCTTCGCTCGGACCATCGTTCGGCATGAAGGGCGGCGCCGCCGGCGGCGGCTACGCCCAGGTCGTGCCGATGGAGGACATCAACCTCCACTTCACCGGCGACTTCCACGCCATCACCTCGGCGAACAACCTGCTCGCGGCGCTGATCGACAACCACATCTACTGGGGCAATTCGCTCGGCCTCGATTCCCGGCGCGTGGTCTGGCGCCGCGTGATGGACATGAACGACCGCGCGCTGCGCTCGATCGTGTCCTCGCTCGGCGGCGTCGCCAACGGCTTCCCGCGCGAGGACGGCTTCGACATCACGGTCGCCTCCGAGGTAATGGCGATCTTCTGCCTTGCGAGCGATCTCGAGGACCTCAAGAAGCGGCTCGCCAACATCATCGTCGGCTATACCCGCGACCGCAAGCCGGTGCGCGCCGGCGATCTCAAGGCGCACGGCCCGATGACTGTGCTGCTCAAGGAGGCGCTGTCGCCCAACCTGGTGCAGACGCTCGAAGGCACGCCGGCCTTCATCCACGGCGGACCGTTCGCCAACATCGCGCACGGCTGCAATTCGGTGCTGGCAACCACAACGGCCCTCAAGCTCGCCGACTACGTTGTGACGGAGGCGGGCTTCGGCGCCGACCTTGGAGGCGAGAAATTCCTGGACATCAAGTGCCGCAAAGCCGGCCTTGCGCCCGACGCAGCGGTGCTGGTTGCCACCATTCGTGCGCTCAAGATGCACGGCGGCGTCAAGAAGGAAGACCTCAAGACCGAGAACCTCAAGGCGCTCGAGGTCGGCATGGCCAATCTCGCCCGCCATGTCGAGAACGTGCAGAAATTCGGCATTGCACCGGTGATCTCGATCAACCGCTTCTCCGCGGACACCGACGCCGAGATCGCGCTGGTCAAGGAAAAGTGCAAGGCGCTCGGCGTCGAGGCGCTCATGGCGGACCATTGGGCGGAAGGCGGTCAGGGCGCCGCGGACGTCGCTCGCGCGGTGGTCAAGGTCGCCGACAGCGGTAAAAGCAAGCTAAAGCTCCTCTATCCCGACGACATGCCGCTCATCGAAAAGATCCGCACCATCTGTAAGGAAATCTATCGCGCCAAGGACATTGACGTGCACAAGCCGGTGCGCGACCAGCTCGAGTCATTCGAGAAGATGGGCTACGGCAAGCTGCCGGTGTGCATGGCCAAGACCCAGTACAGCTTTACGACCAACGGCGATCTCAAGGGCGCGCCTGAGGACCATATCGTCAACGTGCGCGAGGTCAGGCTCTCGGCCGGCGCCGAGTTCGTGGTGGCGATCTGCGGTGAGATCATGACCATGCCGGGCCTGCCCAAGGTGCCGGCTGCGGACTCGATCGACGTCGGCGCCGACGGCAAGATCGTGGGACTGTTCTAGCGCATGTCCGGCAAGCACCGCTTTGCCGATGAGGACATGCGCCACTCAATGTCGTGACGGCAGGGCGGCACATGCGGATCGCACGCAGCCTGAGTATCGCCTCTCTCATCATCCTGGCCTGCTGCGCCGCGTCGCACGCCCAGCAGGGCTATCCGAACAAGACCATCCGCCTGGTCGTGCCCTATGCGGCGGGCGGCTCGGTCGATCCGATCGCGCGCCTGATCGCTGACCGGCTCTCGCGAACGATCGGCCAGAGCGTCGTGGTCGAGAACCGGGCCGGCGCCGGCGGCAATATCGGCATCGAGGCGGTGGTGCGCGGCCCGCACGACGGCTACACCTTGCTCGCAACGCCGTCGGCGGTCGCGATCAACCCGTCGCTCTACGGCAAGGTGCCTTACGACCTCGAGAAGGATCTGGTGCCGTTCAGCCTGGTCAATCGCAATGCCATGATCGTTCTGGTCAATCCCGCGTCGGGCATGAACACGCTCGGCGACTTCATCGCGCGCGCCAAAGACAAGCCGGGATCGATGAACTACGCCATTGCTGGGAACGGCACGCTCGATCATCTGGTGTGCGAACATTTACGCGCCAGCGCCGGACTCGACATGGTGAAGGTCAACTACGGGGGTGTGCCGAAGGGGATCACCGCGTTGCTCGCCGGCGAGGTGCAATTGATGGTGGCCTCGGTGACGGCGGCCTCGGGCTACGTCAAATCGGGGCAGCTCAGGCCGGTAGCGGTGACGTCGGCGCAACGCGTGTCGCAGATGGCGGACGCACCGACAATGAGCGAGCTCGGCTATCAGAATTTCGTGATGTACGGCTGGTCCATGCTGTTTGCGCCGAGCGGCGTGCCGGCCGATATCGTGGCCAAGCTGCATGCCGAGACCGCGAAGGTTGTGGCGCAGTCCGATGTGACGAAGATCATCACCGACATCGGCAGCGAGGTGCAGTCGCTCACCCTTGATGAGCTGCGCGCCTATGTGCGCCAGGAGGCGGCACTGTTGTCCGGGATCGTCAAGGCCAGCGGCGCCCGCGCCGACTGACGCGCGGTCGCCAGCGACCCTACCCGGCGGGTCGGGCTTCCGCTCCAGGAAATCTGCAAGAGCTCGGCGCGCCATGAAGATCACCATCCTCGACGACTATCACGACACGCTGCGGACGCTCGCCTGCTTCCGTAAGCTCGATGGCCACGACGTCACGGTTTGGAACGACCACGTGCAGGAGACCGACGCGCTCGCCAGGCGCATCGGCGATGCCGACGTGTTGGTGCTGATCCGCGAGCGCACCAAGATCCGCGCGCCGCTGCTCGAACGCCTGCCAAATCTCAAGCTCATCAGCCAGCGCAGTGTCTATCCGCACATCGATGTCGAAGCCTGCACGCGGCTCGGCGTGATCGTGTCGTCGAGCCAGCATCCCGGCGTCCCCTCCTATGCCGCGGCCGAGCTCACCTTCGGATTGATCCTGGCCGCCATGCGGCAGATTCCGCAGCAGATGGCGGCGCTCAAAGCCGGCAAATGGCAGATCGGCGTGGGCTCGACGCTGCGCGACAAAACGCTTGGCATCTTCGGCTACGGCCGCATCGGCAGCGCCGTTGCCGGCTATGGCAAGGCGTTCGGCATGAATGTGCTGGTGTGGGCGCGCGAAGCCTCTCGTGCCAAGGCGCGCGCCGACGGCTACGCGACCGCTCAAAGCAAGGAGCAGTTCTTCGCCGACTGCGACGTCATCTCGCTGCAGATGCGTCTTGTTGATGCAACTCGTCACATCGTGACCGCCGCCGACCTCGCCCGCATGAAGCCGACCGCGCTGATGGTCAACACCAGCCGCGCCGGCCTGATCGAGCTCGGCGCGTTGGTCAGCGCGCTGCGTGCCGGGCGTCCCGGCATGGCGGCAGTCGACGTCTACGAGGACGAGCCGCTGCTCGATACCACCCACCCCCTGCTCAACATGCCGAATGTCGTGTGCACGCCGCACATCGGCTATGTCTCGCGCGACGAATATGAAGTTCAGTTCGCCGACATCTTCGATCAGATCACAGCCTATGCGGCCGGCACGCCGGTCAACGTGGTCAATCCCGACGTGCTGCCGCGGGCGCGTCCGCGCGGCTAGTTCTGGCTCTGTTACTTCTTCAGCCCGATGAGTTCCATGAGCTGGGAAAGCACGGCGTCTTCCTTGACGATCAGCCGACCGAATGCGTCCGACCCGAGGAACGCCGGACGGGCGCCGAGCCGCTCGCAGCCGGCCACGAATTCCGGGCTGTCAACGGTCTTGCGGATCGCCGACTCGAGCATCGCGATGGTCGCTCGCGGCGTGCCCTTTGGCACCGCGATGCCGCGCCACGCCGCGAGGGTCACGTCAACGCCCTGTTCGCGCGCAGTCGGCACGTCGGGGAACGCCGGGTCGCGCTCGGCGACGAGCGCAGCCAGCAGCCGCATCTGTCCGGCCTTGACGTTGCCGGCGAGCGCCGCCGGGAGTTGCACGGCGGAATCGACTTGGCCGCCGAGGAGGCTGGTGATGACCTGCGCGGCACCGAACGGCACATCGACGACCTCGGCGCCCGCCGCCTTGAACAGCGCCACCGACGAAATGTGAGTGTGGCTGCCGACCCCCGAATTGGCGACCGTAAGAGTCTTCGGCTTCGCCTTGGCGTCGGCGATGAATGCGGCAAGTGTCTTCCATTTGGCATTGCTGAGCACGGCGAGCACTGGCGATTCGATCAGCGCCTGCGCCACCGCGTCGAACGCCTCGTAGTTGAAGGCGAGCATGCCGGAGTGGTACGTGGTCGAGATCGAGTTCGAATTCCAGACCAGCGAGTAGCCGTCCGCCTTCTGCGCGGCGACATGGCGGTAGCCGATCGCACCGCCGGCGCCGGGGCGATTGACCACGATGACCCGTTGCTCGAGCTGCTTGCTCATTCCGTCGGCGAGCAGGCGGGCGGTGACATCCGCCGACGAGCCGGCGGGGAACAGCACGGTGATCTCGAGCACGCCTTTCTGCGGGAACAGCGGTTCCTGCGCCGCGGCCGGAACGGCGAGCGCAACGACAAGCGCGCCCGCAAGCCTCAGACGTTTCATCAAACTGGACGCTGCCATGACGAACTCTCCCGCATCAATCTCTCGCTAGGAGCTCGGCCACTTCAACGCGGCGACCCTCGCGCGCCGACGCGATGCCGGCGCGCACGACCGCGAGCGATCTGGTTCCGCTGTCTCCGTCCATCTCCGGCATGCCATTCCCGCGCACTGCCGCAGCGAACTCCTCCAACTCCTCCACGAATGTATCGTTCCTGGGGCAGGGCACCTCGACCGGTGTCCGGCTGCCGCGTTTCAATATCCTTAAGCCCTGATGCATATCGTAATATGCGCTCGACTCCTTGCCGTAGATGTTCACCAAGTAATATTCCGAGGCCGAGGCGTAGCTCGCATTGAGGGTGGAGAGAGCGCCGTTCTCGTGCTCGAGGACGAGGCTCGCGACATCAGGATTGTCGCCTGGCAGAACCAGCTGCGCGAGACGCCCGCTCACAGCCTTCACAGGCCCAAGCAGATATTCGAGCACGTCCGTATAATGGATGCCGATCTGCAGCATCACGCCGCCGGGCATGCCGACCGCCTGATAGCGCCACGAGGAGAGGTCGATCTGGCCGAGCCGGTCACGGCTGATATTGGCCTCGGCGTTGACCAGCTTGCCGAATGCCCCCTGGTCGATCTGCCCCTTGATGAATCGGAAGTGGCTCTCGCGCCGGCGCTGATATCCGAGTGCCAGCACGATGCCGGCCTTGCGGGCGCATTGGCTGATGGCGCTGCCGTCGGAAACCGTGTTGGCGATCGGCTTGTCGAGAAACACATGCTTGCCCGCCTCCGCCGCCGCGCGCGTTGTTTCGAGATGGACGCTGTTCGGGGTGGTGTTGATGATCGCCTCGATCTCGGCATCGGCGAGGATCGCCTCGTAGCTGGGCGATGAATGACAGGAGTATTTGGCCGCGAACTTTTCGCGCTTGTCCTGTGAGCGCGTGTAGCAGGCGCTTATCGTCAGCTTGCCTGAACGCTTGATTGCGTCAGCCAGCACGTCCGACCACCACCCCATGCCGATGCACGCGACCCGTAGCGGCTCGACGGCCATGCCTTGGAACTCCGGTTAGGGCGCATCGTGAATAGGAATAGTGACTTCGCCGTTACCTTCTTACTAGTCGCTATTCCACCGCGCTCCGATCGACTCGACGGCCGCGCGCGCGATACGCTCGTCGGTCGCCCAGTCGGCGCCGGCGACGCCGACGCCACCGATGCATTCCCCATCGACGATCACCGGGGCGCCGCCCTCCATCGCAGTCCAGCGTTCCGGCCCGGCGGCAAGCGCCAGCCCGAGTGCGTGCGCCACGTCGAGCGCCTGTCCCTGCGCGCCCTGGGACGTCGTTGAACGCCGGTTCGAGGCCGCGCATACCGCCTTGGTGGTCGCCGAGTGCACGGAGTGGAAGCGCCCGCCCTCCATGCGCTCGAGCAGGATCAGATGGCCACCCGCGTCGGTGATCGCGACAGACACTGCGATGCCAGCATCGCGCGCGATTGCGGTCGCGGTGGCCATCATTATCTTGGCGCCCTCGTTGGTAAGCCGCTTGCTTTCAGCGACGTACATATTCAGCCCCTGGGTCCGGCGGCGGGATAGTGCGACGGCGACTGCGGCGCCATCATGGCCGCAGCAATCCGTCATCGAGCGTCGTTGCGAGTCGCCGCGCTTGCGCCACCAGTGCGGCGTTGAGCGGCGTCATCGGCTCGCGTAGCGGCACGACCAGGCCGATCGTATGCACCGCCTCGGGCTCAACGATCGGGATTGCGCGGATCGTGGCCGTAAGCCCCAGCGTCTCGGCGAGCCGCGCCGGCATCACGCTCGCCCAGCGCCCGGTGCGCACGTGTGCGAACAGCACGATCATCGAATTCGATTCCAGCGTCGGTTGCGTTTCCCCGCCGGCCGAGCGCAGCAGCGCGTCGATGATGCGCCGGTTTTGCATGTCGGGCGTGAGCAGGCACAGCGGCACCTGGGCGACCTCCGCCCAGGTCACCCGCTCGCGGTCGCCGAGCGGCGCGTCGCGCGCGGTGAGCAGCTGGTAACGCTCCTGATAGAGCGCCACCGCGTTGACGCGGCCGAGCGGCTCGTTGTCGAGATAGGTCACCCCGGCGTCGATCTCGAGGTTCTCGAGCAGGGTCAGGATCTCGATCGAGGTGCGCGACAGGATGGTGAAGCGCACGTCCGGATGGCGGGCGCGGAACGGGGTGGTGAGCTCGGCCACCATTGCCAGCGTGGTCGGGATCGCGGCGATGCGCAGCGTGCCGCTCAGTCCCTGCTTGAGCGCCTTGATCTCCTCGCGCATCGCGCGTGAATCCCCGACGATGCGGCGCGCCCAGTCGAGCGTGCGCTCGCCCTCGGGGGTGAAGCCGATGAAGCGCGAACCGCGTTGTACCAGCAGCACGCCGAGCGTCTCTTCGAGCTGCTTGATGCCGGCGGACAGCGTGGGCTGCGTCACGCCGCAGGCTTCGGCGGCGCGGCCGAAGTGCCGCTCGCGAGCCAGCGCCATCAGGTATTCGAGCTTGTCGAGCACCGCTACGGCTCCGCGTTTGGGACCCTCGGCGTCACCGGCGGCTTGACCGGCAAAAATCCATGAGCTTCGCGTTGAGTTCCTTGCGAAGCGGAGAGGGAACCCAGGCAATCTGGCCGCGCATCCGCGGACAGGATCTAACCTTCGGAAAAATATAGATAATACAAACGATAGAAAATTTCAATCGTGGGATAAGAACAAGGGGATTGCGCCCCTGTCTCGCTGGACCAATGTGGCTTTGATGAGTACGACAACGCTCTCGCGCGACGTCACAAACGGTGCTGGCGGCGGCGGCCGCCGTCGCCCGCGGCGCACCCCCAAGGGCCGACAGCTCGACCCGCAATCGGTCGAGGAGGTACGCGCGCTTCTCGGTGAACGCTCGCCCCAGCGCGATCTCCTGATCGAGCATCTGCACCTGATCCAGGACCGCTACGGCCATCTTTCCGCTGCCCATCTCGCCGCGCTCGCGGCCGAGATGAAGCTCGCGCTCGCCGAGGTCTACGAAGTCGCAACCTTCTACGCCCATTTCGACGTGGTGAAGGAGGGGGAGACGCCGCCGCCTCCCGTCACGGTGCGCGTCTGCGATTCGCTCTCCTGCGCGATGGCGGGGGCCGAGACGCTTCTCCGCGACCTTCCCGGCAGGCTCGGCGCCAACGTTCGCGTCGTGCGCGCGCCCTGCATGGGCGCCTGCGACCGCGCGCCGGTTTGCGCGGTTGGGCACATGCAGGTCATGCGCGCAAGTCTCGACACGGTGGCGGTCGCCGCCCAGGCGCCCGCGCATCCGCATGCCTACGCCAGCCCCAACGAGTTTGACGCCTACGTGGGCTCTGGCGGCTACGCGCTGCTCAAGGCCTGCTTCGCCGGCAAGCGCACGCGCGACGAGCTGATCAAAATCGTCAGCGATGCTGGGCTGCGCGGCCTCGGTGGCGCCGGCTTTCCGACCGGTCGTAAATGGTCGCTGGTGCGCGCCGAGTCGGCGCCGCGGATGTTTGCGGTCAACGGCGACGAGGGCGAGCCCGGCACCTTCAAGGACCGCTACTACATCGAGCAGGACCCGCACCGTTTCATCGAAGGCATGCTGATCGCCGCCTGGGTGGTCGAGGCACCGGCGACTTACTTCTATCTCCGCGACGAATATCCCGAGGTCCGGCTCCTGCTTGAGCAGGAGATCGCCAAGGTCCAGGCCGCCGGGCTGGCGCCGCACACTAAGATTCACATGCGGCGCGGGGCCGGCGCTTACATCTGCGGCGAAGAGTCGGCGATGATCGAGTCGATCGAGGGCAAGCGCGGCCTGCCGCGCCATCGCCCGCCCTACGTCGCGCAGGTCGGCCTGTTCGGCCGCCCGACGCTCGAGCAGAATGTCGAGACGCTCTACTGGGTGCGCGACATCGTCGAGAAGGGCGCCGACTGGTTCACTTCGCACGGCCGCCGCGAGCGCAAGGGCTTCCGCAGCTTCTCTGTCTCCGGCCGCGTCAACAAGCCCGGGGTCGTGCTGGCGCCCGCCGGCGTCACGGTGCGCGAACTGATCGATGAGTACTGCGGCGGCATGCAACCCGGCCACACCTTCAAGGGTTATCTTCCGGGCGGCGCGTCCGGCGGCATCCTGCCGGCATCGATGGCCGATCTGCCGCTCGATTTCGGCACGCTCGAGAAATACGGCTGCTTCGTTGGGTCGCACGCCGTTGTGATCCTGTCCGACCGCGACGACATGAAGGCCGTGGCGCTCAACCTGATGCGGTTCTTCGAGGATGAGAGTTGCGGCCAATGCACGCCCTGCCGGGTCGGAACCGAAAAGGCCGTGAAGCTCATGGCGAGCGGACCATGGAACCAGGCGCTGCTCAACGAACTGTCGGATGCGATGCGCGACGCGTCGATCTGCGGCCTGGGCCAGGCGGCGCCCAATCCGCTCTTGTCTGTGCTGAAATATTTCCCCGAGGAGCTGACCAAGCCGCTGGGGACTTGGTCATGACGGCCACCTTACTAGATTGAGTTGCACCTATGACGACCAATGGATCGGGCAAGCCCGCAACCTTCACTATTGACGAACGCGAGATCGACATCCGCCCGGGCGAGACGATCTTCCGCGCCGCGCGCCGCCTCGGCATCAAGCTGCCGCACCTGTGCTACTCGCCCAAGCCCGGTTATCGGCCGGATGGCAACTGCCGAGTCTGCATGGTCGAGGTCGAAGGCGAGCGCGTACTGGCGGCAAGCTGCATCCGCATGCCGACGCCCGGCATGAAGGTGAAGACGCAGACTGATCGGGCCAAGACCGCTCGCCGCATGGTCGCCGAGCTCTTGCTGGCCGATCAGCCCGGCCAGGAGCTTGCGCACGATCCCGACTCGGAGCTCTGGCAGATCGTCAAGCGCCAGAACATCGACGGCGGCGGACGGTTCCCGCGCGACGCGCGCCCGGCGCCCGACCGCAGCCATCCCGCCATGGCGGTCAACCTCGACGCTTGCATCCACTGCAATCTCTGCGTCCGTGCCTGCCGCGAGGTGCAGGTCAACGACGTCATCGGCATGGCCGGGCGTGGCCACCACGCCAAGATCGTGTTCGATTTCGACGACCCGATGGGCGCTTCGACCTGCGTCGCCTGCGGCGAGTGCGTGCAGGCCTGCCCGACTGGCGCGCTGATGCCGTCGACGCTGGTGGATGAGAATAACGTCTTCACCAGCAAGCCCGACCGCGAAGTGCACAGCGTGTGTCCCTATTGCGGCGTCGGCTGCCAGCTCACCTACCACATCAAGGATGACAAGCTCCTCTATGTCTCGGGTCGCAACGGGCCTGCCAACCAGAACCGGCTCTGCGTCAAGGGCCGCTTCGGCTTCGACTATGTGAGCCACTCGCACCGGCTGACGCAGCCGCTCATCCGAAAGGACGGCGTGCCGAAACATGCGCACGACACGGTCGACCCGGCCAATCCATGGACGCATTTCCGCCCTGCCACCTGGGAGGAAGCGCTCGACCGCGCCGCAGCCGGCCTCAAGACCATCCGCGACCGCGATGGCGCGAAGGCGCTCGCCGGCTTCGGCTCGGCCAAGGCCTCGAACGAAGAGGCCTATCTCTTCCAGAAGCTCGTGCGTGCTGGCTTCGGCACCAACAATGTCGACCACTGCACGCGGCTCTGCCACGCTTCCTCGGTTGCTGCCCTCCTCGAGACCATCGGGTCGGCCGCCGTCACCGCGACCTTCAACGAGTGCAAGAACTCCGACGTCATTATCGTAATCGGCGCCAACCCGACCGAGAACCATCCGGTCGCCGCCACCTTCTTCAAGCAGGCGGCCAAGCGCGGTGCCCAGCTCATCGTCATGGACCCGCGCGGCCAGGCGCTCAAGCGGCACGCCACCCACATGCTGCAGTCCAAGCCCGGCGCCGACGTGGCGATGCTCAACGGCATCCTCAATACGATCGTGACCGAAGGACTCTACGACCGCCAATATGTCGAGGCGCAGGTCGCGGGCTTCCAGCAGTTTGCCGACCACATCAAGGATTTCACGCCCGAGGAAATGGCGCCGATCTGTGGCATCGCGCCCGACACGCTGCGCGCGGTCGCGCGGAGCTACGCGCGGGCGAAGTCGGCGATCATCTTCTGGGGCATGGGCGTGTCGCAGCACGTGCACGGCACTGACAACGCGCGCTGCCTGATCGCGCTGGCATTGATCTGCGGACAGGTCGGGCGGCCGGGCACCGGGCTGCATCCGCTGCGCGGCCAGAACAACGTGCAGGGCGCCTCCGACGCCGGCCTGATCCCGATGTTCTTCCCGGACTACCGCTCGGTCGAGAATCCCGAGTTCCGTGCCAAGGTGGAGGCCACCTGGGACGGCGCGACGCTCGATCCCAAGCGCGGCCTCACGGTGGTCGAAATCATGAAGGCGATCCACGCCGGCGTGATCAAGGGCATGTATATCCTGGGTGAGAATCCGGCGATGTCCGATCCGGACCTCAACCATGCGCGCGAGGCGCTCGCCCACCTCGAGCATCTAGTGGTGCAGGACATCTTCCTGACCGAGACCGCATTCCACGCCGATGTGATCCTTCCGGCCTCGGCCTGGCCGGAGAAGGACGGCACCGTCACCAACACCAACCGGCAGGTGCAGATGGGCCGTCGGGCGCTGCCGCTGCCGGGCGACGCCAAGGTCGACTGGTGGATCACCCAGGAGATCGCGCGCCGCATCGGGCTTCCTTGGAACTACATGCACCCGAGCGAGATCTACACCGAGATGGCCTCACTCATGCCGGCCCTCGACAACATCTCGTGGGAGCGGATCGAGCGCGAGAGCGCCGTCACCTATCCGTCGGACGCTCCCGACAAGCCCGGCCACGACGTGGTGTTTGCCGACCGATTCCCGACGCAGGACGGCCGCGGCAAGCTCGTGCCGGCCAAGATCGTGCCGCCCGATGAGAAGCCCGACGCCGAGTATCCTTTCGTGCTCACCACCGGCCGCCAGCTCGAGCACTGGCACACAGGTGCCATGACCCG
>Ga0066903_100001401_pt1 | contig 17551 bp, 12 predicted proteins | sample PanSoiMetaGPlot1_FD_67491 | JGI IMG/M metagenome (GOLD analysis project Ga0066903, IMG submission 67491) | Tropical forest soil microbial communities from Panama analyzed to predict greenhouse gas emissions - Panama Soil - Plot 1 (version 2) | ecosystem: Environmental > Terrestrial > Soil >... | reverse complement strand
TCGACGCGCCATTGTCCCGCTTTACCGAGTCGATCCGTGCCATCAAAGTCGCCGCTGACCTCAAAAGGCTGGTCAAGGAAAACAAGGTGATTGGTTTGACATCCTCGTTGCCGAATGAGGGGAAGTCCACCTTAGCTATGGCAGTGGCGGCGCTGATCGCCCAGTCGAGCAACGTCGTACTGGTTGACTGTGATCTGCGTAATCCATCGCTAACCCGCGCACTTGCCCGAAATGCAAAATTAGGAATTCTCGATCTGATTTCGGGCAAGGCCAGCATGGATGAAGTTGCATGGACGGTCCCGGAAAGCAAGCTCGCGTTCGTGCCGGCGGTCACACAGTCGCGGCTTGCCCATAGCAGCGAGATCCTTGCGTCTGACGCAATGCGGAAGTTTTTCGAGAATTTGCGCGCGTCCTACGAATACGTGATCGTTGATCTATCGCCGCTCGCGCCTGTCGTCGACGTCAGAGCGATGACGCACCTTGTGGATTCGTTCCTGTTCGTCGTGGAGTGGGGGCGCACGAAGATGGACGTCGTTGAGCACGCGCTGGACGCGGCGCGTGGCGTGCACGAGAACCTTCTCGGAGTCGTGCTCAACAAAGCCGACATGAACACGATCGGGCGATACGAAGCCTACCGGGGGAATTACTATTACAAGCGATATTATGCACGCTACGGCTATACGGAATGATGTCGGCTCCGGGCGGTTCACCATCTGCATCCGACGTGGTTGGTGTATCGCTGCCGTGAGTACCGGCTTGCGGTCCTCGCGGGGGCTCGTCGCGTGAAGATCAGCTACTTTATGCACGACGTCGGCCACCCTGATTTGGTTCGGCGGTGCGAGATGCTGCGGATTGGCGGCGCGGAAACAAGGATCTTTGGGTTTCACCGCGCTCGCAGTCCGGACGCTGAGGTTGCCGACCGCGTTGTCGGCCTCGGCCGCACCGTGGACGCAGGGTTTGCACAACGGATTTGGGCGGTAGCGTGCGCAATACCTCGAATCCGGAAATGGGCGGGTCAGCTTGCCGCAAGCGACATCATTTTGGCGCGCAATCTCGAGATGTTGCTACTCGCGACCATCGCTCAGCGATGGTATGCGCCTCACGCCGCGTTAGTCTACGAATGTCTCGATATCCATCGGCTGATGTTGTCGACGCATATCGTAGGTGCAGCGCTGCGGGCGCTCGAAAGGCTCTTGCTTGGCCGCTGTCGGGGACTGATGGTCAGTTCACCTGGCTTTATTCGGGAGTATTTCGCGCGCACTCATACGAATCTGCCGAAGACGTTTGTTGTCGAAAACAAGGTATTCTCAACGAACGGACCATCTATGCGGGGTGCCACAGTGCTGCCCGGCCCTCCCTGGCGAATTGGTTGGTTCGGCGTGCTGCGCTGCCGGCGAAGCCTCCAATTGTTATCGCGTCTGGTCCGGTCGGCCCTGGGATTGGTGGAGGTCGTTGCGGCCGGCCTACCAGCGACGAGTGTCTTTCCTGATGCTGAAAAAGCCTTCGGTGGAATTTCGGGATTCACGTATTTGGGGTCTTACAAGGACGAAGCGGAGCTTTCACGACTTTTTGGCTCTGTTCATTTGGCCTGGGCGGTTGACTTCTACGAGTCTGGCGGCAATTCGGATTGGCTTCTGTCCAACCGCCTCTATCGTGCAATTCTCTATGGCGCGGTACCGGTTGCGTTGGCGAACGTGGAAACCGGAAGATGGCTGTCAGCCAACGGTTCTGGAATATTGCTGAGTGAGCCGATTGAAGAGCAATTGATCACCGCGATGACGAGCCTGACGTCGGAATCGTTGGCGAAGGCGCGGGGGGCGCTCGCACGGGTTCCGACCTCCGCACTGACGACGGATGCTGAGGAATGCAGGGAATTGGTCCGCTCACTCGCGGCACTGCGAGAAGATGGTCCAGAAGCTTCGAACACGCAGAGACTGGCGCGTGGGCGAGGCGATCATTTCGGCGGCGACTCCGACAGGGACGTCGATCTTCGCCAATGACTTCCTTCGGCACTGCCGTTCCTTATGAAGATGCCAAGGCGAAGGCAGAGAACATGAGACTGCGCGGGCCGGGCAATGTCCAGGATGCCACGCCGGTCCTTTGTGTCGTTCCGTGTCTTAACGAGGCTGAACACCTCGACGGACTGATAGCTAGGCTTCGGAATGAAGCGAACCGGGTCAATCTGAAAATCGTCGTCGCCGACGGCGGCAGCAGCGACGGCAGCCGGAACGTCGTCCGCCGCCATATGCAGGACGGGGATCGGGTTGTTCTCCTTGAAAATGCAAAGCGGATACAAGGCGCAGCAGTGAACAAGGCCGTGGAGATCTATGGCGGCGCTGCAGAATTCTTGATACGCGTGGATGCCCATTGCAGTTATCCAGCGGGCTATTGTGAGAGCCTGTTGGCGATCCAATCAGAAACAGGGGCGGATTCCGTGGTCGTCAGCATGTGCGCGGAGGGCGACACGTGCTTTCAGAAGGCCGCGGCCGCCGCGCAAAATTCGATACTCGGCAATGGTGGCACCGCGCACCGCAACGCGGCCTCGGGTCGCTTCGTCGACCATGGCCACCATGCGCTCATACGAATTGCAGCCTATAAAGCAATCGGGGGTTATGACGAATCGTTTTCCTGGAACGAAGATGCCGAATTCGACGTCCGACTGCGGGCGAATGGGTTTCGTATCTTTCTGGCAGGCGCACCATCGATTGTCTACTTTCCGCGTCGCACGATCGGGGCGCTCTTTCGACAATACTTCAATCACGGTCGGGGCCGTGCGCGTAATTTCTTGAAGCATCGAGAGCGGCTACGCCTGCGCCAGATAGTGCCACTCGCAATCGCTCCTGCTGTCGGATTGTCACTGCTGGCGCCGATAGTGCCGGTGTTCGTGATCCCGGCGCTGTTGTGGAGCGCGTCGTGTCTTGCGTACGGCGGATATCTCGGCGTTAAATCACGACAGCCATGCGCGCTCCTGTCTGGCGTTTCTGCCGTCGCCATGCACTCGGGTTGGTCGCTCGGATTCTACGCTTGGCTCGCGATCGCAAAGCTCCGGGCGTGGACTCACAAGGCTGATTTCAATGCGCAAGCGCGTCCCAAGGGCGAGGCAGATGAGCACTGATGGTCCGCCGGCGGCTGTGGATCAGACTCTCCGCGATGCTGCACGTGAGCAAAAGGTCAGCGTGATCGTTGCTAACTTCAATGGCGCCCCATTCCTCACGCACGCGATAGGTTCTGCTTGTCGGCAAACACACAGCAACATCGAGGTCATCGTTGTCGACGATGCATCGACCGATAACAGCATTTCGATAGTCGAAAAGCTGAGGCGACATGATCAGCGCGTTCGGTTGCTGACCGCGGAACGTAATAGCGGCCCGGCAAACGCCCGCAATAGGGCGCTTGCCGTTGCAACTGGTGAATGGATTTCGATCCTTGACTGTGACGACGTGATGCACCCCGACCGTCTGTCCTTCCTTCTTGCCTCGGCCGAGAGGGATCAGGCAGACATCGTGGCCGATGATCTTCTGATGTTCGATCGCCATCATGTTGATCCACCGAAAAGTCTGCTGAACGGTCGATGGGCCCGAGCGCCGTTTTGGCCGGATGCGGAGACCTATGTCCGCAGCAATGTGCTGTTCGGAAGCGGACCAGCGCTTGGCTACCTTAAGCCGATGTTTCGAACGGCGTTCTTGAGGTCGGCTAATGTTACATACGACGAGAGAATTCGGGTCGCTGAGGATTTCGATTTTGTCCTCAGGCTGCTTGAACGAGGCGCGAAATTTCGGGTGTATCCCCGCCTGCTGTACTTTTATCGCAGGCACGACGCTTCCATTTCCCACCGATTGACGCGTGAAGCGATTGAGGCGATGCAGTTGGTTGGACGCGAGGCGCAAATGCGCCATCGCCAAGCCGACGGCAGGCTGAAGGCGGCATTAGATGCGCGAGCGAGGTCGATCGATGCAGCGCTTGCATTTGACTGGCTCGTTGCTGCCTTCAAACGTCGCGACCTCGCCGAGATCGGTCGCGTCGCGACGGCATGTCCGCGGGCTTTGCTGCTGCTGCGCTATCCCATCGCGGCACGGCTGAAGCGACGCCGCAGCACGGTCTCAGCAAAGGAGGGTGAAACAAAGCCGCAAGTTTGCGTCCTTGCGCGTCAGCGCGTCGTAGGGCGAACCAATGGGAGCTCAGTTTATCTCCTGAGCCTCGTAGAGGCGTTGTCTCAGCGCGGCGTTGACGTGCATTTCCTATCGCCATCGCCGGCGACGCTCGGCAGGTGGCCGTTTCTCGCTCTGCGAAGGGAAATGGACATCTTCCGCTCTGTCCGCGTGCGCGGGACTTGGCGGCTGGGCCGGTGGCTGATCGCAACAGACCCGGCTGCGTTCCTTCGTGGCATGCTAGCCGCCGTGGAGAGGGTCCTGTTGCGTACCGGACTAATCTCTCGCCAGGTGCTGAAATCGGCGTCCTACGCGGTGGCTTGCCCCTTGACCAGGAAGGATCAGCTGTTCGTTGCGCGCCATGTTCCACTACACGGCGATCGTCTTATCGCGGATTACTGTTTTTTGACGGAAGCCATTCCCTATGCCCTGCGTCCCGAGACACAGAGTGCAGTCATTATGCATGATCTGTTCTCGAGTCGAGTATCTCAATTCGCCGCCCTGGGCACATCAGACTTGGGGATTGCCATCACCGAGGAGCAAGAGTGTGCGCTGCTCGGCAAAGCGGATGTTATTGTTGCGATCCAGAAGGAGGAAGCTGAGTTTCTTCGACAAAGAATTCCTGATCGGAGGATTATCGTTGCGCCCCTTGCGGCAAAACCAGTCAGCGCTCCGCAACCGGGACGAGGGGACCGGATATTGTTTGTGGGAAGCTCTGCGGCAGCCAACGTGGACGGCTTGAGTTGGTTCTTGCACAGCTGCTGGCCGCAGCTCAGACGGAAGCAGCCGAAGATGCTTCTGCGCGTCGGCGGCACGGTTTGTCAGAAACTTGGAGCTCCCACCGATGGCGTCGAGTTTCTCGGAGTTGTCGGGGATCTGACCGAACTCTATGCGGAGGCCGGCATTGTGATCTCTCCACTGCGAGCCGGTTCGGGCTTGAAAATCAAGCTGATCGAGGCCCTCGGGCACGGCAAGGCCGTCGTTGCGACCTCGGTTACGCTGCAAGGCGTGGTGGATGAGCTGCGCGATTGCGTGCAAGTTGCCGATCACCCCGAGGAATTCGTGTCGGCGATCTTGGATCTGAGCGCCGATATCTCGACGCGTAGCGCATTGGCTCAGCAGGGGTTGAGTGCCGTAGCAAAATACTTCTCTGCGGAAGCGTGCTATCGTGAATTTGTTGATGCGATGACTGATGAAGGGGAAGGCACAACTCGTAGCGGAAGACACCGCGCGGCAATTTAGCAATGCAGCGAGACACTGGTTCGCCTCCGTCCTCCACGAGTTAATGTGTGAGACATGTCAAAGCTTCGGACAATCAGTGCGTTGGTTGCCATCGTCGCTCTTGCGGGAGGTCTTGCCCTAGCCCTTGGTGTCAGCCGATCGCCATTGAAGACGCCGAATGGGACTGCCCTAGGCCGGTCTGGGCAGGTTTTCGTGATGAGCCGCGGAATGGGCAACAGGATCATCGCAGAGTTCGACGCAAAGCAGGGTCAAAAGATCCGTTTGACGAATTTTGGAATCACCAGCACTGCTTCACTTACGCCAAAGGTGAGGCAGGTCGGCAACAACATTCTCATCGATTTGCCTGGCGGTCAGCAATTGTGGGTCCTCAACACCGCTCTTGCCGATCTCCCCGCAAAGGCATTTCAGCTTGAGCTTGATCGGATCGGGCTCGTAAAGACTTTTGGTGACGAGTTCGATTCATTTAGCTGGGACTCCGAGAAAGCAAATGGTGTTCCTGAACAACGCGGGACGTGGCGTACGAACTTCGGCTACCGTTCGCCAGTAGCCTTGGACAGCCGCACGCTTATCGACAACAATGAACTGGAGGTCTATTCCGACCCGGGTTTCCGGGGGACGTCAGACAAATCATTTGGAATAGATCCATTTCGCGTGTCGAACGGCGTGCTGGAGATCAGCGCCGCACCGGCCCCGGAAGAAATACGCCCGCTGATTTGGAACCGCCGATACACATCTGGATTGATCACGACCCGCAATTCGTTTTCGCAACGGTATGGCGTGTTTGAGATGCGAGCGCGGCTACCGAAAGGGCGTGGGCTGTGGCCGGCGTTCTGGCTGTTGCTGCCCAGCGGGGCTTGGCCTCCCGAAATTGACGTTTTTGAAGTCCTTGGGGACGAGACGACAACACTGCACACGTCGTGGCACACGTTAGAAACCGGCTCGCACACGACCGAAACCATTGCGACCCCCGTCCCAGATCTGTCGGCTGATTTTCACACCTTCACATTCGAGTGGGACAAAGACGAGATCGCTTGGTACTTCGACGGCGCGGAAGTCGCTCGTCGGCCCACCCCGCGTGACATGCACAGACCAATGTATGTGCTTGCCAATCTCGCGGTGGGTGGCGGGTGGCCCAAGGAGCCCGACGCGTCGACACGATTTCCAGCGATCTTCGCCATCGACTGGATACGCGTGTATCGCAGGACCGAAAGCCCCAATTGAGGTGGCGATCCGCACCATGCGCGGGGAACTTGCCTCGTGGGATCCTCGGTTCGCCGTACGCTTACTGAAGGAAGAAGACGTTTGGGGACGGAAAGAAATCAGTAAACTTCATTAAGTCTCCTCGCGGCGTGTAGGTATACGCGGTGTAGCCATATTGCTTGAGATAGTCGGCTATATTCAGGTAGGGGTCCTGTTCGAGGGCTTCGATGCATATTGCCGGCTTGTCGGAACGAATGAGCTGAGCGGCCCCGAGTAGCGTCTTCAACTCTGCGCCCTCAACATCAAGCTTTATGAATTGGACTGCCTTGATATGTCTTTGTTCAAACAACTCGCCAAGTGAATAGCACCTCACTCTTTCGACGTTCTCCCCTCGCGGGGCGTCGGATATTGACGCGGCAACCGGTCCTCCGTCGAGATTCAGGAAAACCTCACCCGGACTGTCGGACAAAGCCCCCGCGAAGATCTTGACGTGGTTAAAGCCATTCACTCGGAGATTTTGGGCGAGGCACGCCAAAGCGTATCCCTGGGGCTCGAAGGCATAGACCATGCCCTTAGGCCCGACCGCTGATGCGAACGCGCAAGTGAAGATGCCCTGATTCGCACCCCCGTCGATAACCGCATCGCCCTTCGACATCAGGCGATGGCCAAACTCCAGGAGCGGCTCGTAGTATTGCCGCTGAACGAAGATACCAGCGGATCCATATCCGCGCTTCATGGACTGGAGTTGCATCAGAAAGGTCTGCGGCCCGAACGGTACGCGAAAGCATGCCGTTCGCGCGAGTCTCCCGCGCGCCACCCATTGAACACCGCGCAGCACGGTCTGAACTGGTTCTTTGGCAAAGCTCCGCGTCGCGAGCAACTGCTCGTACAACGCTTTGGTCTGAACCATGTTACTCATCACGATTGAGGCACCTGAGGCGTGGCCAACCGCAACCACTAAACATTTCGCTAAATTGCCCTTATTAGGTATGTTATCACCGTTACCGAGCCTGCAAAACGCTTGGTCCCGGTAAGCGTAATGCGGTGCAAGGCGTAAGCACTGCCCACGCATTTGGCAGGTCGAGAATTCATATTTACTTCCAAATACTTATGGACGTGCCGGTCGGCGCAGATAGACCCAGGTAATGCACAGCATTAGGGTTGGTACGGAGAATTGAAAAAACAGGTCGACCTCAATGGGGGTCCGCAGCAGGAGAAACATGAAGCCTGCGACGGCAAACAATTGTTCCGGGCGCGGCCGGGGTCCTACAGCCGTCGCCAAGACCCGCATGACCATGGCCGCGAGCGTTGCGACCAAAATGATGAGTCCTGTGACGCCGAGATCCACGGCTACCTGGAGGTAGGTGTTGTGAAAATGAAATCCATACTTGTTCGAGATCCCCGCAAATAACCAAAGCTCCTCAGCACCGGGATTTCCTGGCTGCCAATAGGCCTGATAGCCCACGCCGAGAAGCGGGTTCTCATCGATGGAGATGAACGCATGATCCCACAAAAAGGTGCGGCCGGTCAGGGTGACGTCTTTGCCAAAATAGCTAAGAATATTTTGAATCTCGTCGATATTGAGCGTGCTGACCACCATGAACAGGGTCAAGAATAGAGCCGCGACGCAAATCAGGGCAGCACGGAACTGTGGCATCAGGCGATAGCCAACGTGCAGCCCGAAAATGATCGCTGCTACGACCAAGCAGACAAAAATTGCGCCCGTTGATTTTGCATACTTGAGCAACACCGGGGCCAGAAACACCGCCACGAGCCCGAGCATCCGAAAGGACTTTGGCTGGTTGCGATCAAAACCGACAGCGATTGCAACGAGGAAAAGAATGGAAACGCACAGCCCAAAGTAATTCTTGCTTCCAAAGAGTCCTACCAAGGCGTACTCGCCGGTAAGACCGATCGGTGCGGTCCTGCCGCTGATCACACTCAGGACAGCGACCAAGGCCAGAGCGCACAGCAGGGCCGAGAGTAATAGCCGCGGCCTGATGCACGTGGCCGCCACGATCCCGACAATGGTGGTGGCGACAAACTGCGTTCCTGCTCGCGCAGACCAAGCCGGATAGTTCGACCATGTCGCCGAGGTCAATGCCAGCAACGGCAGTGCCAACAACGGGAAATTCGACAGGATATTATGAAGAGCAAAGCTTGGTTGCCTGAGTATGATCCACAGCCAGGGTAACAAGAATAGAATAATCATCACCATTGGCAAGCCGGGCAAACCAACGGCTATGGACCATTGATTGAGCAACAGCATCGTGAATGAAAGGAAAGTCAAGACCCAGCCAGTCATGTCGGCAGTGGCACGCTTGGCCCGAACCAATCCTGCAGGCAACACAGACTGGCGTTGGAGACTCAACATCACCTCCCGGTTTTCTGCTTAGATCCGATGCCGACTCGATCCGGCAAGGCAATGCAACTGATGCCGCGCTGACGCCGCGCCGGCACCCGTAGCGCTGCGGGCTTGACGACGGGCCACACCCGGCGTCGCCATTAGGCGAGTGTCCCATCCCCGAAGTTTGCATCAATCTGCGACACCCGATGACACGAACTTCGGAAGCGAAAGGGTCTCGGCAACAATACGACACCACCGGGCGCGCGCCAAGCGTGTCTCGCCTGTGCGGGCCAATTAATCGAACGGCATTCGGAACCATCGAGCGAACTGAAACAAGTATCGCGCTGACCAAGTTTCACACACCGCAGCTGTTCAGCGGCCTACCCGACTGCGATCGCCGAGTTCCTGATCACGTGGGTGAAGATCAACGTGACCATAGTAGTAGGCCCTTTCACAGCTTTGCTGTGAATCGGACTTCAGACGAATGGCATAGATCTCCCACACGAGGCCTTGCGGTCGCTCGTAAGGAAGGACGTAGAGCTTTTGCGCCAATCCGGCCCAATCGTTAGGGTTGGGCTGCCAACCATGAACAACGTAGCCGTCTCGCGTATGCAATTGGTCGAGGTCCAGTTTGTATAGCCGTTCCGGCTCCAGGAAGTATCGGTAGGGAAAGGCGTACAAGAGCGCGGACCAGGCCGCTCGTTGAGTCGCGAATACCAGTGTGCAACCGTCCGTCAGTCGCTGCCTTATCGATCCATAGTATTCGTTGACGCTGAGAAAAGAATAGGGCCGGGCATACCCGACGCGGCGAATGTTGACCACCGCGTGATCGATCCCAATGCGCGAAATCGTTCCTGCAACGATGATCGCGACGAGTAGCAATGGGATCTCCAGCTCTCCGACCCAGGCGCGCGCCGGCGAGACCAGACGGTGCCAAGCTTTACGCGCCCGATCTAGATGAGCAACGGTTGCGCCCGAGCGTGCAGTGACCGTGTCCGGCAAGCGGGAGAGGAGCAGCAGCGTCGGGATAAGGAGTACCCACAAGTAACGGTCGTTGAGAGGCTGTCCCAACATGAAGGGGTGCAACGAAACGACGAAGAATGTCGTGCAAAGGGCGAATGATAGCCCAATCGATATGACTGAAAGCAGAAAGTCGGCCTCAGGTTCCTTGTCACCGCGCTGACCCCAGCGCGGATGATGGGCCAACATCGAACCAAGGTACCACGCGGATTGCCCGAAAAACACAAAATAGAGAATCTGCGAGAAGTATCCCAAGCGATCCAGGTTTGTGTAGGCGTTGAACCACCATCGTCGAAGGATGTCGATTGGAACGTAGTGGGAGAAGTTTCGCTGCATATCGATGGCGAACTCTCCGTGCAAGATGGCTTGTGCTCGGCCGAATAAAACACCTTGTCCTCGAAGCACAAAATCGATGATGCTCGTTTCCAGCGCTACGCAACCCCAAAAAACAGCGATCATGATCAGAAGGTTCGTGTATCTTTTCTTCAAGAGCTCATATAGGGCCAATCCAGGCATGAAAAATGCATTCGTCTCCTTCGCTCCATACATAAGAAAGAAGAGAAAAATGCTCCAGCTGTATGTCCAGCGGGATCCTGAGAGATAGGATGCTCGCAACACAATGAGCGCGAAAACAAGATAGAACAGCCCGAAGAGCTCTGGCATCAAATTGGATGAAACAAAATAGACGATTGGATTCAAAAACCAGACAGCGAGTATAGCCGCCGCCGTGAGGGGAGATGTCATGTCGCGCACGAGTCGGAAAAGCCCGGCCGTCGTAAGCGAGAAAATCAAATAGTTGAATGCGAGGTAAGTGCGAGGGCTGTCGCCGAAAAGAAAAACAAAGGGCATCGCAAGGAAATTGATGCCCCATCGCAGATTGTGTTGGCTTGCGGGGAAGTTCGGAATATCAAACGCCGTCCATGCCTTGATCGCGAGCCACTTTTCCTCGATGTCGCCGTTCTCCCAGATTGGTGCCGATGCAATTGCAATCGAGACAAACGACAAAACAAGAACAAAGCCGACATCGCGCTCACTCTTGGCGAAGGACCGAAGCGAAGTTATGAGATATCCGGTCGCGTTCATCGGCGGTCACCTGTATGCTGCGGGGTTCCGCACGCGATCGGCGAGTTTGGCGCCTATGCGGGTTGCGATAGCCATAACAGTCAAAGTGCAATGCTTAGGCGGAAGAGCGGGAAGCAATGAGGCATCGGCAACGAACAGTCCTGGACATCCATTTAGCTCGCCGATGTCCGAGCAACCGAGTGGGCCTGCCGCTCCCATCGGCAAGGTGCCGGCATAGTGTGCGTCTGACCCCGCTGGGGAGATTCTCAATGTTCCCGGCAAATAAATTGCACCGCAGCGTCTGAGGTTTGCAGAGAGAACATCGCCGGCCTCCTTCAATGTCCTCTTGGCTTCGGGTGATGGCTCGGCATCAATCGATAGTTTGGCACCGGTCTCGCCCGCGGCAATGCGCATGGTGCTTCGACTATAGTGACCAGGCAAATAGCAAGTCGCAAGCACAAGCGACGGAGCGAGCGCTCGCGCGAGTCTCAAGGAAAGCGGTCGACTGAACGGCATACGTTGGGCAAAAAGCGCCAACGGCAGGGCATCGGCCGAATATAGGACGCCAGCCGCATACTGATCCTTTCGGAGGTCACATAGATGAGACAATTGCCCCAAACTGAAACTGCGTTCCGGCAGTGACGCCATGAACAATTCTGGAACGACAAACGCAAGTGCGGCTACCGGGTTAGTGAGAAGGCGTATTGGCTCATTGTACCGCTCCAGGGCACCGAGGACGAGCGAGGTTGTTGCGATCGTTCCGGCCGCCAGAACGATCGTCGGCGCTGTGAGTGATTCAAGTCCAAGCGCAGTCTTTATTTGAAGACCATAAATCGAATCGCCGAAAAAGATGCGCTTCACTATGGCGCCTGATCGGTAGCTAAAGTTGGGAAATGTCTTCAGCGTGGGCAGTTCGAATTCACTGCTATACACACTGTCGCGGTGGCAGCCCCACAGACAGAGGCCGCATTGAGCGCATTCCTGTCGACCATTTTTCCGCTGCCGCAAAATGGCATTTTCGGTGACGTCCAGGTGGAAACCCTTGAAACCACGCAACAGTCGGTAGCGTTTGGCGATCTTGGCAATGGGCGGTGACGGAAACAAAGAGTCGTTCGAGGTGCTATCGTCTAGCCGGCCTTCGCTGCTTACTCCGATTCGCTGGGTGACCTTGGCATAGTAGGGGGTCAGTTCCGAGTGCCCGAAGGGAAATCCGGACAGATCACGATCGTCGTATGGCGTCGTAACGGCGCCCCAGATCCTTGATAGTCCTCCGGCTTCGAGGCTGCCAGCAGCAAGAAAATCTCTTGCGACAAGCGCGTTTTCTGCCGCGAAGCGAGACACCATGGCGCGCGCGAGAGGAGTGGTCATTTTTGGAGAGTGGTCGCCGCCGATTCTTACGCCACTGAGATCCTCGCCAAATTGAAATTTCCAGCGGGCTGGGTCGCGGCGAAAGGTCGTTATGGAGCCGATCGGCGGCGCCGGCAAAGCATCGTCACGCGCCGCATCCAGCATCAAGACTCGTACGCCGGCCTCGACCAACGGCCAGGCGGCACTGGTACCCGCGGGCCCGCTGCCGACGATAATGACCTGCGGATGTGGAAAGTCGGGCGCCGTCATTTTCGCATCAGTTGGGCGATCAGTCGAAAGGGCATCGCGGCGACATCCAGGGCAAATTGTTGGGCAAGCAGCGCCATGCGTGTGGCAGGGTGGCGGCCTGCGGAAAGGGCTTGCTCTCCCTCGGGGCTGGCTTCGGCCAACAGGGTCGCGCGGCTCAGTCGTTGCGACAGTGGGCTGGTGGCATCGAGAGGCTCGATGAGGCGAAGGAGCGAGGGACAAAGGCGGAAAAGAAACGACAGTGGAAGCGGTCCTTCTCCCTCCACTCTTGTGGTTCGCGCGTAGTTTCTCATTGAACGCGTACCGGGATTTGAGCGAAGAACGTAAGACAGCAACACGTAGGCTTCGCGCAAGATCGTCTTGCTGCTCTGCGGGGATGCTCTTAGTCCTCGTTCGAGCGGGGCGATGGTGAGTTGCAGCTTGGCGAGGTGATCGGCGCAGGACATTGGCAATGTGCCGGCAAGGCCGAGTATGCGCTCGCGATCAATTTCTGGAAAAAACGGTATCCGGGACGCGATGTCGCTTCCAACCAATGCAAGGCGCAGCGGGACTGGCAGTATGAACAGTCTACGCCCGAAATATTCTCTCGCAAGCGTTCTCAAAAAATCACCGAATGGCATGCCCTGTGGCGCGGCAAGGCCAACCCAGCCACGCAGCTCGCTATCGGCTATGCGCAGGAGCCCGGCGGCGACCTCCTCCCGTTTGATCGGTTGAACCATACGCCATGGATCAATCATTGGGAGTATCGGGGCGATCTCTGTTAATCGGCATAGCAATCCGAACATAGCCCGTCGCGGTGCGCCGTAGACTAGGCCGACGCGGGCGGAGACCTCATTGGGACGATCGAATTCTTGTTCAATGGCCCATTTCGTGCGCCCATAGATATTGGCGGCGTCCTTTCGAGCGGACTGAGAAGAGACGAATACAATGCGTCCCAATTCCATCTGACGGCCGGACGCGAGTAAAAGTTTGGCCGCATCCATGTTTAATCCAGCTTCGTGTTCTGGTCGTGATTTTGAATTGCGCCAATCGTGCGCCAAGTGAATCATCGCCTGGGCTGCACTTGGGATAGCCATGTCTAAGCTTTCGCGCGGGATCGGTTGCCCGAGTTCCCATGCAACGTGGCGCAATAAGGGGTGGGCGCGGCGTAGTGGCGACCGGCAAAGAAGGGTAACCTTGATCTGGGCGCGGAGGGCTTCGTCAGCGACGCTTTCGCCGATGTAGCCGGTACCACCGGTAAGGATAACGTGCTTTATTCTTGTCGTCATTGGATCCGTTAGCCTGGTCGAACTGGCCTCGGTTGCTTTCGGCCGCATGTCCTAGGCCAATTGCTGAATTATTTGGAGCACGAACGGGTTGACGGTGTGCCGGCAGCGTGGGGTACCGCTGGCGGTTGCGGCGTTACGCGCCCTCTCCGGCTGGTCTGGCGCAACGGCCGTCCCTGAACTAGCATTCGCGAATCGATTGTTAGGTCGTTGGGCAGCGTGTCAATGGCATTGACAGAGATTGTTAGCAACAAGGCAACGCTAGATCTGGCGGCGGGGGGCTCGGGCTCGCTCGAACTCTCAATCTTGATGCCTTGCCTTAACGAGGCGGAGACCATCGAGACCTGTATACGCAAAGCCAAGGATTTTCTCGTTCGCTGCGCGGTGTCCGGCGAAGTGTTGGTAGCGGACAATGGCAGCACTGACGGATCCGTTGGTCTGGCGGAGGGGCTTGGAGCGCGCGTCGTTCACGTCGCCGAACGAGGCTACGGCGCGGCCTTGTCCGCGGGAATTTCCGCAGCTTGCGGGACGTATGTCATCATGGCGGATGCGGACGACAGCTACGACTTTGCCAACCTGTCGTCGTTCCTGGAAAAACTGCGCACGGGCTACGACCTGGTGATGGGCAATCGTTTCCGCGGCGGCATCGAGCCGCACGCGATGCCGTTGCTGCACCGCTATCTCGGAAATCCGGTGCTGAGCTTTCTCGGTCGGCTGTTCTTCCAAATTCCTGTCGGCGATTTTCACTGTGGAATAAGAGGGTTCCGTCGGCGCGCAATCCTCGATCTCGGTTTGAGGACGACCGGGATGGAATTCGCGTCCGAAATGATCGTGCGTTCCGGCCTGGCGCGCCTCAGCATAGCGGAGGTGCCGACGACGCTGAAGCCCGACGGCCGCAGTCGAGCGCCGCATCTGAAGACATGGCGCGACGGCTGGCGTCACTTGAAGTTCCTGCTCATGCTGAGCCCGAAATGGTTGTTTCTGTTTCCAGGGGTGCTGCTGAGCGGGTTTGGGTTGCTGCTTTGTGCTGCCCTGATGGGCGGTCCGGTGTGGATCAGCAGTGGCATTGTGCTGGACCTCAAGAGCTTTTTGGCCGGGTGCTTGTTCGCGATCATGGGTATACAGCTTCTGACGTTCGGGGCCTTGGCGCGCTATTACGCAACGGTGAAGGGTATTCTGCCCCCGGGCCCTCGTTCGAACCGTTTAGTCACGTGGTGCAAGACCGACAACGTTGTTCTTGTCGCGCTCGCCATCGTGGTAATCGGTGGCAGCTTATTCGGCGTTGCGTTTTATCAGTGGGCCCGCGTCGATTTTGGGACGCTGACCAATCCGCTTGTTCCGCGTTTGGTGGTTGCGGGGCTTAGCGCAGTTGCTGTCGGAATCCAAATGGGGTTTGCCGGATTTCTTTTCAGTATTTTCGATATCGAGATCTCTAGACGGCCGCCTCAATGAAGGGGCTATTTCGCGGTAGATAACTGCAGCTGAACCTCAGGAATGCCGAGGAGAAAGCGGAAGCCGAGGAATACGTCATCATCTCGGTGTTCGAAAAGCCACGACATCTTTGCCCTGACGGTTTCGGCTGCGATGTAAGGGACGGAGGCGGGCATCGTCGGTACCAGCGTCAGGGCGGCCTGCCAGCCGTGAGTTTTCTTCCGATCCAACAGCCTCCTATAGTCGTATTTACGCACCGTCGCTTTCCGATGTGAAGCGAGTGCCGTGCGCTCCCTGCTACTGAGCCTCGATTCGTTCTTGAGATACTCGTCGTCGAGCGCCGCAAGCAATGCGAGATCCCTTGCGGAATGACGTGCGCTGATCGAGCTGCTTCGTTCAATGGCGACGTACCCACACGTGCTGGCGATCCCAAAGCGGGCACCGGCAAGGAGCGATCGTGTGTAGAGAGCGAAATCCTCTCCGAGTCTGAGGCGCTCATCGTATTTGAGTCCATGCTGGTGCAGGAAGCTTCGGCGGATGATCGGTTTCAAGAATCCCAGTTCGCCCCTTGGCCGATCCGGGCGGGAAATGTTGCCCCGGACAAATGATTCCACGTCGAGCGCCTTACTGAGGCGAGGGGGGCCCGCAGTTACAATGGAGAACTCTCTGTGCTGCAGGTGTTCGGGTGCGATCAAAATGTCGTCTGCAATCATGTCCCACGATAGGTCGCCTACGCGCATAAGGCTCGAAATCCGATCGGGCAAAAAATAGTCGTCGGCGTCGAGAGTACAGACGTAGGCGGATTGCGAACGCTCGAGCGCGGCATTGCGGGCTGCGGCCGGACCTCTGTTCTCGGCGAACGTGACAATGGCGAGCCTGCCGCTTCCATCGTCCCGCGAGAGTGCCCGGGTACTAGTCTGGTCCTGCGAGGCGTCGTCGACGACGACCACCTCGCGCACGTGCTCCTGTTGGAGCGCAGAGCTTACCGCGCGCTCAATCGTGTCCTGCGCGTTGTAGGCAGCAACAATGACACACACGCTCCTGTCGCTAAGGTTCATTTGCCGCTCGGCCCAATCATGATACTCGGCCAATGTTTAGCACGACACCAGCCGCCGGCGAATCCTCGATGCTTCGGAAGGTCAACGACAGGCAGAACCTGTTAACCTGAATGAATATTCGGCGCGCTGGGCCCCATGGGATATGTCCGCGGGGCCAGCTTACCAATCAAGCCAGTCGGTCGTGGGCTAACCACAGGCAAAAAATGCCGAGTGCGGGGCTGGACAGGCCGCCGGGGTTGCGCAACATACGGCGATTAGGTGGCCCGAGGGAAAAGCTAGATGCCAGTTGCGGATTCAGTGGTACTTGGCCGCAACGTCAAGATTCATCATGCGGCCCAGGTGAACCTCTATGGATGCGCCGTCGGCGACGATACGAGAATCGGCTCGTTTGTGGAGATCCAGAAGAACGCTTCGGTCGGTGCGCGGTGCAAAATTTCTTCCCACACCTTCATTTGTGAAGGTGTTGTCATAGAAGATGAAGTATTCATCGGCCATGGGGTGATGTTCACCAACGATCGCTATCCCCGCGCCACCAACCCGGACGGTTTGCCCCAGAGCGAGGCCGACTGGACTGTGGAGCCGACCCGTGTGAAACGTACAGCCTCCATTGGCTCCAACGCGACGATCATCTCAGGCGTGACGATCGGCGTGGGGGCGCTGGTCGGGGCCGGCGCGGTCGTCACCGCCGATGTTCCGGACTACGCGATCGTTCTGGGCGTGCCGGCTCGCGTTGCAGGCGACGTACGGAAGAAGCAAAAGTGATTGCAGATCTGGCATGCCGAGCAAGCCAACTCAGCGGGCGCTCCGAGGTTCCAATCGAATGATCAATATCGGCGTTATCGGTCATGGGTATTGGGGTCCGAATTTAACACGCAATTTCGCGGAGCTTACGCGTGGGAAGCTTGCTGCGGTATCGGATCTTGATTCGCGCCGGCTTGACGTCGTCGCGCGCCGATTTCCCGCTGTGAAAACAACGACGGACTATCAGGACCTGGTGCGTGATCCGAACATCGACGCCATCGCAATCGCGACGCCGGTCAGTAGCCATTTTGAGCTGGCAATGGCGGTGCTGAAAGCTGGCAAGCACTTATGGCTGACCAAGCCGATGACGGAGACCTCACTGCAGGCTCAAAAGCTGGTGGATGAGGCGGACAAGCGCAAACG
>Ga0066903_100001400_pt1 | contig 17555 bp, 5 predicted proteins | sample PanSoiMetaGPlot1_FD_67491 | JGI IMG/M metagenome (GOLD analysis project Ga0066903, IMG submission 67491) | Tropical forest soil microbial communities from Panama analyzed to predict greenhouse gas emissions - Panama Soil - Plot 1 (version 2) | ecosystem: Environmental > Terrestrial > Soil >... | reverse complement strand
CGGACGAGGAGGCGCGCCTTCGCAGCGCGTCGCGCAACTCAGCCCGCGCTCCGGGCGAGAGCGAGCCGACTCGCCGAGCGAGATCGCCGTCGGAGCCTGTCGGTTCTGCCCTCGTGTTCATGCGACCTTCCACGGCCAGAGACGGCGTTTCGCCCACAGTTTCGATGCTAGTGGCACTTTCAGACACGCGTACGCGACGATCGTGCAGCGTTTGCGGGCACCCCTAGCCCATCGGGCAGGTAGGCGGCCGGGCGGGCGCGACGGGGGCCGATCTCCGCCGCTCGGCCGGCACGGGGTCCGGACGTTACGGTGCACGGTGTGAAGTTTCAGCTCGCGTCAATCTCCGGAACGCTCGGCGGGCGCAGGTAGGGCTCATGCCGAGGACGGTTTTCATCACAGGGGCGGCGCGTGGCATCGGTCGCGCCACCGCAATCGCATTCGCCGAAGCAGGCGACAACCTCGTACTCACCGACATCTGCGCGCCGATCGACGCGTGCCCCTATCCGCTCGCCACCCGGGACGACCTCGAGGAGACCGCCGAGAGCTGCCGTGATCGAGGGAGCCTGGTGGCGGCGACCGTGGCCGACGTGAGACGAGCCGAGCAGGTCGAAGCGGCCGTCCGGCACGGGCGGGCAGAACTCGGCCCCATCGACGTGCTGGTGAACAACGCCGGCCTCGTCGGCCCTGCCGGCGTCGCCGCCCACGAACTCAGCGAGGAGGCATGGGCGCTCGTGCTCGACGTCGACCTGAGCGGCGTGTGGCGCTGCGCCAGAGCCGTGCTCCCGGAGATGGTGGCCCGCAGGAGCGGCGTGATCGTCAACGTCTCCTCGACGGCGGGCCTAGTGGCGTTCCCGCTGTTCGCGAATTACGTGGCTGCCAAGCATGGTGTCATCGGCCTTACCCGCGCACTGGCGCTCGACTACGCCCCGTACTCCATCCGCGTGAACGCGGTCTGTCCGACCTCGGTGCGAGACGAGCCCCAGCTCGCTTCGGGAATGCTGCACGGCGTCGCGGACATGCTCGGCGTCGGCCTCGACGACTACGAAGGGCTCTCGCTGCCTCATCATCCTCTGGGATCGCTCATCGACGCAGCCGACGTCGCGGCCGCTGTCTCGTGGCTCGCCTCCGACGCCGCGGCGAGGATCACCGGGGCCGTTCTTCCCGTGGACGCCGGCTTCACCGCTCGATAGGGCCGTGGCCGTACTGACTCGTCGAATGTCCAGGTGTCATCGCGGGCACTCGTTGCGACAATGAGCACGTGGCCGGTCTGGGATCTCGCATCAGTCGCCGAGCTCGCGGGTCACTCCCACTTCCCGTCTATCTGTCCACGCGCCGGCGCTACTACGACGCACGAACGCTCGTCCGCCGCAACCCGGGCCGCGGACGCGTACTACCGGACTTCGTCGTCATCGGCGCGGCCAAGAGTGGCACGACCAGCCTGTACGGCGCGTTGGCCAATCATCCCTTCGTCGTGCCGTGCACGACCACCGACCCTCACTTCCAGAACACGAAGGAAGTCCACTTCTTCTCCTCCGGCTCCCAGCGCGGTCAGGACTGGTACCGGTCACATTTTCCGCTCGAGAGTGCGCGACGCGAGTTCGAGGCCGAACATGGACGGCCGTTTCTGACAGGTGAAGCGAGCCCCTCATACATCTCGAGCTACTGGGCCCCCGGACGGATCCGGAAGCTCCTGCCGGACGTGAGGCTGCTCGCGGTGCTCCGGAACCCGGTCGACCGCGCGTACTCCCAGTTCCAGATGTCGCGGCGCCAGGGCCTCGAGCCGCTGGAGCGCTTCGAGGAGGCGACGGCGGCGGAGGAGGAACGGCTCCGTCCGGAAGTGGCCCGGTTGTCGGTCGATCCTCGCTACAACAGTCCGGATTTCGGCCGCTGGTCATATCTCGCCCGGAGCCGCTACGCCGAACAACTCGAGCGGTGGTTGGAGCTCTTCCCGCGCGAGCAGTTCCTCTTCCTCAAAGCCGAAGACCTGTTTGCCGATCCCGGGACGGCGCTCGCGGCAACGTACGACTACCTCGGGCTGCCTCAGCATCGACCAGACGGGGCATCCCGCCTCAATTCGGCCCAGTACGGGGCCATCCAGCCGGACCTGCGGGCCGAGTACACGGAGTACTTCCGCCCTCACAACGAGCGGCTCTACGAGCTGGTCGGCATCGACTTCGGCTGGGAGCGGGACGTCACACCCCTCGCTGTCTGACCGCGCCGGCCGCTAGCTGAAGCGTCGGGAGCTGCTCGACTCGCGAAAGCGGCGGATGGACGGACCGCGCTTCGCGGCGCTCCCGTCGATGACCGGTTGGTTCTCGCTCGGCACCTGGAGCCCGAGCAGGCGCGTGTCGGGGCCTGCGAGGATCTGGGCGAGGAGAGCCTTGAAGTCCTCTGCCAGACGATCGACCGACTCGCGATCGAAGAGCGCCGTGTTGTAGAGGAACTCGCCGAGGATCCCCTCCTCGAGCACGTGGAGGTCGAGCGCGAGCTCGAAGGCGGCGAAGCCCGTGTCGACCGGAACCCGGCTCGTCGCCGCGCCCTCGAGCTCAGGCGACGCCGGCGGCTCGCTGCGTGCCCGGAAGTTGACCTGGACGAGCGGATTGATGCGGAGATCACGTGCCGGTCGAACCGCGTCGACAACCTGCTCGAACGGAACCTCTTGATGATCGATGGCTTCGAGGACGGTGTCCCGAACCTGCTCGAGCAACGCCAGGAAGGACGGGTTGCCGCCGAGTCGCACGCGCATCACGAGGGTGTTCGCGAGGAAGCCCACGAGGTGGTCGAACTCGCTGCGAGGTCGGTTGGCATAGGGGCTGCCGATCAGAATGTCGTCCTGGCCGGTGCGGCGGTAGAGAAGCACCGCGAAGAGCGCGAGCAACAGCATGTACGGGGTTGCGTTCAGCTCGCGGGCGAGACGCAGCGTGGCCTCTCCCAGCTCGCTCGGAAGCTCGACGGGAAGGCTCGCTCCTTCGAACGTTTGCCGGGCGGGGCGCGGCCGGTCGGTGGGCAACTCCAGTACGGTTGGTGCGCCGGCGAGCCTGGAGCGCCAGTACAGGAGCTCGCTCTCCAGGTGCCCGCCGCTGAGGCGACGGCGCTGCCAGCTCGAGAAGTCCCGGTACTTGAGCGTGAGCTCGGGAAGACGTGGCTGGGCATGCCTGCGCCGCGCGTTGTAGCACTCGCTGACATCGCGGCAGAACACGCCGACCGACCAACCGTCCGAGGCGATGTGGTGGGTGACGAAGAGGAGGACGTGCTCGCGGGGCGCCAGCTCGAACAGGGTGACGCGCACCATCAGATCCCGACTGAGGTCGAACGGCCTTCGGCTCTCCTCTCGGAGCCGCATTCTTAGCTCGCCCTCACGCCCGCCCCCCGGCAGCGAGGTCAGATCGGCGGCCGGAAGCGTGAACTCCCACCGGTCGAGGACGACCTGGACGGGCCCCTCTTGCGTCCACTCGAACACGGTGTGCAGCGCCTCGTGCCGCGCAATCACGTCGGCCACCGCGCTCTCGAGGGCGTCTCGATCGAGGGCTCCGACGATCCGAACCGCGAGGGTGCCGTTGTACGTCGCGATATCCGGCGCGAGCTCGTCGATGAAGAGGAGCGGCTGCTGGGTCAACGACGGTGGTTCCAGGCGCTGCCCGGGCTCTTCCCGGGACTCCGACTCGTCGCCGGCCCGGGACGCAGCGTCGACCGCGGCCGAGACGTGCTCGGCGAAAGCGGAGAGCGTCGGATGCTCGAACAACGATCTCACAGAGAGCTTCACGGCGAACGACTCGCGGATCTGCGTGACCGCGCGCGCGGCGAGCAGCGAATGCCCGCCGAGGTGGAAGAAGTTGTCCCCCGCACCGATGCCGTCGGCGCCGAGTACCTCCGTCCAAATCTCGGCAATGCGAATCTCGGCGCTGGTCTGCGGCGCGGCGGTTACGGTCCCCGCCTGTTCCTCCCACACCGGCACTGGAAGCGCCTTGCGATCCAGCTTTCCGTTGTTCGTGAGAGGAATTTCAGGCAAGAGCGTCAGCGAGGACGGCACCATGAATGCGGGGAGCCTGAGTTCGAGGTGCTCCCGAAGATCGCGCCGGAGCCTTTCAGCGCTTTGCCACGAGCGCCGATGACGGACGGCTACGGGCACGGCCCGCGACCTCAGGCCGACGACCGACTCGCTCGCCGGCTCTCCGCGTTCGATCGTGAAACCACGCGCTTCGAGCATCTCGGCTGCGGTCCGCGCGATCCCGGAGTCACCGCCCGGATCGACGACCACCTGCCGCACGCAGTTCCAGGCCGGCGCGTCCATGCCGGCGAGGAGCTCGAGTCCGCGCTGCCCATCTGACACCTTCAGGAGATCGACCCGCCCGAGACCGTGCTCGCGCAGCAGGTCGGAGATCGTGCTCACCTGATCCAGGACGTGCACCCGGACGCCGTGGATCTCGGCATTCAGCGCGAGTTCGCGCCGTCGGTCCGGGGCCGACTCGACCGCGACGACCCTGGCCCCAGGGGAGATCTGACCGACGAGGATGTCGAACAACCCGATTCCCGCACCGACGTCGACGACGCAGGCGTCGTCGGGGAGCTCGACACCCTCTCCGAGATAGGCGCGACGGGTGAAGATCCTCTCGTACAGGCGCTCCGCTCCGTCCTTGTCATCGCAGACGACGGTCAGACCGCCCGGGAGCTCGACGAGCTGGACGGCGTCCAATCGACCTTCCTGCTGAAGGCGAAGAATCCGGCGGACGGCGCCGGCGGTCGTCGTGGCCGGAACGACGTAGGCCGCAAGCCTTGTGTCGCCGGAGGCGTCCTCGACCGCGACCACGGCGGCCTCCGCTACGGCCTCATGATCTGCGAGGGCGGCCTGGATCTCGCCCAGCTCGATCCGGAATCCGCGGATCTTCACCTGGTCGTCGATGCGACCCAGGAAGTGAAGTTCTCCATCCGCCCGGTGGCGCGCCTTGTCGCCGCTGCGATAGAGGCGACCAGGGCCGAACGGGTTGGGCAGGAAGCGCTCGGACGTCAGCGCGGGGCGGTCGAGATAGCCACGGGCCACACCCGCACCCCCGACGAAGAGCTCGCCAGGAACACCCGGTGGCACGGGGTTGAGCTGGCCGTCGAGCACGTAGAGCTGGAGGTCGGGGATCGGCCGCCCGATCGGGCTCGACTCTCTGTCGCAGTCATCGGGCCTCACGACGCGGTAGGTGACGTGCACCGTGGTCTCGGTGATGCCGTACATGTTGACCAGCCTCGGCGCATCGGCTCCGAAGTGGTCGAACCACGGTCTCAGGCTGGGGGGGTGAAGTGCTTCGCCCCCGAAGACCACGAGGCGGAGGGCGAGCTCGGAGCCGACGCTTACGAGCTCTTCCTGAGCGCTAACGAAGAGAGTCGGCGTGGCGTTCAGTACGGTGACCCGCTCATCGACGAGGAGTTTGGCCAGCGCCTCCGGCGAGCGAGTCGTCCAGAACGGCGCGACGACGAGCCGTCCGCCGTAGAGGAGCGCCCCCCACATCTCCCAGACCGAGAAGTCGAAAGCGTATGAATGGAACAGCAGCCATGTGTCCTCTGCGCCGAAACCGAACCACTCCTCCGTCGCAGTGAAGAGCCGCGCGACGTTGCGATGCTCAACCTGGACGCCCTTCGGCTGGCCGGTCGAGCCCGACGTGTAGATGATGTAGGCGAGGTTGTCCGGCTCGACCACCCGGTCGGGGTTGTGGCTGCCGCGATCGGCGAGCGTCGACGCGTCCCGATCGAGGCAGACGACGGTTGCCCCGTGCTCCGGCAAATGGGAGAGCAGCTCTTCCTGCGTGAGTAGCACCGGCGGCCGAGCGTCGGAGAGAACGAAGGCAAGCCGTTCTGCCGGGTAGTCGGGGTCGAGAGGAACGTACGCGCCTCCCGCCTTCAGCGTTGCGAGCACGCCGATCACGAGGTCGACAGATCGGCGAAGGCATAGCGCCACGGGTACCTCGGGCCCGACCCCGAGTTCCCGTAGTCGGTGCGCGAGACGGTTTGCCCGCTCGTTCAGCTCCCGGTAGGTGAGCGCGGTTCCTTCGCAGACCACCGCCTGCGCATCCGGCGTGGCCGCCGCGTTCGCCTCGAACCACTCGTGCAGACAAGCAACCCGGAAGTCGCCATCCGTACGGCTCCAGGACTCGAGTAGCTGCGTCCGCTCGCCGGCCGCGAGCATCTCCAACTCGGCGATCGGCCGATCCGGTCCCTCGATCGCAGCCTCGAGTAGCTGCTGGAAACGGGACTGCATACCCCTGATCGTGTCCTCGTCGAAGAGGTCGGTGCTGTACTCCCAGATCGCTTCGATGCCGGTCTCGCGCTGCTCGAGGAAGACGGTCAGGTCGATCGGCGAAGTCGCTCGCTCGGTGATCGTCTCGTCCACGGTTAGCCCCGCGAGCTCGGGTGGAGAACCGCACGGCACCAGGGTGAGCATCACCTGGTAGAGCGGATGACGTCCGAGCTGCCGGTCCGGCTCCAGTGCACGGACGAGCTGCTCGAACGGGAGGCGTTGGTGTGCCATCGCATCGACCATTCGCTTTCGGACACGGTCGAGCAGCTCGCGGTACGTGATCTCCCCCGTCGCGTCGACGCGAAGGACGACGGTGTCGACGAAGACGCCGATCACGTCGTCGAGCTCGGGACGGTCGCGGGCGTCCACGGGCACTCCGAGCACGATGTCGTCCTGCCCCGAGTACCGCTGGAGGAGAATGTCGAACGCGGCCAGCAGCGCCGTGTAGAACGTCGCTCCCTCCTCGCGGGCGAGCGTCTTCAGACCCTCTGCGACATGAGACGGAATGGTCGAGCGCAGCCACGAGCCGCGCATGCTCGACACGGCCGGCCGGGTTCTGTCGGTGGGCAGCTCGAGCGCGTCCGGCATCCCTTCGAGCGACTCCTTCCAGTGCGAAAGCTCGCGATCGAGGAGGTCGCCCTTGAGCCATGATCGCTGCCAGTCCGCGAAGTCGCAGTACTGAATGCCGAGCTCCGGGAGAGGCGAGCTCTCCCCGCGCACGAACGCGCTGTACAGCGCTCCGAGCTCGCGGTGAAACAGAAGCTTCGACCAACCGTCGAAGACGATGTGGTGGAAGACCACCTGCAGGATGTGGTCCCGCGGATCGAGGCGGATCAGACAGGCCCGGAAGAGCGGCCCCCTCGTCACTTCGAACGTGGCCTGTGTCTCCTCGTCGACGAGTCGCTGAGCAGCCCGCTCACGGTCGTCGTGTCCCAGCCCGGACAGGTCGACGATCTCGAGAGAGAGCTGACCAAGCGGCTCAGTCACCTGTACTGGGCGCCCGTCTTCGACCGAGAGGTGCGTCCGCAGGATGTCGTGGCGGCGCACGATCTCCGAGAGCGCGCGCTCGAGGACGGGAACCTGGAGGTCGCCGCGCAAGCGCAGACCTGCAGGAATGTTGTAGGCCGCGCTGCTCCCCATCACCTGATCGATGAACCAGAACCGCTCCTGCGCGAACGAGCACTCTCGGACGTTCGTGCGACTGACAAGCGGGGGCAGCTCCACCTCGGGCTCCGGCCGTTCGGTGTGTAACTCGTTCGCAAGTCCTGCGACCGTCGGCTTCTGGAGGAACGCGCGCAGCGGCACGTCCGCGTCGAAGTGCCTGCAGACACGCCCAACGAGACGTGCGGCGAGCAACGAGTGGCCGCCGAGCGTGAAGAAGTTGTCGTTCCTGCCCACACGCTCGACGCCGAGAACCTCGGCGAAGAGCCTCGCGACCTCGCGCTCGGACTCCGTCTCCGGGGCCGCGTACTCCTCCTGCGCCGCCAACCGCTCCGGGTCGGGGAGAGCACCTCGGTCGAGCTTCCCGTTCGGCAACCGGGGCAGGTCGTCCAGCAGGGTGAACGAGCCCGGAACCATGTAGTCGGGGAGCTTGGTACGCAGGAAGGCGGCCAGGTCGAGCCGACGCGACGACTCGTCCAGCGACCCGCCTTTCAAGACGACATAGGCCGCGAGCTCGTGCCGGCCCGCCGACTCGACCGCAACCACGGCGCTTTCAGCGACGGCCTCGTGCTCCCTCAGGATCGCTTCGATCTCGCCCGGCTCTACGCGGAATCCCCGCACCTTCACCTGGTCGTCCAGCCTCCCGCGAAACTCGAGGAGGCCCTCGGACGTCCACCGGCACAAGTCGCCGGTCCGGTAGAGGCGGCCGCCGCCGAAGGGGTTGTCGATAAACCGTTCTGCGGTCAGGTCCGGGCGGTCGAGATACCCGCGCGCGACCTGGGCACCGCCGATGCAGAGCTCGCCCCAGACACCCACGGGCATCGGTTCGAGCCGCGAGTCGAGCACGTAAACCTGCGTGTTGGCCACCGGCCGCCCGATAGGTGCGATCGCACCCTCGTAATCAGGCTCGCACCTCCAACTGGTGACGCTCACGGCGGCTTCGCTGGGGCCGTAGAGGTTGTGCAACTCGCAGGTGAACCGATCGAAGAAGCGTCTCACGAGGTCGACGGGCAGCGGCTCCCCGCCGGAGAGGGTGCAGCGAAGGCTCAGACACCTCGCAGGGTCAACCTCCTCCAGGAAGAGCTGGAGCATGGACGGGACGAAGTGGAGCGTCGTGATCTGCTCGCGCTCGATCACCTCCGCGAGGTAGGCCGGGTTTCCGTGCTCGCCGGGCGTTGCGACAACGATCCGGGCGCCGTGGATCAGCGGCCAGAACAACTCCCGCACGGACACGTCGAAGCCGATCTGCGTCTTCTGCAAGAGGCTGTCCGAAGGCCCGATCGGGTACGTGTCCTGCATCGACCGCAGGCGATTGACGATCCCGCGATGCGTGTTCAGAACACCCTTGGGTCTACCGGTCGAACCCGACGTGTAAATGACGTACGCGAGATCGTCGGGTTCGACCGCGATCCGTAGGTCGGACCTGTCAGCACGGGCAATCGTCTCCCAGTCGGCATCGAGATGGACGATGTGGCCGTCGAACTGATAGCGGTCCACCAGCGAGTCGTGTGTCACGACCACCTCGACCTTCGAGTCCGCGAGCATGAAACCCAGCCGCTCCTCCGGAAGGCCCGGATCGAGAGGCATGTACGCAGCCCCGGCTTTCAAGATCCCCAGCGCGCCGATGACGAGATCCGGTGAGCGCTCGAGGCTGATCGCAACCACGGAGTCGGGCACGACCCCGAGGGACTGAAGATGCCGCGCCAGCTGGTTCGCGCGGGCGTTCAGCTCCGCATAGGTGAGCTGCTCGCCCTCACACGCGACGGCCGTCGTCTCCGGGTTTGCTCGTGTGCGAGCCTCGACCAGCTCGTGGAGTGAGACCTGCGAGTAGTCGATCTCTGTGCCGTTCGAGGCGTTCAGGAGCCGCCGCCTCTCCTCGTCGGGGAGCATCGGAAGCTCCGCAACGGGTCTGTCCGGCGAGTCGATCACAGCACGGAGCAGGCAGACCAGGTGTGAGTGGACTCGTTCGATCGTCTCGGGTCGGAACAGGTCGCCGCTGTACTCCCACACTGCGTCGAACCCTTCCGACGTCTCCTGGACGAACAGGAAGAGGTCGACTCCGGCGGCAGTAGCCTGGGTCTCGGCCTGCACGACGTCGACGCCGGCGAGCTCGAGCATCGGGTCCGGGGGGTTGATCGCGAGCAGCACCTGGAAGAGCGGATGCCGGCTTAGGTCGCGAACCGGCTGAAGCTCTCGCACGAGCAGTTCGAACGGAAGCTCGGAATGCGCGGCGGCGGCGAGCACGCGGGCCCGGACCCGTTGCAGCAGGGTTCGAAAGCTCGGGCCTCCCGCAAGGTCGCTACGCAGAACCACAGTGTTCAGAAGAACCCCGATCGTGTCGTCGAGCTCTCGTGCGTTTCGGTCGTCGGCCGGGATGCCGATCAGGAAGTCCTCGTCGCCGGTGTGCCGGAAGAGCAGCACCTCGAAGAGCGCCAGGAAGGCGTCGAAGAAGCCCGCGCCTTCGCGTCTGGCGAACTGTTCGAGTTCCCCGGTCAGTTCCGCCGGCAGAGATAGCCGCCGCCTTCCGCCGCGCATGCTCGCGATCGGTGGACGGGGTAGGTCCGAAGGCATGTCCAGAACGGTCGCCGCGCCTCTGAGCTCTCCGGTCCAGTGAGTAAGCTCCTCGCCGAGGAGGTCATCGGTCAGCCGCGATCGCTGCCACTCGGCGAAGTCGGCGTACTGAACTCGAGGCTCCGATAGCGGCGACGGCCGGCCATCTGCGAACGCCGCGTAGAGAGCTCCGAGCTCTCGGTAGAGGACGATCTTCGACCACTCGTCGAAGACGATGTGGTGGACCACGATCTGAAGAATGTGGTCGTCGTCGGAGAGTTGGATCAGCTGGGCGCGAAAGAGGCCGGGCCGATGAAGATCGAACGGGCGCTGCGTCTCGATGTCGACGAGGCGCTGGGCCGCCTCTTCAGGGTCGGCCTCCGCCGAGACGTCGATCCTCGCGAGCGTGAACGCATGGTGACTGCCGATCACCTGTACCGGGTCGCCGTCCTCCACAGAGAATCCGGTTCGCAGCGCCTCGTGCCGCCGGACGACCTCCACGAGCGCGTGCGCGAGCGCAGTGGAGTCGAGCCGGCCGCGGAGCCTCAGCGGCCATGAGAAGTTGTACGCGAGATTGCCCGGCGCGACCTGGTCGACGAACCAGAACTGCTCCTGCGCGAACGAGCACCGTGCCCGATGCCGTCCCTCGCCCGCGCTGCGATCCCGAAGGATCGGCACCTGCGGCTCGAGCAACGCCGCCTCGGCGTCGGCGGGCCCAGTCGTGCTCTTGGCTGCGTATCCCAGTCGGTTCATGCGTGGCCGGAGTCGACGTTGCCCGAACACCGCGTGGCGCACGACATCGCGGACCGGCAGGCGGGTCGGTCCTGAAGACCACACACGAGCCGGATGCTAGTGAGCGGCGGCACGAGCGCCTACAGGACGTTGGGGCGGGCTTGCCCGGTGCACCTGATCGACCGGGCAGGGGGCGTCGGCTTGGTTCACCCGGAGTTCGGCCGAAGAGGCTCGCCGCGCGAGTCCCTCCTAGCCGGTCGGATAGGTGAAGGAGCGACCTTCTGCCCCAACGTCGCGTGGTGCGCCCGTTGCAGCATGCCTAGCATCAAACGCAAGGGTCGTCGGAGGCGACCGGGACGGGACCGTGGCTGCCGACAGGAGAACACAGCTTTGCCGACACAAGAGGTCACCGAGAGTACGGCCGGCTTTCGGCTCTCTCCGCAACAGGAACACCTGTGGCGGACGAGTCCGGATGGGCCCCAGCTCGCTGTGCGTTGCATTCTGGACCTGAACGGCGCCGAACCGATCGCGATCCGGGAGGCGCTCGACCGCATCGTCGCTCGCCACGAGATCCTGCGGACAACCTTCGTCCGGCGGCACGGCTTGAAGGCGCCTAACCAGGTGGTAAATGGCCGTCTCGAGATCGGTTGGGTGGATCGCGACGGGCACCCCGACACCGAGGTATCGCAGCATCGGGTCTTGGGTGAGGGCCCCATCGTACGCGGGGCCTTTTCGACCAGCCCCGAGGGACGTCGCCTGCTCGAGCTGACCATTCCCGCGGTCTGCAGCGACGCCGCATCGCTCGCCTTGCTCGCGTCGGAACTCCAGGCAGAACTTGGTGCCGCGGCCGGACACGGAACCGAGCCGGTGCAGTACGCCGACTACGCAGAGTGGCGAAGCGAGCTGTCGCCGGAGGAGAACGACGCGTGGCAGGTCGCCGACCTGCCACCTTCGCCGGAGCTTCCCTTCCTCCCGCCGTCACAGCCGGACGCCCTGCCACTGCGGGAGGCGGTGCAGCTTGACGAAGCCTTGGTCGCACGTGGCGCCGCCGCCTGCGGAGTTACCGAGGCGATCTTCGTCGAAGCCTGTTGGCACGCCTGCCTCGCACGGCTGTCAGGCGCCAGGAGCGTTCTCGTGGGAGCCGTGCTCGACGGCCGTCTGCAGGACGAGCTTGCCGATGCCTTCGGGCCATACGCGCAGGTACTGCCGCTCGTGAGCACCATCGACGACGTCACTTCGATCGCCGAGGTCGCCGATCAACTGCGGCGGGGACGCGCGCGTCTCGAGCAGCGACAGGACACGGCAGACGCCATGGTCCTGGAGCAGGTCGCGACGCGCTGCCACGTCGGCTTCTCGCACCTCGAGCTGCCGAACGCTGGTGTCGTCGCGGAGCTCGTCGGGGCGCCGGCCCCGTTCCTGGCGCATTTGTGCTGGTTCACGGGCGGCCGCGGCGCGCACGCTGAACTACACGTCGCCGAAGCGCTCGCAAATTCCGGCACGGCCCGCCTGCTCTCGCGCACCCTGGCCGCCCTCGCCGTGTCTGCTGCAAGTGACATCACGGTCCCCGTCGCAGCGCTTTCGGTGACCCCGGAGGATGCGACGGCACGCGAGCTCGCCCTCTTCGTCGGCGCCTCGTCCCAGCCGGTCGCCTGGACGGTGACCGAGGTGTTCGAGGTCGCTGCGGAAAGGGCGCAGGACGCGGTCGCGGTGGTCGCACCCGACGCCACCCTCACCTACGCGCAGCTGGACGGACGCGCGAACGGGCTCGCGCGTCGCCTCAGAGAGCTGGGAGTGGAACGCAATACCCCGGTCGCTCTCTGCATGGAACGCTCTGCAAGCTCGATCGTGGCGCTCCTCGGCGTGCTGAAGGCAGGCGGCGCCTATGTCCCGCTCAACTTCGAACACCCGGCGGCGCGGCTCGCGCATCAACTTACGGAGACGCAGGCGACCGTCCTGCTGACCGAAACCAGCGTGGGGGACAGGCTTCCCGACTTCGACGGTACCGTGCTGCTCGTCGACGGCGACCCCGCCGAGCTCCAGGCCCGGTCCGAGATCGACCTGCTGCCGGTGAACGAACCGGACGACCTCGCGTACGTGATGTACACCTCCGGCTCGACCGGGACGCCGAAAGGGGTCTGCGTCACTCACCGCAACCTTGTCACCTATGTAGCCGGAGTTCTCGAGCGCCTCGAGCTCGTGGATGCGGCGGGGGTGGCTTTCGCGGCCGTGACCGCGTTGAGCACCGACCTCGGAAACACGAGTATCTTCCCAGCCCTCCTCGGTGGAGGGACGCTTCATCTCGTTGCTCCCGGGGACACGATCGACAGCAGCCGTTTCGCCTCCTACCTCCGATCGCACCCGATCGACGTCCTCAAGATCGCGCCGACCCACCTCCGGGCGCTCCTCGACGGCGACCAAACCGAGGCGATACTCCCGAAGCGGTGGCTCGTTACCGGCGGCGAGGCCCTAAGCTGGCAGCTCGTCGAGCGCCTCCAGGCGGCGGCTCCCACATGCCGCATCCTCAACCACTACGGCCCGACCGAGACGACGGTGGGCAGCTGCACGTTCGAGGTCGGGACGGGCTCGCCGCTCAGTCCGACGGTGCCCATCGGGCGTCCACTGCCGCGAGCCCGCGCGTACGTCGTCGACCTCAACCTGCGCCTTCTCCCCATCGGTGTGCCGGGTGAGCTGTGCATCGGCGGTGACGGCGTCGCCTCCGGGTATCTCGCCCAACCGGAACAGACGCAGGAGCGCTTCCTCCCCGACCCCTTCGCCGACGAGTCGGCGGCGCGGCTCTACCGGACCGGTGACCGCGTCCGGGCACTCGAAGACGGCAACCTCGAGTTTCTCGGCCGCGTCGACGATCAGGTGAAGATTCGCGGCTACCGCGTCGAGCCTGGAGAGATCCAGAGCGTTCTCTCGACCCACCCGGCGCTACGTCAGTGCGCCGTCGTCGCACGCTCCAGCGGGGACGACCACGAGCTCGTCGCCTACGTCGTCCTCCAGGGCGACGCCTCCGCGGATGAGCTGAGGGCCTTCCTGGCGGAGTCTCTTCCCGCATACATGGTGCCTGCCAGGTTCGTGTCGCTGAGCGCGCTGCCGCTCACCGCCAGCGGAAAGATCGATCGTCGTGCACTACCGGATCCCGCCGAGTTCGAGCTCGTGGCGGAGTATGTCGCGCCGCGGACGCCACTCGAAGAGGAGCTGGCCCGTATCTGGGCCGACCTGTTGGGCGTCGACCGTGTGGGTGTGCACGACGACTTCTTCGCGCTCGGCGGTCACTCGCTCCTTGCGACGCAGGCCGTGATCCGCATTCGGAGCACGATTGCCGACATCGAGCTCCACAGCATCTTCGACGCGCCGACGGTCTCCGCGCTCGCCGATGCCATCGTCGCCGCGGAGCTCTCGACGGCGGGAGCAGAGCTGACGGCGCCCGACCGAGCGTCCTGATGGCAGTACGCTCCCGCGCGGACGTGGAGCGGCTCCTGCTCGAGGGAGCCCGAGCCGGCAATCAGATTCCGCGGCTTGCCCCAGAAGAGGACGCGCCTCTGTCCTTCGCGCAGGAGCGAATGTGGCTGCTCGAGCGAATGTTGCCGGACGTCACCGCCTACAACGTTCCGCGACTCCTCCGCGTGCCGGGGCGGCTCGATGCGGCTTCCCTTCAGAGCGCACTCGACACTGTCAGTTCCCGGCACGCGACGATCCGAACCGGCATCTCGGCGGTCGACGGTGCCCTGGTGCAGCGGACCCACGACGACCGAAAGATCGAGCTCGAGGTTCACGACCTCCGCGAAACGCAGGAAGCAACTGCGCGGGGCGATCGGCTGGTGTCCGAGCTCGCCTGGAGACGCTTCGACCTCGAGCAGGACATGATGGTGCGGGCGGCGCTCATCCGCATGGACGACCATGACCGGCTGCTGCTCGTGAGCCATCATCTCGTGTCCGACCACGGCTCCGCACGCATCCTCCTCGCAGAGCTCTCGAAGGCGTACGACGCTGTGTGCTCCGGCCGCCCTCCAGCGCTCCCCGAGCTTCCCGTCCAGTACACCGACTTCGCGGCCTGGCAGCGGAACCGGATGTCCGGTCCGAGGCTGGACGAGCTGACGGACCACTGGCGGCGTCGCCTGGCGGGCATACCCGATCGACTCGATCTGCCGTTCGACAGACCGCGCCCGCCTGCCAAGACCTATGCGGGCGCCGAGCACCGGGCAACGCTGCCGGCTGACCTGGTCGATGGGCTGCGCGCGCTCGCGCGCACGCGCAACGTCTCGTTCTTCACGGTCCTGCTGGCCGGCTTCTACGCGTTGCTCTACCGCTACACCGGGACGGAGGACATCGTCGTCGGAACCCCCATCAGCGGCAGGCATCACGCGGAGACCGAGCCACTGATCGGTCTCTTCTCCAACACACTCGCGCTGCGCACGGCAGTGGAGGACGAGCTCACGTTCTCGGAGTTGCTCGACCGTGTGCGCGCCACCGTCCTCGATGGCATCGCACATCAGGAGTTGCCGTTCGAGCGGCTGGTCGAGGCTCTCAACCCGCCGCGCGACCCGAGCCACACGCCGATCTTCCAGGTGCTCTTCACGCACGACCACGTCTCACCGCCTCTCGAGCTTGGCGGCATGGTCGTCGAGCCACTCCAACTGCCGACCTGGCCGTGGTCGAGGTTCGACCTCGCCGTCGGAGCCCGTGACCGCGAGGACGGCGGCCTGGACATCACGATGGAATACGCAACGGATCTCTTCGAAGAGGCGACGACCGAACGACTCTCCGGGCACTTCGCGACGCTGCTTCAGGAGGCGGTCACCGATCCAGATCGAGCCGTCGGCACCGTTCGTCTCCTCACGAGGCCCGAGCGGCGTGATCTGCTCGTCGACCGGAACCGCACGGAGCGCCACTACGAGCGGGCCTGTGTGCACGAGCTCATCGCCGCGCGGGCCGCGCGGATCCCCGAGCGGGCGGCCGTCGAGGGCGCGGGCCGCACCCTCACCTACGGGGAGCTCGAGGACGCGAGCAACCGCCTCGCGCGCTATCTCCGCCGACTCGGGGTGGGGGACGGGATGCTCGTCGGCATCTGCGTCGACAGGGTTCCAGAGGCCATGGTCGCCCTCCTCGGCGTGTTGAAGACCGGCGCCGCCTACGTCCCAATCGATCCGACCTATCCCCGCGAGCGGCAGGCGTTCATGCTCACCGACGCTGCCGTCTCCGTTCTTGTTACCCAGGAGCGGCTTCTCGACGCCGGGCTCGACGCGCCCAGCATTGTCTGCATCGACCGCGATTGGGAGGAGATCGCCGCTGAGTCGGGTCAAGCCTCGGAGGTCGCCACGGATCCCGACGCGCTCGCCTACGTCATCTACACATCGGGCTCGACAGGAAACCCGAAGGGCGTCGAAATCCGGCACACGTCGGTCGTGAACCTGCTTGAAGCGATGAGGGAACGTCCTGGGATGGACGAGAACGACACCGTCGTGAGCGTGACGACGCTCTCGTTCGACATCGCGGGTCTCGAGCTTTACCTACCGCTCATCTGCGGAGCGAAGCTCGTGATCGCTACACGTGAGCAGGCGCAGGACCCGGCTCGACTTGCTGCAGCAGTCGAAGAAGCCCAAGCGACCTTCGTGCAGGCGACACCGACGACCTGGCGAATGCTCGTCGACGCCGGGTGGGAGGGACGGAGCGAGCTCAAGATCGTCTGCGGTGGCGAGCCGCTTCCAAGAGGTCTGGCGAACGAGCTCGTCGACCGGGGTGCCTCACTCTGGAACATGTACGGCCCGACCGAGACGACCATCTGGTCGTCGGCTCTCGAGCTGACGCGTGGTCATGGGCCTCCGCCTATCGGAGGGCCGATCGCGAACACGCGTTTCTACGTCGTCGACCGCCACCTCGAGCCGACGCCGATCGGCGTTCCGGGCGAGCTGTTGATCGGGGGCGAAGGCGTAGCCCGCGGATATCGCCACCGTCCGGAGCTGACCGCGGAAAGGTTCATCGACGATCCGTTCGACCCGGCAGCGGACGGCCGCGTCTACCGCACCGGCGACCGGATGCGCTTCCGGGGCGACGGCACGCTCGAGTTCCTCGGCCGCCTCGACCATCAGGTGAAGCTCCACGGCTACCGAATCGAGCTCGGTGAGGTAGAGGCTTCGCTCGACGGCCATCCGGACGTTCGGCAGTCGGTCGTGCTCATCGACGAGGACGAGACCGGCGAGAAGCGCCTCGTAGCGTATGTCGTCGCCGAGAGCGGCCGAGAGCCTGCCGCCGACGACTTGCGCCGTCATGTGTCCGAATCGGTGCCGAGCTACGCGGTTCCGTCGACGATCGTGCGCCTCGACGAGCTGCCACTGACGGCCAATGGAAAGCTCGACAGGAAGGCGCTGCCGCGGCCGGGCACGGTCCGGGAGGATCTGCGCGCGCGTTACATGGCGCCGAGCACTCCGACCGAGGAAGCTCTGGCGGCGATCTGGGCGGATCTGCTCGCGATCGACAAGGTCGGAGCGGACGACGACTTCTTCGAGCTCGGCGGGCACTCGCTCCTCGCGGTGAAGATGCTCGCACGCGTACACGACCAACTCGGCGTCGAGATCTTCCTGACCAGCGTTTTCGAGCACCCCACCGTCGCGGCGCTCGCCGAGGAGGTCGCCGCGCGCATGCTCGCCGACGCCGAAGGCGACGACCTGGCGGCTCTCCTGGCCGAGCTCGAGGCGGAGTCGTGAACAGCGAAGAGACCGTCGTGGCCCCTGCCGACACTCCGGCGGCGCCCTGGACTCCTGTCTGGCGCGACCGCGCGGAGCTCCTGCGGCTGGCCGACCTCACGCTCGCCGAGTTCTTCAGGCAA
>Ga0066903_100001399_pt1 | contig 17562 bp, 16 predicted proteins | sample PanSoiMetaGPlot1_FD_67491 | JGI IMG/M metagenome (GOLD analysis project Ga0066903, IMG submission 67491) | Tropical forest soil microbial communities from Panama analyzed to predict greenhouse gas emissions - Panama Soil - Plot 1 (version 2) | ecosystem: Environmental > Terrestrial > Soil >... | reverse complement strand
CGATGACGGTCGCCAACGCGGATGAGGGCTCGGCGACCTTCGCAGCACACCTCACCGGGTTCCACGAGACGACGAGCATCCTGACCGACGGCACGGCCAACTTCCGCGCCACTGTCCACGGCGACAGCGTCAGCTACACGCTCACGTTCTCGGGGACCACCAGCGGCGTGACGATGTCCCACCTCCACTTCGCCCAGCCGGGGGTGAACGGCGGCATCTTCGTGTGGCTGTGCGGCAACGCCAACGCCCCGATCCCGGTCCCCGCCGGCACGCCCATGTGCTCGGTGGACGGGCTGCAGACGAGCGGCTCGGTGACCGGAACGTTCACGGCGGCGAACATCCTGGCGGTGGGGGCGCAGAACGTCTCCGCCAACGACCTGGCGGGCGCGCTGAGAATCATCCGCGCGGGTGACGCGTACGCGAACATCCACACGGTGAAGTTCCCGGCCGGCGAGATCCGCGGCCAGGTCCACTTCGGGGACGACTAGCGGCTAGAGGCACCGGTGGGTCGCCCGGCCCCGGCCGGGGCCGGGCGACCCCGCCGCCCCTCACTCGTCCGGGACGTCCTCCAGCTTGGGAGACAGCTCGCAGACCCAGCGACCGTCATCGAGGCGGCGGAGGAAACGCGAGTAGCCGACGTTGCGGGCGACGTTGAGGAACTGCTCCTGGGTGATCAGCGTGCGAAGGCGTGCCAGGTCGGCGTAGGCCGAGTCGCGCATGATCCCGCCCACCACTCCCGACAGCTCTCGCCACTGCCCCTCGCTGAGCGGCTCGCCGTAGCCGGCGATGGTCACCAGGAGCGCCGCCGTGGGGCCGGTGATGGTGTCCGGCAGGATCTTGTCCTGCTTCGCGCGGGCGATGATCTCGCGTCCCTGCTCGATGATCGCGGCGATGCGGTCGCGACGGACACCGATGATGTCTCGACCGCTGCCAACCGTGGTTCCCTCCAGGTATCGCGGGCCTGCTTCCATGTGATCGGACAAGTATTTTAGGGTGGCCATGAGATTGGAACCCGGGCCCCGGCACCGGGCGCTGCGGGACGCGGTCCGCGAGCTGGCGCAGTCCACGGTGCGGGAGCACGCCGCCGAGGTCGACCGCGAGCACCGCTTCCCGCACGAAGCCCTCGCCGCGGCGCGGGCCAACGGCCTGATGGGCATCCTGCTGCCCACCGAGTTCGGAGGGGCGGGCCTCGACCACCTGGCGTTCACGATCTGCATCGAGGAGCTGGGTCGGGCCTGCGCCAGCACGGCAGTGATCGTCGACGTGCACAACTCCGTCGCCAGCGAGCCGATCCTGCTCTTCGGGACGGACGCGCAGAAGCGGGAGTGGCTGCCTCCCATGGCCAGCGGCGACGTGCTCGGCGCGTTCGCGCTGACGGAGCCGGCGGCGGGCTCGGACGCCGCGTCGCTGCGGACCAGCGCGCGGCGCCACGGGGACGAGTGGGTGCTGCGGGGCACCAAGGTCTTCATCACGAACGTCGGCGAGGCGGGCCTGTACCTCGTGTTCGCACGGACCGGCCCGGAGCCCAGGGCGGCAGGCATCAGCGCGTTCCTGGTCCCCGCGGCGAGCGAGGGCGTCCGGGTCGGCCAGGTGTTCGACAAGATGGGCCTGAACGGCTCGCCCACCGGAGAGCTGGTGCTCGACGACGTGCGCCTGCCCGCGTCAGCGCTGCTCCACCAGGAGGGCCGCGGGTTCACCGTGGCGATGCGCGCGCTGGACGCGGGCCGCATCGGCATCTCCGGCCAGGCGCTGGGGATCGCGGACGCGGCGCTGACCGGCGCGCTCGAGCTGGACGGCGAGCGCGACCAGGCCGGGGGGTTCCTGCTCGCCGACATGGCGACCCGGCTGACGGCGGCCCGGCAGATGGCCTACCACGCGGCCGCGCTGTGCGGGGCGGGCAGGCCGTTCACCCGCGAGGCGGCGATGGCCAAGCTGTTCTGCACCGACGCCGCGATGGACCTCTCGGGCAGCGCGATCGAGCTCGCCGGCGCGGCCGGGGGCACGGCCGACCACCCCTTCGAGAGGCACTTCAGGGACGCCAAGGCGCTCCAGATCTACGAGGGCTCGAACCAGGTCCAGCGCGTGGTGATCGCCAGACAGCTCCTCGGCTAGGAGGGTGCGCGGATGGGCAGGGGCGAGAGATTTGCCGTCCAGGTGGTCCAGATCCGGGGGCGGCGCCGAGGACCGCAGGGAGCGCGTACGGAGTACTCGTGACCGAGGACCGCAGAAGCCGACCCCGGAGATGGGCCGCATGGGCGGCAAAGATCCGTCGATGCCTATTCGCGCACCCTCCAAACGCATAATCAGTTGATATGGACTTCCAGTTCTCGGAGGAGCAGCTCGCGATTCGCGACACGGTCCGCGAGCTGGTCCAGGACAAGGTGGCGCCGCGGGCCGCGGACATCGACGAGCGCGAGGAGTGGCCCGAGGACATCGTGAAGCTGTTCGTCGAGAACGGCGTGCTGGCCATCCCCATCCCCGAGCGGTACGGGGGCATCAGCGGCTCGAGCGTCACCATCTGCATGGCGACGGAGGAGATCGCCAAGGCCTGCGCGTCCTCGTCGCTGATCCTCGGCGTGCAGGCGCTCGGCTCGTACCCGATCCTGGTCGCCGGGAGCGAGGAGCAGAGGCAGCGGCTCTGCCAGCCGCTCGCCGAGGGCCGGATCGCCGCGTACGCGCTCACGGAGCCCGGATCCGGGTCCGACGCGGGAGCCATGAAGACGACGGCCCGCCGCTACGGCGACGAGTACGTCCTCAACGGCAGCAAGGCGTTCATCACGCACGGCAACGTCGCCGACACGATGGTCGTGTTCGCGCGCACCGACGGCGATGCCGGCTCGCGGGGCATCAGCGCCTTCGTGCTCGAACGGGAGCAGAGCCCGTGGACGGTGGTCAAGGTGGAGCACAAGCTGGGCATCAGGGGATCGCCGACCGCGCTGGTGGCCTTCGACGAGGTGCGCGTCCCGGCGGCCAACCGGCTCGGCGACGAGGGCCAGGGGTTCAACATCGCGCTCAGCGTGCTCGATCGCTCACGGCCCGGCATCGCCGCCCAGGCGCTCGGGATCGCGGAGGGCGCGCTGGACTTCGCCGTGGGGTATGCGAAGGAGCGCCGCCAGTTCGGGCAGCCGATCGCGTCCTTCCAGGGCCTGCAGTTCATGCTCGCCGACATGGCGACGCAGATCGAGGCCGCCCGGCACCTGGTCTACCTGGCCGCGACGAAGGTGGACGAGCAGGCGCCGGACCTGACGAAGATCGCGGCGATGGCCAAGCTGTTCGCCTCCGACACCGCGATGAAGGTGACGACGGACGCGGTGCAGATCCTGGGCGGCTACGGCTACATCAGGGACTATCCCGTCGAGCGCATGATGCGCGACGCCAAGATCACACAGATCTACGAGGGCACCAACCAGATCCAGCGTGTGGTGATCTCCCGGCACCTCCTGCGCTAGGAGGGCGGCTCGGCACAGAACCAGCCCATGGCCGCGCGCTCTCGGCTCGTGCTTGGATTCTCCGCCGCTGCACGGATATAGTTGCCCGCGTGAACGAACTCTCCGACAGCATCGCCTGGCCGTCGCGTGACCCGCAGTGGGTGGGAAAGGTGGTGCTGACGGGACTCATCCTGTTCATCCCGGTGGTCGGTCAGCTCGTGCTCGTCGGCTGGATGCTGGCTGCGCTCGACAATCTGCGCGCCGGCGACCCCGTGCTGCCGCCGGCCGGCTTCTCGTACATGGGCCGGGGCGTGAACCTGTTCCTCGTGTATCTCATCTACGGCGTGGCGCTGCTGGTGGCGTTCGGCGTCCTCGACGGCGCGGGCATCGCCCTGTCCCTGTCGTCCACGAGCGCGAGCAGCCTGCTCGGCGTCGCGCTCATCCTGCTCGGCTACGCGGTGCTGCTGGTGGCCGCGCTGGGCCTGAGCCTGATGACGCCGGCCGTCGTCGTCGCGACCGAGCGCGGCGGCATCGGCGGGGGGCTCAACCTCCCGGACGTGATCCGCATGGTCGCGGCCGACGTGGAGGAGGCGCTGCGCGCGGGACTGTTCACGCTCGTCGCGCTGCTGATCGGCAGCGTCGGCGCCGTCGCCTGCATCATCGGACAGAACTTCACGACCCCGTACGGGTACGCGGTGCTCGCCGGGATCGTCCACTACTACGAGCGCAACGCAGGGCCCAGGGCCGCCCCGACACCGGTGGCCTAGCCCACATCACATCGAGAAAGGAGACAGCAGTTGAGCGACCCCACAACGCCACCAGGATCTCCGCCGCCGTCGGGTGGCGGTGGCTGGCAGCCGCCCGCGCCGCCCCCGCCCCCGCAGGGCCCGGGGCCGGTGCCGACCCCGCCGCCGGTGCCGACTCCTCCGCCCACCCCGCCGCCACCCCCGCCCGGGCCGCCGGAGAGCGCGCCGCCGCCTCCGCCCCCACCCCCGGGGCCGCCGCCGCCGCCGTCCTACACGCCGCCACCGTCGTACACACCGCCACCGTCGTACGCCCCGCCGCCTCCGCCGCCGGGCCCCGGCGCGCCGCCCGCGTACACGCCGCCACCCCCGCCACAGGGCGGTCAGCCCTATCCACCTCCGGCGTACACGCCGCCGCCCCCGCCGATGCCGGGGGGCGGGTACGCGCCGGTCATGGCGCCGCCGAACGACAGCCAGGCCACGCTGTCGCTCGTGCTCGGCATCATCAGCGTCTTCTGCTGCCCGATCCTGGGACCCGTCGCCCTGTTCATCGGCAACGCCTCGCGCCAGCGCGTGGCGGCCAGCGGCGGGACGATGGGCGGCGGCGGCCTGGCCACCGCCGGGCTCGTCCTGGGCATCATCGGGACCGTCTTCCTGGTCTTCGGCGTGATCACGATCGTCGTCGGAGTCGCGAACGGACTCAGGACGACCCCGTAGATCGTCCGCCTCCGAGCCGCCCGGGCCGGCGCCCGGGCGGCTCGCCGGCCCGGCCTCCCGCGCGTACGCACCGTCCCGCACCACGTCTCGCAACCGTTCGAGCCAAGAGGAGGAGCCTCGGAAATGGATCATCCGCCGGGTGGCCCCTCGTTCAGGGGGCGCGGACTCCCCGTTCGCCGCCGGCCACGCCGGGGGCGGCGCCGTCTCGTCTCGGCCGTGCTGCTGCTCGCCTGCCTGGGGGCGCTGGCGCTCGCGTCCAGCCGGGTGCTGGGCGCGCTGAGCGCGTCCGGCAACCCGTTCACCGAGGCGGCCAGGAGCGTCGATCCCCCCACCGGAAGCGTGCCCTGGAAGCTCCAGCACGGGCAGCGCGTCGCCCTGCTCCTGCTCGGGTACGGCGGCTCCGAGAACGACGCGCCGTACCTGACGGACTCGATCATGGCGGTCGTCCTCGACCCCGGCAGCCGGCGCGCGGTCGAGGTCTCCCTGCCGCGCGACCTCGTGGTGCCGGTCGACGCCTGGACGACCGGCCGGCCCGTGCCGCAGAAGCTCAACGAGGCCTACGCCATCGGACGGGACGACGCGAGCTGGCCGGGCAAGCGGCCCGAGTTCACCGCGGCCCGCGGAGGGGGCGGCCGGCTGGCCGAGCAGGCCATCGCCGCGGTGACGGGGCTCCAGTTCGACGGCTACATCGGCGTCGACTTCAAGGCGTTCCGCGACGTGGTGACGGCGCTGGGAGGGGTGCGCGTCTGCCTGGACGGCCCTCTCGACGACACCGAGTACCCGGACTACCACGACGGCTACGTTCGGGGTGGCATCCACTTCCGCGCGGGCTGCCAGCAGGTGACCGGGGAGCAGGCGCTGGAGCTGGCCCGCTCCCGCCACGCCGTCCAGGCGGGCGAGGCGAGCGACTTCGCGAGGGCCCGCCGGCAGCAGCTCCTCCTGAACGCGATCCGCAAGAAGGCGACCTCGCTCGATGCGATCACCCGGGCGCCGCAGCTCCTCGACGCCCTCCGGAAGGACCTCGACACCAGCCTGGGCGTCTCGGACATGCGGGCCCTCTCCGACTGGTCGAAGGGGGTCGCCGACTCCGCGATCGGGCGGGTCGCGATCACGGACTCGGACTTCCTGGCCGCCTACTACCTGGAGGCCGGCGGCTGCGCCAGCTCCTCCGTGTACGCGCTGTGCCCGGAGGACGCCACGTACCGGATGCTGAAGCAGTACCTGGCCGGCGTGTTCGTCGATCCGCGGGTGCTCCGAGAGCGCGCCACGGTGCAGGTGGTCAACGCCAGCCGCTCCCTGGACGACCTCGGCGACCGGGTCACGCGCACCCTCGAGCCGCTCGGGTTCGAGGTCGCGCCCAGCGTCCGGATGTCGCCGGCGGACCGGTCGGTCGTCTACGACTACTCGGGCGGTCACTACCCGCTGACGGCCCGCTGGCTGGCGGCGCACTTCGGCGCGACGGTGGTCGAGGTGGGGGCGTCGACGCCGCCGACGCCGAGCCCCCCGAGCGGCGGCCTGGCGGTGGTCGTGGGCCACGACTACGCGCTGCGCTGGATCGGCCAGGGCCCCTGAGCCGCGGCCTCCGGGGCGCCGTCTTACAGAAGCGTTACCGGGGTGGTTCGTAGAATCACCCCGGAATGGTGATGCCACCACCCCCGCCCAGGGCCCGGCGGTCGCTGTACCAGCCGCCGCCCCGCCGGAGGCGGGCTCCGTGCGTCGTCGCCGCGGTCGTGCTGGTCGCGATCATCGCCGTGGGCGCGGTGGGCGGCTATCGCGTGGTCGCGTTCCTGCGGTCGGTCGTCAACCTGGGCAACCCGGCGCAGATCATCCAGCAGCAGCTCGACCCGCCGGCCGGCTCCATCGCGTACAAGGTCAAGCACGGCCAGCGGATCAACGTCCTGGCCCTCGGCTACGGCGGCGCGGAGAACGACGCCCCCTGGCTGACCGACAGCATCATGGCGGTGAGCATCGACCCCGTCAGCAAGCGCGTGATGGAGATCTCGGTTCCGCGGGACCTCTACGTTCGGATCGACGCCTGGCAGGACGGCCGCCGCTACACGGAGAAGATCAACGCGGCGTTCGAGGTACCCAACGAGCCCAGGCTGTTCGGCCCCGGCGCGCTCAAACCCGCGTACCAGGGCAAGGACGGGGCGGGACACCTGGCCGAGGCGACCGTGGGCTCGGTCACCGGGCTCGGCTTCGACCGGTACATCGCCGTCGATTTCAAGGCCTTCCGCAGCGTGGTCGACGCGCTGGGCGGCATCCAGGTGACCATGACCGGGCCCCTGGACGACTGCCACTATCCGAACTACACGAACGGCTACGTCAACCACGGCGTGCCGCTCGGCTACCGGTGCCCGCCGGGCGCCGGCATCCACTTCCAGGCCGGCACGTACACCGTCAACGGCGAGCAGGCGCTGGAGATCGCACGGTCCCGAGACGCCATCGAGCCGGACCAGGCGTCCGACTTCGGCCGGGCCAAGCGCCAGCAGATGATCATCTCCGGCATCAAGGCGAAGGCCACCTCGGTGAACGGCCTGACCAAGGCGCCGCAGCTCATGGACGCGCTGCAGGCCAACTTCAAGACCGACATGGACGTGAACGACGTCACGGCGCTGTACAACCTCGTGGGCAAGCTGCCGGACTCCTCGATCCAGCACTTCGCGATCACGGACCAGAACCTGGTCGTGGTCGTCAACGGCACCGGTGGGAGCTGCGGGGCGCCCCGCGGGGTGGACGTGCTCTGCCCGGTCGACGCCACGTACCGGATGTGGTCGGCCGTGTTCGGTCGGGTCCCGCTGCCGGCGGCGACCCTGGCCGAGAAGGCGCCGGTCCAGCTCGTCAACGCCAGCCTGAACACCGTCGACCTCCAGCAGCGCACGACGGACGTGCTGCGCCAGGTGGGACTGCAGCTCGACGACGGCGCGCGGCACACCAGGCTCGCCCAGTCGACGATCATCGACTACTCGGGCGGCAAGTACCCGCAGACCGCCGCCTGGCTGAAGGACTTCTTCGGCGCCGACGTCGTGACCGCGGCGCCCGCCGGGTTCGTGCCCGCCCCTGGTGAGCGGACCGACGGCCTGGTCGTGGTGATGGGCTCCGACTTCGCCAGCCGCTGGATCGGGAAGGGATAGCCGTCTGAGCGACGTCCCAGCGCGGCGAGACCTGGCGGCCGAGTTCCAGGCACGGAACGTCCGGGGCCTGGCCCGCGCCATCACGCTGGTGGAGCAGCGCGACCCGTCCATCCGCCACCTGCTGGACTCGCTCGGCGACCGCGCCGCCGTCGTGCCGCCGGTGCTCGGCTTCACCGGCGCGCCGGGAACCGGCAAGTCGACCCTCGTCGACAGCCTGGTCGGCGTCCTGCGCGGGCGCGGGGAGCGGGTGGCCGTGCTGGCCGTCGACCCCAACTCGCCGTACTCGGGGGGCGCGATCCTGGGCGACCGCATCCGCATGCAGCGCCACGCCCTCGACCCCGGCGTCTACATCCGATCGATGGGCGCGCGCGGCCACCTGGGCGGCCTGTCCGTCGCCAGCCGGGAGGCGATCCGCCTCCTGGGCGCGTTCGGGTTCGACCGCGTCATCCTGGAGACGGTCGGCGTCGGCCAGTCCGAGCTCGAGATCGCGGCCATCGCCGACACGACGGTGGTCGTGCTGACCCCCGGCCTGGGCGACGGGGTGCAGATGATCAAGGCGGGCATCATGGAGATCGCCGACGTGTTCGCCGTCAACAAGGCCGACCTGCCCGGCGCTCAGAAGACCGTCCAGGAGATCCGCAGCATGCTCCACCTGGGCCCGCGCCTGGCGTGGCGGCCGCCGATCGTCACCACGGTGGCGGCGCGCGGGGAGGGCACCGAGGACCTGCTCGACGCCGTGAGGCGGCATCGAGAGCAGATGCAGGCCAGCGGCGAGGCGCGCCGGAGGGCCGAGGCGCGGCTCAAGGACGAGGCGGCGGACCTGGTCGGGGAGTGGGCGAGTGCAGAGGCCCGCCGCCTGCTGGACAGCGAGCCGGAGCTGGCCGCCAGGCTGCTCGCCGACGGGATGCCGTATGCGGCGGCCGAGGAGATCCTGGTCCGTCAGACGGCACGGCTGGTCCCTGAGGCCGCGAGGACCGACCCATAATGGGTTTGAGATGAGGGTCCACTACAGCCGCGACACCTGGGAGCGGGAGTACGAGGCCGCCCTCAAGCGGGACGACGGCATCGAGACCAGCACGCTCTCGGGCGTGGAGGTGGCGCCGCTCTACACGTCGGAGGACCGAGCCGGCGCCCCCGAGGAGCTTCCCGGGCAGTACCCGTTCACCCGCGGTATCCACGCCGCCGGCTACCGCGGGCGCCTGTGGACGATGCGTCAGTTCTCCGGGTTCGCCACGGCCGAGCAGACCAACCGTCGCTACAAGTACCTGCTCGCCAACGGGCAGACGGGTCTGTCGGTGGCGTTCGACATGCCGACCCTGATGGGCCAGGACAGCGACGCGCCGACCAGCCGCGGCGAGATCGGCCACTGTGGCGTCGCCATCGACTCGCTGGCCGACATGGAGACGCTGTTCGACGGCATCCCGCTGGGCGACGTGTCGACGTCCATGACGATCAACTCGCCGGCCGCGATCCTGCTCTGCATGTACCTGGCCGTCGCCGAGCAGCAGGGCGTCCCCTTCACACGGGTCAGCGGCACGCTGCAGAACGACATCCTCAAGGAGTTCATCGCGCAGAAGGAGTACATCTTCCCGCCGCAGCCGTCGATGCGGCTGGTCGTGGACTCGATCGAGTACTGCGCGGCCGAGGTGCCGAGGTGGAACACCGTGTCCATCTCCGGCTATCACATCCGGGAGGCGGGGTCGACCGCCGCGCAGGAGCTGGCCTTCACCCTCGCCGACGGCTTCGCCTACGTCGACGCCTGCATCGAGCGGGGCATGCAGGTCGACGACTTCGCGCCGCGGCTGTCGTTCTTCTTCGACGCGCACATCGACTTCTTCGAGGAGATCGCCAAGTTCCGGGCCGCCCGGCGGATCTGGGCCCGGCACATGCGGGAGCGCTACGGCGCCCGCGACGAGCGGTCGTGGAAGCTGCGGTTCCACACGCAGACGGCGGGCGTGTCGCTGACCGCCCAGCAGCCGGAGCTGAACATCGCGCGGACGTCCGTCGAGGCCCTGTCCGCGGTGCTCGGCGGCACGCAGTCGCTGCACACCAACGCGATGGACGAGGTGCTCGCGCTGCCCACGGACCGGGCGGCGCGCATCGCGCTGCGCACGCAGCAGATGATCGCCTACGAGACCGGCGTGGCCGGCACGATCGACCCGCTCGGCGGCTCCTACTTCGTCGAGAGCCTGACCGACCGGATGGAGGCCGAGGCCGAGGCGTACTTCGAGCGGATCGAGTCGTACGGCGGCGTGATCCCGGCGATCGAGGCCGGGTTCTTCCAGAAGGAGATCGCCGACGCGGCGTTCCGGCACCAGCAGGCGCTGGACCAGAAGCGCCGGATCATGGTGGGCGTCAACGACTTCGTCTCCGAGGACGAGGACGACCTCGAGATCCTGCGCATCCCGGCCAGCCTGGAGCGTGAGCAGGCCGAGCGGGTGGGCGAGGTCCGCCGCCGCCGGGACCAGGCGAAGGCCGCCCGGGCGCTGGACCAGCTCCGCGGCGCCGCGGCGAGCAAGGACAACCTGATGCCCTACGTGTTCGACGCCGTCCGCGCCTACTGCACGGAGGGGGAGATCATGGGCGCGATGGAGGCGGTCTTCGGCCGGTACGTCGAGAAGGCGATCATCTGAGGGATGACATCGCGCGCACCGGTCAGACCAGTCCGCATCGTGCTCGCGAAGGTCGGCCTCGATGGGCACGACCGGGGCGTCAAGGTGGTCGCCAGGGCGCTGCGCGACGCGGGCTACGAGGTGATCTACACCGGTCTCAGGCAGACGCCGGAGATGGTGGTGGACGCGGCGCTCCAGGAGGACGCCCAGGTCATCGGCCTCTCGCTCCACTCCGGGGCCCACATGACGCTGGCCCCGGCGGTCGTGGAGGAGCTCCGGCGCCGGGACGCCACGGACATCCTGGTGTTCGGCGGGGGCATCATCCCCGAGGAGGACATCGCCGAGCTGAAGCATCTCGGAGTCGCCGAGCTGTTCCCGCCCGGCACCTCCCTCCAGGCGATCGTCGACTGGCTCCGCGACCGCTTCCCCGAGCCCACGGCCGGCTGAGACCCACGCGCGTCTTTAACCTTCCCTTAGCCTGAACGTCGCCCGTTCTTCCATCGCGGCCGAATAGGTTGACCTCAGTCGCGTCGATTCCGCGCGACCCACAGGAGGAGGAGGACATGCTCTGGAAACGCTTGCTGCTGGCGGTCGGGGCGGGGGCGCTCGGCCTGGTGCCCGCGCTCTCGGGGGCGGACCAGGGAAGCGACCCCGCCGCGTCGGCGCGGACCGCGACGCCGATCAAGCACCTGGTCGTGATCTTTCAGGAGAACGTCTCCTTCGATCACTACTTCGCCACCTACCCGGCGGCGGCGAACCCGCCGGGCGAGCCGGCCTTCCACGCCGCCGAGGGCACCCCCAACGTCAACGGCCTCAACGGCGCGCTGCTCACCAACAACCCGAACCTGAGCAATCCGCAGCGGCTGGACCGCTCCCAGGCGGTCACCTGCGACCAGGACCACGTCTACACGGACGAGCAGCAGGCGATGGACCTCGGCGCGCTCGACCTCTTCGTCCAGAAGACCGGCGCGGGGCTGAGCCTGGCGCAATGCCTGGCCAAGGTCGGCAACCCGGCGCCGGCCGGAGGCGTCAGCCCCAACGACGCGGTGATGGACTACTACGACGGGAACACCGTCACGGCGCTCTGGAACTACGCGCAGCGGTTCTCGATGAGCGACAACTCGTTCAGCACCGGGTACGGCCCGTCGACGCCCGGCGCGCTGAACCTGGTCAGCGGCAACAGCTTCGGCGCCATCTGCGGTGGCAACAACACGATCAACGCACCGAGGTGCCCGACGACGTTCTCGACCGCCAACAACCCCGGCGTCGTGGCGCCGCAGGGCCCCGGGACGGTCTTCGGCGACGACCGGCCGTTCTTCGACAACTGCGACAGGCCGGGCCAGTCGACCGCGCAGATGGGCGGTCAGAACATCGGTGACCTGCTGAACACGAACGGCCTGACGTGGGGCTGGTTCCAGGGCGGCTTCGCGAACTGCGCCCAGACCCACGCCAACGTCCTCGGCGCCAGCGTCGGCGACTACATCATGCACCACGAGCCGTTCCAGTACTACCAGTCGACGTCGAACCCGCTCCACCTGCCGCCGTCGTCCGACGCGATGATCGGACGCCAGGACCAGGCCAACCACCAGTACGACATCGGCAAGTTCTTCGCGGCCGCCGACGCCGGACGGCTGCCGGCGGTGTCGTTCCTGAAGGCGCCGGCGTTCCAGGACGGCCACGGGGCGTACTCGGACCCGCTCGACGAGCAGACGTTCCTCGTGCAGACGATCAACCACCTGCAGCGCCTCGACACGTGGGAGAGCACCGCCGTCGTCATCGCTTACGACGACTCGGACGGCTGGTACGACCACGTGCTCGGTCCGCTCGCGATACAGTCGCAGACCCCCGTCGACGGGCTCACGGGCGCCGGGCAGTGCGGCGCCAACGCGGCGAAGGTGCCGATGGGCCAGCAGGGCCGCTGCGGCTACGGCATGCGGCAGCCCTTCCTGGTGGTCTCGCCGTTCGCACGGGTGAACTTCGTCGACCACACGCTGACCGACCAGAGCTCGATCACCCGCTTCATCGAGGACAACTGGCACCTCGGCCGCATCGGGAGCGGATCGGCGGACGCGTTCGCCGGGACGCTGGGCGGGATGTTCGACTTCGGCCGGCCGCACGCGTCGCGGCTCTTCCTCGACCCGGCGACCGGGCAGCCGGTGCGCGGCGACCACGGCGAGGACTGATCCCGAACACATCTCCTCTTGTCGGGGCGGGCGCCGGCACGTCGCCGGCGCCCGCCGGCGGGCTCCTGGAAGCCGGCGCGGTCGACTTGCTATTTTGGGTGCGCGTCGCGAACCCACCCATCCCGATTCACCTGGTGAGAACGACTGAGATGCAACTCAACGCCGACAAGAGAGAGACGACCGGCAGGGCCGCGCGCCGGCTGCGCCGTCAGGGCAGGCTGCCGGCGGTGGTCTACGGCCAGCGCGCCACGACGAGCGTCGAGCTCGACACGCACGAGTTCGAGCGCGTCTACGCGCGGTCCGGCCGCACGCAGCTGATCGACCTGGTGATCGGCTCCGGCCGGCCCAGCAAGGTCCTGGTCAAGGAAGTGCAGGTGTCGCCCCGGTACAACACGCTTCTGCACGTCGACTTCCACCAGGTCAGCCTGCTCGAGCGCCTCCAGGTCGACGTGCCGGTCTCGGTCACCGGCGAGGCCGAGCCCGTCCGTGGCGGCGAGGCCGACGTGCTCCAGGTCCTGCACAGCATCAAGGTCGAGTGCGTGCCGACGAAGATCCCCGAGGTGATCGAGGTGGACATCGCCGGCCTCGCCGAGGTGGACGCCGCCGTCCGCGTCTCCGACCTCCGGCTCCCCGAGGGGGTCGCGGCGGTCACGGACCCCGACGACGTCATCGTCAAGCTGGCCGCGCGCCGCGTTGCCGCCGAGGTGGAGGAGGCTCCGGCCCCCGTCGAGGCGGAGCCCGAGGCGGAAGCCGAGACCGAGGAGGGCTGAGGACACATCCCCTCCATCGTCCAGAGCGCCCTGCCGTTCGTCCAGGGCGCTCTCCGGATGCCGCAGCCGATCCAGCAGGCCTGGGACGTCACCGGGTCGGTCGTCACCAACCTGGTCGCGGGCGCGGCCGTGTTCGTGCTGTTCTGGCTGCTGGCCAGGTTCGTTCGCAACCTGGTCAGCCGGGCCCTGGCGCGGCGCAGCATGCACGGCGAGGCGACTCTGCTGGCCACGCGCGCCGTCTACGTCTGCGTGATCAGCATGGGCGGGTTCATGTTCGTCACCATCACGCTGGGCAGCGCGCTGGTGGGGGTGACCGGCGTCCTCGTCGCGGCCGTGGTGACCAGCCTCGGCCTCCAGGACCTGGTCAAGAACTACATCTCGGGGTTCTACGTCCTGATGGAGAAGAACGTCAGGGTCGGCGACCTCGTGGAGAGCGGCGGCTACCGGGGCGTCGTGACCGAGATCCGCATGCGGGTGACGTACCTGCGCGGCGCCCACGGCGACATGATCGTCGTGCCCAACGGCGAGCTGTTCGGCAAGACGCTGGTCGTCTCCGCGGCGCCGCCCGGCTGGGGCTCAGACCTGGAAGGCGCCGAGCACCACCCTGACCAGGGCGTCGAAGTCGTCACCCACTAGGTCGCTCTCCTCGCGCAGCAGCCGCCGCACGGCCTGTCCGGCCAGCTCCACGTGCGTGCCCGCAGCGTACTGCGCGGCCAGCGAGCGGAGGTGGAAGCTGTGGTCCGGCCGCTCGGCCGCCGGCGCGCCGTCCCCGTTCACGGATTCGAGCGCGACGTGGCGACTCCAGAGCGCGATCTCCTTCGAGGCGGACTCGGGGGAGTCCGACAGGTGGAGCACGTTGACGCCGCCGCCGATGCCGAACTGCTCGCGCAGCGACCCGGGTCGCGATTCGTGGATGCGCGTCTCGCCGAGCTCGTAGCGCATGCGCTCCAGGCCGGCAGGCTCGGCCGACACCCGCCCGACGAGCACCGGGAGGGCGCTCATGAAGTCGACCAGCCACGGGAAGAACGGCCGGCCGCGCAGGAAGTCGTAGTGCTCCTCGATCAGCTCGGTCGTGGGCCGGTGCCAGGTCAGGCCCGTCAGCTTCCATTCGCGCTCCGATTCCAGCCAGCCGCGCAGGGCGGCGCGGACGGCCAGCCGGTGGGCGCCGTCCGGTTTGAAGATCACGAGTGCATCGGTCACGGCCGACAATCCTAGCGATGGCGGCGGATCGTCACGAGTGGGCGGATCGTCAGCGGTCCCGCTCGCCGGGCTCGTAGAAGGTGCGGCCGGCGAGCTCGTCGGGCAGGTGCTGCTGCTCGACGACTCCACCCGGGTGGTCGTGCGCGTACCGGTAGCCGTGCCCGTAGCCCATGGAGCGCATCAGGCCGGTCACCGCGTTGCGCAGGTGGAGGGGGACCGGGAGGTTGCCGCTCAGCCGGATCGCCTCGCGCGCGGCAGTATAGGCACGGCCGGACGAGTTGGACTTGGGCGCGCGGGCCAGGTACAGGGTGGCCTCGGTGAGGGGGAACATCGCCTCCGGCATCCCGATGAAGTGCGCCGCCTGCTGCGCCGCCACCGCGACCGGGAGCGCCATCGGGTCGGCCAGGCCGACGTCCTCGGAGGCCAGGATCACCAGCCGCCGGGCGACGAAGTTGGGGTCCTCGCCCGCCTCCAGCATCCGCGCCAGCCAGTACACGGCGGCGTCGGGATCGCTGCCTCGCACGCTCTTGATCAGCGCGGACACGATGTCGTAGTGCATGTCGCCGGCGCGGTCGTAGAGCAGGTGGCGGTTCTGCATCGCGCGCTCGACCGCGTCCGGCGTGATCGGGCCGGCCGCGAGCGCCGCAGCCGCCTCGAGGGCGTTGAGCGCCACGCGCGCGTCGCCCCTGGCGCCCTCGAGCAGGGCCGCCAGGGCATCGTCCTCGATCTCCGCCCCGAGCTCGGTCAGCCCCCGGCGGATCACCCGTTCGAGGTCGTCGCGCTCCAGGGCCTCCAGCCGGAAGACCCGGCTGCGGGACAGCAGCGGCGCGATCACCTCGAAGGAGGGGTTCTCGGTGGTGGCGCCGATCAGCGTGACGGTCCCGTCCTCCACGTGGGGGAGGATCGCGTCCTGCTGGGCCTTGTTGAAACGGTGGAGCTCGTCGACGAAGAGGACCGTCCGCCGGCCGGCACGCCGGCGCTCGCGGGCCTCGGCCATCACCCGGCGGAGGTCGGCGACGCCGGCCGTCACGGCGCTCAGCGTCACGAAGCGGGAACCGGTGGCCTCCGCCAGGATGCCGGCGAGAGTGGTCTTGCCAGACCCGGGCGGACCCCACAGGACGAGGCTGGGCAGGTGCCCCGACTCGGCCAGGCTGCGGAGGGTCGCGACCACCCCCGCCTGGCCGACGAGGTCGTCGAAGCGCAGCGGCCGCACCCGGCTGGCCAGCGGCGCGTCCGCCCGGCGGCCCGCGTCCTGGTCGGGCTGGGTCGAGAGGTCGGGCCGCGCCGACCGCCGGCGGTCTCCGGCCGGGGCGGGGCCCCCGCCGAACAGGTCGAACTGGTCGCCCACACTCGAACAATAGGCCCGCGTCCCGTGGGCGGGTGCGCCGAACCGGTAGCCTTGACTGTCGTCCATGACCCGCGTCTACCTGGTCCGCCACGCGGACGTCGAGAACCCGCGCCGCGTGCTGTACGGCCACCTGCCGGGATTCCCGCTCAGCGAGCGCGGGCGCGCGCAGTCCGTCGAGGTGGGCCGGCGTCTGGTCGACCGGGGCATCGCCCGGATCCTGCACAGCCCGCTCGAGCGGGCGGAGGAGACGGCCCGCCTCATCGCGGAGCAGCTGCCGGCGCCGGTGCCCCTGATCCCGGAGCCCGCCCTCCTGGAGGCGGAGTTCGGCCGCTACCTGCAGGGGGTGCCCTACTGGCAGATCCCGGTCCGCCGGCCGCTGTGGCTGGTCCACAAGGCGCGTCGCGGCCTGCTGCCGGGCGACGAGTCGATCGACCGGATGGGCGGGCGCGTCGTCGAGGTCGTGCACCGGGTCGCCGGGCAGCACCCCGCCGACGCCTCCCTGCTCGTCAGCCACGCCGACCCGCTCCAGGCGGCGTGGCTGGTGATGGACGGCCGGCGGCGAACGGAGCGGGAGCTCTACAACCGCCCGGTGGACCGGGCGGGCGTGCTCGAGGTGGACGTGGAGGGGGGGCGGATCCTCGCCGTCAACTACGTGCCGCCCCCGGCACCCCCGGCACCGGCGTCGTCCGACGACCGGCAGCCGGTCTCGCCGCCGTCCGGGCGAGCCTGAGATGAGTGATTCCGAAAGCGCCAAAGATCCGTCGATTTCGGAATCACTCATCTGAGCCGGTGACCGAGCGGCGCTTCCCGGACGGGTTCCTGTGGGGCTGCGCGACGGCGGCGCACCAGGTCGAGGGCGGCAACCACAACTGCGACTGGTGGGAGTTCGAGCAGCGCGGTGGCATCCTGACCGGCGACAGCGCCGACCCGGCCTGCGACCAGTACCGGCGGTTCCGGGAGGACTTCGCCCAGCTGCGCCGGCTGCACAACAACGCGCACCGGCTGTCGATCGAGTGGTCCCGGGTGGAGCCCGCCCAGGGCGACTTCGACCGCGCCCAGATCGAGCACTACCGGGAGGTGCTGAGCGAGCTGCGGGCGCAGGGCATGACACCGATGGTCACGCTCCACCACTTCACCTCGCCCACCTGGTTCAGCCGGCGCGGCGGGTGGTCGGCGTCGGGCGCGGCTGACGCGTGGCTGCCGTTCGTGCGCAGGGTGGCCGAGGAGCTGGGCGAGCTCGTCGGGCTGTGGTGCACGATCAACGAGCCCAACATCTACGCCTACCAGGGGTGGGTGGTGGGCGAGTTCCCGCCCGGGCGGCGTGGCGACCTGCTCGGCGTGACCCGCGTGCTCGGCAACCTGAGCCGGGCCCACGAGGCGGCGTGCCGCGCGCTCCACCGCCTCACACCCGGGGTGCCGGTGGGCCT
>Ga0066903_100001398_pt1 | contig 17563 bp, 17 predicted proteins | sample PanSoiMetaGPlot1_FD_67491 | JGI IMG/M metagenome (GOLD analysis project Ga0066903, IMG submission 67491) | Tropical forest soil microbial communities from Panama analyzed to predict greenhouse gas emissions - Panama Soil - Plot 1 (version 2) | ecosystem: Environmental > Terrestrial > Soil >... | reverse complement strand
GCCTGGGTCGGCGCCCTGCGCGCCGCCGAGACCGAGCGCCGCGAGGGCGAGCGCGCGGAGCTCGAGGACCCGCGCGCGCCGCTTCACCCGATGCGCCTCTACAAGGAGCTCGGCGAGGTGCTGGACCGCGACGCGATCATCATCTGCGACGGCGGCGACTTCGTCTCCTACGCGGGGCGCATGATCGACTCCTACGAGCCCGGCTGCTGGCTTGACCCAGGGCCGTACGGCTGCCTGGGCACCGGGCCCGGCTACGCGCTGGCGGCGAAGCTCGCCCACCCTGACCGCCAGGTCGTGATGCTGCTCGGCGACGGCGCCTTCGGCTTCAGCGGCCTCGAGTACGACACGCTCGCCCGCCACGGCATCGCCGCCGTCGGCGTGGTGGGCAACAACGGCATCTGGGGGCTCGAGAAGCACCCGATGGAGTTCCTGTACGGCTACTCGGTCGCCGCCGAGCTGCGGCCGGAGACGCGCTACGACGAAGTCGTGGAGGCGCTCGGCGGCCACGGCGAGCTGGTGCGCACGCCTGACGAGGTCAAGCCGGCGCTCGCGCGCGCGTTCGAGTCGGGCAGGCCGGCGCTGGTGAACGTGCTGACGGATCCGGCGGTCGCGTACCCGCGGTCGACCAACCTCGGCTGAATCGCAAGCCTGACGCCCTCGCCATCCTGCCCCTCATAGCCGGAAGCCGCGCCGAAGCGCGGCTTCCAAACTGGCCCTATCAGGACGGGCAGGGGTACGTGCCATGAGAGGGCCGGGTTCGACGGCTCGGGCGGCGGGAGGCGTCGCCGAAGCGACTTCGCCCGGGCCTATGTACCAGGCTGGATGGCGCGTCTTGCGGCACGTCACCCAGACCCGGCAGTCAAAGATTATCGATTCCCCGTCTCCGGGCCAACAATCATATATGCGTCTAAAAGCGCCCGAGAACTGCGCAAAGTGCGGCGCCACGCAGCAGGTCGTGATCTGAGACCTCGACCTCGCGCAGATCGAGGACGCGGATGCACTCGCGCAGGATGATCACGCCGGCGATGATCGTCGGCGCGCGGTCGGGATGCAGGCCCTTGACCTTGCGCCGCTGGTCCTCGGTCATCGCGGCCAGGAACGCGAGCTGCTCCTCGAGCGAGGCGGCGAGCAGCCGGTGGCCCTCGACGCGATCGGGGTCATAGGGGTCGAGCTCGAGCGCGATCGCGGCGGCCGACGTCGCGGTGCCCGCGACGGCGATCGCGTGCCCGACCTGCTCGCGCAGATCCTCGGGCAGCTCGCGGTGGAGGATCGAGCGCACGTCGTCGGCCAGGTTCTCGAGCTCCTCGAACGCCGGCGGGTCGGTGTTGATGAAGCGCTCGGTCTGCCGCACCACGCCGAGCTGCATCGAGACGTGGAAGGCGATGTCGTCGGTCGAGGTGCCGATCACGACCTCGGTCGAGCCGCCGCCGACGTCGATCACCGCGGTCGGCCGGTCCGGCTTCGGGCGGCCGCTCATCGCGCCCGAGAACGTGAACTGCGCCTCCTCGTCACCGGTCAGGACGCGCGCGTCGATCCCGTAGTCCTCGCGTACGCGCGCGACGAACTCGGCGCCGTTTGAGGCGTCGCGCGTCGCGGACGTGAGCACCCCGATCCGGCGCTGGGCGTCGAGCTCGTCGATCACCGCGCGGTACTCGTCGAGCGCGGCGGTCACGCGCGCGATCGCTTCGTCGGCCAGTGCGCCGCTGCGGTCCACGCCCTGCCCGAGGCGGGTGACGATCGACCGCCGCTCGAGGTCGACGATGTGGTCTCCGGCGATGTCGGTGACGAGCAGCCGCGTTGAGTTGCTGCCGATGTCGACGACGGCGACGCGCATTGGCGGCGGACTGTACCCAGGCCGCGCGAGTAACGAACGGAGGGCTCGGCGTACAGTACAAACGTGCTCTTCACTCGCCACACTTCCACGATGGTCGACCCGGACAAGGCGTTGCCGGGCCGAGACACCCCGCTCCCGGTCCACAACTCCCACTTCGTGCTCGGGACGCCGATCCAGCCGCCGTTCCCCGACGGCATGCAGCAGGCGATTTTCGGCATGGGCTGCTTCTGGGGTGCCGAGAAGTTCTTCTGGAACGCCGACGGCGTCTACACGACCGCGGTCGGCTACTCGGGCGGCTATACGCCGAACCCGACGTACGAGGAGACGTGCACGGGCCGCACGGGCCACACCGAGGCCGTGCTCGTCGTGTTCGATCCCAGCAAGACGTCCTACGAGGCGCTGCTGAAGCTGTTCTGGGAGAACCACGACCCGACCCAGGGCATGCGCCAGGGCAACGACGTCGGTTCCCAGTACCGCTCGGCGCTCTACTACTTCGACGACGCGCAGAAGGCGGCGGCCGAGGAGTCGCGTGCCATGTATGGCGCGCAGCTCGCGGCGTCGGGCTACGGCGAGATCACGACCGAGTTCGCTCCGGCGAGCGACTTCTACTACGCCGAGGACTACCACCAGCAGTACCTGGCCAAGAACCCGGCGGGCTATTGCGGCATCGGCGGGACCGGCGTCAGCTGCCCGATCGGGCTTCCGGCCAAGTGAGCCGCGCCGTCGTCGCGACGGACTTCGGCGGGCCCGAGGTCCTCGAACTCATCGACGTGCCCGACGATCCGCCCGGCGCCGGCGAGATCGCCGTCGACGTCCGCGCGATCGGCGTCAACCCGGTCGACTGGAAGCGCTACGCCGGCTTCTACGGGCGCGACGAGTCGCTGCTGCCGATGCGGATCGGATTCGAGGCGGCGGGCGTCGTGAGCGCGGTCGGCGCCGCCGCCGTCGGCCCCGCCGGTCCGGTCGCGGTCGGCGACGAGGTGATCCTGTTCCGGGCGCCGGGCGCCTACGCGGACCGGCTCGTCCTTCCGGCCGCGGCCGCGGTGCCCAAGCCGGCGAACGTGTCGTTCGAGCTCGGCGCCGGGCTGATGCTGGCCGGCGCGACGGCGATCCACTGTCTCGTGGCGACGTCGGCCGGCGCGGGCGACACCGTGCTCGTGCATGGCGCCAGCGGCGGCGTCGGGCTGCTTCTCGTCGAGATTGCGGTCGGCCGCGGGATGCGCGTCATCGGGACGGCGTCGGAGCCAAACCACGCGCGGCTGCGCGAGCTGGGCGCCGAGCCGACGACCTACGGCGACGGCCTGCTGGAGCGCGTGCGCGCGCTGGCGCCCGACGGCGTCGACGTCGCGATCGACGGCGTCGGCACCGACGAGGCGATGGACGTGTCGCTCGAGCTCGTCCCCGACCGCTCGCGGGTCGCGACGATCGTCGCGTTCGCGCGCGGTGTCGACGAGGGGATCAAGGTTCTAGGCGGCGGCCCCGGCGCGGACCCGGGCACCGACATCCGGGATGCCGCGAGGCTCGAGCTGGCCGACCTCGCCGGCCAGGGGAAGCTCCGCGTGCCCGTCCGAACCATGCCGCTGTCCGACGCCGCCGGCGCGCACCGTACGGGGGCCGAGGGTCACACCACCGGCAAGGTCGTCTTGATCCCATAGCCCGGCGGCGGTGGCGTGGCGGGCGGTTGTCTAGCGCCCGTACGAGCGTGTGAACGCCTGCGCCCGGGGCGCGACGGCGGCGAGCGCCTGGCGCGTCTGCGCGAGGTCCTCGCGCAGCTGGGGATCGCCGACCTCGACGGGGAGCATCGAGTCCTGGAGCGTCGACAGGGCGTTGTCGGCGTCGGTGGCGGCGGTCACGGCGCGGTCGACGAGCTCGGCGGTCGAGCGGCCGGGACTGACCTGCGCCGGCGGGGCGAACGTGCGGACGCGAAGGCCGCTGCGCTGGGCGAAGCTGGTGTGAGCGCGCTGGGCGCGGCCGTAGGCGAGTTGCACGGGGCGAAAGAGGTCTTCTTCGAGCTTGTCGGCGGTCGTCTCGTCGAGCCCTTCGTAGGCGGTACCGAGAGCGGCCAGGGCGCGCCCGATCTGGGCGATCGCCTCCGCGACGACGTCGAGGAGGTCCTTGCGAGCCTGGGTGGTCTGCGTTGACATCGTCGCGGGAATGTAGGGATCCGCGGGGCGAAATGCGGAAGTTCCCTCAGCGCCGCGGCTGCCGCCGCGCCCAGCGCTGCGCCCAGTTGTCGAGCGCGACGAGCGTCGGGCACAGCTCACGCCCGTGGGGCGTGAGTGCGTAGCCGCCGCCATCCGCGCGGTCGACGATCCCGGCCTCTCGCAGCTCGCGCAGGCGGTCGTTGACGACGCTCGACGACGCGTCACCGCACGCCGTCTGCAGCTCGCGGAACGTCAGGGTCGTGCCCTCGGCGCGCAGCTCCCACAGGATCCGGAGTGCCCAGCGGCGGCCGAGCAGGTCGAGCAGCGCGTTGGCGGCGCGGCCGGTGCGCGAGCCGCGGACCGGCTGTCCGGGGAGCGGCGTCGTGGTGTGGTTGCGTGCTTTGGAAATCGAAGCTATCCTCTGGTCGCGCTACGAAAATCGAAGCAGGAGGATAGACGATGGCCACGACCGAGATCCCACCCCGCATCGAACCGCTGACGCCGCCGTACGAGCCGGCGATCGCCGCGACGCTGGCCAAGTGGATGCCGCCCGACCGCGACGACATCGAGCCGCTCGCCCTGTTCCGCGTCCTGGCCGTCCACGACGAGCTGTTCTCGCGCTCGCTGCCGCTCGGCGCGGGGATCCTCGGCCACGGGCGGATCACGCCGCGCGAGCGCGAGATCGTCATCCACCGCACGTGCGCGCTCGCCGGCGCCGAGTACGAGTGGGGCGTGCACGCGACCGCGTTCGCGCCACTCGTCGAACTGACCGACGAGCAGCTCACCGCGACCGTCCACGGCCCCGCCGACGACCCGGCCTGGTCGCCGCAGGACAGCGCGATCGTCGCGCTGTGCGATGAGCTCTTCTTCACGGCCACCGTCTCCGACGAGGTCTGGGACCGCCTCGCCGCGACCCACACACCCGACCAGCTGCTCGAGCTCGTCCTCGCCGCCGGCTGGTACCGCACGCTCTCCGCCGTCATCAACGCGACCCGCATCCCCCTCGAACCCTGGGCCGCCCGTTTCCCCGCCCCGTAGGCCACCACCGCCCGTAAAGCCGCTTTATAAGGGGTCAGACCCTTTATCAAGTGGCTTTACAGGCGTTGAGGCTGGCGGGGCGTAGGGTGCGTGGGCATGTGGGAGCTTCTCGACGTGCCGATCGTGCAGGCCCCGCTGTCCGGTGGGCCTTCGACGCCGGCGCTCGCCGCGGCGGTGTCGGAGGCGGGCGCACTGGGGTTCCTGGCGACCGGATACAAGACCGCGCAGGACGTCGAGGCCGACATCGCGGCGGTGCGCGAGCAGACGCAGCGGCCGTTCGGGGTCAACGTGTTCGCGCGCCCCGCCACCACCACCGCCGAGCCCTACGAGGACTTCGTCGCGGGCCTGGCGGCCGAGGCCGACCGCAGCGGCGTCGCGCTCGGCGAGCCGCGCTTCAGCGACGACGACTACGACGCGAAGCTCGACGTCCTGTCGCGCACCGCACCGGCCGTTGCGTCGTTCACGTTCGGCTGCCCGACCGCGTGGGAGATAGCCGCGCTCAAGGGCGTCGGCAGCAACGTCTGGGTCACCGTCACGACACCGGCGGAAGCAATCGCCGCGCGCGACGCCGGCGCCGACGCGCTCGTCGTCCAGGGCGCCGAGGCGGGCGGCCACCGCGGCGCGTTCATCGACACCCACGAGCGCGAGGACATCGGCCTGCTCGCGCTGATCGCACTCGTGCAAGCGCAGGTCGACCTGCCGCTCGTGGCTGCCGGCGGGATCATGACCGGCGCCGGCATCGCCGCCGTCGTCGCGGCCGGCGCGAAGGCCGCCGCGCTGGGCACCGCGTTCATGCGCTGCCCCGAGGCCGGCACCTCCGAGCCCCACCGAAAAGCCCTGCAAACCGGCCACAGAACGGACCTCACCCGCGCATTCACCGGCCGCGCCGCGCGCGGCATCGTCAACCGCTGGCAGGCCGAGCACTCGCCACAAGCGCCGATCGCCTACCCCCAGATCCACTACGTCACGGCGCCGGTCCGCGCCCACGCCAGACAGCACGGCGACGCCGACTCGATCAACCTGTGGGCCGGCCAGGCACACGCGCTCGGGCGCGAGCGGCCGGCCGCCGAGCTGATCGACGAGCTGATGACCGAAGCGCGCGCCGCGCGCGACCAACTCAACGGGGGTGCGTGGTGAGGATCTGCGTGACGGGCGCCAGCGGAAAGGTCGGCCAGGCGACGGTCGCCGAGCTGCGCGAGCACGGCTACCGCGTCACCGCCGTCGACATCGCCCCGGCGACGTCGATGACGAGCCGCGCCGTCACCGGCGCCGACCTGCGCGACGCCGGCGACGCGCTCCAGGTCCTGCAGGGCTGCGACGCGGTCATCCACCTCGCCAACATCCCCGCGCCCGGCCTCTACCCGCCTGCCAAGACGTTCAACGACAACATGGCGATGAACTTCAACGTCTTCCACGCCGCGACGGAGCTCGGCCACCAGCGCGTCGTCTGGGCCTCGAGCGAAACGACGCTCGGGCTGCCGTTCACGACCCCGCCGCGCTACCTGCCCGTCGACGAGGACCACTATCCGCTGCCGACCTCGAGCTACGCGCTGTCGAAGGTCGCCAGCGAGACGATCGCCAGCCAGATGGCCGGCTGGTCGCAGATCCCGTTCGTCGCGCTGCGCTTCTCCAACGTCTTCCGGCCCGACGAGTACACGCTGATGGCGCAATGGCAGGACGACGCCCGCAAGCGGATGTGGAACCTGTGGGGCTACGTCGACGTCCGCGACGCGGCGGCCGCCTGCCGGCTCGCACTCGAAGCCGACGACCTGACGGGCGCGCCCGCGTTCATCGTCGCCGCCGCCGACACGGTCATGGACCGCCCGTCCGCGCAGCTCGCACAGGAGGTCTTCCCGGGCGTCGAGCTCAAGACCCAGGCCGGCGAGTACGACACGCTGCTGTCGATCGACAACGCTCGCGACCGGCTCGGCTACGACCCGCAGCACTCCTGGCGCGGATAGCAGCCCATCAGCCCGTCAGCAGTTCCTCGAGCACCCGGCGCTGCTTCGGCCACGGGTCGCTGCGCCGGTGGGCGATCGGCTCAAACGACCGCGCCACCGCCAGCCCGCGCATCGAGTTGATGACCGCGTTCAGGCGCTGATCGAAGTCCGGGCCGGGCTGCTCGCCGCCCAGCAGGTCGCGCACGTGCGCCGAGAACGCCAACGCGATCCGCCGCTCGGTCGCAACCATCCGCTCGTACAGCTCCGGGTCGTCGTCGGCCGCGACCCACAGCTTCATCGACGCCCGCCACAGCGGGGTGTTCATCTCGTTCCACAGGAGATCCAAAGCGTGCCGCACGCGCGTCGGGCCGGCGGGCAGCGCCTCGATCTCCGTCGTCCACCACTCCAGCCGCCGCGCCCCGATCTCCTCGACGGCGCTGACGATCAGATCCAGCCGCCGCGGGAAGTGGTGCGTCTGCGCGCCGCGCGACACCCCCGCCCGCAGCGCGACCGCAGCGCTCGTCGTCGCCGAGTACCCCAGCTCGGCCAGGCATTCGATCGTCGCGTCGAGGAGCTTGGCCCGCGTAGCGGCCGTGCGCTGGGCCTGCGTCCGCCGCTCAGCGCTCGCGGCTGTAGAGCTCATCGATCAACTCACGGTAGCGCTCGACGATGATGCTGCGCTTGACCTTCAGCGACGGTGTCAGCTCGCCCGCGTCCTGCGAAAAGTCGTGCGGAAGCACCGCAAAGCGCTTGATCTGCTCGACCGGCCCGACCGACGCGTTGACGTGGTCGACCGCGTGCTGGATCTCGGCGTACACGAGCGGGTCGTCGCCGAGCGGGTCGCGCGTGACGCCGAGCGCCTTGGCGCGCGCCGGCGCCTCCTCCGGATCGAGCGTGATCAACGCGACGAGGTACGGCCGGCGGTCGCCGACCACGACCGCCTGCGAGATCCAGCCGTTGAGCTTGAGGTCGGTCTCGAGGTTGGACGGCGTGACGTTCTTGCCGCCCGACGTGATGATGATGTCCTTCTTGCGGCCGGTGATGTAGAGGAAGCCGTCGTCGTCGATCTGTGCCAGGTCGCCGGTGTGCAGCCAGCCGCCCTGCAGTGCCTCGCGGCTGGCCTCGTCGTTCTTGTAGTAGCCACGGAAGATGTTCTCGCCCCGGACGAGCAGCTCGCCGTCGTCGGCGATCATCAGCTCGACGCCCGGGGCCGGCCTGCCGACCGACCCGAAGCGGAAGTCGCCGTCGCGGTTGATCGTCGCCAGCGTCGCGGTTTCGGTCATCCCGAAGCCCTCCATCAGCGGGATCCCGCACGCGTAGAAGAAGCGCAGGATCTTCGGGGCGATCGGCGCGCCGCCGGTGACGCTGCGGGCGATCCGGGCGCCGAACAGCGCGCGGACGCTCGAGTACAGGGAGTGCTCCGCCGCCGCGAAGGCGTGCTCGAGCTCCGGCGACACCTGCTCACCCCGGGCGCGCGCCTCGCGCACGGTGATGCCGACCTCGACCGCCTGCTTGAGGCGTTCGGCGTCGACCCCGCTTGAGACCGCGAGCGAGTGGATCTTTTCGAAGATCCGCGGAACCGACGGGAAGTAGGTCGGGGAGACCTCGCGCAGCTCGGAGACGATCTGCTGCTGGTCGCGCGACCAGTAGGCGATCGTGCCGCCGCTGTCGGTCGCCTGCAGCATCACGAGGAACGCGAAGCCGTGGGCGAGCGGTAGGAACAGGTAGGCGCACTCGTCCTCGGAGACCATCTCGGTCTGGTAGCCGCACTCGACGGTCATGCGGTAGTTGGCGTGGGTCAGCAGGCAGCCCTTCGGCGGCCCGGTCGTCCCCGACGTGTAGATCGAGACCGCGATGTCGTCGGGCTTGACCGCCTCGTAGCGAGCCCTCCACTCGGCCGCGTCGTGCATCCGCCCGCGCTCGCGCAGCTCCTCGAGCGTGTACTCGCCGTGTTGCAGCGCGACGTCGGTCGCATCGATGACGACGACGTGTTCGAGCGCCGAGCACTGGCCCCAGACCGCGCGCAGCTTCTCGAGCTGCGACGCGTCCTCCGCGAACACGAGCTTCGCGTCGGAGTGATCGACGACGTACTGGACCTCGGCCGCCGAGTTGGTCTGGTAGACGGTCACGAGCACGCCGCCGGCCGTGTGAATGGCGAAGCTGCACTGCGTCCACTCGGGGCGGGTGTGGGCGAGGATCGCGACGCGGTCGCCGGGCTCGATGCCGACGTCGATCAGTCCCAACGCGATCTCTCGCACCTGCTCGCCGAGCTGCGCGAACGACGTTTCGACCCAGCGACCGTCCTGCTTGTGGCAGGCCGCGGTCGCGTCGCCGTACTTGGCGACCGCGAGCGGCAGCATGTCCGCCAGCGTGCGCGAGCAGGTGCCGCGCAGGCCCCGCTGCAGCGGCGGGCCGGCCGCAGAAGTGATCGTTGCCGTCATGGCTGTGCTGCCTCCTAAGCAGTGAAGGATCGGCGCCGCCGCTACAGGGTGCGCGCGATCAGCTCCTTCATGATCTCGTTGGTCCCGCCGTAGATCTTCTGAACCCGAGCGTCGGCGTACGCGCGTGCGATCGGGTACTCGAGCATGTAGCCGTAGCCGCCGAACAGCTGCAGGCAGCGGTCGACGACCTGGCACTGGCGCTCGGTGGTCCAGTACTTGGCCATCGACGCCGTCGCGGCGTCGAGCTCGCCGGCGAGGTGGCGCTCTATGCAGTCGTCGAGGAACACGCGCGCGACGTGGGTGTCGGTCGCGCACTCGGCGAGCTCGAAGCGGGTGTTCTGGAAGGCCATCAGCTCCTGGCCGAACGCCTTGCGCTCCTTGACGTACTCGGCCGTCAGCTCGACGACGCGCTCCATCACGACGACCGCGCCGATCGCGATGCTCAGGCGCTCCTGCGGGAGCTGCTGCATGAGCTGGACGAAGCCCAGGCCCTCGTTGTCGCCCAGAAGGTTGGCGGCCGGGACGCGAACATCCTCGAAGAACAGCTCGGCCGTGTCCTGGCCCTTCATGCCGATCTTCTCGAGCACACGGCCGTGCGAGTACCCGGGCGTGTCGGTCTCGACCACGATCAGCGAGATGCCGCGCGCGCCCTCCTTGGGGTCGGTCTTGGCGACGACGATCATCAGGTCGGACTGCAGACCGTTGGAGATGAACGTCTTGGCGCCGTTGATGACGTACTCGTCGCCGTCGCTCACGGCGCGCGTCTTGACCGCCTGGAGGTCGGAACCGGTGCCGGGCTCGGTCATCGCGATGCCGCACACAAGCTCGCCGCTCGCCATCTTCGGCAGCCAGCGCCGCTTCTGCTCCTCGGAGCCGTAGTTGTTGATGTAGTGCGCGCAGATCACCGAGTGCACGCCGTTGCCGAACGCCCCGTCGAGCGTGCGGCCGTACTCCTCAGAGATCACGACCTCGTGGGCGAACGTTCCGCTCCCGCCGCCGTACTCCTGCGGGATCGAGGCGCATAGGAGGCCGACCTCGCCGGCCTTGTTCCAGAAGTCACGGTCGACGTGCTGCTGCTTGGCCCAGCGCTCCTGGTGGGGGACGGCCTCGCGCTCGAAGAACGAGCGCGACAGGTCGCGGAGCATGGAGAGCTCGTCGGTCATCCAGGGCGACCGGCGCGGGCTCGGAGCGGTGGTGCTCATGAGGACTCCTTGGGTGGGGCGATCGCGGCGGTGGCGGTCGCGGTGATGACCGGATCGCCGGTCCGGCGCAGGACGGTCAGGGAGATGGTGGCGCGGTGCTCGCCGTCGGTCTCGGTGATCGATTCGACGTGCCCGGCGAACTCGAGCTCGTCTCCCGGCCACACCTGGCTCGTGAAGCGGACCGAGAACGCGCGGATGTTGTCGGGGCCGACCCAGCGCGCCAGCCGGTTGCCGAGCATCCCGGCCTGCATGAGGCCCATGGCGAACACGCCGGGGAAGCCGGCCTCCTTGGCGTAGAGCTCGTCGTGGTGCAGGGGGTGGAAGTCGCCGCCGGCTCCGGCGTGGCGCACGATGTCCGTGCGGCTGACGGGACCGAACGCCGAGCGCGGCATCTCGTCGCCGACCTTGAGGACGACCGGGCCGCTGGGGAGAGGTGTGGCGAACGTGGATATGGCGGGGGTGCTCATGAGGGGACGCCCGACTCGATCAGGGCGTCGCGGCGGCGGACGACCGGGGTGCCATTGTCGTTCGTGAACTCAGTGAGGAGCGTGACGATGGTCATCGTGCCGCCGCGCTTGCCCTCACGCGTCTTGACCGACTCGACGCGCTGGCGGGCGGTGAGCTGCTCGCCGGGCTCGATCGGTGCGAGCAGCTCCCAGCTCGCCTCACCGTGGAGCAGGCGGGCGGGGTCGGCGCCGATCTGCTCGGCGAGGGCGAGGATGCCGCCCGGGCGCCAGTGATCGCCGAGGATCGTCGCGGTAGGGGGGAGGGGCAGGGTTGTGAAGCCAGCGGTCGCTGCCGCGGCCGCGTCGTGCCACGCCGGGTCGTCGTCGCCGTACGCGCGTGCGAGCTCGGCCAGTTTTGAACGTTCGATGGGAAAGCGCACCTCGCCGAGCTCCATGCCGACGATCGATGGGTGAATCACGTTGACAGCCTCCGTTCTGCGCGCGCGGGAAGGTAGCACCAAACGGATGGATGCAAGCCGGTCTGTTTGTTTGTGGATCGACAAAAGTCCAGGGTCGCTCACCGATTGTCGGGCTGCGTCATCGGTTTCAAGGTGGTGGGCATGGCCACCCGCGTCCTCCGACACCTCCGTGCACACCCCGCGACCGCGATCTCGGTGGTGGCGCTGTTCATCGCGCTGGGCGGCACCTCGTACGCGGCAGTGACGCTGGCGCGAAACAGCGTTGGGACGCCGCAGCTGAAGAACGCCGCCGTGACGTCGGCAAAGCTCGCCGACGGTGCGGTGACGGCGTCGAAGGTGAAGGACGGGTCGCTCACCGCGAAGGATTTCGCGGCCGGGACGCTGCTCACCGGCCCGCCCGGCGACGACGGCCCGCCCGGTCAGGATGGCGCGCCCGGGGATCCGGGGCCGCAGGGCCCGCCCGGCGCGCAGGGCGATCCGGGCGCGCCCGGCCCTCCGGGCCCGCCCGGGATCTCGGGCTACAACATCCAGTTCATCAACCTGATCCCGATGAGCCAGCGCGAGCAGACGGCCGAGGTCGACTGCCCCCAGGGCAACACGGTGCTGGGCGGCGGGCAGGCGTCGAACACCAAGGACGTGTCGTTCATCTCCACCGGGCCCACGAACGACCAGGCCGGCTGGACCGCCGACGCGTTTGACCCGAACATCAACGGGCCGGGTGTCGTGATCGCGGTGTACGCGATCTGCGGCAAGCTCGGGAGCTGAGTCTCGTGCGCGTGCGCGAGAACGCGCTGGCGGTGCTGGCGCTGGTGGCTGCGCTTGGCGGGACGTCGTATGCCGCGGTCGCGCTGCCCAACGGAAGCGTCGGGACGCCGCAGCTTCGCAACGCGGCCGTCACGGGCGCCAAGCTCGCTCCCAGCGCGGCGACCGCAGCGAAGGTGAAGAACGGATCGCTGACGCTGGATGCGGTGTCGCCGGATGCGCTGGTCCCCGGCCCTCCGGGCGCTCCAGGCCACGACGGCTCACCCGGCGTTGTCGGGCCGGCGGGCCAAGCGGGGTCTTCGGGGACGAATGGGCCGACGGGCGCACCCGGCCCGGCGGGCTTCCAGCACATCTTCAAGGTCTCGACGCCGTTCACGGTCGGCCCGCACAACGAACAGACGATTTCGGCCGTATGCCCCGACGGGACGCGGGTGTTGAGTGGCGGCGTCAAGCGCCGTATCCGCGACATCGCGATCATCGGCAGCTTCCCGATCAACGGCGGGATCGAGTGGTCGGTCGATGCGTTCAACCCGACCGATTTCAACGAGACCGTGACGATCACCGCCAGCTGCGCCGTTGTGCAGTTCTGAGCGCACCTGGTGTCGCGCTGGCTTGCCTCCCGGTGCTAGAATTGGCTCTACGCCGCGGGGTGGAGCAGTCTGGTAGCTCGTCGGGCTCATAACCCGAAGGTCGCGGGTTCGAATCCCGCCCCCGCTACTCGAAAAGCGCCTGCTCGCAGGCGCTTTTCTCGTTCTCGGACCGATCTGCGGACGCGGTTCGTGGTGACACCGTGGTCACAAACTCGGGTGGTTGAGAGCTACTTTTGCGACACGTGTTTGATTGCCGGACAATCTGGTAGACCCGGCGCTTCATGAAGGCGTCCGAGACGGTGCGCGGCTCCTGGGATCTCTTCGTAAGCCCGTCGCATCTCGACGAGGTGCTTGACGGCTTCCCGGTCCCGGTGGGCGCGGTCATGAGCGCCAATCAGCCCGACCCCGTTGCACGTCAGATCGATTGGATGACGAGCCGCTATCTGACCGCGGCTCAGACGATCGCTGACGCCGACCGCCCGCTCGTTCTTGCCGGCGACTGCCTCAGTTCGCTGGCGACGGTGGCAGCACTGCAGCGCCGAGACCGCGACGTCTCGGTGGTGTGGCTCGATGCGCACGGCGACTTCAATACGCCGGCGATCTCAACCAGCGGCTACCTCGCCGGGATGTCGCTGGCGATGCTGACCGGACGCGCATTTGAACTGATCGGTCAGCCGATCGGGTTACGACCGGTCCCGGACGAGCGTGTCGTGTTGGTTGACGCACGGGACCTGGACCCCGCCGAGCGCGATCTACTTGACGCCAGCCGCATCCGGCGAGTGGCTGCGGATCCTCGTGCGGTGCGCGACGCGACGGCCGAGCTCTCCCCGTCGGACATCTACCTACATGTCGACGTCGACATCATCGACAGCCGCCAGGTCCCGGGCCTGCGATGGGACGCCGGCGCCGGGCCGTCGTTCTCCACCATCGAGGACTGCTTGACGCAGATCGTCGATGTCGCTCCGCCGGCCGCGGCGTGCATTGCGTGCCCGTGGCCTTCGCACCTCATCGCGGAAGCGTCGACACGGGACGTGGTGTCACGACTCGCCGCGGCGATGGGAGCCGAGCTGCAGTGGACCGCCGATGGCACTGCCAGCTCGAGCTGACTTCGCTCCGGGCGCCGCGCCTACGCGTGCGGTTCGGGGCTGTGCCGCCCTGACCGAAGGAACGCGAGCACCGCGAGCACCCGCCTATGGTGCTGCGGAGACTCTCGAAGGTCGAGGTTGCGGAAGATGTGCGAGACGTGGGCCTCGACGGTCTTGCGCGAGAGGAAGAGCTTCTCGCTGATCGCGCCGTTGGAGTAGCCCTCGGCAACGAGCGCCAAGACCTCGCGTTCGCGGGCGCTGAGTGCGTCGAGCGGTCCTTCCTCGCGCTTGCGAGCAACGAGTCGCGAGATGATGGTCGGATCGATCACGCACTCGCCTTCGGCGATGCGCCGAAGTGCGTCAGTGAGCACCGCAATGTCGGACACGCGCTCCTTGAGCAGGTAGCCGGCGTGCTGCGGCGCCTCCTCGAGCAGGCGCATCGCGTACCGCGAGTCGAGGTGGTGCGAAAGGAGGAGCACGCCCACCTCGGGGTGGCTGCGACGGATCTCCTGGGCGGCCACCAGACCGTCGTCGCGTCGGTTGGGGGGCATGCGGATGTCGATGATGGTGACGTCCGGCCGGCGAGCATCGACCATGTGCAGGACGCTAACGGCGTCGCCGCACAGGCCGGCGACCTCGAAGCCGGCGTCGCGGAGGAGCCGCGCGAGGCCTTCGCGCAAGAGGGCCTCATCGTCGGCGATCAAGACCCGCACGGAAGCTCCGCTGTCAGGCGCCGAGGTTTGGCTTGGAGGCTTCCGCCGAGCGCGAGGACGCGGTCCTCGATCCGGATCGGGGGCTCCCCGAGGTCGCTGGCGGTTTGAACGTCGACGCTTAGACACGCCGCGTCGAAAGTTGTGTCCACCATCACGTCGCCGTCGTGCGCAAGTCGGAGGACCTCGGCGACGACGAAATAGGCGGTCGACTCGATCGCGGGTGAGAACCGCCGATCCGTCAGCTGCCCAGGCTTGAGGCGCGGCGTTCCCTCGGCGAGCGCCTCGACTGCGGCAGCGAGGCCTTCCTCATCCAGCGCGGCCGGGAACAACCCTTGCGCCAGGTCGCGGAGTTGCGCGAGCGCGTCGTTGAGCTCGCGCTCCGCAGCCGCGAGCTCGCGATCGAGCTGCGAGTCGCTCTCCCCGTGACGCCGTCGCGCTAGGCGCACGCTGACCGCGAGTGTGACGAGACGCTGCTGGGCTCCGTCGTGCAGGTCGCGTTCGAGCCGTCGGCGCTCCTCGTCGGCGATCGTCACGATCCTCGCCCGGGACTTCCGCAGCGCGTTGAGGTGCGCGCGCCGCGATGCGCCGAGGCGCTCGTGCTCGATGGCGAGACGGGCCGCCACCGCGATCTCGCCCAGCAGCGTTGGATCGTCGAGGAGGCCGCGACGATGTACGAGCGCGGCGAGCTCGCGACCGCCCGCGCGGAGGCTCGTGATCTCCTGGCTGTCCCCAGCGGGCAGGGTTGCAGGACGGCCTTCCGCGTCGATCCAGCCGGCGCCGTCGTCGCGCCGGTGCAGAACGTCGAGGTCTGGGTCGCCCAGCGCACGCGCCAGGCGCTCCCGCAACCCGCCCGGTCCCTGGCGCCCTCCGAGCTCGACGACCAGCCGGGTGAGCGTGGCACGAAAGCGGCGCGTGCGGAGTCGTTCGAACGCCAGGCCCGCAGCGACGCAGGTCAGCGCGACGGCCTCGAGCGACCGCAGCGCGCGGTCGGTCGGATCGTTGGACAGGTACCCCCGGTCGAGGCCGTGCAGGGCGTCGGCGGCGAACAGCGCGATGGCGACCGCCGCCGGTGCGAGTACGGGAGCGGTCACCGCTCGTCGTGCCGGGGAGGAGGTGGCGACGCGATAGGCGGCAAGCGCAAGGAGACCAGCGCTCCAGGCCGCGGTGAGCGCGAGGCCAGCGTGGCTGAGATCTCGCCACGCGTTCGTGCTGCCCGAGATAAGCAATTGATTGGTCGGGCAGTCGAAGCACCCCTCGCCGGGCGGGTCGAACACGAACGCGGAGGCGATACCGAGTACGCCCACGGCGGTCAGAGCGGCGAGCGCGATCAGGACCATCTCCGGCCGGCCGACTGGGCGATCGGCGGGCCCGCGAAGCGCTGCCGCGGCGAGTAGTGCCGGCCACGCGGCGTACGCGACGAGCCCGAGCGTGAACCCTCCACCGGCCCCCGGCGTATTCCATTCGGCCAGCAGCCATGCGATCGCAGTCGCGACAAGGAGAGCGCGAACCCAGGACGGTGCGCGTCGCGCGGCGAGCGCGGCGAGGAGCAGGAGTGCGCCGGCGGCGAGCTCGGCCGCGAGCCGGAGGCTCGAGTGGCCCGCCAGCGCGACGTCGGGCCGCCGCGCCACGATTGCTGCGGTCGCGATCGCCAGCGCGGCGTACGTTGCCGCGGGAAGGGCGACCCGCCATCCGCTGCCCAGAAGCCGCTGTCGTGACGGCATCTTGCGATCGTCTCAGATCACCGCGCGTCGATTTCGGGCATCGGAAGTTCCGCCTCGAGCCGGGTGCCAGCGCCGGGAACGCTGTCGACGCGCAACACGCCGCCAAGAGCCTCGACGCGGTCGGTCAGCCCGCGCAGGCCGGTACCCCGAGCAGGATCGGCGCCGCCCGGCCCGTCGTCGACAACTCGAACGATCAGCGCGTCGCTCGCCACCGTCACCTCGAGGGCGGCCGTCGCCGAGCCGCCGTACTTGGCGACGTTGGCCAGGCCCTCAGAGCACACGAAGAACGCGACAGCCTCGTGCGCGGTGGGCAGCCGACGGTCGGTCACGCGCACGGTTGCTGTCACGGGTGACTGCGCGACCAGGTCTCGGACAGCCGCGGCGAGCCCTTGCTCGGTCAGCGCTCGCGGGTGGACCCCCTGCGCGAAGCGGCGCAGCTCGTCCCGAGCCTGTTCGAGGTCCGCCGCGATGCGGCGCAGCGTTTCCGCGACGTCGCCGTCGCGGCTCGCTGCAAGGTCGGCCACGGCCGTGGAGAGTGCGGCGAGCCTGCGCTCGACACCGACCTCGAGATCGGCGCCGAAGCGCCGCCGCTCTTCATCACCGGCCTCCACAAGCCGGCGCCGCGAGCCTTCCACGTCGCGGACGCTGGCCACGACGTCTGCCTGCATCCTCGCGTTCGCGACGGCGAGGCGCGCGATCGCCTCGACCGATGTCGCCAGACGTTCGTCCGTCAGGCTCGCCGGATCGTGGATCAGAGCCGCGACTGGGCCGTCGTCGTCCCCCACGATCGTGACCTTCCGGTCCCCTCCCGCCGCTGGCAGGGGCAGCGGATCGCCGAGCTCGTCCACCCACCCGTCGTCGTTGGTTACGCGGTAGGCGACCTCGAGCCCGGGGTCTCCGAGCGCGCGCGCGAGCGCCGCCCGCAACGCTCGGGGCTCGTGCTGGTCGCCGAGGTCTACGACGAGCCCGGTCACGGCGGAGCGCTCCCATCGCCGCGTCGACAGGTCGACGGCGAGCCCGATCGCGGTGAGCGCGACGGCCGCCTCGTATGCCCACAGGGCCGCAGCCTCGATGTGCGCGCCGGCCTGCCGGGCGATCGCGGCTGCGCCGAGCGTGCCGCCAATGGCGATCGCACCGGCCAGCGGCGCCGCACGGGCGCGACGTTCGA
>Ga0066903_100001397_pt1 | contig 17563 bp, 8 predicted proteins | sample PanSoiMetaGPlot1_FD_67491 | JGI IMG/M metagenome (GOLD analysis project Ga0066903, IMG submission 67491) | Tropical forest soil microbial communities from Panama analyzed to predict greenhouse gas emissions - Panama Soil - Plot 1 (version 2) | ecosystem: Environmental > Terrestrial > Soil >... | reverse complement strand
CCGCGTGCTGCTGTTGTAGCGCTCGCGCGGGATGAAGACCAGGACCGAGACGAAGCGATCGAAGCGATCGCAGCGCGCGAGCACCCGCACCCGCGGACGCTCGTCGAGATACAGGATCTCGACCGCAAACCGATAGAGCGTATCTTCGTCGACCTGAAACAGTTCGTCGCGCGGATAGCTTTCCAGCACATTGACGAGCGCCTTGCCCGAATGGCTGTCGGGATCAAATCCCGAGCGCTTGATCACGGCGTCGACCTTGCGGCGCAAATACCCGATGCTCCGCGTGGAACGCGTATAGACCGTCGAGGTGAACAGCCCGACGATCCGAAATTCTCCCACGAGGTTGCCGTCGCGGTCGAACTGCTTGACCCCGATATAGTCCATGTCGACGCGCCGGTGCACGCGGGAGCGCACGTTGGCCTTGGTAATGATCAGCGCGCCGGGTTCCTTGAGGAACTCCCTGATTTCCGGGGTGATCTGCATGAGCTCTTTGCCGCGGCGCAGGATGCGCACTTCGGGGGCCCGGAGGATGCCAAGGCCGGTTTCGAACTTGGGCTCGATCTTGTTGGCATCAATTCCGAAACGCGATTCGCGCACGCCCAAAAAGGTGAAATTGTCGGCATCCAGCCATTCCAGAAACTGCGCGGCTTCGGCAATTTCCTCAACCGGCAGCGGCGGCGGATTTTCTCTGAGCTCCGCAATGACTGCCTTGACGCGCTCGCGCATCGGCCGCCAGTCATCGACGCAGAGGCGCACGTCGGCAAGCACCTGCTCGATGGCCTGCACGATTTCGGCGCGGCGTTGGGCATCGTCGATGCGTTCAATATGAATGTGAATGAAGCTTTCGCGCAGCGCCGTCCCGTTCGCCGGGGCCTCGCCGCGAAAGCCCACGAGCATGCCGCCGGTGTCGCGCTCGATCGTGAGGATCGGATGCAGGACGAGATGCACCTCGATGGCACGCTCGGTCAATTCTCCCATCACCGAATCGAGCAGGAACGGCATGTTGTCGTTGACGATCTCGATGATCGAGATGGCCTTGATCCGCTCCGCGCCGGGCGGTCCACCGCGCGCGTCGCAACGCACCTTCGGGGTGCCCGGACGGCGTTGCTTGAGGAACCGCCAAGCATCTTCGGCGAGCGTCGCGAGGTCGCGCGCCTCGTAACGCACCAGATCCTCGGGGGCTCCGCGAGCAAACAACTGCGTGGCAAAGCTCTCCGGCATGTCGCCGTGGAGACCGGTCAGAATCGTGCCGGCCTGCTGAATCAGCCGGCGGCCTTGGCGCTCTTCGTCGGTATCCAGAAGAGCCTCGAATGCCATTGCACTCCCTCTCGCGGGTCAGATGGCTCTTAACCTAAGCATTGGGCTTGCCACATCGAAGAAGTACGGTGTTGCGGCATGGCACCCCGGGCTGACTGGCCCGTAGCAGTGGCATCGGAAACAAGGCAGAACCCAGGCGCGAGTCGCCCGGGCGGGCTCGAATCAGCCGCTCTATGCCACGCAACGCTCCTACCACCAATCCGCATTAATTCTGAAGGCGGGGGATGGCGCCAATTTGCGCTGGGCGTGAGCAAAAAACAGGCCGGGCCCGCCACCCCCTGGCCATTGGGGAATCCGCGTGCGACAAAGAAGCGCGCCGCTGCAGGCGCGAACCGACGGCTGATTTCGCGATGGATTTGCGAAACGTTTGTGCCGATCAGCAGCACGTTCGGGGGGCGCCGGCGACGCGATCGCGCCGCGTCGCCCGCGCGTCAACACCGTGGCGGCTGCGCGAGATGACCGGTTCAAGGACGGGGGATACACCGCACCTTGACGTCCGCCAGCGGGGACCCGGCGATCGGCGGACGCCGTCATGAATGACCCCGCCTGCCGCCGATCCGGTGATGTTCACCCGATAGACGCGCCGGACCGGTCCAGACCGTATTGGCGCACGCGGGTGGTTTGCATGACCGGCGCGAGCGTCGGCGTCGCCTTCATGCTGTGGCTGGCGTCGACTGCGGCGTTCGCGGCCGACGGACTCGGGCCGCCGCAAGGCCCGGCTTTGGCGCATCGCCAGATGGTGGTGAGCCAGGAGCGCCAGGCAACGCGCATCGGACTGGACGTCCTCGAGCAGGGCGGCAACGCGGTTGACGCCGCGGTCGCCGTCGGGTTGGCACTGGCGGTTACCCACCCGCAGGCCGGCAATCTCGGCGGCGGCGGCTTTATGGTGATTGCGCAACCCGATCGCAACATCTTGGCGGCCATCGACTATCGCGAGGCCGCCCCGCTCGCGACGACGCGCGACATGTTCCTCACCGCCCAGGGCGATGCCGATCCGGCCAAGTCGCTCAATTCCGGGCTCGGCGTCGGCGTTCCCGGGACGGTCGCCGGACTGGCGCTGGCGCTCGACAAATACGGCTCGGGCCGCTTCAGTCTGGCCGCGCTGGCGGCGCCGGCCATCCGGCTGGCACGCGAGGGGATTGCGGTCGAGGACGACCTCGCCGATACGCTAGCGCGTTTCGCCCCGCGGCTCGAACGTTGGCCAAGTTCGGCGGCCGTGTTTTTAGGGCCGGGTGGCGCGCCGCTGCAGCGCGGCGCCACCCTGCGGCAAGGCGATCTGGCGCAATCGTTGGAGGCGATCGCCCGCGAGGGGCCGCGGGCCTTCTACGCAGGACCCATCGCCGACAAGATTGTCCATGCGGTCGCCGCCGCCGGCGGCGTGATGGCCCGCGAAGATCTACAGTCCTACCGCGCGATCGAGCGCGCGCCCCTGACCGGAAACTATCGCGGCTACGATATTGTCGCGATGCCGCCGCCATCGTCGGGTGGCGTGCATCTGCTGGAGATGCTCAATGTGCTCGAGGGCTATCGGCTCAACGAATATGGTGAGAGATCCCCACAGACGTTGCATCTGATGATCGAGACGATGAAGCGCGCTTATGCAGATCGCGCGCAATTTCTCGGCGATCCCGATCAGGTTCGCCTTCCGCTCGCGCGGCTGATCGCGAAGAGCTATGCGCAGGAGCTGCGCGCCGAAATTGACCCCGAGCACGCAACACCCGCCCGCACGATCGGCGCCGATTCCGCGCACGAGGGAGACAACACCACGCATTTTTCGGTGATCGACGCGTTCGGCAACGCAGTTGCCAACACCTACACGCTTAACCTCCCCTACGGCCTAGGTCTCGTCGCCGAGGGCACCGGGATCCTGCTCAACAACGAACTCGACGATTTTGCCGCTAAGCCGGGGGCCCCCAACGCCTTCGGACTCATCGGCGGCGAGGCCAACGCGCCCGCTCCCCGCAAACGTCCGCTGTCCTCCATGAGCCCCACGATCGTCATGAAGGATGGCAAGCCGTTCCTCATCACCGGCTCGCCCGGAGGTAGCCGCATTATCACCACGGTGCTGCAGGTGATCGTCAACGTCATTGACTTCCATAACAACATGACGGCGGCAGTCGACGCCCCTCGCGTCCATGATCAATGGCGACCGGACGCGGTGTTTGCTGAAGGCGCTCTGCCCGAGGAGACGGTCCGCGGGCTCGTGGCGCGCGGTCACACCGTGAACGTGGGAGGCAAATGGGGCTCGGCCAATTCCATTCGGGTGACCACGGACGCGATCGAGGGCGCCGCCGATCCGCGAACCCGTGGGGCCGCCGCCCAGGGAGACTAGCCGTCGGTCGCGGCGGTGCGTCGCTGATTTTGAGCGTCGTGCCAGCCGGCGAGCGATCACGAGCAGGTCAACAAACAAATGCGCAGAGGAACGTTTGCGGCCGCAGACGGCGTTGCTGCCCCGCGCGCGCGGGGCTGCGGCACGGCGCAATTTTTGACCGGGCCGCGTCGATCGCCATCACGGACCAAAGCGCACCCGTGGCTCGCCCCCATCAGCTGCGCCAGCCAGCATGGCCGGCAGCAGGTCACAACGTTGGTCGGGCGGACCTCACTTATAGGCCGCGGCGGACCTACCGGGAAGGCTGTTGAGCTTGATGGTTGATTGATCGAGCAACCCGTTAAGGGCACCGATCGCCTCGTCGCCGACGGCGTGCTCGACCTGCGCCTGCGCTTGGCGCCAAAACGGCACCGCCCGCTCTAAGGTGCGCCGTCCCTTCTCGGTGATGCGAATGATACGGACGCGACGATCCGCGGCATCAATGGCATCTTTGACGAGACCTTGCAGGTGCAAGGGTTTGAGATTGCGGTTGAGGGTCGTGGGGTCGAGACCCAGGCGCTCAGCGATCGTCCCCATCGACAATCCTGTCGATCGGCTGACGTCGGCACCGTAAAGTTGCGCCAGCAACCCGAATTGATTGACGGTCAGCCCGGCAGCGCCGAGCAAACGATCGTAGATTTGCGTCAGTTTGCGGCTGGCTCGCCGCAGGCGCAGGCACGTACAGCCCGCGATCTCCTGGACATCAATATGCATTCTCAATGGCTCCAGGTTGCGAGCACATTGGGCCGATCAAGGGCTCCCGATGCTCCAAAGCTGCATCTACATATGACTGCTTTCAAGGTCAAGGAGACGCGACCGCATCGGCGTTGCGGCAGGTGCAGGTGTCAAACGCTTTCGCCGGCTGCGCCAGGAGGACGCTGTTTTCTCCGCAGCCTTCATGGTAGATCTCGACGCCATCGGTCCACGTTGCCTTCGGATGGCTCTCAAAGGCTTGGCAACCGGACCAAGAAAGTGTGCATCGATGTCACCGCCGAGGCGGGAAGAGCGATCGTGACGATGGTTGGTCAGTAGGCGATGACACTTGCCACCGTAGACAAGAAAGACGACAGCGAAAGTATCGTGGAACGCGCACCTGGGCGAACCTACCTCGCCCGATCGCCGCAAGCAGCGACAATCAATCATGTTTGACGGGTTCGAACACAAGGTGGTCAACGTTGCGGGAACCGAGATTGCCTGCACGTTTGGGGGTTCCGGGCCGCCGCTACTCATGTTGCATGGCTTTCCCCAGAATCTTGCCATGTGGGCGCGGGTCGCTCCGACCCTTGCGGCGCATTTCACCGTGGTCTGCGCCGATCTGCGAGGCTATGGCGATTCGGCCAAACCCAAATGCCTGCCAGACCGATCAAACTATGCGTTCCGCGCCTTTGCGGATGATCAGGTCGGCCTTATGCACCGACTCGGGTTTCAGCGCTTCCATGTCGTTGGCCACGACCGCGGCGGCCGCACGGGGCACCGCATGGCGCTCGACCATCCTGACGTGGTGCTCACGCTCACGGTGATGGACATCGTGCCCACCTACGCGATGTTCATGGACGCCAACCGCCATGTCGCCGGCGCCTATTGGCACTGGTATTTTCTGTCGCAACCCGAGCCCTTTCCCGAACGGTTGATCGGCAACGATGCGGATTTCTTTTACGAGACCTGTCTGATCGGTTGGGGAGCAACGAAGATTGGCGACTTCGACGCCGACATGCTCGCCGCCTATCGCCGCGCGTGGCGCGATCCGGCGATGATCCATGGCTCTTGCTCTGACTACCGCGCCGCCGCCAGCATTGATCTCGAACATGATGCGGCCGATATCGACCGTAAAGTCGCCTGTCCGACGCTGGTGTTTTATGGCGCATCAGGCGCGATGGCGCGCCTCTTCGACATTACGACCGAATGGCGCAAGCGCTGCGCGCGCGTCGTCGAAGCGAGCCTGCCAGGGGGGCATTTCTTCGTCGATCAGTTTCCCGCCGAGACTGCGCGCATTCTGCTTGGGTTCTTGACCGGCCCTTAATGAAGGCCGCGCTCTTTCTCTCCTTGCGTTTCGACGGCCGCGTTGAGGATCGAGCGCCAGCGGGCGCGTGTGGCGCGCCTGACGTAAGACGCGTCGGCACGCTCAAGCGTAGGCCATCATCCTCGCCTGGCGCCAATGGCCGTAACGATAATAGGCGACGATCATCAGTATCGAAGCAAGCGATCCCACCGGAAAGCTCCACCAGATAGCGTCGGCCCCCAGGCTAGGCGTGAGGGCCAAAGCGACGGGGATGCGCACCACCCAGAGCGCAACGAACATGATCAGCAACGGCACCAACACGGCACCGGTTGCGCGCACGACGCTGGCGAGGACGAAACCGATCCCGAACAGAACGAACGACCAGGAAACGATCGAGTGAATGTGCAGGGCGACCGTTATCGCGTCGGCGTCCTCGCCGAGGAACAGCGCGAACGCTTTGCGGTCGACCAAGGTGACCGCGACCACGAGGGCGCCGGTCAAGATCACGTTATAAACGACGCCACTTGTCGCAATGCGCGCCACGCGATCCCAGCGTCGCGCTCCGACATTCTGCGCCGCCATCGCCGAGACCGCGCCACCGACCGCAAAGGCCGGCATCTGGATATAGTTCCAGAGCTGAAAGCAAGCCCCATAGGCCGCGACCGTGACCGATCCGTAGTGGTTGACGAGGCTAACCATGACGATCATCGAGGACGACATGACGATGATCTGCAGGCCGATGGGAACGCCTTTGCTGATCAGCGCGCGCAGTATTTCAGGGGCGGGGCGCAGATACCCGAGCTCGGCGCGGGTGAGGCAGAGCATGTTCCGGCTCCCATAGAGCCAGACAAGAAGCGCGATCAGGGTCGACCATTGGGCAATGAGCGTGGCCAGCGCCGATCCGGCGATGCCGAGCGCGGGCAATGGACCGAAGCCGTTGATCAGCAGCGGATTGAGCCCGACATCCAACGCCGCGGAGACCAGCAGGAACACCAACGGTGTTCGCGAGTCACCGGCGCCGCGCAACACCATCATGACGAACGTGTAGAGATACATACCCGGCAAGGCGATAAAGATGACCCGTAAGTAGGCCGCGGCCAGCGGAAGCGCATCCGGGGGGGTGTGCATGGCGATGAGCGCCTGCGGGGCGCCGACAATGCCGATGGCCGCCATCGCCAGCGAAATCGCACCAAAGAAGCCGAACGCCGTGCCGACGATCCGCTGGGCCTCGCCGACGTTGCGGGCGCCGAGCGCTTGCGCGACCAGGATACTCGCCGCCATGCCAATCCCGAAGCAGGCACTGAGCAGGAAAAACAGCAGCGTGTTGGCGTTGGCGCTCGCCGTCAATGCGCGGGCGCCGAGGAGATTTCCGATCCACGCGGCGTTGACCGACGCGTTGATCGACTGCAGCACGCTGCTCGCAAGGATCGGCAGCGAAAAGCGCAGAAGCGTCGAGGCGATCGGCCCCTCGACCAGCGCCGCCGGGGCGCGTTGCGGGCCGCGCGCTGGGGCTTCAATGTCGGGCTCGGAACGTGCCCGCTGCAGCAGCGACATTCTGACCGATCCTCGTCAACGTCCTCGTGTTTTCAGGCCGCGCAAGTTCGGTCATTTCCGAGCGGCGCGCCAGCGGATTTCTCCAACCTCCGGCCAACCTGCGGGCGAGGGCTTGGCGCGTGCGGAGCGCAGGACCGGGCGACTGTCGCATCAGCTTGCCGCTCACTGATGTCGCCGGTTTTGCCGGGTTCGCGGGCCTAAAATCGCCGCCACGTTGATATTGCGGCGATCTGCAGCGCCCAAGCGATAGCGCGGGCATCACGATGACCTCGAGGGGCCCGATTTGCTTCAACCATGCCCCCCATTGCCCCCGTTGCCGCCGTGGCCATGCCCGTCGAAGCCATGGCCATCTCCGTGACCATGTCCATCTTGATGCCCATGGGCAATGTCACTGCTGGTGTCGGGACCGCCACGGCGCGCACGCGAGCGCTGTGAAATCAGCAGCCCCAGAAGAATGACCACAGCGATGACAAGAATGATATCAAACGTCGACATTGCTCGCGTCCTTTCAACCCGGCGCAATTTTTTTGCGAGTTCAGTTGCACGACGATCGCGGCAGGATCACTGATTCGGTCGGCACCATCAGGAAGCTTAACATAGCAACTGGCCCATCCGCAGTCTGCAAGCGCATTCCAGTCGCGCCGCTCGGCTGGGCGTCAATGCATAGGTTCGAAAACATGGCAAGGGCTGGACGGCCGCCGCCGGCGGATTAGCGAGGTGCACAACGTTGATGGCAATCGCTGATGAAATTGGCGCGGTTTAAGCAAATCGCAAAATGGGGCCCGCGCCGCTCTCTATTTAATAGACCTCTTAATATACCCTCCGCGGTCGACCGATCCTTGCCATCGCCCGCTCACAACAAAGAGCGCGAGGAAACCGATTGTTTGGTCAAGATTGGCCGCCTGCGGGGCCATCTCATCCCCCGTTTGGGCCACCATGCGATTGACCAGCGCTCGTTGTCAATCCGCACGTTCTCCTCGCAGATAACGAGAACCGTTCAGGCAAATAGGACGCAGCCAAAATAGGTGCCTTCAGCTCTCCGCCATGTCTCCTGGTGCACGCGTCGGCTCCAGGTCAGGACCCGCAAACTCGGGGTCCGCTAGCCATGCCTCACGTTTGTGCCACACGTGAGCTCCCCCGCAATAGGGACAAGCGGCGGTGCGTGGAACGTCAAGCAACGATTCAAACTTTGCTGGCTCCACCTCAACGCCAGTCGACAAAGCACGGTGAGCGATGGGACAGATAATCATCAGCATTGCCATGACGACCTTGATGTTCCCGGGACAGCCAGCAGCCCAACAGCCTCTGCTCGGCCCCGCTGAGAGATCCGTTCGCAAAACCACGCTGACATTATTGATCTAAGTTAAGGTGAATGCAATGTCCGCGTGCGGATTGGCGGGGAGCGCCAGCTAAAATGGCACAGCGAGCGATCGTGGAACGATGCCGCCTCGATTTTATGGGGGCATCGAATGTATTGTCTCCCCCCTCACACGGCGCTGGTTGGTTGGGACGTGACGCTCCTTGCGACGCGTTGCTTTTTGCCCGTTAATTGGCCGAAGCCCTTCGGACTCGCGATGATGGAGGCCACTCGGCACCCCAGTCATTGCCGTGCGGCGCGGTTCAGTCGGCGAGATGCTCGCTCGAGCGCTGCTTGGGCACGAACCCGATCCACGCCAAGAAATCGCGGCCCGACCGGAACGCCTTGGATCAGCGATGCACGCGAGGAGGTGCCAAGCGTTGATCATATGGTTTGAACGCCAAGATCCGCGCCTTGAGCCTGCGTCGCTCAGTGCCGGGCGCGGCGACACAGGTGCCTGCGACGTGAAGCACCCGTTTGTCTTTTAGATGGGCAACGGGACTGTGATACCGAACGACCTTGCTAGTCTTGGCGGCCGCCCCAACGGCTGGCTGGCGCCTGCTCAATCGACAAGTAAAAAACAAGTAAAAATTACATTACTCGACCTCCGCCAGAGGACCGCGGTTCAAGATTGCCTCCTCGAATCTGCAACCTTGAATGAATCCGCGATCATGCTGCTCCCCATGCCGAGAATGAAAAACAGCACTGGCTATGCCGAATTCCTTCACCACATCGAGAAAGCAACCCGCCGAGCCCGTTAGAGCCGGTACCGATAGAACCGGTAGCGACGGAATAAAAAGTCAGCCGGAGCGCTCGGCGTCTGAGCTTTTCTCGTTTGCGCCGGTTCTCGTTTATTCCGATTGCAGCTTCAATATGCCGCGCTAGAGTCCTGCGCAGCTTTTTATCATTGAAGCTGGATCGCTTTCCAAGAACCGACGGTCCTATTATACCGAACGGGACAAGGCTGAACAGGCGCGGAGAGAGACATGGACGCAAAGACTGACGAAAGTGCGGGCAAATGCCCGTTCATATCCAGGACGAACCGTGACTGGTGGCCGAACCAGCTGAACATTCAGGTTCTCCACCAAAACTCCCTCAAGTCCGATCCCATGGGCAAGGAGTTCAACTATGCCGAGGAGTTCAAGACTCTCGACCTGAACGCAGTGATCAAGGATCTTCATGCCCTGATGACGGATTCGCAGGACTGGTGGCCGGCCGACTTTGGCAACTACGGCGGGCTGATGATTCGAATGGCGTGGCACAGCGCAGGCACGTACCGCATCGCCGATGGCCGCGGCGGTGCCGGCAGCGGCCAGCAGCGCTTCGCGCCCCTCAACAGCTGGCCGGACAACGCGAACCTCGACAAGGCGCGCCGGCTGCTCTGGCCGATCAAGCAGAAATACGGCCGGAAGCTCTCCTGGGCCGACCTGATGATCCTTGCGGGCAACGTCGCCCTCGAGTCGATGGACTTCAAGACATTCGGTTTCGGCGGCGGCCGCGCGGATGTCTGGGAGCCCGAGGAGCTCTACTGGGGTCCCGAGGGGACATGGCTGGGAGACGAACGCTATAGCGGTGAACGGCAGCTTCAGAATCCGCTCGCTGCGGTGCAGATGGGCCTAATCTACGTGAATCCAGAAGGCCCGAACGGCAAACCGGATCCGGTCGCGGCGGCCAAGGACATCCGCGAAACTTTCTTCCGCATGGCGATGAACGACGAGGAGACCGTCGCGTTGATTGCCGGCGGCCACACCTTCGGCAAAACCCACGGGGCCGGCGATCCCTCATTCGTCGGCCCGCCGCCGGAAGGAGCCTTCATCGAGGATCAGGGTCTCGGCTGGAAGAGCAAGCATGGCACAGGTTTCGGGCCCGACACCATCACCGGCGGTCCGGAGGTCACCTGGTCGCAAACGCCGACGAAGTGGAGCAACCGCTTCTTCGAAAACCTGTTCAACAACGAATGGGAACTGACCAAGAGCCCGGCCGGCGCCTACCAGTGGAAGGCAAAAGGCGCCCCAGCCACGATCCCGGACGCCCACGACAAGTCGAAGAAGCACGTGCCGACCATGCTGACCACGGACCTCTCACTGCGGATGGATCCCGCCTACGAGAAAATCTCAAGGCGCTTCTACGAGCATCCGGATCAGTTCGCGGACGCGTTTGCGCGCGCGTGGTTCAAGCTTACCCACCGCGACATGGGGCCGATCCATCGTTATCTCGGCCCACTCGTCCCAAAGGAAATCCTGATCTGGCAAGACCCAATCCCCGCCGTGAATCATCCGCTGATCGATGAGCAGGACATTGCCGCTCTGAAAGCGAAGGTCCTCGCGTCCGGCTCAGTGTCGCAGCTGGTCTCGACGGCTTGGGCCTCGGCGGCGACGTTCCGCGGCTCCGACAAGCGTGGTGGAGCGAACGGGGCGCGCATTCGCCTGACGCCGCAGAAGGATTGGGACGTCAATCAACCGAAGCAGCTCGCGACGGTGCTTGGCAAGCTCGAAGCGATCCAGAAGGAGTTCAACGCCGCAGCCAGCGGCGGCAAGAAAGTCTCACTCGCCGACTTGATCATTCTCGGCGGCAATGCCGCAATCGAGAAGGCCGCGAAGGCGGGCGGGCAGGACGTAAAGGTTCCCTTCACGCCGGGTCGCATGGATGCGTCGCAGGAGCAGACCGACGTCGACTCGTTCGCGCCGCTCGAACCGGTCGCTGATGGTTTCCGCAACTACTACCGCGGCAAGCACATCATGTCGCCCGAGGAGGCGTTGGTGGACAAGGCGCAACTGCTCACGCTGACCGCGCCCGAAATGACGGTTCTGGTCGGCGGCCTGCGTGTCCTGGGCGCCAATACCGGGAACTCCCCACACGGCGTCTTCACCAAGCGGCCAGAGGCGCTGACGAACGACTTTTTCGTCAACCTGCTCGACATGAGCACGCAATGGCAGCCGTCTGCGGCCCCTGAAGGCATGTACGAGGGGCGCGACCGGAAGACGAACGAGGTCAAGTGGACCGGCACGCGTGTCGACCTGATCTTCGGTTCGCACGCCCAGCTGCGCGCCCTTGCGGAGGTCTATGCCTGCGCGGACTCGAAGGAGAAGTTTGTCAAAGACTTCGTGGCGGCGTGGATTAAGGTGATGAACCTGGACCGCTTCGACCCCGCTCGATCCTAGCGGAAACGACTTTCCTCCGTTAAGTTGGCGGAAGCCCCGGACGGTGGCACAAACCTCGGATAAGAAATCAAGGCGGCGTTTCTAAAAACTTGAAACGCCGCCTTTACGCCAAGCCCTCACAATCCGCTGGTCCGATCCTTATATTCTCTTAAATTGTTTCACGCTCTTAAATTGTTTCACGCTGCCGTCCCGGCGTCCCCCATTCTCGAAGCCGTTCGGGCCGACCACAGGGTGCGCGCGAACAGACTGCCAACAGCCGCTCCCGGCTCCCTCCCGCTATTTGACCTCGTAGTGTGCCCGCTCCGCGACGTCGGCTCGGATTGCTTTCGCCGTAACCATATCCGCATCAGCGCCTGTACGATCGCCCTTTTTCAGCTTCGCCAGACCGCGGCCATAGAGTGAGCTTGCGAGCTTCGGCTCGATTTTGAGTGCGGCATCGAAATCAGCGATTGCCTCGTCGAGGCGGCCGAGCTTCAAATATGCGCCCCCGCGGCTATCGAGCGCGTCCGCGTCGTTTGGCCGAATACGCAACGATTCGTTGCAGTCGGATAGCGCCCGTTGCAATTCTTGGCCCGCGATCACACGTACCCAGCAACGGCTATTGTAGGTGCCTGCGTTTTCCGGATCGAGTCGAAGTGCTTCGTCGTAGTCGCTGACCGCGTGGGCATAGTCGCCTTTGCTGGAATAAGCATAGGCTCTGTAGGTGTAGGCGAGTGCGTTTTTCGGATCAAGTTGAATTGCTTGGTCGTAGTCGCTGATAGCGTGGCTATAGTCGCCTTTGCGGAAATAAACATCGGCTCGGTAGAGGTAAGCGAGTACATATTTCGGATCGAGTTGGATTGCTTGGTTATAGTCCTTGATGGCGTGGTCGTAGTCACCCGTCTTGTAATAATCCGAGCCGCGATAGTTGTAGGCGATAGCAAATTTCGGATTGAGTATGATCGCTTGCACCTCGGCATTCTTTGCGGGATCGAGGGCGGCCGCCTCGAGGAAGTCGCTCATCGCGTCTCTGTAGTCGCCTTCTGTCTCGAACGCGAGGGCACGGTTGTAGTAAGCTTCGGCATTTTGGGGAGCGATAATTATTGCCTTGTTGAAGTCCAGAATTGCGTCGTCGGCTTTTCCTCTAGAGGCACTCTCGACGCCTCGGTGGTAGTAATCAATATTAGTTGGTTCAGGTTGAGCTAACTGATTTTCATCCGACTGAATATGTGTTCCGCGTAAGATTGAAAAGACGCCGGGAATATTTGAAAACACAGTCGTCATCTTTATTTTTATCTTTGATACATCGATCTTCCGGAGTTCGGCCGCCGCGGCTGCAGCGAAGGCGTCGAAGGCGTCGTTGGTCGCATTCCATGAATTCACTCCGCCTCGATACCAATAGACGCGCGTATAGCCGAGATGAATCGCCCGAAGGCATGCGTTGTAGGATTCCCAGCATGACGCTCCCTGACAAAAAAATACGAGCGGCATATCCCGCTTGTTTCCAGTCAGCGTCTTCAGCTTCTCCTCCAGTTGGTGTTGGGTCTCATCGTGTAAATCTCCGCTGTGCCCAGCAAAAGGAATTCTTTCCGCCTTAGCAATGGTCTCGTGACTGCCGTCCAGCGCGTCGATTAGGACGAAGGGTGCCCCCCCAATCTTGCCTTCTTCCAAAGCCGCTCGGAGCGCCAACGTGTTGATGACGTGTCCGCCTGGAATCGTGTTTGGTGTCGCTGATCCAATATTATCTTGTTTCAAGACTGCTTGTGGTTTGACGTCGGAGACATAGGTTTCGTAGCCGGGGTCTATGAAAGCGAATGAGGCCAGCACCATCGTGATTCCATAAAACGCGAACCAAAATGCGCCCGCGATCAAGATGACGGGAATGGCGATAGCAGTGGCAACAAGCCCCCTTCGCCAAATCCGATGTCGTTCCGAGGCGCGGAGAAACTCCGTGACTTGGTCGAACGCGCCCCCATAGCGCTGCGCCCATGCGGCGTTGGGATGCTCGGCTTTACGCCATTGGACGGCCGCGTGGAGATCGAGGCTCATCAGCAGATTGCCGACACCGTTTTTCCATCGCTTGGCGTTGCGCTCAATGCCGCGATACGCCTCCGCCGATTGGTATTCGTCGCGCACCCATCGCCGCAGCTTGATCCATTGCCGAATCAGGCTTTCGTGGCTGATGTCGAGGACGGTCTCGGGCTTGAGCGGCTCGGGCGCGAGCGGCATGAGAAAGCTTCGGCCGGACGCGCGGAAGGCTTCGATCACCGGAAGCAGATTCTCGACCGGGACGTCGGCGATCGCCGCCGCATGGGCTAAGCTGACAGGTCGTCGCACAGCGCGATCGCCGGCACTGTCGCTCTCGGTCAACGCACGAAAGAGAATCTGAGCAAGCCGCTGCTGCTCGCTCGTTAGTTCGGCGAGCACCCGGTCTGCGTGATCGGAGAGGGCTCCGTTCGAACCTCGGGTTTCGGCGTCGACGGCCGCATCGGCTTCTAACCCCATGGCCCCGACGCCGCCCAAGCTCTCATAATCTGCCAGCGTCAGCAGCGGCTGAACATCGGCCGTGCGACCACGTGCCCGTTGCCACAGCAGCATCAGGACGTGCTGCAGCAAGGGGAGCTGATCTGGATTGCCACCGATGTCGTTGAGGAGCCGCGTGACCAACGCCTCCTCCACGCATCCGCCATAGACGCGCGCCGGCTCCTCAATTGCCTGGCGACATTGATCGCGCGTGAGGCGCGGGGTATGAAACTGTCCATGGTTGATCGTTTCAGCGAGATTGGCGAACTGCGCGCACTCGCCGAGAAAGTCCGACCGCATGGTAATGACGACGTAGATCGGCCTTTTTCTCTGGTTAGCGCTGGCTAGGAGCATTGCTACAAAGGCGTCGACATCATCCCTTGCGGCTCCTTTGCGATAGCGGAAAATCTCCTCGAATTGATCCACCAGCACCAGGAGATTTGTTGTCGCCGGAAACTTGATCTCGTCCAGGACCTGCACGAGGCCCAGAGGTCCCTGTGCCAGTTTGGCTTCGGTGAGAGCGCGGTTTTCCGCGGAAGCGTCGCTTGCAGTCGTGGCAAGGAGGGCCTCGGCGAGGCGGGCAAGCGGGTCGCCGCCGGGTCGGAAGTCGGCAATCCGCCAGAGGCTGCCGGCCTCGACCAGCAGGCCGCGATCGAGAGCATCGAGGAGCCCGGTGCGCGCCAGCGATGACTTGCCCGATCCTGACAGACCCGTCACCGCCAGAAAATGGTGCGCGGCGAGCCGCTCGACCATGTCATCGATGGTGGTCTCGCGGCCGAAAAAGATATGTGCCTCATCGCGCCGGAACGGCCGCAGCCCTGGATAGGGTTCTCCCAACGAATCAGCGGTGTCGAATGCCCTCATTGTGTGAGCTCCGGCCTGAGGACGTCGGCGATTTCATCAATCACGATGGTGCGCAATCCGGCGAGATTGATCCCTCGAAGCTCGACCCGATCAGCCCCCGCCTGCACCACAGCGAGCACACGCGCCTCCCTGACGCGGCGCTGGCGCAACTTCCGGAACAGCTGAAGCTGGTCCCACACCCAATGCGCGTTCTCACCGTGGACGATGAACAATCCATCGCATTCGAGCAGATTCCTCTCAATGGTCTGCCGCAACTCTCGCGTCTTGGGTTTTCGCTCGTAATACGGTCGCTCCCAGTCGAAGCCGCCGCCGAGAAGCCTGCCGATATTGTCCGCTTTGTCTGTATCGACGGCATCGCAGTTAATGAAGATAAACGACGGCCGTGGCGAGCTCGCGCCGTTGGCACCATTCGTTGATTTGGGCGCCATAGTGCGAACGATCTTTTGCTTAAATTCGTCGATCGGCATAGCCTCTATCGCTTCCAACAATCGACGTTGCTCCGGCGAGTCGACGTTCTGCTGGAGGTCCAGATCGGGACTGCGCCACTGAAGAATCTTGCAGTTGTGCTGTTTGGCCGCTTCTAACTGCTGCCAGCTTAACCGGTCGGGCTCTGATCCAACAAGCTGAACAAAAGCTTTGCACTGAGAGAGATCGCTCGCCAACGCGCGTTCTAATTCCGCATTTGACAGCCAGACATAGCTGCCCGAAGGAAGCACGGGAATGCCGGCCTGGTCGAGATATCGACGCACCTCGTCACGGCGATTTTTAAGCGGTTGTGAGGTGACCTCAGCCAGCAAGACCGCCGGGGCGGCTGCCGTGGCGGTTGGTGTCTTCTTGAGTTCGTGAAGTTTCTCTGCGATATCGTTTCGAATATCCAAGATTTTCGGGTAGTAGAGCTTGCGGTCGTCGTGATCGAGTGGATTGGGCAAGGGCGATCCGAGAAATCGCCGCCTGCCATTCCGCTCGACGTACCAGAAGTCGTACTTGACCGGGCGACGCAAAGGCTCTGGTACTTTGTGTTGCCGCTCGTCGATCTCTTCCTTGTAAATAACGAACAACCGACCCCCGGCGCCGCCCAAGCGCTTGACGAATGTGTCCAGTTCCAGTTTGCAAAATGTAGATGCCACATAACCGGGGGATAGGATTGCAAGAAATACGGCTGAGCGTTTTACCTGCTCTGGAATATGGTTCTCAGCCTCATGGTTGCCGCGCAGATCCTGTGTATCCATCCAATACGTGAAGGCCTCTCGACGGCCAAGTTTGCGCGCAAGTTCATCTGTCAGGTGCCCAACGAGCGCGTCGACCCACCCGCGGTCCTCCTGCGACACCGGCTTGTTGTCGACGCTGGCATAGCTGACGAAGAAGTCGTACTCATAGCCTGAGACATAGCCCATGGGGCAACGTGCCTCCCCAGTGTTATAATGTCATCGAAGTTATGATAACTTTGGCGTTCGCTTGAAGTGTGTGTCCAAGGTCACACCCTCGCGAAAACTATAAGGGTATCTCAATACTGGCGACACATATCGCCAAATCGTCAATGGTGTGTTGGCCGCTAACGCGCTTTTTGTCAGCACCGCCTGTTATTTGTGTGGATCAAATCTGCGTTGCGTCCGCGTTTCTTGCTGCACCCCATCGAGGACTTAACGGCAGACATTCGAAATCCTTCGAACGAACAGCACAAGGCGCACTGGCCGGAGGTGGGCCACGCCGCCGCTTTTTTCGCATCATGCGATATAACTCGATCACCTAATCAAGTGAACGCATTGACGGACGATTGATTGAGACTCTACCACTCTTTCCTCGGCCAGGGATCCTGGGACCCGCTGCGACGATGCGGCGGAAATGATCAGACAAGCACTAAACGAAATGCAAGGGCCATGAGCACGGCCGGGCGCCGACTGTTCTTCGGGCGAAGCAACAAACGTACGAAACGATGGCGTGCCTGCGCCGCGCAGGACCGCGCCATCAGACCGTCTCCCGCCGAGGTCGCGTGGTTGGCCGGAGTCGCTTGAGCCAAGCCGCATCAAGAACCAAGGCACCTCAAACTTTGTACGTCACCCCATTTCCGTCGAGGCATAACATCGCCGTTGATAGCGGCAGCCGGGATGTTGGGTGAGTTGATCGTCAGTCGGCGGAACGGGTCGCGGCGTCGCCTGGGTTCCAGCCCTCAGGGTGGCACTTGGCCGCAAGACCGAATGACCCGTCTCAGGGCCATCCTTCGTTCGCGGCGTCAGCTGGACATCAAAGACACTGCCGAGACCGGCTCCCGTGGCAACAGCCGCGCCATGGATTGATCTCGCTCTCTCGAGCATTTTGGAGCGGGCGATGGGATTCGAACCCACGACCCCAACCTTGGCAAGGTTGTGCTCTACCCCTGAGCTACACCCGCGGGCCAAAACGGCGGACGACTGCTATGCCAAAAGACGCCGCGGTTTGCAACC
>Ga0066903_100001396_pt1 | contig 17569 bp, 16 predicted proteins | sample PanSoiMetaGPlot1_FD_67491 | JGI IMG/M metagenome (GOLD analysis project Ga0066903, IMG submission 67491) | Tropical forest soil microbial communities from Panama analyzed to predict greenhouse gas emissions - Panama Soil - Plot 1 (version 2) | ecosystem: Environmental > Terrestrial > Soil >... | reverse complement strand
TTCGTCGAGATCCTCCAGAACTGCAACATCTACAACGACGGCGCCTTCGACGCGGTTCGCGACGACGAGTCGAACCGCATCTACCTCAGGCACGGCGAGCCGGTCCGCTTCGGTGCAGACAGCGAGCGCGGCGTCGTCGCGCGCGGCGACGGCTCCGTCGAGATCGTCGACGTGGCCGAAGTCGGAGAGGATGCGCTGCTCGTCCACGACGAGCATCACGCGCAGCCGAGCCTTGCCTTCGCGCTCAGCCGCCTGGACCTGAAGGAGCTCGGGGTTGCGCCGCTCGGGATCTTCCGAGACGTCGACCAGCCCGTCTACGACGAGCTGATGGCCGAGCAGATCGCCACGTCGGTCGAGCAGAAGGGCGAGGGCGACCTCGAGGCCCTGCTGCATGGCAACGACACCTGGACGATCAGCTAGCCCCGGGGGCTAGCCGGGCTGAAGCGCCATGATCGCCTCGCGCAGCTTGCCTCCCCATGGAGCCACTGCGAGCGCAAAGACAGGGACGGGGCGGCTGCCGACGTATGACGTCGACACGTAGTCGCCGAGAAACCGTCCGCCCGCATGCGGCAGCCAGCCGAGTTGCATCGACTGCGCGTCCAGCCGCCTGGGCGGACCCCAGCGGGCGCCGCCGGTCGCCGAGGTCGAGAGCCACGCGTCTATGCGCGGACACACGACGCTCTTCGCGCAGGTCGTGGTCAAGCCGTAGTAGACGACGGCGAGCCTCTGCGCTCCGCTGCTTGCCGTCGGATTGACCGCAAGCCCCGGAACGAACTGTGTCTCGCCCCGCGCCGCGGGAGCGATCGGCGACGGAGCCGACCAAGACTGCCCGTCCGCCGACGTCGAGAGAACGATCCGGTCGCTCTCGCAGGTGGTGTCGAGCCGGCAGTCGCCCCAGGTGACGAAGAGCCTGCCGTCGGCGGCAACGTCGGCGGAAGGGAGTGGCGGCGCTCGCATCCCGGGCACCTCGGCGGCTTTGAGGTCGGACACGTGGACGCTCGCGGCGAAGCTCGCGCCGCCGTCAGTCGACGTGGCTGCCAGGACTTCCGCCGAAAGGGGCGTGTTCTCGACCGCCGCCTCGCCCGCGCTGCTGCCCTCGTCGTCCTCGGCCGCGCCCACCGCGTAGACGACGACCAGAGAGCCGTCGGGCCGCGGGAGCGGCTGCGCGCCGTTCGGCTCGACGTCGCCCGCGGGCCGCACCGACGTCTGCACGGGCGCGCCCCACGTGAGCCCGCCGTCCGTCGAGGTCTGTGTCGCGATGTACCCGACCGAAAGGTCGAGATAAGACAGATAGCAGCGGCCACGATTCGGGCTGGTCGGCCAGTTGTCGCACGCGAACCACTCCTTGTCGAGCGATCCCGCATTGCCGCGCCGGGCGGTCACCGGGGAGCTCCAGGTGACTCCGTTCGACGACCGGCTGACGAAAATCTCGAAGTGATCCGACGCGATCCCCAGGGTGGCCACCAGCCAGTCTCGGTGAACCGCGTCGTAGCCGACTGTCGGGTCGCTCGCGCGTGGGTCGGGCCCGGGCTGCGGTGAGGCCGAGGTGACGCCGGGCAGAAGGCCCGAGCGCCAGTGCCGCGCGCCGTCGGACGAAGTCGCGAAGCCGATCGCGCCCGCCCCGCCCGTGGCGATTCGACCGACCTGGTACGTGGCGACGATCGTGTTCCCGAACGCGAAGCTGTCCGGCTCGACCTCGGTGGCATGCTGCCCTTCGTCGCCGGCGAGTGCGTCGGTCGAGAGCTGGCGGCTCGTCAGCTCGCAATCGCGGGCGACGACGTCGCCGAGGTCGGCGTTGACGACGTCGGAGCCGGCGCCGCAGACGATCCTGTCTCGTCCGGCGTCCCCGTTGGCGCCGATCGAGTCGTTGCCCGGGCCGCCCGCGAGGTGGTCGGCGCCCAGCCCTCCGATCAGCAGGTCGTTCCCGGCCAGCCCGGTGATCGTGTCGTTCCCGGCGCGGCCGTCGATCGCGTCCGCCTGCGGCGAGCCGACGAGACGGTCGGCCCGGCTCGTGCCCGTCAGCTTGGCCGCGAGCGCCCCGGTCGGCGCCGCCACGAGCAGCGCTGTCAGAGCGACGGCGAGCCGGAGGCGCACCGGCGCCACGGTAGCGAACGGGCCCGCAGAGCGCGGGCCCGCACTCGCCGAAGATCCGAGGGAAGATGTTCAGTCGCCCGTCTCGTCGGCCATCTGTTCTGCCGAAGGGACGATCCAGTTCCGGACCTCGCAGCCGCGGATCACGTACCGGCCCTTCTCCGCGACGTTCAGCCAGGCGATGTCGCGGCCTGAGCCGCAGTCGACGATGTCGAGGCGGTTGTCGTCGGCCAGGGCGTGGAGCACGTCGTCGCCTGGGCCGCCGTACTCCGCGTCGGCGCCACGTCCGACCCAGATCGAGTCGTTCCCTTCGCCCCCGTATTCCACGTCGTTGCCCTCGCCGCCCTTGAGCACGTCGTCGCCGCGCCCGCCGTAGATGACGTCGTTGCCTGCTCGGCCGTGCAGGCTGTCACCGCCGGCCTTCCCGTAGATCGCATCGCCGGACGGGGTGCCATAGATCGCATCTGGCCCGGGAGTGCCGACGAACACGGCTTTGGTGGCACCGAGCGCAACGCCTGCCGCCGCGAGGCCGCACACCGCCACGGCGAGAAGAACCCCGTACTTGCCTTGCATGGAACCACCTCCGTGGATCGCTAACAGGCCGCTCACATCAGTGGGCGACGACCGTGAAGCGGGTGTTCCCGGACTGCAAGGCGTTCCGCAGTCGCCGGTAAAGCGGCTCGCGCGACAGTGTGTTTTACAACTCGCCCGCGACGCTTCAAAGGCGTAGGCTTGCCGCGACCGATGAGCACCAGCAGCCGGAAGCAGAAGAGCCTTGTGCTGATCCTCGCCCGCGAGTTGGCGACCAACCTCGCGACGCCGATCTACATCGCGGACGCCGTCGGCGATCTCGTGTACTTCAACGAGCCGGCCGAGCAGATCGCCGCCGGGCGGTTCGCCGAGCGCGGTGAGACGTCGATCAACGACTGGGTGCGGTCGCTGAACCCCGAGACGGTCGACGGCAAGCCGTTGGCCCGTGAGCAGATGCCCGGCGGCATCGCGTTCGCCGAGCGCCGGCCGGCCCACGGCACCGTGCGCGTCACCGGTCTCGACGGCGCGAAGCACACGGTCGAGACGACAGCGCTGCCGCTGTTCGGGCCCGACGGCGAGTTCCACGGGATTATGGCCATCTTCTGGGAGCTCTCGTAGAGGTCCGATGCACGTTCGGGTCTGGGGTTGTCGCGGCTCTCTCGCGACCCCGGGGCGGGAGACGTTGCGCTACGGCGGCAACACGTCCTGCGTCGAGGTCGAATGCGACGACGGCACCCGCATCATCCTGGACGCGGGGACCGGGATCCGGGCACTGGGTCGTCAGCTAGCGGCGAACGGTCCGGACTCGATCCACCTCTGCCTGACGCATCTCCATCTCGACCACATCGAGGGGATCGGCTTCTTTGCGCCGATCTTCAACCCGGACACGACCGTCCATCTCTGGGGGCCGCGGTCGTCTGTCCGCAGCCTGGACGAGCGCCTCGCGCGTTACCTCTCCGCTCCGCTCTTCCCGGTCGAGCTCAGCGACCTGCCGGCGACCTTCTTCTTTCACGACGTCGAGGACGAGCCTTGGGAGATCGGAGGCGCCCGCCTCGTGGCCACGGCTGTGTCGCACCCGGGCGCTACGGTCGGGTATCGGATCGAAGCCGACGGTCGTACGCTCGCGTACGTGCCGGACCACGAACCCGCGGTCGGCGTCGAGCTCGATCACCTGACGAGCGACTGGATCTCGGGCTTCGAGCTCGCCGAAGGCGCCGACGTGCTCATTCACGATGCCCAGTACACGGACGAGGAGTACATCGACCACGTCGGGTGGGGACACTCCAGCGTTTCGCATGCCGTGTCTTTCGGCAGGATCACCGAGGTCGGCCGCCTGCTCATGTTTCACCACGATCCGCTCCACTCCGACGAGGATCTGGACGCCCACCAGGCCCGCGCCCACGAGCTCTGGCGGGGCAACGGCACCCAGCCAGAGCTCGCGTTCGAGGGCATGGAGTTGCGCGTCTAGCGAGTCGGCTAACCCCCGTTCGTCGCCCGCGGGGACGGCGGCGAGGTGACGGTGAAGTCGACGGAGTTGTCGTTCGTGTCGTGCCCGTCCGGCTTGCGGACGTCGCTCGAGCCTGGAGCGGCGGTCGTGGGCGGCGCGGGCGCGGGCGTTCCCTCCACGAACCCGTTGGCAGCCGCGGCCCCGTATCCCACCGAGTCCACGAGCGCACCGTCGGCATCGCGGATGCCCACGCCCCCTGCTGTCGACGCCATTCCCGACGAGAACGACTGGTCGGCCGCGGGCGGTCCTACGTAGCCGCTGCCCCCGAAGAGATAGAAGCCACCGGCGGGGAGCATCGTGCCGGCGGGGATCGTCGCCAGCACGGTGTCACTCGAGGCCGTCGCCGACCGGTAGACGAGCTTCCAGCCGGAAAGGTCGGCGGTGCCGGTCCCGCCGTTGACGATCTCGACGAACTCGTTGGTGGCCGCGCTGGTGACTCCTGTCGAGAACTCGTTGATCCGGATCTCGGCCTCGTTGCCTCCTCCGCCACCGCCCGAGTCGACGCAGGTCAGGACGGCGTGCCGCGAGGCGTCGTACGTCACTGAGATCGTCCCGGCCGTCTCGTCGGTGCACGGCAGTCCGTTCAGATCCTCGAACTTGGCCAGCCCCGTACCGGGATCGCCCTTCGGTCCCGGCGGGCCTTGTGGGCCGACAGGGCCTGGTGCCCCTGCCGGGCCTTGCGCGCCGGGAGGTCCCTGTGCGCCAGCCGGGCCTTGCGGTCCCTGCGGCCCGGACTGTCCTTGCGGCCCCTGCTGGCCACGCTCGCCCTGCGGCCCGGGAGTGCCCTGATCACCTTTCGGCCCTTGCGTGCCGGCGGGTCCCGCCGGCCCTGCCGGCCCAGGCGGTCCTGCCGGACCGGCGGGGCCTTGGACGTTCCAGGAGATGGGAAGCTCGCGCTTCGTGCATTTCGAAGGGTCGGAAACGACCCGGAGCACGCCCTTGACCTTGCCACGACAGGCCTGGATCACGTTGCTCTCGGCGCCGGGCGAGGTGGTCGCCACCGCGGCGAGCGATCCGGCCGCCGCGAGGACCGCGAGGACGATAGCCACCTTCAGCAAACGGGGGAGGGGGACACGGAAAGCCTTCTGCATGACGCTCCTTTCGCGTTGGGCTTTCAGTGGTAGCCCGGAACCTGTGCCATGTCTGTGACCTCTCCGTGACGAATGTGGAACTTCTCGGCCTCCACCCTTGACGTAGCCACCGTGCCGTCTGTTCTCTGAAGAGACAACACAGACAAGGAGGCGCACGTGGTCAACATCTCGGCTCGACGCACCGGAAGGCGGTCACGCCTCGTGGGAGCGGCGAGCGTTCTCGTTCTGGCGGTCGCTGTCCCGCTCATCGCCCTGGCCGCGTCTGCCGGTGCGGGCAAGCATCGACTCGCCGCCGCCGATCAATTTCTCAAGGCGACGTACTTCCCGATCAAGCTCAGGGCGTCCAGCGACCCGCAGGAGATTCGTTACGACATCTCCTGCCTTCCGCCGGACGGCGACGCCGAGGGATCGGGGCTCTGCGACGCCGGAGGCACTGTGTACCTCCGCTCGAGCAGCAACCTCTCCGCGAGCGTTCCGCTGCAATTGGACGCCAACGCGCAGGTCGGCAGGTATGTCGCTGCGGTGCCCTCGAGCATCTGGACCGCACCCTGGTTCACCTATTACGCGGTCATCCGAGACAACACGTCAGGGCGAACGATCACCCTCCCGCAAGGTGGAAGCGCCGCACCACAGTTCAGCTTCGCGATGGGCTCGTCGGCGATCGGTCTCGGCGACCACTCCTTCGGAGTTGTGCGTCACGCGCACGCGCGTGTCGCGAGCGCCTCCTGGGGAAGCGGTCCGGGCCAGGTCGGCATTGAAGACGGGATCGACATGCCCACCGGAGCCGCCTCGTTCGATGTCGACTCCGCTGGGGACGTGTTCATCCTCGACGAGGCCAACTCACGCATGCTCGAGTTCACCGGCGGCAGCGCGCTTGCTCCGATCGGACTGCCCGGACTGACAGGCGTCAGAGCCGACCTGCGCATAAGCGACACCGCCGGCACCGCGTACGTTCTCGAGACCTCGAACGCGACCCTGCCGAGGCCGCAGCTTCGGGCCTACACGCTGCAGGGAAGCCCGCTCGGCAGCTCCCTTGTGGCCGACGCGGTTGCCGCGCAGGTGCGGGTGGCTGGGTCGACGGCGTACGTGTCCGAGTACCCGTCGAGCATGTGGGCGCCTGTCTTGCAGAACAACGGTCGCACGGCGGTGGACGGGATTTCGCAGCTCGCCCGCGCGAACCCTGGCGCGCCGGCGCAAAACGGGAACGTCGTCGTGCTCAGCATGGGCGATGAGATCCGGATCGGGAGCTACACACCCACCGGCACCACCTACCAGGTGTCCACCGCGCGGATCACGAGCTCGACGCCCGTGGCCGACGTCCAGCTTGCGCAGGCGCTGCCGAGCAGTCGAGTGCTCGTCGTCTTCTCGGTCTACACGGACACGCAGCACGAGTACGAGGCCGTGATCGTGGACTCGTCCGGTTCGCTCGTCGACCAGTTCGCGTTGCCGGCGGCCGACTGGGCGCAGTCGATGCCCCTTTCGCGCTTCCGTCTTGTCGGCTCCTCGCTGTACGAGCTCGGCTCGACCGAGGACGGCGTTTTCGTCGATCGCTACGACCTGGGGGTGTGACATGTCCAAAAGAGCCAATTTCGCTCTCGCCGCGCTGCTCGTAGGCTTCTCACTCGTGATCGCAGCCACGGCCATGGCAGGGAACCGGCAATCGAAAGCCGTTCCAGACTGGGGCGATCCGCAAGGCTGTTACTACGGCCCGAACTGGAAGTGCTGGGTCTACTCGCACACGTCCGACCAGGGACACACGAGTTGTCAGGTCGTCGACATTTCCTACGACCCCGGGCACACCGGGCCGTTCGGCCTCAAGCGGGCGAACGGCGCGGAGATCGCGGACATCGCCGTCGGGGAGGGTTACCAGTGGGCGGGAGGCTGTTACGACGACAACGACAAGGACGCGAAGCCCAACGCGTACCCACGGGAGACGAAGTCGACGCTCGGCGAGGGGCCGGACTGTTCGGGACTTGTCTGGCGGGCCTGGCGCGAGTCCAATTACTACAGGCCGAACGACAACTCGTTCTATTTCTGGCAACGCTCGACCTACGACCACGGGCCGTACGACACAAGAGGATTCAAGTACGCAACCGCCGGTTCGGGCGCGCCGCACGTCAAATACGACAAGTCGAGCATCATCTTGATGGACGCGCTTGCGAGCGATACGCACATGGCGCTCGAGGAGAGCCGCATCGACTCCGGTGCCGATCTCGTCTGGGAGGCGCTGGGCGAGGCCTACGGGACGAACGAGTGGGTCGAAAGCTTCCGTGCCCAGAGCAAGTTCAGCGGAGTACGCAGGCTCGCATGGGGATAAATCCACTCGGTTCGTCGAGCGGCAGAGGGGTGCGCTTTGCGTTCCTCTGTTTGCTCGCGATCGCGCTTCTCGTCCCGGCACTCGCAGACGGCTCCGAGTTATCACCGAAGTTGGTCGACGGCTCGACCCCGCCCCAGGTGCCGAGGGTGCTTCGGGTATACGGCAAGGCGCTTCGAATGACCCGATTTCGAGCGGGAAGGGTCAGGGCTTTTCGGGCGCTCCTCTCGCACTGTCCTGAAGGTCGACAAGCTGCGAGACGGGACCCAGTCGTCGAACGAGTCGGCTACAGAGGACGAAGCATCACGTTCCTGCCGAGCCGTACCTCGATCGCCGGATGTGATCGGGTGCCCGGAGCACGAGTATTCATTGGGCCTTGGTGCGGGATCGCCGGATGGAACTTCGTCAACGGGCGCGTCTCGAATCCTCGGCTCACGGTCTGTTACGGCTCGTCCAACCGCGCAGTCGCCGCCTTCGGTTGGATCAATCCCGTCCGACACGCCAGGTGGATTGTGGTCGACCAGCCCGGATACAAGGAGGTCTACCGCGTCGCGGGAGTTCTGCCCGTTCGTGTGTCTACAGAATCTGGGATCGGTCGCCTGGGCGGTGCCACGTTCCGTTTTGCGCAGTACGACGACCGCGGCGTCCTGCTGGTTCGAAAGGTGGTGGTAGCCGCAATCGCGAGCTGACCTACGGATACCGACGTGGCGCCGGCCCGTCCGGGACGAAGCGGCCGAGTTGGTCGCGGTGCTCAGCCACAAACGCATAGAGGAGCTCGACCGGCCCGGAAAGGCGAGCGGCTGAGCAGGCTGCGCGTCGATGGCCAAGCAGCCGGAGCAGGTCGATCCCGGCGCCGCCGCGAGACGTCATACGGCCATCCGGGCAGACCACATGCCACGAGGCTTCGCGTTCGCCCGCCTCGAGCGGCGTCAAGAGCGACGCGGCCGCAGGATCCTCGAGCGGCATCAGCGCGATCCGTCCACGGTGGTCGAGCCGCGCAACGACACGCGCCGCGAATCGGCAGAGGCGTCAGCCGCCGTTGTAGAGGAGCACGGGCAGACACGCGTCCACGGGCTCATTCTGCCCCGACTCTCACCCTAGACTGGGGCCGGTGTCCCACCTCATCGAGCACCACCAGTCGTGGGCGCTCGTCCTGCTGTTCCTCTTGATCGGGGTCGAGTCGGCCGGGATTCCCCTGCCGGGCGAGACTGCCCTGGTCGCCTCGGGGGTGCTGGCGTCGCAAGACAAGCTGAACATCGCGGCGGTGATCGCCGTCGCGTCGCTGGCCGCGATCCTCGGCGACAACGCCGGCTACTGGATCGGAAGAAAGGGCGGCCGGCAACTGCTCGAGCGCTGGTCGCTGGTCGCGCGCCACGCGCAGAAGGTGCTGCCTCGCGCAGAACGAATCTTCGCCAAACATGGTGGAAAGACAGTTTTCTTCGGGCGGTTCATTGCCATTCTGCGGATCACCGCGGCCTGGATGGCCGGCATCTCACACATGCCCTGGTGGCGCTTTCTGCTCTTCAACGCTGCCGGCGGCATCCTGTGGGCGACGGCCGTCGGGCTGGTCGCGTACTTCGTCGGTGCCGCAGCCGCTGACGCGATCCAGACCTACGGCCTCTACGCAGGCGCAGGAATCGTCGTCGTCACGGTCGCCGTCGCGCTCGGTCTGCGTTGGTGGGAGCGGCGGATGCTCGCAAAAGCCGAATAAGCTCCGGCTACCATGGCCCGCGGGGTGGGTCGCTTGTCTTTTGGCATGCTCGCGCGTGTCCTGACGGCGGCCGTCGTCGTGGCGACGGCGCTGGGGGCTGCGTCCGCGCTGTCCGCGAACCGGGACACGGCGCGCGTGACCATTTTCGGTGACTCGGCGGCGGAGGTGCTCGACTACGTGTCCGACGCCAAGCAATATGTTGCCGCCGGGCTCGACGTGAACTGGCAACTCAAGGTGTGCCGGCGGCTCGTCCAGCTCAGCTGCCCGTATCAGGGCGTTCGCCCGCCGACGGTTCTCGACGCGATCCAGTCATCGTCGAACGGCGGCCTGGGATCGATCGCCGTGATCGATGTCGGCTACAACGACTACGTCGACCAGTACCAGGACGACATGGAGACCGTCCTCAAGGCGCTGGCCGCGAAGGGTGTCCAGCACGTCATCTGGGTGACGATGCACGAGGTGCGGCAGGACTACCGCTCGATCAACGCCACGATCCGCGCCGAGGCGGCCAAGTGGCCGCAGGTCACGATTGCCGATTGGAACGCTGCCGCGGAAGGGCAGAACTGGTTCAACTCGGACGGTATCCATCTCAACGACGCGGGCGCGTGGGGGCTCGCGCGACTCCTCCGGCCGGCGATCCTCGCGGCTTGCGGAGATCCGTGCCGCCCGCCTGCCGGCCCGACTACGCCGCGGACCTACGCCATCACCGCGACCGTGGGCGCGATTCGCATCGGGCCGTTCGTCGCCTGGAAGCCGCCGGCGCGCGGAACCTACGCGCAGGCGTCGGAGGCGTTCGGGAAGGCGACAAGCTGCCGCGTCCTGCCGGGGAAGAAGAGCCGTGTCACATGGTCTTCGATCGGCCTCACGATCCAGTTCATCGGCGGACAGGGAACCTGTCAGAGCTCGAGCAGTGCCCAGCTCCAGGTGCTGACGGCGATCGGCCCGCGCTGGCGGACCTCGAAGGGCCTCTCCGTCGGCGCCCCGCTCGCGAAGCTCGAGCAGCTCTACCCGGCCGCTTCCGTAACCGGGCGAACCTACGTGCTCGCCAGGCTCGACCGCGGAACGAATCACGCAGTGCTCAGCGCGACCGTCCACGCGGGCCACGTCGCGGGATTGGCGCTCGCCGTTCGCATCGGCCGCTGAGCCGGCGCCCGGCACCGCATCCGTTTGACGGCGCGCCGCGATGGCGCGAAGCTCTCACCGGCATGGCGGCCTACCCACACCTCTTCTCGGAGTGGCAGGTCCGAAACACGACGATCGCCAACCGCGTCGTGTTCGCGCCCACGTGCCCGACGTGGGTGAGGAGCCCCTACGAGGGGCGCTTCACCGAGCAGGCCGTCGCCTACTACGAGGAACGAGCAAAGGGCGGCTGTGGGCTGATCATGATCGGCGGCGTCGTCATCCACCCGAGCGCCCTGTACTCGCCCTTCCTCTTCCCGGGTCTCTGGGAAGACGGGCAGATCGAGGGGCTGGCCGCGATCGCCGAGGCCGTCCACCGCCACGGGTGCAAGCTCACCTGCCAGCTCCTCCACGTCGGCCTGCGCGCCTCGCACATCTCGAAGACCGACCCCGCGTACGACCTCGACGCCGACTGGTACATGGTCGCGCCCAGCCAGGTCCCGCCGGGCGAGTACCCGAACGCGCCGACGCCGAAGGAGCTCGAGGAGCACGAGATCGAGGAGATCCTCGGCTGGTTCGAGAGCGCTGCGCGGCGCGCGGTCGCCGCCGGGCTGGACGGCGTCGAGTTCCACATGTCCCACGGCTATCTGCCCTGGCAGTTCCTCTCCCCGCTCTACAACCACCGTACGGACCGCTGGGGCGGCTCCTACGAGAAGCGCCTGCGCTTCCCGGTCGAGGCGCTAAGACGCATCCGAGCTGCGATCGGCGACGAGCCCTGGCTCGGCTACCGGATCAACTCGACCTCGTTCTGGCCCGGCGACCTCGAGCTCGAGGACATCGAGCGGATCGTCGCCGACCTCGACCGGGAGACCGACATCGACTTCGTCGATCTCTCCGCAGGCGTGCACCACTCCTACATCCACACGCCGATGACCTACGAGGACGGCTGGGAACGCGAGTACACGCGTGCGATCAAGAAGGTCTCGTCCAAGCCGGTGATGCTGGTTGGCCGGATCACGCGGCCCGACGTCGCCGAGGAGCTCGTGGCATCCGGCGACGCGGACGCCATCCTGCTCGCGAGGCAGATGTTCGCCGACGCGGAGTGGGCCGTGAAGGCGCGCGAGGGGCGCGACGAGGACATCCGCCGCTGCGTCGCCGCCAACTACTGCTGGCGGAGCGTGATCCGCGGCGGCCGCGTTCAGTGCGTCTACAACGCGTCTGTCGGCCGGGAGGCCGAGTGGGGCGCGGGGACTCTCGACCGCGTCCGAGATCCAAAACGCGTCCTCGTCGCGGGCGGAGGTCCGGCCGGGCTCGAGTACGCGCGCGTGGCCGCCGCGCGCGGCCACGAGGTCGTCGTCGCCGAACACGAGGAGAAAATCGGCGGGCACGTGCGCGCGTTCGCCGCGCTGCCGGGTCGCGCACCCTTCGAGGGCATCGCCTACTGGCTCGGCGACCAGGCGCAAAAGAACGGCGCCGAGATCCGCACCGGGACGACGGCCGACGTCGCGCTCGCGGACGGCTTCGACCACGTCGTCGTCGCCACCGGGTCGCGGTATCGCGATGACGGGTTCCAGGGACAGACGGCCGGGCCGCTTCCAGGCTACGAGACTGGCAACTGCGTGGCGTGGGACGACGTGGCGCTCGGTCGCGTGGAGGTCTCCGGCAACGTGCTCGTCATCGACGATCTCCAGGACGCGGCCGCGCCGCTGACGGCGGTCAAGCTCGCCGAGGCCGGAGCTTCTGTTCGCCTCGTCACGCGCTGGCCGATGTTCGGCATGGAGACGATCCCGGAGGTCTACTTCATCTGGATCCAGTCGCGGCTCTACGAGGCCGGTATCGAGATGACGACCGACCACTTCGTCAAGGAGATCGCCGGCCCGCGCGTGACCTTGTTCAACGTCTACGCCGCTGATCGCGAGTTCGAGGTCGACGCCGACTGGGTCGTGATGGCAACGGGGCGCCGGTCGGAGAACGACCTGTACCACGCACTCCGCGAGCAGGGCAGGAGCGTCGAGATGATCGGCGATGCCGTCGCCCCGCGCACGACCTACGAGGCCGTCTTCGAGGGCCACCGGCAGGCGCGAAAGCTCTAGATCCTCGGACGGTGCCGCTCGACGATCGCGGTGGGGTCGGTGCCGTGAGGAAGCGTGCCGTAGGCGAGCCCGCCGCTCCCGCCGAGGCGCGACGCGCAGAAGGCGTCGGCGACCGCTGGGTCGCCGTGCCGGACGAGGAGCGATGCCTGAAGAGCGAGCGCCATGCGCTCGACGAGTCGCCGTGCGCCTGGCTCGTCCGGCTCCCGCAGGTCGGACTCGAGCGCAGCCAGCCAGGCATCCAGTCGCGCGTCCTCGCCGGCGGCCAGGCGGCACTCGTGGAGGAAGGCGTCGAGCGTCTCGGGGCTCCGGCCGAGTGCGCGGAGCACGTCGAGGCAGATCACGTTGCCTGAGCCCTCCCAGATCGACTGCAGCGGCTGCTGTCGGTAGATCCGCGGCATCACCGATTCCTCGACGTAGCCGTTTCCGCCCAGGCACTCGAGCGCCTCGGCGGCGTGGCCCGGCCCGCGCTTGCAGACCCAGTACTTGGCGACGGCGGTGGCGATCCGGCCGAACGCGCGCTCGTCGCGGTCGTAGGCGCCGGCGAGCCTGATCGCGGTCAGCGTCGCCGCCTCCGACTCGACACAGAGATCCGCGAGCACGTTCTGCATGGTCGGTTGGTCGGCGAGTAGGCGGCCGAACGCCGAGCGATACGCAGCGTGGTGGGTCGCCTGCTCGACGGCCGCACGCATTCCCGCCGCCGTTCCCAGCACGCAGTCGAGCCGCGTGTGGTTGACCATCTCGATGATCGTCGGGACGCCGCGGCCTTCCTCGCCGACGAGCCGCGCACGGGCCCGGTCGAGCTCGATCTCGCTGGACGCATTGGAGCGGTCGCCGAGCTTGTCCTTGAGCCGCTGGATCCGGAAGCCGTTGCGTGTGCCGCCCGGCAGGACGCGCGGGAGCAGGAAGCAGGAGAGGCCGCCGTCTGCCTGCGCGAGGACGAGGAAGGCATCGCACATCGGCGCGGAGCAGAACCACTTGTGGCCGGTGAGCTCGTACTCCCCGCCGTCGAGCGGCTCGGCGCGCGTCGTGTTGGCTCGGACGTCGGAGCCGCCCTGTCGCTCGGTCATCGCCATCCCGCAGAGCGCGCCGGGCTTCTCGGCGGCCGGGCGCAGCCCCGTTTCGTAGTCGAGCGAGGTCAGCAGCGGCTCCCACTCGGCGGCGAGGTCCGGCTGCGCGCGCAGCGCCGGCACTGCGGCGTGCGTCATCGACACGGGGCAGGTGTGGCCGGCCTCGACCTGCGCCATGAGGGCGAAGAGCGTGGCGCGCGCGACATGGGCGCCCGGCCGCGGCTCGCGCCACGAGAGGGCATGGAGACCGTGCGCGACGCTGGTCCCGAGGAGCGAGTGCCAGGCCGGGTGGAACTCGACCTCGTCGATCCGGTTGCCGAAGCGGTCGTGGGTGCGCAGTTTCGGTGGGCTCTCGTTCGCGAGGCGGCCCCACTCCTGCGGCTCTCCTGCGAGCAGCTCGCCGAACACAGCCGCCCGGTCGTGAGCCCAGTCCGCGTCCTCACGGGCGAGCGACTCGACGAGCGGCCTGTTCTCGAGGAAGAGGTTGTAGCCGGCGAGCGGCGGCGGCTGGTTGGTGACGTCGCTCTCCGTCCTCATCTCCAGCGGATTATCTGCGTCCGGAACGGCGGAAGTGCTAGCCGCGCCCGCCGTTTCGCACACCGGCCAGGGCTTCGTCGAGCTGCTCGTACACGTCGACCACCTGCTCGGCCTGGATGATCGAGAGCACCCGCGCGACGTTCCCCGGCGGGCAGACGAGGACCGGGCGGCCGTTCTCGTTGGCGCCGCGGCTCAGCAACACGTGCAGGCCGCTGGAATCGATGAACTCCAGCCGGGACAGGTCGACGACGATCGGGCGTCTGGCAGCGCACGCTCGCTCGAGCGTCTCGGCCAGTCTCGGCGCGGACTGGCAGTCCAACTCGCCTTCCAGGGTCACGACATCGCAATCCACTCGCGAGTCGAAAGTCATTCCGAGCCCCTCGTGCTCCACTCACTCCCCTTGTTCGACCCAGGGAGCGGGGACTCGGATCACCCGGCGGGGAAAAGGGTACCAGGTAGTCTCCGAGCAGGTTCGAGCCCCCTAATCGGGCGGCGGGAGGTACGAATGGTCAAGCAGCACGATGAGGCACCGCCGGACGCGGTGGTCGTCGTGGGCGCCTCGGCGGGCGGAGTCGAGGCCTTGAGGACGCTCGTGCGTGACCTCGACGGCGGGGTAGGAGCGCCCGTCCTCGTCGTGTTGCACGTTCCACCGGGCGAGAGCGCCCTTCCGAACATCCTCGCCCGCGCCGGTGCGCTTCCGGTTGCCCACGCGCGGGACCGCGAAGCCCTCGTGAACGACCGCGTCTACGTCGCGCCGCCGGACCGGCACCTCCTGGTCGAGGACGGGCACGTCCGCGTGGTCCGCGGCCCCCAGGAGAACGGACACCGGCCGGCGATCGATCCGCTCTTTCGCAGCGCTGCGGTGAGCTACCGCAACCGAGCGGTCGCCGTGGTGTTGTCGGGCGCGCTGGACGATGGCGCGGCCGGTGCGGTCGCCGTCTCGCGTCACGGCGGCACCGTGATCGTCCAGGATCCGGACGACGCTTCGTGTCCGAGCATGCCGAAGCACGCGATCGCCGCCAACCATCCCGAGTTCGTCGTGGCGCTTGCAACAATGGCGGCTGCTCTCAAGAAAGGTGTGGAAAGGGTCCGCACGGTGCCGCTCGAAGAGCCGAGACAGGATCAGGACGCCCACGAGGTCGAGGTCGCCGAGTTCGAGTTCGACACCGAGGTCCGGACGCGGCTCGGAGAGGAGTCGGCGTATTCGTGCCCGACCTGCGGCGGCGTGCTCCGAGAGGCGCCCGAGGACATGCTGCGCTTCCGCTGCCGCGTCGGCCACGCCTTCGGCGCAAACAGCCTGCTGGAGGCCCAGTCCGAGACGGTCGACGGCGCGCTCTGGATGGCCCTTCGCGCGTTGCAGGAACGATCGGAGCTGTCCGGCCGCCTGATCGAGCGCATGCGGCAAAGGGGAAACGAACGGTCGGTCGCTCGCCACGAGCAACGCCGCGACGAGGCCGAGCGGGCCGCAGCGACGCTTCGCGAACTGCTCCTCGGGCGCGATGCCGAACCGGGCTGACAGCAGCACGACGGCTGTCGCAATCGTCGCCTCCGCGGGTGGAGTAACGGCGATCAGCCAGGTGCTCGAAGGCTTGCCGGACGACCTGGATGCGGCGGTTATCGTCGTCATGCACTTGCTCCCCGAGCATCGCAGCGTCCTGACGAACCTTCTCGGCCGCGCGACCGACCTGTTCGTGAAGACGGCGGAGGACGGAGACGAGATCAGCCCCGGCCGCGTCTACGTCGCGCCGCCCGACCTCCACCTGATCCTCGACTCCGGCCGGCGCCTTCGGCTCGACACCGGCCCCCCGGTGCACTACGTCCGTCCGTCCGCAGACGTCCTTTTGGGCTCGCTCGCAGGCGCTTGCGGCGGCAACTGCCTCGCCGTCGTTCTCACCGGGTCGGGTACCGACGGAGCCGCCGGCGCGAAGGCCGTGAAGCTCGCGGGCGGCCACGTTGTCGTGCAGGACCCAGACTCGTCGGAGCACGGCGGGATGCCGCGCGCGGCGATTGCCGCTGGCGCCGCGGACGACGTAATCTCACTGGGCAAGATCGCTCCCGCGATCATCGCGTATGTCGCAGAGATGAACCCGAATTGAGCTCATCTGCCCCCGATCCGTCCTTCGAGGGGCTGCTCCAGTTCGTCCGCGACACGCGTGGGTTCGACTACGCGGGGTACAAGCGCCCGAGCCTCATGCGCCGGTTCGAGAAGCGGCTGCAGGCGGTGAAGTCGAGCAGCTGGGACGACTACCGCTCGTACCTCGAGGCGAACCCGGACGAATTCAACGAGTTGTTCGACACGATTCTGATCAACGTCACGGGCTTCTTCCGTGACCCGGAGACGTGGGACCTCCTCCGCGACGACGTGATCCCGAACATTCTCGAACAGAAGGGCCGTCGAGGACCGATTCGCGTCTGGTCGGCCGGGTGCGCGTCGGGCGAGGAGGCCTATTCGGTGGCGATCCTGTTCGCGGAGACGCTCGGGGAGGAGGCGTTCAAGCAACGGGTCAAGATCTTTGCCACCGACGTCGACGAGGAGGCGCTCAACCAGGCTCGCCACGCCGCGTACACCACGAAGCAGCTGGCTCCCGTGCCGGAAGAGTTACGGGGCAAGTACTTCTTGGGCGCCAACCACCGTCTGAGCTTCCGGAACGACATCCGCCGGTGCGTCATCTTCGGTCGCAACGACCTGATGCAGGACCCGCCGATCTCCCGGGTCGACCTGCTCCTGTCGCGGAACACGCTCATGTACTTCAACGCGCCGGCGCAGGAGCGCATCCTCTCGAACTTCTACTTCGCGCTGACCCGGCGAGGCTTCCTCGCGCTCGGGAAGGCCGAGTCGCTCCAGCGCCGAGGCGACCTCTTCGTCCCCTACGACCTCAAGCGCCGCGTGTTCACGAGGAACACGTCGGCCGACGTCGAGCCGCGGGCGGCCCGCCTCTTCGTGGCGCCGGACGAGGAGCAGGCGCTGCATGCGCCGCCGATCGAGCCGGCGTTCGAGCAGGCGCCGATCAGCCAGTTCGTCGTCGACGGCGGCGGGCGCATCGCGGCGATCAACCACCACGCCCGGGCGATGTTCGGGCTCAAGTCCGGCGACGTCGGCCGCCTGCTCCAGGACCTCGAGGTCTCGTACAAGCCGCTCGAGCTCCGATCGCTGATCGAGCAGGTCCGCAACGAGCGACGACCTCTGACGACCAAGGAGGTCGAGTGGCGTCCGAACAACGGCGACCAGCGCTACCTCGACGTCCAGGTAGCACCCCTGACGAGCCTGGCCGGCGAGTTCATCGGCGTCTCGATCACGTTCACGGACGTCTCGCGCTACCGCGCCCTGCACGAGGACCTGGAGCACGCGCGCCGCGACCTGGAGACGGCCTACGAGGAGCTCCAGTCCACGGTCGAGGAGCTCGAGACGACGAACGAGGAGCTGCAGTCGACGAACGAGGAGCTCGAGACGACGAACGAGGAGCTGCAGTCGACGAACGAGGAGCTCGAGACGATGAACGAGGAGCTG
>Ga0066903_100001395_pt1 | contig 17576 bp, 35 predicted proteins | sample PanSoiMetaGPlot1_FD_67491 | JGI IMG/M metagenome (GOLD analysis project Ga0066903, IMG submission 67491) | Tropical forest soil microbial communities from Panama analyzed to predict greenhouse gas emissions - Panama Soil - Plot 1 (version 2) | ecosystem: Environmental > Terrestrial > Soil >... | reverse complement strand
ATCACCACCATCGGGATCCGATATCTGTAGCGTTTTGTCATTTCTATCTCCTTGAGAAAATAACGGCATAGTTACATCCAGCAATGCGAAGGTCGGTTTCCATGCCGCATACGTCGCATCGACCGTGTGTGAAAAACTTGTTTTCTTCATCGATCGTCTGCTTGGCGCCGCAAGTGCCGCAGTTGAATTGCTGATAGACACGCGCGCCAGCGTCCATGAATTCCTGAGCTTTCTTGCGACATTCGTTGAGCGGATAAACCTTCATAGCTCCAGCTCTGCCTTGGCGATGATGATGCGTGCGCGCCCTAGCGCTGCATCAAGGTCGTATTCATCGTGCCAGCCGTTGACGATGGCCTTGAGCACCGCGAGCATTTCCGTGTTGAGCTTGCGCAGCCGACGGTTCTCGTCTTGTATGTGGCGATAGATGGGAGCGATCATGGGCGCACGGCCTCGTGTGCGCCTGTCGTTTTTTTGTAGCTTGTCTTGCTTACGCGACGCCGCGGTTTCGGCCTTGTTGCGATCAGATCGGGAATATCAGCCTGAGTTATGAATCCAGCATTGAATGCAGCGGCCAGATTCAAGACTGCCGTAATCGCTTGGCTTTGTTCCCATCTCGCGATTCCTCGGATAGGTTTTGAGAATGCAATTTGATGCGCAACGGCTTCTGCACTCTTGGCGCCGACATGTTTGGCAAATTCTGCCAAAAACCTCTGGTATTCCTGATCGCGTCCTTTACCGGGACTGGTTGCTTTTTCCCAGCTCGAACATGGTCCAAATTTCCGAACCAAGTTTGAATAAAGTACTCGGCGCCTGACTTCTGTCCAAATGCGGTTTTTCATAGGTTGTCCTGCTTCTCGTCTTTCTGCTTTTGCCATGCTTGTTTCGTGGCCTCGCGCGCGATCATGCGCATGCGCACGATTAGCTCGAGCTTGCATTCTAGATTGCGAATGCTGTGGCGTAGCTGGCCAATCTCCTCGATAATTCTGATCAACTCGTCTTCGGTCATAATCAAATTCCAAATGCACTGACGGCGAACACGATCGCGATCAGCATGGCCGCGAGCAGCACCATGCAAGCGGCAATGACCCAGTTCTCGATTTGGCGGATGGACGGGCTCATGCTTCTCCGCGTGGTCGCAAGCTATATTTTTTCGTTGGCGGTCTGATTGCCTCAAGTAGACTGACAGCGGCGTCCAACTCGTCAACCAGCGCGTCAAAAAACATCTGGTGATACTCGAAGGTTTGCTGCCTACGTTTTTTGTTTTTGAATATCCATTTCAGATAGTCGGAGCTTTCCGCCAGATCATCGTGTATCACGTCGATGCATGTGATTGTGTGCGCATCCATCTCGACCAAACGAGGTTGAGTCCAATCTGAGATTGACGGGTTCATCAGAAATAGATCCAGCACCGATTGAGCGGGACGCCGGCATTCCACGACCATGCCCACGTCGGCGTGAGGTCACAGCCGGCAGCAACAAGCAACCAGGCGCCTTCTCGCCTTACGGGATACAATGGCGTACCATTCACGAGTGCCATGATCGGTGGGCCGTTTGGAACTACACGAACATTCAAGCCAGCCGCGTCCACACTGACCATGCCCATAGAACACTGCGGCGGGTTCGCGCATTGGGTATAAGGGCCGTAGACCCAGCCGATCGGCGGCGGGCCTTGGTAAGGAGGGGCGACGGTGACGCGAGCTGGTGGGGCTTCAGGCTCGGCCTCGTCTGGAGGCTGATCTGCTGCAAAGCCAGGAGAGCTTGCAATCGCGAGCACACCGGCAAGAATCATACTGTAGGGTTTCATCGGTCTTTCTCTGCCATTTGCTGAACAGCTTGCATTCTTGTTTCAGGGATCTCGAACAATCCCTGCTCGTAATAATTCACCATCTGGCGCGAAACGCCCAATCGCTGCGCGAGCTGCGTCTGCGTCATTTCAAGCCGGCCACGAAGAACGCGTAGGAACTCGTCCGGCAAAAGTTCGACCTGGAACGTTTTCATTGGCGCATCTCCGCGAAGAGGTCGGCACGCAGTTCCTCAAGGCGCAAGAGCGCGCCTTCGCGCCATCCCTCGGTGAATTCCTTGTTACCGCGGAAGTCCTTGAACGGGCCGATCGGTTCCTTGTAGTTGTAGCCGTAGAAAAATCCGCGCACGCGATCGCCGTGGCAGCCGAAGTCGTCTATCGTGAGCATGGGTGCGAGCCTTTCGTTGTGAGAAGGGGGGCGCCGAGTTGTCTGGCCGACTAAAAGACTCGGCGCCCCAGCCGGGAGACTTCGGAGGCTTGGGTGGCTCTCCCGGCTTAATGCTTTGTCGGTGTTTGACCTCCGGTGGTTTGGAACTTCTTGTTCTCTCTGGTCAGCCAACGGGCGACGTACGGATCATAGAACGTGATCGGCTCGTCATCTTTGGCGCAGGGGCGCGCCCAGCCGAAATTGAACGGGCACTTGACGAGATCGCGAAACTGAATTGGGCGCTCAAGAAAGAAATCGAACCGGTCGTGCAGGCACGGTTCGCAAATGAAGTCGCCTGGTAGACAGCGAATCTTTTTCCAAACGTCGTCAGTCACCACGGGCGCGGGATCGCGCGACCAGGGTTTACCGCAGTCGAGGCAGACGCGGATGTTGCGCCGCACTCTCACACTTTGTTTCGACATGTTGCGAGCCTTTTTCATATTCCGCTACGCGCATGGCGTAGGCGATAGCCTCTTCCCGTGTCGCGAACTTAACGCCTTGGATCTCGGCGCCGTCGACCATCGCCAACCATCCGATACGCCAGCCGCGGCGACTATCTCTGTGACGCTTGGCGCCGATCGTGGCCATGCGAGCCTTTCTGTTTGCGGTGGCCACCGCCGGTCCCACTCGAAAAGCCCCCTATCGACACTACGGCTAAGACGCAGGGGGCCAGGTTGGACGGTAGGACTCGGCGATGGCCTGCTACCTATAATAGCAAGCTCGGGCGGCATTTCAATAGGCGACTTTGGTCTTATTAACGCTTGTTACAGCGAGACCGCGCGAAAGCCAGTCTAGAGACATGTTTTTGGTGTGGGTTACCCATGGGCGCCCCGCATAGCTAGGAACTGCCGCAAACCATTGATATCATTGATTTGTCTGGTTAGCCCCCGAAAGCGGCAGTACAGTGACAGCCCACTAGATACAGTGAAACCTTGCACTTTTGCCCGATATCCGCTATATGTATGGCCTACGGAAAAGCTCTCAAAACGCCCCGGTGGCCCATGGGAGCCCCAAACTGAAAGGCTCGCAAAATGGAACGTGCAGTAGCTCTCAGGCGCCTTCGCAAGGTGCTGGGCAAAGGCGCCGGCTATCGAATCGACCCGAAAGCGCCCACGCCAGAGGAACGCGAGGCGGCACAAGCGCTCAACAAGGAATTGGCGGATCGCAGACAGGCCGCCATCGCGGCGAGAGATGCAAGGTACAAGTTCATTCTCGCCAACGACGCGGAATATCAAACCCTGGCGGCCGCCGCGACCGAGGCACGCAAAACCGCCGACGGCAACTTTAGCAAGCAGCATCACTTCAAGATCACGGTCGGCACCACCGATCGGCTGTTCTTCCGCGTGAGGGCGCAAGGCGATAGCTGGGAAGAAATCTTCGACAAGCTGGCAAAGGACAAATGATTGCAGCCCATGCGCATCGCGAGGTGCGCGTGACCGGCAATCAAGCCGACAACAGAAAGGCTCGCAAAATGGAATACCTGATTTTCCCTTGGTTCGTCTTCTGGATCGCGTTCAGCGTGATCGTTGGCGTGTTTGCCAATCAGCGGCGCAATCGGTCCGGCTTCGGCTGGTTCCTGTTGTCGCTGCTGATGTCGCCGTTGCTCGCCGGCCTGTTCGTCGCGGCGATGCGTGAGAAAGACGAGCAGCCGCGCACGCCCATCCTCGCAAAGCTCGGTTGGCTCTGCGTCATCATCGCGGCGATCGGCTTCGCGTTCATTCTCTGGCCGTTTGGGGCGCACGCCGCAGAGATGCCAAAGGCGCTGACGGGCCAATGGTGCCAAGTCGCCAATCACGTTGCGAGTGATGGCAGCAAATACGACGACTTCATCAGAGCGAAGAACTTCTGCCGCGCTGACCGCCCGGAAGCCTATGACATCCAATCGGTCGGCTTCTGGATCAAATTGGCCGACGTCAAGCATCGGATCATGTGCGTCCCGCTCAAGGTGAAAACTTGGAGATTGCAATGGACCGTCACCGCCGCTTGCGGTGCCGATGACAACTCCACGCCGGTCTACCAGGTCGAATTCATGTTCGAGCTGGGGGCTACCGCCGACAAAGCCATCATCGCCAGGCAGTGATGACGATGTCCCGCAACACCAAGACGCAGCGCGAGACTGAGCAGCGGCTCCGCGCTGCTTTCGACGCCGGGAGCGACTATTTCGGTGCGCACCCGGAAGACGACATGACTGCCGTCCACCGCTTCGCCAACCGAATGTATCCGGTCAAGGCCGAAGCCATCGAATTCGCTGCGGGCTACTCGGCCGCTCGCCGGCGCCGCGACGAATTCCTCAACGAGAAAGGCTCGCAATCATGACTAAGATGCAATTCACCGCGGCCAATGTCCGCAACCTGGTTAACCCGGCCGAGTGGCTTTGGGACGAGGAACAGGAAGGCCTAGCTCTCCGCCGCGGCCGCACCTGGTATTGCCGCATTCCTGGCGGCAAGCGTGGTCAGAAGCCTTATCCGATCGGCACCATCGCGGAACTCGACCCAAGCGACGCCCGGATCCGCGTCCGCGAGGACCGGCGGGCTGCTCTCGGCGGCATCGACGCTAAGGCTGAGCGGGCCGCACAGGTAGCGCAATCCGTCCATCGCCGCACCCTGACCAAGGCCGCCGACGAATATCTCGCCTGGCGCCGTGGCAAGCTCAGCGCGGGAATGTTCAGGGCGCACGAGCGCTACCTAACGGGCGAGTACTTGCGCCCACTTCACAATCGGGAACTCGGCCAGATCAGCCGCGGCGACGTAGCCGAGCGGTTCCGATTCATCGAGCAATACGGGATCGAAAGCGGCAAGCCGTCGAAGAACGCGGCGAGCGGCGCGCGCGGAAGTCTCTGCGAGGTGTACCGATACGCGATCGCGCAGGGCTGGACTAAGACCAACCCCGTCGACGGTACAATCAACCCGGCGCCCCGCAAGGACGCCGTCGAGCGTCAGCGCACGCTGACCGACGACGAACTCGCCACGATATGGATTGGCACAGCCAACCCGACGGACGAGGCGCGCATCATCCGGCTGCTTATCTTGCTTGGCAATCGCCTTGAGGAAGTCGTCGGCATGAGGTGGTCGGAACTCAAGGACGGCATCTGGACGTTGCCGGCGGAGCGCACCAAGAACCGGGAAACCCGGCGCATTCCGCTGTCGGAACCTGCTCGTCAGATTCTCGATTCAATCGCCAAGGTCGAGGGTCGCGATCGGATTTTTGACGCGACCAGTCGCAATGTTCGCCGAGTCGCAACCAGGCTCGATGTTGCCAACTGGCGCTTGCACGATCTACGTCGAACGATGCGCACCGGCCTTACCCGGCTCGGCATAATCGAGGAAATTGCCGAACTTTGCATTGGGCACAAGCGCAAGAAGCTCGTTCGAATCTACAGCGTTGAAGACCAGCTCGATAAGCAACGCCCGGCGTTCGCTCAATGGGCGGACAAAGTCACCGGCAAGCCGGCGCCGGATAACGTAGTGGTGCTGCGGCCGGCAGAGGCGGCTTAGCTCGGCCAGCGCCAATCGTCTTCGCTGTCGAATAGTTCGATGAAAGCAGGATGGAAACTCGATATGCTTTTGTTTCCATCCCATCGAACTAAGACGCTACCCCTGGCGTAGCCCAAAAAGTCGCCTTCGGGACTGTGGGGCTTAAATCCGCGCCTTAGCCCTTCCACGTTCAGCCGGCATCGTATCGTCACTAGCGTAAATCGTTCCGGAGAGCTTCGCGCCGCGTCATCCCGCGCTTGCGGCGCGATTGCTCTACGGCCCGCAGCCTGCCCTGGCGGATGAGCGCCCGCAGCGTTTCGACGCTGACTTTCCGCAACGTGGCGGCCTCCGTCAGGCTAACGATTTCATCAAGCCAGACCTCGCGGTCTGGGTTCTCTTTTTTCGGATTCATGCCGCACCTTGGGATTACCGAATCACTCCCAGCCCCATACATGGCCTTTGCTGCATTAGGCCGCAATAGACTGCAAACGGCAATCCACAGGCGATTACGCGAGCTGAGTTAGGTCGGGGCGGAGTGCAAGGGTTATGAGCCCCGCGACTCCGCCCCCTGCTCCAAGCAGTCGCCGCCGTCGGGCAGGTGCCCTATTGGGGCCAACTCGATCCACTTCGTCGAGCCGTCGAAAGTCTGCCCTGGAAGGTTCCGCCGGAGCGAAGCCTTATCTCGTGCAGTGCTTATCCGCCTCCGCCGCCGTGTGAAGCAAAGCCGCCGTAAAGAACCCGAGCATGGCTCCGAAGGCCGCCGCCAAATACATTTGGATCCACCACCACATGCTCATTCCTCCGATTTATTATTTTATTTCAGCAAGTTAACCTTCGCAAAATTGCCGCGTTGACTGCCGCACGCGCACAGACGGCCTATGCGCCTGATCCCATTTCGGAATTCTCCCTTTGCCGCCGTTTAGAGGCTTTCCACCGCCGGCTTGAGACGTTTTTCTCGGCCCGCAGGTCGGCCAGCGCCTTGCCGCCAGCGATCGCCACCAGCTCATAGGCGCGCGCCAAACCGATCCCGACGTGCGTACGCACGATCTCCGCCCAGACCTCGGTATGCTTGCCGCGGCGCAGCATGTCGAGGTGCTGGCCAGCGGCCCGGTAGAATGGCTCGCGCTTATGCGGCCGACGACCGCGGGCGATCGCCAGCATGGTAATGGCCGCCGTGACGTTTTCCGTGTCGGCTGCAGTCAGCGGGATCGATTCAATCCGACTCATGAGCCATCTTTGTATTCGCGGGATCCTTTTCAGGATGCCGCTTGATCAGCGCGTCGAGCAGCGGATCCTCACCGACTGATGGTCGGCCTTCGATATCAGTTGGCCGCGGCGGTTCAAGTGGCACGCCGTCATCTGTGATAGCCGCTCTTTCACGTTTGGCGAGGCGTGTGTCGTAGTGTCTTACTCCCGATCTCCCCATTTGCTCCTCCGTTGCCATGTCGAGCGCCGATCCCACCATGCCCACCATGCCAGAATTAGACGCCTCCATTTTTCAGACCAATGTTCATTTCTCATCGTTCCTCCTAAATGTTCCCCCGCCGGGGGAGGGGCTCGCAGCCTCTACCGCGCCGGCGGGGGTCTTACGCGGGTCGGTGTGTGGGAACGATCCGCCCGCGCAGCTCTTTCATTCGGCAGCTTCTTTCTCCGGCGGTTCTTTTTGCTCTGTTGACGCCTTGAGATCGCGATCGAGCTTCTTTTGCGCTTCCTTCTCAGCGCGCCTGATTGCCGCCGCTTCGATCGCGGCCTTATATGCTTCTTGTTTCAGTCGCCGCTGTTCGCCCATGTAGTCGCGATGCCATAGCACCGCATGGCACCGCGGGCAGACCTTGAGATCGCCGTTGCCCGCGACGATCGCTGGGATATGGCAATCGCTGCAGGCGCCGCGGCTGGTCAAATGCGGCGCGAAAGGTACTGGCCGCTTGTATATGGGCGCAGGTCGGGGCTCGTTTCGGTTGATCATTGCATTACTCTGTGCGGCCCGACGACTGTTGCGCTCGGGCATATATCCCGCAGAGATTCGAGCATGCGTTCGGGCAGATCAGACCGCTCGACACAGACATCGCAGACAGGACATACGAAGGCTTCATCCCTGTCTTTCGGAAACAACGGAATGCACAGCGCGAACGCAGTTGGCCGATTGATGATTGGATCGAGCAGCGCCCTGCAATCAAGACACATGCATTCCATCGATGCTCTTTGCATTGCTGCAAGCGTTCGCTCCACGAGAGTGATGGCTAATTGAGCGTCCTTGAATCCCTGCTCTGCCGCCGCCGCAGCGCGTGGAAACATTGCCGGCGTGATCAGCAGAATCTCATAATGGTGACGGTTAGCTTGCATAGTCGGCGGTCGATTTGAATTTTTTCGCCTTGATCCAGGCATCGAGGTCGTGGACGTCATAGAGAATACGGCGGCCGATCTTCATGTACAGCGGGCCGCCGCCAGTCGAGCGCAGTTGATTGAGGCTGTTTTCCGGAATGCCGAGATATTTCGCGGCATCCCGGACTCGCATTCCGCGCGACAACAGCGGACTAACGTTGTTCTTGGCCACCATCTTCTTTCGGCGTTTTGGCAACACCGCCTCCGTCGTTGCTCGTGCCGGCGCGTAGGAAACGCATGCGGACCTCCGTCATCTCCGCTTGGCTCGCTTTGATACTGTCCGTGAAAGCCTGCAGCCGCGCGAGCTGTTCGGCAGTACGGTCGCGAATCTCTTTCGCGTAAACATACGCGTCATCGCGATGCTGTTGTGCTTCTTTCAACATCTCGTCGGCGTGCTTTTCGATGAAGTTTGCCAACTCTTCTGCCACTCCCTGCTTAACCGGCTCGGCTTCCGCCACTGCCGGACCATTGCCTCTACGCTCGATCGAGCGCGTCATCTCGGCGAGTTCTCTGTCGAATTTGTCGTGTGTCGCCTTTACTGACCTCGTCGGTGGTACTGGTCGATACTGATCGGTCATTGTTTGCTCTCCTCTGTTGGTCGGATCTTCCCGTCGAAACCCGCCAACCAAGCAGCGGCTTCGGCGTCATGCTTGCCGTCAGTGTACTCGCGTAGAATGTCGGCGCGGCGTTTGCCTTCTTCTCTCGCCTTAATGCCACGCTGATAGGCAATCTCGGTTTGCGTGAGAGTGTCGGCGGCGACAGGCTCGCCCGTAGGCGTCGAAGGCGACTGCTGTGCAGCGGTAGCGTCGGTCGGCGTCTCGGGTTGTGCCTGCTCGCCGCCGCTCGCGGGCTGCGCGGGTGCTGATCGTTCCGCAGCCGCGGGAGCTTGTTCGATCGGCGGGAAAGTCTCGTCGGCGGTCGACATGCCGTCGGCGATCGATTTGGTCATGGCAACGACCTGTGAGATGTCCGGCGCCGTCCAATCTTTTGCCGCTCGTCCGATAACGCGCTCAACGCGCGCAAGCTCGACCGGCAATTGCTCGATCGCGCGCTTGCGTGAACCTTCGAGATTCTTGCCGATTTTCTCGACTAAGGAATTTTGCGCTTCCTCAAAAGCGTAATCGCAGTAGATGCCGAGCGCATTCACGATCACGTTTCTGATCGCCTTCGACTGCCCGATTTGATAGGCAATATCGAGCTGTCGCTCGACGTCCTTGGTCTTAATCGATTGCTGGCCTTTGCGTTGCCTGTAGGCGCGCTCCATTGAAAAGCCCGTTTCATTGTCAGTGAACCGCGCGATGAAAGTCCAGGCATCGCCCTCATCGAACGGCCGCACTTGAACGTGGCAATTGCCAAATTCGCGCGCGACGTTGTTCGCCAGCTTGATTGAACAGCCTTGGATGTATTGCTGCGAACCGCCAGCCCCGCGGACCGGGAAACGATAAAACCAATCTTCCCCTGCAAAGGCGGCTAAAGTCCGAAGCTTCAATCGAACTTTGGCCTCGTCGCGTTCCTTAGCGATAGGCGGAAGGACCTCGGGAATCGGAACGCCGTGAGTCTCGCGTCGCAGGGCATAACCACGCGGTGGCGGTTGATTTGGGTGGCCTACGGCGTTGGCAAATTGGGCGAGATCGCGTTCGTCAGTCATTTTCGGGGGCTCCCTGTGCCGGACGGTGCAGCCAAGCGTTGACTTCGTCCGGTTGTGCGTCCCTGAGAACGACGTTGCCGGTTCGATCGTAGACGGTAATTTGATCTTTGATTCGAGTCGTCCTATAGCCGCGTCGGTTGGCTCGCTTGCACGCTGCGTTAGGTGTCAAAAGATTGAATGTCATCTTAGTTCCTTTCGTTTGCTGGTTCTAATCCGCGCCGGTACTACAACCGACCAATTGCAATCGTCACAGCATCGCCCATCGTTTACCGGCCACGCCGCATTGCCGTATTCAGTGAATTCGCGTTGACAAATCGAGCAGACCTTTGGCGCTGGATTTTCCACGGCGTATCCTAAGGCTCGACCTATTTCTTTGATCAGCTCTCTTGATGGGCGTTTCATTGCTTTTGCGTTCAATCGTTATCGATATCGCCTGGTTTCCAGCCTCGGCCTTCCATTGTCTTGTGTAGGCTCTGAGTTGCTGCTTCGACGATTCGGAATGTGCATTCCACATCGACGCAGCGAAAAGTTCCGGCCTTGTTGCGGGTCAAGATCACCCAGCCAAAATCGTTATCGACCTTGTCGCGAATGACTGCGCCGAGCACTTGGTCGTCTTCGGTCGCGTACCACATGATCTCTTCGTGCAACCTGGGATTGCCCGCGTGTGGCACCGGATAACTGGCCTTCTGTACAGCCTTGATCATGTCCGCTCTCTTGGCTGGCTCTTCAAAATGCGAAATACCCGGCTGTCATAAGCTTCGACAGTGTGGGCGCGAGTGTGCTGCAGCTTCCACGACAAGCAACGCCCGTCCGGTAAGACGGCATAGCTATGCTCGCCCATCTTGGCCTGCAGTTCCGTCTTGATGATCTTGACCTGAGCTTTCGCCTCTTTTTCCGAGGCTTGCTGGTGCATCAAGTCTTCCACTAGAGCCAGCGCGCGGTTGTCGCCGGTGAAGTCGATCGCCGTTCCCAGATCGCGCGGGTAGAGCTGTCGCACGAGCACGTCGTCGCGCTGAGGCTCAAATGGCGGCATAATGTTGGCGTCGAGGTAGCGCTCGAAAAAGTCGGCGATACGATAGTCGATCCGGTCCTCGATCACGGCGTCGCGCTCAACATCAAACAAGCGAAGATCCAAGCTGAATTCGCCATTGATCAACACCGCGAGCACACCCCAGGAGCATTCATTCAACATCATTTCGTGGAGCGTCTGGATCCGATACGCGCCCGGCGGTGTGGCTTGCCCGTATTCGATCGGGTCTTCCGGGTTTTCCAGCCACTTGTGCCGGAAGATATTGCGTGCAACGACCTTAGCTTGAACAACACCAATTCCATCTCGGTCAGGAGCCCGTGCAAGACCGTCAGGTGTGCATGCTTGGCGCTTTTCCTTGTCGATGACGTGGACCTTTGCACGGTAGATCTCCCACTCCGGCCGTTCTTCGGCGAGAATGCCAAATGCGGCGCCTTCGAGTTGTCGGCCCCGCTTCATTACTGGCGTCTCGGCTGAAGGCGGGCGTAGACCTTTTTTTTCGGCGTAGAGATTTGCCAGACTGCCCCATTGCGCCTCACCCACGACGATCGGGGTCTCTGATGCGTTAATATAATGCCGTCGCCGTTCGAGCCATTCCTCGCGCGGGACGTCGTCGAGCGGGACGCGTTCGATGGTCATTTCGCCATGGCTATCTTGTGGATTCTTGCCGCACGTTATGCCACGTTACGCGCCGATATGGCTGAACGCAAGTACTTGATTTTTTAAGCGCGCGGCGTAGGGTGACTGAGTCTGGCTGACTACACAGGTTAAAGTTTTCGTTTCCCATCAATACGCTGAGCCAACGTGCATGCGGCGCGCGCTCGGGGAATCGTGACAATTCGCGGAGGAAAACCCCATGGCTGACGGAAATGGCGGCCCGCTCAGTGGGCTGAAAGGCTACCTGCAGGAGATCGATCAGCAGGACGACGAGCTTGATAGGCTCCGGGCCGAATACATGAATGCGTGCAAAGGCCCACAGACAGGAATCAAGGAAATCAAGACCAGCGCCAAAGAGGCTGGCGTCAATATGAAGTCGTTCGCGCAGATCTTACGCAAGCACCGGTTCGACCGGCGTCACGACAAGCGACTCACTGCTTTGGACCTGGCGGATCTTAGCGATTACAAGAGTATGGAGGAGGCGCTCGGTGATTACATCGACACGCCGCTCGGCCAAGCCGCCGCTCAACGCGCGGCCGAAGACCACGCCGTCGACCAGCAGATAAGCTGATTCGGATTGCTGACGCTCCCCACCGCCGTCCGGAAGGCGGCCGACAGTGGGCGGGAAGAGATGTCGGCAAGGGGCACGGCCATTGATCGTGGTTCCCGCGGTAGGCACGGCCCCATCCTTTTTTAGAGAGCACAGCCTGTGGATAGCGGGGACGCCGAAGACTTCACCTTGGCGCTTGGCCAGATCGGTACCGGCTTCTGGAAGCAGATCGCGCTGGCGCAGCGGCTCGGCGTGCCCAAGGCACTCGGCCTTACCACAGAACAGTGGGTTAACGGGCGACTTGGCGGCTACATCAAGCATTCGCTTGCTGAGCGGCATGAGGCCGTCAAAGATTTGACAGCCGAAGGGCGCAGTACGCGGGAAATTGGCGAAATCCTCGGGATTAGTCACCAAACCGTTGCCAATACTGTCAAAAACTTGACAGCCATAGATGGCGTTGCTGCGCTTGCCGCCGATGCTGCGGTGCAAAAACAGATCCGGGCCGATGCCCGCAGGGCCGAGAACAAGGCCAAGCGTGCCGCGGCGCGCGAGGGACCGGTCGATGCCGGATTTACGACCGAGAAACTGCTCGCGCTGATCGCGGCCGGCCAGAAATTTCAGGTCATTTATGCCGATCCGCCTTGGACCTTCGAGGTGTACTCAGGCAAGGGCAAATCGCGCTCGGCCGAAGAGCATTACGACACGATGGACCTTGAATCCATCAAGGCGTTGCCGATCGGCAATCTCAGCGACGACAATTGCGCGTTGTTTCTGTGGGCGGTGATGCCGCAGCTCCCCGAGGCGCTCGAAGTCATTCATGCGTGGGGTTTTGAATTCAAGACGGTCGCGTTCGTGTGGGTGAAGACGACAGAGAAAAGCAAGCTGATCAACCTTAACGGTGATGGGCTGCATTGGGGAATGGGTTATTGGACGCGGGCAAACACTGAGGTCGTCCTGTTCGCCACGAAAGGCGCACCCAAGCGGGTCGCCATGGATGTGCACCAAGTCGTAGTCGCGCCGGTGGCGGCGCACAGCCGTAAGCCCGACAAGGTCCAGCAACGGATCGAGGAGCTGCTCGGCGTACCGTCACGCGAAACGCATCTGGAATTGTTCGCACGCCGTCCCACGCGCGGATGGATGGTGTGGGGAAACACTCGCGTCGATAACCTTTTCACGCAAGACGTGCCAAAATTCGGGGGCGATGATGCCGTATCGCCTGAATAGTCCAGAGGCAATCGTCGGCGACATTTGCGAGCGTGCCGTCGACCGGCATTTTCAAATTCATTTCGGTTTCCGACGGTTGATGGTCTCGATGATGGGCGCGTCCGCTGTTTGGGTTGATGAGTACGGCAACAAGCACGTAGCTTTTGACCGGCTTTATTTCACGCCGCGTATGGGACCGCGCTGGTTTGACATCAAAGGCAAGAGCGGACCGGTCCATCATCAGATCACAGATTCGCTGCGCCACGGCATCGATCTGCCTCTATGGAACGCGTACTGCTTAATGGCGAAAGAGACCGGGATTGGCGGCTCGATTGCTTTGGTTGAGATTAAGCGGCTTCGCGGCAGTGATGAGATCGCGCCGCTATTGCTTTGGCAGCGATTGAGCGTTCTTGCCAAACGGTTAGACGCGCATTCGATCTGCAATTATCCAACAGATGGTCTTCCATATGGCGCGGTGTTTTGGCCGCGTGCGGCGTTTGACGTTCTTGGTCCTCTCGGTATTGGTAATGTGCCGTTACCACAGACAACAAGGAACCTTCACCCATGGGAAGCAAGCGACATAGCTGGCCGGATTCGGATGCCGCCGGACAGGCCGCGACAACCGGACCTGTTCGAGGAGTCGGATTGGTCGATACAAGGAGCCTGATTCGTGCAGAATCTTGGCGCGCTCACCGTGCAGCGGTCAAAGAAGCGCGAGCGCGGCTTGACGAAAAACGGAAAAAACGGCGGTGAATTCATGCGGCGAGTGATCGTGGAATCGCCTTACGCTGGCAATTTCCTGCAGCGCTGGCTCAATCGCCGCTACGCGCGAGCTGCGTTACATGACTGCCTTCGCCGCGGTGAGGCACCGTTCGCCAGTCATTTGCTTTACACGCAGCCCGGCGTGCTGCGCGACGGCATCACCAACGAACGCGATCTTGGCATCCGCGCCGGCTTTGTGTGGGGTGAACTCGCCGATTGCGTTGCGGTCTACATGGATCGCGGCGTGTCCTCGGGCATGCAAAAAGGCATCGACGCGGCTACTCGTGCGAGTCGGCCGGTCGAATATCGATGGTTGACGGGCAAGAGCTTGCAATTTTTAGGCGGAGGCGGCGCGTGATCTCGATGGTCAAAATGGCCAAGCAGCGCGATCTTTTCACTCGTCGGTGGTGTCAGCCCGCGGCGACGCCCGACAAAGAAGTGCAGATGCAGATCCAGCTCGTGCACCTATTGAAGTGGTGTTTGCGGCCCGATGTTGTGAGCTTTCATGTTCCGAATGGCGAGCATCGTGATAAGCGCACCGCGGCCAAGCTCAAGGCGATGGGTGTGCTGCCGGGCGTCAGCGATCTAGTCTTCCTGTGGAAGGAAATCGATGAGAGTGAGTTCGAGACGCGTAAATATCTGCGCGTGCTGTTCCTCGAACTCAAGCTGCCAGGCAAGACCGCGACCGAGGGGCAGATTGCGTTTGGCCTAGCTGTGCGGCTGGCCGGCGCTGATTACGCGGTGGTGCGCTCAATCGACCAGGCGATCGCCGAACTGAGGCACCGTGGTTTGCTGCGTAATGATCGTCAAATTTCACTGAACCAAACGGAAAGGAGTTAGCTATGACTACCGGGAATGGACATGACAGGTCGATTCCGCGCTCGACAAAGGGTATGTTCAATGAGGAAGAAAGGGCGCTCATTGAGCCCATTCTCAAACAGAAAACCCACATCGTCGAGTTACCGATTAGTTCGCTCGATGTGGATCCGAGCTATCAGACGCGCCCGCGCGACCGCATCGTCAATCAAGTCGCCAACAATTTCTCCGAGGCGTTGCTCGGCACGCTCAAAGTGAGCAGGCGCCCCGATGGCAGCTATTGGATCATCGACGGCGAATCGCGACGCCAGGGCTTGCTGCGCAAGGGCGACAAGCATCGCCTTCTGCGCTGTGAGGTATTCGAAACAGCCGGACAGCGGCAAGAGGCGCTGCTGTTCGCGTGGTTTAACTCGCGGCGCTCACGCGAGCAGACCCGGCTTGAAACCAACTTCAAGGCGTACGGTGTCGCTGGCACCGACCATGGCTTCAACAAAGCAATCGAAGACTGTGGCTTCGATCTCGTCGGCGGCGGCAAGGGGAAGCACTTGAAGGGTTCGAGTTGGGTTCACAAGGCATGGGAACTCGATGGTGATGGCGCCTCGATGTGTAAGGCGTTGCGCGCATTGAAGGAAGCTTGGAAAGGTCTTTATCAGCTTCACGGCTTAACCATTCTCGGCGTGGCGATGCTTTATCATTCGCAGCGCAAGGCCATCGACGAGCAAGTACGCCGCGCGCTGCATCGCATGCCGCCGGACAAACTTAACGATAAGGTCGCGAGCTTGTGGACGCGCGGCGGCGGCTCTGCGCGTGGCTTACGGCCGGACGAGAAGCCGAAACTGATCGCCACGGTCCTTGCGAAGGAGATCAACAAGAATCCCGGTAAGAGCGGAAAGCTCGACATCGGCAGGTTGGATGAAGACCGCGTCGGAGTGTAGATCAAATGGACGAGCCGATCGATCAAGACGCCATCACCATTGGCCGTCTTTACGCGTCAGCGCAAACGCTCGCTGAGAACCGGATATTCTATTTCGGCGATGCTGGTGACCGTTTGCTTAAGAAAAAAGAATCGCTTGGCCACGGCCATTGGTTACGCTGGATCAGCGCGAACGAGGAGGCGCTTGGCTTCGGCAATCGTGTTGCTCGTTCGCTTATCCAAGGTGCGCAATGGCTGGCGTCGAACTGGCAAATAGCGACCAAACTTGAAGAGGTTCTGACCGATCCGCATGCCAGCGAGCAGGATCTCGCTGACGCCAGAGAGATCCGAGATCTCATCGCTGGTCAATTCCAGCCGACGGTCCAAGGCACATTCGGTCGTCGTCAGAACGAATGGTACACGCCGGCGAAATACATCTCGCTGGCGCGTCGTGTGCTTGGTGAGATCGATGTCGATCCGGCGTCGAACAAGTTTGCCCAAGAGATTGTCAGAGCGCGGCAGTACTTTGACAAGCAGCAAAACGGATTGCTGCAGTCATGGTACGGCCGCGTCTGGCTCAACCCGCCGTACTCGCCGCCGCTGATCGGCAAGTTCATCGGTAAGCTGCTGCAGGAATGGAATGCGCGCCGCACCGAGGCGTGTATTGCATTGACACATAACTGCACCGACTCGATGTGGTTTCACGATGCCGCGTCGGCCGCCAATGCGATTTGCTTTACGTGCGGGCGAGTGAGGTTCTACGAGAGCGACGGAGCGATCGGAGCAAAGACCCATCGCGGTCAGGCGTTTTTCTACTTTGGGTCTGAGATCGAGACATTCAAGCGCGAGTTTGAACGTATCGGTTTCATCGTTCGACCAGAGCCGGATAATCCATGGACAAGGCTAAATGTGCGGGCATATGAAACCCAAGCAAACTAACAAAGTGGCGGTCATTTGTGCGCGCTGTGGATGGCGCGGCAAACGCAGCACGAAAACGATTTGGCCGGCGTGTCCACAGTGTGGCGCACATGCAAATCTGATCGTCGCGCAGGACAAGCAACATGAACGCGATCAAGCAAGGCTTGGGAGGCGTCATTGAGTGGCCGTGAGCGACTGCCGGATCGACGCGGCTGTGAGACCTTTGATCTGCGCGTCGGCGCGGCGCAGTTTTTCGTGACTGTCGGCGTCTATGCCAACGGTGCGATCGGCGAGGTGTTCGTCGCCGGCGCCAAGGTGGGATCCGATATGGACGCGGTCACGCGTGACGCTGCGATCTTGCTCTCGCTTGCCTTGCAGCATGGCGTGCCGCGTAATGTGATCAAGGGCGCACTGACACGTGAGAGCAATGGCAGCGCCTCGTCGGTCATTGGTGCCATTGTCGATCGCCTCGATGTGCTTGAATTGCCTTTTTGAAGCAGAGCCAACAAACGGAGCTGACTATGGCTGACATGAGGAAGTATGCGAGCGGTTTATTGCGGCCCGACGATCTGCACGATGGTCCACGGCAAGAACAGATCGTTAATGTGTACGTGAGCGAGAAGTTGAATGCGCCCATCCTCACGTTTGCATCGGGTGACGAGATGGTGGCGTGGAACAACATCGCGCGCGTGCTGTCCCGCGCTTATGGCTTTGAAAGCGACAATTGGATCGGGCACATGATCGAGCTGTCGATCGGTCACTACACCAACAAGGACGGCGACATAAAGGAGAACATTCAGGTCAAGACGATTTCCACGGCCGAGCAAAAAGCGGAAGTCAAGGCGCCGGTCGCCAAAGACCTCGACGATCAGATCCCTTTCTAAAAGATGTGAACCCGTGACCGACCTCACTTCCATCGCTGGCAAATTGGCAAAATACGTTCGCTTGCTTGCGAGCGACAAGGAAGGTGAGGTCGTTGCGGCGGCGCGTGCGATCCAA
>Ga0066903_100001394_pt1 | contig 17577 bp, 15 predicted proteins | sample PanSoiMetaGPlot1_FD_67491 | JGI IMG/M metagenome (GOLD analysis project Ga0066903, IMG submission 67491) | Tropical forest soil microbial communities from Panama analyzed to predict greenhouse gas emissions - Panama Soil - Plot 1 (version 2) | ecosystem: Environmental > Terrestrial > Soil >... | reverse complement strand
GGGCCGGCGTGCTGCTGACCGACCAGCCCGACGTGCAGTTCGTGACCGCCTACGGCACGCGCACGACCGCGCTGATCGAGACGGCGGCGACGTATGACTGCGACCTGATCGTCGTGCCCGCCGGACACGCCCGGCGGCCGCGCTTCCTGCCGCCCCACGACGACGCCCGCGCGCTGCGGCGCAAGGCGACGGTCCCGGTCCTGCAGACGCCGTCCGCGGCCACCAACAGCCTCGTGCGGCGGCTGATGTCCGAGCCGCCGGCGGCGCCGTAGCGACCCGCGTCGTCAGTCCGTCGTCTCGAGCGTCCCGTCGGCCAGCTGCTTGCGCAGGACCTTCTTGTCGAACTTGCCGACCGACGTCTTGGGCACCTCGGTGATGAACTCGACGCGATCGGGCAGCCACCACTTGGCAACCTTGTCGGTCAGGAACTCGCGCAGGCCGTCGGAGTCGAGCTCTGAACCCTCGCGGCGCACGACACACGCGCACGGGCGCTCGCTCCAGCGCTCATCGGGGATCGCGACGACGGCGGCCTCGAGCACGTCGGGGTGGCCCATGATCTCGTTCTCGAGCTCGACCGAGCTGATCCACTCGCCGCCGGACTTGACGAGGTCCTTGGTGCGGTCGACGAGCCGGATGAAGCCGCGCTCGTCGACCTCGGCGACGTCGCCGGTCCGCAGCCAGCCGTCCTCGGTGAACTTCTCGGCCGCGGTCTCGTCGTTGTAGTAGGTGCGCGCGATCGTCGGGCCTGAGACCTGCAGCTCGCCGCCCGACTCCTCGTCGATCCGGAACTCCACCAGCGGCTGGATGCGCCCGGCCGTCGCCCGCAGCGCGTAGCCCTCGTCGCTGCGCTCGTCGACCTCCGGCGGGACGCGGCTGACCGACGCCAGCGGGCTCGTCTCGGTCATCCCCCAGCCCTGGATGATCGGTGTATCGAAGCGCTCGTCGAGTGCGCGGATCAGGCTCTCGGGCACGGCCGAGCCGCCGCATAGGATGCGGTTGACGGTCTTGAAACTCGGCGGCGGGTCGAGCTGGAGGATTCCCTGCCAGATCGTCGGCACGGCGCTGGCGGCGGTCACCTGCTCGTCGTCGATCAGCCGGGCGAGCGCGGGCGGCGTCATCCGCGGGCCGGGCAGCACGAGCTTGGCCCCGCACATTGCGGCGGCGTACGGCTGACCCCACGCGTTGGCGTGGAACATCGGCACGATCGGCATCACCGTGTCAGCCTCGCGCAGGCCGATCGCGTCGGCCTGGTTGATGAGCAGCGAGTGGATGACGGTCGAGCGGTGCGAGTAGACGACGCCCTTCGGGCGCCCGGTCGTGCCCGACGTGTAACACATCGCCGCGGCCTGGTTCTCGTCGACGTCGGGGAACTCGAAGTGCTCGTCGCCGGAGGCGATCAGCTCCTCGTAGTCGATCGCGCCGTCGCGCGTGGCGTCGCAGTCGGGCATCAGGACCTCGTGCTCGACGCCGTCGAAGCGCGGCATCTTGTCGGCCACCGACGCGTCGAGGAAGATCACCCGGTCCTCGGCGTGGCCGACGATGTAGCGCAGGTCCTCCTCGAACAGGCGGATGTTGAGCGTGTGCAGGACCGCGCCCATCGACGGGATCGCGAGGTACAGCTCGAGGTGGCGCCGGGAGTTCCAGCCGAACGTGGCGACGCGGTCGCCCGGGCCGATGCCGAGCTTCTGGAGCGCGCTGGCCAGCCGCCGGGCGCGCGCGACGACCTCGCCGTAGGTCGAACGCTCGATCGCGTCGGCCGTCGCGCTGACGACCTCCCGGGCTCCGAACAGCTGCTCGGCACGGTGCGCGATCGTGCGCACCTGAAGCGGCGTGTCCATCATCAGCCCGCCCATCGGCGTGACCGGCGCTTGGGTCGTCATGCAGCCTCTCCTCCGTGGTGGATGAGGCAGAGCCTACGCCGGATGTGGGCGTTCGTCAGCCCGGTTACCCGAGTGCCGACTCGATCGCTGCAGCGATCTGGGGGTCCTCGGGCTTGACCTTCGTCGGCCAGCGTTCGATCAGGCGCCCGTCGGCACCGACGAGGTACTTCGTGAAGTTCCAAACGGGCGGCCCGGAGTCGGGCTGGCGCGCGAGGTCCGCCCACAGTGGATGCGGCTCGGCACGGACCGACACCTTCTCGGTCATCGTGAACGCGACGCCGTAGTTGCGCTGGCAGAACGCGCCGATCTCGGCGGCGTCGTCGAGTTCCTGGTCGTTGAAGTCGCCCGACGGCGTCCCGACGATCTGCAGGCCGCGATCGTGGTAGGTGTCATACAGCTTCTGCAGGCCCTCGAACTGGGGCGTGAAGCCGCATTTGCTCGCCGTGTTGACGAACAGCGTCGGCTGGCCGCGCAGCGTCTCAAGGTCGAGCGTCCCGCCCTCGAGCAGGCCGATCGAGTGGGCGTAGACGTCGCTGTGCTCGTCGAGCTTCTCGGGCCCGCGGGCCATGTACATCTTGGCGGTCGAGAGGAGTCCCATCGTGCCGTAACCCTAGCGCCGCCGCGCGATCATCTGCTTCGAGACGTTCCGTTCGCCTACCTATCGCGTAGAATCCGTGCCATGGACTTGGGTCTCCTGCTCTCTCAGGCCAGCCACGGCCTGAACGTCGAGATGACCGCCCGCCTCCAGGTGGTGGGTATCACGCCGCGCGCGTACTGCGTCCTGCGCACGGCGCTCGACCAGACTCTGAGCCAGGGCGAGATCGCGACCGCATGCGACCTCGACAAGACGACGATGGTCGTCACGATCGACCAGCTCGAGCAGGCCGGGTGGGCACGCCGCGTCTCATGTCCCGGCGACCGCCGGGCGCGGCTGATCGAGGTCACGCCGGCCGGCCGCAAGCTGGTCGCGCGCGCCGGGAAGATCGTCGACGCCGTCCAGGCGGACCTGCTCGCCGAATTGCCCGCCGAGCAGCGGGAGGCGCTGTTCGCGGCGCTACAGACAGTCGTCGCCGGGAGCCAGTCGGCGTCGGCGGTGTGCGATCGGACGCCGCGAAGGCGGGCCGCGGCGTAGTAGTTCGGCACTAGATCGTTCTGAAATAGACGATCTGCTACGGTCTGAAACATGACTCAGATCGCTGCACCCGTCCCTGCTGACACATCGCGCTGGGCGAAGCTGATCGTCCTGTGCGCGGGGATGCTGATGATCATCCTCGACCAGACCATCACGACCGTCGCGCTGCCGTCGATCCAGAGCGACCTGCACTTCTCGCAGTCGAGTCTCGCGTGGGTCGTCAACGCGTACCTGATCGCGTTCGGCGGACTGCTGCTGCTCGCCGGGCGCCTCGGCGACCTGCTCGGCCGCCGCAACATGTTCGTTGGCGGCCTCGCCGTGTTCGTCGCGTCGTCGCTCGTGTGCGGGCTGGCCGACAGTGAGGCGATGCTGATCTCTGCCCGCTTCGTCCAGGGCATCGGCGGCGCGATGACGTCTGCCGTGATCCTCGGCATGATCGTCGCGCTGTTCCCGCAGCCCGCCGAGCAGGCGCGCGCGATCGGCGTCTACAGCTTCGTCGCCGCAGCCGGCGCATCGCTCGGGCTGCTCGCCGGCGGCGTGCTGACCGAGACCCTGAGCTGGCACTGGATCTTCTTCGTCAATGTGCCGATCGGCATCGCCACCGGCGTCGTGGCACTGCGGCTGCTCGACCACGAGCCCGGGCTGGGGATCGGTCACGACGCCGACGCCGCCGGTGCGGCGCTGATCACCAGCGCGCTGATGCTCGGCGTCTACACGATTTTGCAGTCGACCGACCATGGCTGGGGCACCCCGCGGACCCTCGCGCTGTCGGCCGCAACCGTCGCGCTGCTCGGCGCGTTCGGGTGGCGCGAACAGCGCGCCCGCAACCCGCTGCTGCCGCTCGCGGTCCTGCGCCATCGCAACGTGATGGGCGCCAACGCGGTCCAGATCCTGCTGATCGCCGGGATCTTCGGGCAGTTCTTCCTCGGCGCCCTGTACCTCCAGAAGGTGCGCCACTTCACGGCGATCGAGGTCGGACTCGCGTTCCTGCCGATCGCGGTCGGGATCGGGCTCCTGTCGGTCGCCGTCGCGCCGCGGCTGATCATGCGCGCCGGGCCGAGGACGGTGATGGTCGCCGGTCTCGCGTTGCTCGCGGGCGGCATCGCGTTGCTGACGCGGGTACCGGTCGATAGCCGCTACGTCGTCGACTTCCTGCCGGCGATGGTCGCCATCGGGATCGGCGGCGGGCTCGCGTTCCCGTCGGTCGTGACGGTCGCGATGTCGAGCGCGACGCCCGACGACGCCGGCCTTGTCTCGGGCATCGTCAACACGAGTCAGCAGGTCGGCGGCGCGCTTGGGCTCGCGGTGCTGGTCGCGGTGTCGACGTCGCGCACCGACGCGCTGCACGCGGCCGGGCACTCGCCCGCCGCGGCGCTGACCGGCGGCGCGCATGTCGCGTTCGTCGTCGCCACGGGCATGCTGCTCGGCGCGCTGGCGGTGGCGATCGCGGTGCTCAAGCCCGGCGCCGAGCCGGTCGCCATCGCGCGGCCCCGGCAGCTCGAGCGCCGCGAGCCCGAGCTCGCGCTCGAGGAGGCCGCCTAGGACCCGGCGACCCGCGCCCGCAACTGGGCGAGCTCATCGTCGGTCAGCCCGTGGCTGCGCAGCCACTCGGTCGCGCCGCCGTGGTGCTCGGAAATGATCCCCAGGACCCGCTCGAGCGTCCCGTGGCGCGGCGCGTGGGCCTGGGGGTCGTGGCCCTCGAGCTCGGCGCGGTAGGTCTCCGAGCTCAACAGCCGGTCCATGATTGCTTCGATCCGCTGCGCGCTCGCCAGGTAGTCATCGACGATCCGCTCTTGCTCGACGCCTGCCGCCCAGAGCGTCATCGCGACGATCATGCCGGTGCGATCCTTGCCCGCCGCGCAGTGGACGAGGACCGCGCCGTCGGTCGCGGCGATCGTGCGCGCGGCGCCGACGAACGAGTCCGGGCGACGGCGCAGGTAGCTGAGGTACGCGCGGATGATCGGCTCCTCGTCGGCGTGGAAGTCGTCGGCCAGGTCCGAGCCCCAGCGCTGGGCGGCATCTTCGATGTCGAGGTCGGTGTTGCCGCCCGAGTCGGGATACAGCGAGCGGTGCTCGATCCGGACCTCGGCCGCGCGCGTCATCGGCCCCGGACCTTCGGAGGCGGCTTCGTGGTCGGTCCGCGTGTCGATCACGACCCGCAGCCCGTGGTCGTCGATCAGCCGCCGCACATCGGCGTCGGTCAGCCCCTGGAGGTTGTCGGAGCGCAGCAGCACGCCGGGCACCACGACCCGCGCGTTGACCGCTCCTTCGAGGTCGATCCAGTTCGTCGTCTCGGCGATGCTCACCCCCACATCGTGCCGTACGGCCCGTCGGCGCATGTCAACAACCCGTCGACCGAACCTCACGCGCACGTCAAGGGGTCAGACCCCTTCACGCTCACGTCAACGTCAAGGGGTCAGACCCCTTGACGCGGGCGGTTGAGAAAATCTCAGTCGGCGCGACTCAAGGGGTCAGACCTCTAGTCGTTCCCGCGGCCCGAGAGCGTGTCGGCGACGCGGGCGATTCGGCTCGTCTTCGGGCCGCCGGCGTCCTCGCGGCGGTCGGCGGCGCGGTACAGCGTGTAGACGAGGTGCACCGCGATCCAGCGCAGCGGCTCGGGCTCCCACCGCCTTGCGTGGCGGCCGACCCACGGCAGCCGCGTGAGCTCGGTGTCGCGTTCGAGGACGAGGTCGCACAGCGTGCGACCGGCGAGGTTGGCGGTCGCGACGCCGTTGCCGACGTAGCCGCCCGCGGTGCCAAGCCCGCTCTGCGGGTCGAGCGTCACCGCCGGTGACCAGTCGCGGGGGACGCCGAGCACGCCGCACCAGGCGTGGTCGATCGCCGCGGTCGCGGCGGCCGGAAACAGGCGGTGCAGGATGGCCACCAGCTGGTCGATCGTGCGCTGCTGCGTTTCCCCGTCACGATCCGTCCGTGAGCCGTAGCGGTAGGGGACGCCGCGGCCGCCGAGGGCGATCCGCCCGTCGGCCGTGCGCTGGGCGTAGATGTAGGCGTGGGCCTCGTCGCCGAGCAGCTCCGCGCCGTCCCAACCGATCACGTCCCATGCGGTGTCGGACAGCGGCTCGGTCGCGACCATCGCGCTGTTGAGCGGCAGACAGGTGCGCTTCTGGCCGCGCAGCGACGCGGTGAAGCCTTCGAGACACTGCAGGACGTGGCGCGCCGTCACCGTGCCGCGATCGGTGACCGCAGCGCGCGGCCGGATCTCCGACACCATCGTGTCCTCGTAGATCGTCACGCCCGCGCGCGCGACGGCCGCCGCGAGTCCCTGCACGAGCTTCGCGGGCTGCACGCGCGCGGCGTGCGGGCTCCACGCCCCGCTCAGCGCGCCGTCGACCCGCAGCCGCGCCGCCACGCCGGCCGCGTCGAGCTCGACCAGGTCCTCCGGGCCGTGGTCCCACGCGCGCTCGACCGCCGCTGCGTCGGCCAGCCGCACGCGCTGCGCCGGGTTGCGCGCCACGGTCAGCACGCCGCGCTTGACGATGTCGGCGTCGATGCCCTCGCGCTCGCAGACGCCGATCACCTCGTCGACGGTCTCCCGCATCGCTCGCTGTAGCGCCAGCACCGCGTCGCGGCCGTGGGTCGCCGCCATCTGCTCGCGCGAGGCAGCGAAGTGCGACGACAGCCAGCCGCCGTTGCGCCCCGACGCGCCGTAGCCGGCGAACTCGCGCTCGAGCACGACGACCTCGAGCCCCGGCTCGGCGCGCTTGAGCTCGTACGCCGTCCACAGTCCGGTGAAGCCGCCGCCGACGATGCAGACGTCGGCCTCGCGGTCGCCGTGCAGCGGCGGCCGGCGCGCCACTGGCGGGATGTCCGCGTACCAGAACGACGGTCCGCCGTTGCGCATCAGGCGACCGGGGCTTCCCGGCGCGCGACCTCTTCGCGCACGAGCGGCGCGACCTTGGTCCCGAACAGCTCGATCGAGCGCATCACGTCGGCGTGGGCGACCGCGCCGACGCTCATCTGGGCGATGAAGCGCTGGTGGTCGAACAGCTCGTGCTCGAACAGCAGCTTCTCGGCAACCTGCTCGGGCGAGCCGACGGCGACCGCGCCCCGCGCGGAGGCCAGCGCGCTGTACTCGGCGTGGCCCGACGGTGGCCAGCCACGCTCGCGCCCGATGCGGTTCATCATCGCCAGATACGGCTCGGCGAACGCGTCGTCGGCCTCGTCGCGCGTCGCGCCGACGAAGCAGTGGGTGTTGATCGCGACCCGCTGCTCCGCCGGGTCGTGGCCACCGCGCGCGTAGGCCTGGCGGTAGAGGTCGACGAGCGGTACGAAGCGCTCGGGCTGGCCGCCGATGATCGCGACGGTCAGTGGCAGGCCGAGCATCCCGGCGCGGATCACCGACTGCGGCGAGCCGCCGACCGCGACCCACACGGGCAGCGGATCCTGGACCGGGCGCGGCCAGACGATGGCGTCCTGCAGCGGCGCGCGCAGCCGACCCGACCACGTGACGGACTCCGACGCCCGGATCGCCAGCAGCAGGTCGAGCTTCTCGGCGTACAGGTCGTCGTAGTCATCGAGTTCGTAGCCGAACAGCGGGAACGACTCGATGAACGAACCGCGGCCCGCCATGATCTCGGCGCGCCCGCCCGACAGCAGGTCGACGTGCGCGAACTCCTCGTACACGCGAACCGGGTCGTCGGAGCTCAGCACCGTGACCGCGCTCGACAACCGGATGCGCGTCGTGGTCACGGCGAGCGCGGCGAGCACGACCGCGGGCGCCGAGACGAGAAAGTCGCGGCGGTGGTGCTCGCCGACTGCGAACACGTCGAGGCCCAGCTCGTCGGCGAGTTTGGCCTCCTCGAGCAGGTCGGCCATCCGCCGCTGCGGGCTGACCCCCGACGAGAGGTCGGCGAACGTCGACAGCCCGAGCTCCATCAGCTACTCCGCCTGACGGCCGAGCAGCGCGACAAAGCGCTCGATCCGTCGCCGCTCGTCGTCGGACAGCTCGCCGTCGACCTCGACGAGCAGCGTCATCGGGCCGCGGTCGACAGCCCACGTGCGCACGGCGTCGCTGAACTGCGGCGCCAGCCACACCAGCGGCAGCGAGCCCGCGTGCTCGCGGACCGTCGCGTCGCGGCGATCCGGCGTCGGCTCGCTGCGCATCACCGGGATCGCCGGCGACCCCAGCGCGTGGGCGACGGCGTCGATCCCGGCCAGGCCGCTTGCGTCGGGCAGCAGCGCGACGTCGCCGTCGAGCAGCATTTCGGCCGCCCAGCCCGCCGGTGCGCCATCGAGCGCCGACGGGACACAGACGAGGCGAAACAGCGGCGCGGCCATCGCTCGGCACGCTAGCGAGCGCGAGTGTCGCGCGCTTTACACAGCAACCGCCGCAAGCGCGATTTTCGGTTTTGCGGTCCGGACCTACCTTCGGTCACCGGTTCAGAACACCAACTACGACTGGAGATAGAGATGCACTTCAACACCATCGCGGGGGTGACCCGCAAGACGATGACCATCGCGCTGACGCTGCTCCTGGCAGTCGTGGCGATGATGGCCGTCGCCGGTCCCGCCAGCGCCATTCCGGTGGGCGGCGGTAACAACGGCGACGACCCGCCGATTCACAACGTGCCGCCCGTCGCGGTGTTCACGATCTCGCCCAACCCGGCGATCGTCAGCGGCTCGCTGGTCAGCGTGCCGATCCAGGCGCACCTGATCCCCGGCGGCGGCGTCCTCAACGGGCTGCAGACCGGCGATCTCGTGACGTTCGACGGGTCAGGCTCCTACGACGACCACAAGATCGTCAACTACGAGTGGGACCTCGACGGCAACGGCACGTACGAGACCCACGGTGCGCTGGCGAAGATCGAGAAGAAGCGCTACTTCACGACCGGCCAGTTCACGATCCGCCTGCGCGTCACCGACGCCAGCGGGCTGAACCGCGTCATCACCCACGTGCTGACCGTGCGCCACGCGCCGCACGCGCAGATCGCGGCCGACGTCCCGGTGCCGCTCGTCGGCCAGCAGGTGACCTACAACGCCGCCGGCTCGACCGGCGACCCGGGCATCGCCAGCTACCAGTGGGACCTCGACGGCAACGGCACGTTCGAGAAGAACACCGGCACGACGCCGTCGGTCAGCACGTCCTACCAGTCGGCCGGCGTGCGCAACGTCGCGGTCAAGGTGACCGACACGCTCGGCACGACCGCGACCGCCACGATCAAGGAGACGGTCAACCAGGCGCCGATCGCCGCGTTCACCGACGCCCCGAGTCCGGCGTTCGTCGGTGAGACGGTCAAGTTCGACGGCTCGTCCTCGAGCGACGACGACCCGATCGCCGACTACGCGTGGGACCTCGACGGCAACGGCACGTTCGAGACCGACACGCACGGCTCGCCGCTGGCGACCATGAAGTACACGACGCCGGGCACGGTCAACGTGCGCCTGCGCGTCACCGACGACCACGGCGTCCAGAACGTCGTGACCCACCCGGTCATCGTCAACCCGGCCCCCACGGGCGGCACGACGAACACGACCAACAACCCCGGCCCGAAGGTGAAGATCAGCCCGAAGGTCGTCAAGGTCAGCAAGAAGGGCACGGTCACGCTGCGCGTCACCTGCCCGACGGCCGAGCGTGAGTGCACCGGCATCCTGACGCTGCGCCGCGGTGCCCACGCGAGCAAGGCCGGCGCCGCTCAGTTCCTCACCGGCGGCGGGCAGACGGCCCTCGTCCGCGTGCACCTGAGCAGCTCGACGCTGAAGCTGATCAAGCGCCACCACCCGGTGAAGGTCAAGGCCAGCGCGGTCGCCCACGACCTCGACGGCAACGCCGCGACGTCGACGGCCACGATCACCCTCAAGCGCTAGCTCGAGGCACACCGGCAGATGCAACGCAGCGGGGCCGGCGCCACGAACGCCGGCCCCGCAGTCGCACGCGAGGCCCTCCTATGACCACCACCCCTTCCCTGCGTCGGACGATCATCGCCGTACTCGCGCTCGTCGTGATCGGTCTGACCGCCAGCGCCCACCCGGCCGGCGCCGCGATGATCGCCACCGGCGGTACCGGCAACGGCGAGCCGAAGATCCCGCCGCCGGTCGCGAGCTTCACCGTCTCCCCCAACCCGGCACTCGTCAACACGCTCCCGGTCGCCACGACGTCGACGACGATCTCGCGGGCGCTCGTCGCCCCCGGCCCGGCGATCACGATGTACGGCAACGGCGACAACGTCACGTTCAACGCCTCGGCGTCCCACGGCACCGGCGGGATCGTCTCCTACGCCTGGGACCTCGACGGCAACGGGTCGTTCGAGACCTCCGGCGACAAGATCGCGCACAAGCGCTTCTACCGCACCGGCACGTTCGTCGTGCGGCTGCGCGTCACCGACGGCGAGGGTGACTCGAGCGTCACCCAGCGCACGGTGATCGTCCACCGCGCGCCTCATGCCGAGATCCACGCGCCGCGGACGACGTGGCCGCTCAACACCCAGCTCAAGCTGTCCCCCGGCGGCTCGACCGGCGACCCCGGGTTGGCGCGCTTCGCGTGGGACTTCAACGGCGACGGCTCGCCGGAGATCGTCAGCTCGAACAGCGGGATCGTCCCGGTGACGTACTCGACACCGGGCCCGCACACGATCACCCTGACCGTGACCGACACCTATGGCGCCAAGGCGACCGGACAGCTGACCGTCAACATCGTCCACCGGCCGACAGCCGCGCTGACCGTGACGCCGAGCGTCGCGACCGTCGGCCAGACGGTGACGTTCGACGCGACCCAGTCGACGAGCATCGACAGCCCGATCACCGACTACCGGTGGGACCTCGACGGCGACGGCAACTACGACGTCGACACCGGCGACGTGCCGACCCTGACCCACCGGTACACGTCGCCGCTGCGCACCGACGTCAGCGTGCTCGTGATCGACGCCGACGGCTTCGGCGGCGGCGCGTCGCAGCAGCTGACGGTGACCGGCGTGCCCGTCAATTCAGGTCGGGCGACGGCGCCGCATCGGGCTCTGAAGGTGAAGAAGCCGCAGCATCGTCGTCACCGTCCGCATCGACATCACCGGTAGCAAACGTCCACGCCTCGATCTGGGCACTGCGGCCCCGGACCTCGAGCTCCCCGACCCGCGTCAGGCTCGGCGCGTCGTCGCGCAACAGCGCGCGGCGCGTCGCGCCGGCGATCAGGATCGGACAGCCGACGTCCTTCGTCATCGCCTGAAGCCGCGCCGCGGTGTTGGTCGTGTCGCCGACCGCCGCATACTCGAGGCGCCGCGCCGAGCCGACGTTGCCCGACATGACCGGCCCGCTGCAGATGCCGATCCCGATGTGAAACGGCTCGGCGATGCCGGTCTCGGTGACCCAGGCGTTGAAGTGGGCGAGGCGCGTGTCGAGCATGTCGCGCGCCGCGGCGAGCGCGCGGTCGGCGTGGTCGTCCTGATGCAGCGGCGCGCCGAACACGCTCATGATCCCGTCGCCCATGTACGCGACGACCGTCCCGCCGTGGTCGAGGATCGCGTCGCTCATCTCGGTCAGGTAGCGGTTGAGCAGCTCGATCACGCGCTCGGCGGGGAGCTGCTCGGCGGTCGTCGTGAAGCCGCGCAGGTCGCAGAACATGACCGTCGACTCCAGGCGCGTACCGCCGAGGCGCAGGTCGTCGTCGACCTGGGCCGCGACCTCGTCGACGACCTGCGGCGGGACGAACCGCGCGAAGGCAGCGTGCAGGCGGCGACGGTCGCGGACGTCGGTCGCGTAGGCGACGGCGAGCGTGCCGAGGAAGCCGATGAACAGCGCCAGCGCGGGCGCGGCGACGGGCAGGATCGTGCCGCCGTTGAAGGCGAGCTGGGCGACGACGGCGTAGCCGACGGTGTAGGCGAGCGGGACCCACAGCCAGCGCAGGCCCTTCAGGCGCAGCGCGCTGGCGGGGATGACGAGACCGGCGAGGACGATCAGGAGGATGGTGAGCCAGCCTGCGGAGCTTCGCAGCGGGATGCCGCGCAGCACCGTTTCGATGGCGTTGGCCTGGATCTCCGGGCCGCTCATGTTGCGGCTGCCGAACGCCACCGGGTGAACGTCGTGGAGAACGAGGTCTGTCTGGCCGATCACCACGATCTTGTTGGCGAACCGCGAGGCCGGGAACTTACCCCGCAAGACACTCGAGAAGGACGTCACCGGGATCGTCCCCTGAGGCCCAGCGAAGTCGATCCAGGCACCATCGCCCGAGAAGTCCGCAGCGTTCACGGGATGTCCTGCGCGGCGTGCCACAGCGACTGCGAGCGTCGGCAGGCCCACGTTCTCATAGGGGACCTGGCGCGCGGTGTTATTGGACGCCGAGATGTAGCTCGACGCGATCGTCGCCCGCAGGTCGCGGACGACCTTCGGGTCGATCGTCTTGCGTCCATTCGTCGTGACGAGAACGACGTTGCCCGCGTCGAAGATCGCCTGACCGAGTGCGGCGTCATCCTTGGCGCTGTTGCTCGGCCCCGTGACATCGAGGTCGAAGGCGATCACTCGCGCGCCCGCGCGCCGCAGGTGATCGATGACCCGCGCATCGATTCGGCGCGGATACGGCGGCTGGCCCAAGGTGGACCGCGTCCCGGCGTCGATCCCGACGAGCGCCACGTCCCGCGGCGCCGATCGCTTCCCCCGCAACGAGAACCGAGCGTCGACCGTGGTCCGTTCCACGCGCCGCGTGACGTGCGTCGCGTAGGCGAGCACCGCCAGCCCCGCCGCGCTCAGCCCGACGACGATCAGCCAGATGGCCCTGCGTCGCTGACGCCGCGTACGCACCCGCCCAGGGTAGTCCGGGGGACCCGAATGTCGCGACCGTGACACAACATGTGTCACCGTCGAGTTCGACCACAGCCCTCGCCCCATCTACCGTGCACGTCGAGGGTTCCACGACATGAAGCGCCCGACCCGCCATCTCTCCATCCTCGCCACCGCCGGCCTCGTCGCGGTGCTGACGGCGCTGCCCGCGACGCCCGCCGGTAGCCAGTCCCCGACGCCGGCCGGCGACGGCACGATCACGACGCTGGCCGGCACGACCCCCGGCTTCGCAGGCGATGGCGGCCCGGCCGACCGGGCGCTGATCGACACGCCGGGCGGTGTCTCGTTCGTCGCCGCCAACAACTTCCTGATCGCCGACACGAACAACAACCGCATCCGCCAGGTCACGCCGAACGGGGTCATCAACACCGTTGCCGGCGGCCAGATCCCCGGCTTCAGCGGCGACGGCGGCCCGGCGACGAGCGCGCAGCTCGACCACCCCCAGGGCGTGACCGCCATCCCCGGCGGCGGCTATCTGATCGCCGACACCAACAACAACCGCATCCGCAGGGTTAGCGCGGCAGGGGTCATCACGACGGTCGCCGGCGGCAACCAGGGCTTCAGCGGCGACGGCGGTCCCGCGCTCGCCGCCCAGCTCAATCAACCCAGCGATACGGCGATCACGGCCGATAACTCCGTGCTGATCGCGGACACCGGAAACGACCGCATCCGCAAGATCTCCCCCACCGGCATCATCACGACGATCGCCGGCACAACGCGCGGCTTCGGCGGCGACGGCGGCCCCGCGGCGAGCGCCCAGCTCAACCAGCCGCGCGGCGTCGCGGTCGCCGACGACGGCTCGATCCTGATCGCCGACACGGGCAACAACCGGATCCGCAGGATCGCCCCGAACGGCACGATCGCGACGGTCGCGGGCGGCGCGGCCCAGGGCCTGGCCGGCGACGGCGACCCGGCCGTGACGGCACAGCTTCACGCGCCCCAGAGCGTCGCCGCGCTCCCGCACGGCGGCTTCGTGTTCGCCGACACCGACAACGACCGCGTGCGCCGCGTGACGCCGCTCGGCGCGATCTTCACCGTCGTCGGCACAAGCGCCGGCAAGTCAGGCGACGGCGGGCTGGCCAACCAGGCGCAGCTCGATCAGCCGGCCGCCGTCGTGACCGATCCGAGCGGCGGCCTGCTGATCGCCGATACCGACAACTCCAACGTCCGCCGCGCGAGCGACGTCGGCGCGATCCCGCCCGCCGTCCCCGGCCACTCGATCGACGTCAACCCCGTCCAGGCCGGGACGTTCGTCCTGCCGGCCGGCCAGCAGGCGTTCCAGCCGCTGCTCGAGAAGGACCTCGTTCCCGTCGGCTCGCAGGTCAACGCGAACAAGGGCGTGATCGCCGTCACGTCGGCCAAGGACCCGAGCGGGACCCAGCAGACCGCGCAGCTGTTCCAGGGCACGGCCACCGTCACCCAGCTGCAAACCGCGCAGGGACTGACGACACGATTCCGGCTGCCGCCGATCACCGACTGCACGACCGTCTCCAGCAAGCGCCGCAGCGCCACTTTGACCGTGCACGCGATCGTTGCTCGGACCGCACGGGCGCACAAGCGCACGTCAACCAGGCACAAGGCAACGCACAAGGCCAAGCCCAAGAAGAAAAAGAAGACGCCGACCCCGCACTCGAGGACGCACACGGTGCGCGGCCTCGGAGTCAGCGACAACGGCGGCAACTACCAGAGCGCGACCGGCGGCATCTCGGCCTCCGCGCTCGGCACGCGCTGGTTCACCAAGCTCACGTGCGCGGGCACGACGATCACCGTCACTCAGGGCATCGTTGGCGTCACGGTCAACAAGAAGACGTTCATCTTGCGCGCGGGCCAGTCGCGCTTCTTCCCCTCGACCGTCAAGAACGCCGGGCACTAGGCGCGGCGCAGATGCCCTACCGCCCGCGGCGCGCCAGCGTCTCGGCGTCGAGCACCGTCGTGCGGCCGCGGCCGAGCTTGACCGTGCCGCGGGCCTCCTCCTCGCGCAGGACACGGTTGACGGTCGCGCGAGAGGTGCCGGCGAGGCCGGCGAGGTCCTCCTGGGTCAGCGGCACGACGACGTGCGCGTGACCGTCGCCGTAGATCTCGGTGACCTCAACCAGCCGCCGCAGTACGCGCTTCTCCGCCGACACGTACAGCGCCTCGACGAGGTGACGCGACAGGCGCCGGTTCTGGCCGAGCAGGATCGCGACGATGACGTTCGTGGTACTCGGGTTGCGCTCGCGCAGGCGATCGAAGTCGATTCGGTGCACGCTGCGCGTTTCGGCCGCTTCGAGCGCGGCAATGGTCGCCGTGCGGCGCTCCTCGCCCGCCTCGCCGAGCAGCGCGAGCTCGCCGAACATCTGCCCTGGGCCGAGCACCGCCAGGATCGCCGTGTCGCCGAGCGGCGTCGAGACGCGGACCGCGAAGCGGCCCTTGTCGATCAGGTGCAGCGTGTCGGCCGGGTCCTGCTCGTGGAACACGACCTCGCCGCGGGCGAACTTGCGTCGCCGCGCAATGCTCAGCAGCTGCTGGACGTCATCCTCGGGCACCCCGTCGAGCAAGGCCCACTTCATCGCCTGCCAGGGTACCCCCGTCGCCGGTCAGGGATGGATCCCGCGCAGCAGGCCCGCATCGGCGACGCGCCGTACGGCGGCGGTCAGCGCCGCCGTGCGCCAGTCGACGCCGAGCTTCTCGGCCCCGGCGACGACACGCGAGTAGGCCGCGCGCAGCTGGCGCCGCAGGCGCTCCTGGACCTCGACGAAGTCCCACGTGTAGCGCTGGTGATCCTGGACCCACTCGAAGTAGCTGACCGTCACGCCGCCGGCGTTGGCGAGCACGTCGGGGACGACGAGGACGCCACGTGAGGCGAGGATCTCCTCGGCTTCGGGGGTCGTCGGACCGTTGGCGCCCTCGACAACGACCTGCGCGGCGATCCGCGGCGCGTTCTCGGCCGTGATCTGGCTCTCGAGCGCCGCCGGGATCAGCATGTCGCACGGCAGCTCGAGCACCTCGGTACGCCCGATCGGGTCGCCGTGCGGACAGCCCTCGAGCAGCCCGTGCTCGGCGACCCACCGTTGCAGCCGCGGGATGTCGAGCCCGTCGTCGGCGCGCAGCCCGCCCGACTGGTCGGAAACGCCGACGACCTTCGCGCCGATCGCGTGCAGCTCGGCGGCCGCCGTCGCGCCGACGTTGCCGAACCCCTGGACGACGACGCGCTGCTCGCGCAGTGGCTGGCCGAGCCGCTCGGCCGTAGCTTCGGCGATGTAGACGACTCCGAGGCCGGTCGCCACGCGGCGCACGTCGGTGCCACCGAGCACCGGCGGCTTGCCGGTCACGATCTGGGGCACCGAGTGGCCCACGGCCTGCGAGTACGTGTCGTAGATCCACGCCATCTCGCGCTCGCCGGTGCCCATGTCGGGTGCCGGGATGTCGCGGTCGGCGCCGATGATCGGGATCAGCTCGAACGTGAAGCGCCGCGTGATGCGCTCGATCTCGTGGGCCGACAGCAGCTGCGGGTCGCAGCGCACGCCGCCCTTCGCACCGCCGTACGGCAGCCCGAGCAGCGCGCACTTCCACGTCATCCACTGCGCCAGCGCAGCGCATTCGCCCTGGCTCACGTTGGGGGCGAAGCGCAGGCCGCCCTTCGTCGGACCCATTGTCAGCGTGTGTTGCACGCGGTAGCCGGTGAAGTTGACGACGACCCCGTCGTCCTTGCGCACCGGGAAGTTCACGGTCAGCGTGCGGCGCGGCTCGCGCAGGCGCACGCGCATCTCGGCGTCGAGTTCGAGCACATCGGCGGCGCGCTCGAACTGCACGGTCGCCGTGCGGTACAGCTCCGATTCCCACTCGACGCCGGCCCGGATCAGTTCGTGATCGGTCGCTTCGAGCTCGTCCTGGATCGCCACGCGGTCATCCTCTCACGCAAAGTTCGGGGTCGGCCACCGATTGGCGCCGTAACGACACACCGCCTACTGTTCCGGGCGAACATGACACCACGCGCTCTCCTCCCATTTCTCGCCGTCGTTGTGACCATCGCGATCGCCGGGTGCGGCGGCGGCGGAGGCGGCGGTAACTCCAGCTCGACGATCGATCCGAACACCGCCAAGACGACCGTCGAGAATGCGGCGAGCGTCAAGCTGACGGCGATCCCGGTCCCCGACGAAGCCCAGAAGGAAGGCCTCCAGGGGATGTACGCCAACACCAGCAGCATCGTCGGCGACAAGCAGGTCGTGTTCGTGTTCGACGTCAAGGACTCCGACACGCTGAACCAGCTCAAGAAGTCGCTGATCAACGAGAAGGCGCTCCAGCCCGCCGGCGTTCAGACCAAGCTGAAGATCCTCACGCACAAGAACATGGCGGTCGTCTACGGCGCGGTCGGCAACGACCACTACAGCGACATCACCGCTGCGGTGAACAAGCTGTAGTCCCAGGCGTGGTCTGAGGCTGATAGAACGGCGGTCGTGCGCCCGACCGCCGCCAGACCCTCCGCGGCCCGCGTGGCGTTCCACCTCGCGGCGCTGTTCGTCGTCGACACGATCACGCTGCTGGTGCTGTCGGAGATCCTCGACGGCTTCGTGCTCGACAGCTTCGGCGACGCGCTGCTGACGGCGCTGCTCGCCGGCGTTTTCAACAACGTCGTGTGGCCGCCGATCGCGCGCTTCACGGTGCGCCTCAGCGTCCTGACGCTCGGCTTCTTCTCGCTCATCGCCAACGCGGCGCTGCTGCTGCTGGCGGTCGGGATCGTCCCCGGTGCGCACCTCAACAGCCTGTTCGCGGCGATCGTCGTCGCCGTTTGCGTGACGATCG
>Ga0066903_100001393_pt1 | contig 17581 bp, 14 predicted proteins | sample PanSoiMetaGPlot1_FD_67491 | JGI IMG/M metagenome (GOLD analysis project Ga0066903, IMG submission 67491) | Tropical forest soil microbial communities from Panama analyzed to predict greenhouse gas emissions - Panama Soil - Plot 1 (version 2) | ecosystem: Environmental > Terrestrial > Soil >... | reverse complement strand
CCGCTTGCGGGGAGAGGTCGCGAGCGAAGCGAGCGGGTGAGGGGGGCTCACAAAAGGCCTCGGTGTGTTGAGGGTCCCCCTCACCCGACCGCCTTCGCTGCGCTTCGGCGGTCGACCTCTCCCCGCAAGCGGGGCGAGGTTATGGAGCTTGCCTCCCGCCTTGCATTCCAACTCTAGTTCGCCCTGGCCCGGCCTGCCGAGGTGCCGGCGATTTTGCCGAACACCGCGCCTGAGCACAGGCCCGAGCCTCCCGGATAGTTGAAATAGAAGATGCCGCCGACGAGTTCGCCCGCTGCGTAGAGCCCGCGGATCGGTTGGTAGTCGGTGTTGAGCACCTCGCAGTCGGTGTTGATGCGCAGTCCCCCGAACGTGAAGGTGATGCCGCAGGTCACCGCGTAGCCCTCGTAGGGCGGGGTGTCGATGGTGTTCGCCCAGTTCGACTTGTTGATCGCGAGCTCTTCGGTGCGTCTGCCGTCCTTCACGTTGGGATTGAACGGGATGTCCTTCCGCACCGCCTTGTTCCACTCGGCGATGGTCTTGATGAATTGTTCGGTATTGACGCCGTCGAGCTTCTTGGCCAGCTCTTCGATCGAGTCGGCCGTCACCTTGGTGATCTGCCGGATGCGGTACTCGTCGCGCTGCAGGTGCTTCACCTTCTGGTCGAAGATCTGCCAGGCGAACTGGCCCGGCTGCTCGAGGATCACGCGGCCGTACTTGGCATAGGTGTAATTGCGGAAGTCGGCGCCCTCGTCGACGAAGCGCTTGCCGGTGGCATTGACCATGATGGCGAACGGATAGGAGTGCTTCTGGAACTGATCGCCGACCGCGAGGTCGCCAAACTCGGGCGCGTTCATCTCCCAGCCGACCGCATGACAGCCCGACCAGTTGCCGCACGGGCTGGCGCCGATCTCGAGCGCCATGCGGATGCCGTCGCCGGTATTGAAGCGGGTGCCGCGCACCTTGGCGAGGTCCCAGCCAGGGCCGAGATAGCGGGTGCGCCACTCGGGGTTGGCCTGGAAGCCGCCGCAGGCGAGCACCACCGCCTTGCCGGTGAGCTCGCTCACCTTGCCGTCGTGGCGGATGCGCACGCCTTCGACGCGGTCGCCCGACGCGATCAGGTCGAGCGCGCGGGTGCGGTAGCGGATCTCGATGCCGCGTTTCTTGGCCGCTTCGGTGAGCATGTTCACGAGGCCAGGGCCGCCGCCGACCGATTCGACGGTGAGGCCGCCCCAGAACTTGAACTTGCCTTCGATCTTGAACGCCTGGCGGCCATAGATCGGAATGAAGCGCACCCCCTTCTCGCGCATCCAGTTCAGCGTATCGAAGCTGCGCGTCACCAGAAGCTCGACCAGGTCGGGGTCGGCGCGATGCTGCGTGACCCGCGCCATGTCGTCGAAGAACTGCTCGGCGGTGTAGGTGCCGAAGTCGGTGGTGTCGATCTCGGCCTGGGTGAGGTCGGGGACCAGCGTCTTGATGTCCTCAACGCCGTTGTAGACCACGCGGATCGAGCCAGCGGTGAAGCGGCTGTTGCCGCCTGCTTCCTCCTCGGGCGCGGCTTCCAGCATGACCACCTTGGCGCCCTGCTCCTGCGCCGCCAGCGCCGCGCAGAACGCCGCATTGCCGCCGCCCACCACGATCACGTCATAGTCAGACATTGTTCCTCCACCCCGCGTACTTCCTCGCTCCGTTCGTCCCCGCGCAAGCGGGGACCCAGTCGTCAACCGGTGTGCTTGGCCCTGGGTCCCCGCCTTCGCGGGGACGAACGGAGTTGCTCGCTCTAACTCAACTCTCCACCACGCGCCATTCGATCGTTTCGCCGCCGCGATAGACCAGCGCCTTCTCGTCTGGGCTTTCGACCTTGACCTCCTCAGGCGCGACCCACGCCGTTTTCTCGAGCGTGATCGTCTCGCTGTTGGGGGGCAGCTTGTAGTGGCGCGGCCCGTTGAGCGAGGCGAACGCCTCGAGCTTGTCGAGCTTGCCTTCCTCCTCGAACACCTTGGCGTAGGTCTCGATCGCCACCGGCGCGTTGAACAGGCCGGGGATGCCGTTGACCGAAAGTTTCTTGGCCACCGGATGCGGCGCCGAGTCGGTGCCGAGGAAATAGCAGGCGGCGCCCGAGGTCGCCGCCTTGCGCAGCGCGGCGCGGTCCTTGGCGGTTTTGATCACCGGCATGCAGTACATGTACGGCTTGAGGCCCCAGCCGAGCCAGTCGGTGCGGGTGAGGATCATGTGATAGGGCGTGATGGTGCCGCCGACCTGCGGGGCCGCGCTCTTCACGAAGTCGACGCCGTCCTTGGACGACAGATGCTCCAGGATCATGCGCAGCCCCGGGAACTGCTTCACCCATTTCGACAGATACCGCTCGATGAACATGGCCTCACGGTCGAAGATGTCGATCTCGGGATCGACGTCCTCGCCGTGCATGAGGAACGGCATGTCGATCTTCTCCATGCGCTCGAGCACGCGCATGACCTTGCGGTAGTCGGTGACGCCGGCGGCCGAATTGGTGGTGGCGTTCGCCGGGTAGAGCTTGACGCCGGTGAACACGCCCTCGCGGAAGCCGCGCTCGACGTCGTCGGGATCGGTGTCGTCGGTGAGATAGCAGGTCATCAAAGGCGTGAAGGTCGACCCCTTCGGCAGCGCCGCCATCACCCGCTCGCGGTAAGCGATGCCATCCTTGGTGGTGGTCACCGGCGGAATGAGATTCGGCATCAGGATGGCGCGGCCGAAGTGCCGCGCCGTGTAGGGCATCACCGCTTTGAGCATGGCGCCATCGCGCACGTGCAGGTGCCAGTCATCGGGCTTTCGGATGGTGAGGCGGGTGTTCATGAGGAGGCGATACACTAGCGCGCCGTGTACCAAAATCAAAATTTTCTCCATTTCTCGTGCGGACGGCTAAATAGGAGGGACGGCTAAACAGGGTCGCGGAAGCAACCCATGGCGAAGCAGACATCGGCCGAATTTTGCGCGCTCGTCGCTGGCGGCATGAACCATCTGCAAGGCGGGCGGGCCGCCGAGGCTGAGAACTCATATCGGGCGGCGCTGGCCCTCCTGCCGGGCGATCCTGCGGTCACCCACAACCTCGGCGTCGCCATTGCGGCTCAGGGCCGTCATCGGGAGGCCGTGGGTTGCTTCGAAGCCGCGCTCAGCGCGGACCCCGGCTTCGTCTCGGCTCACTACAACCGTGCCGTCGCGCTGAAGACGCTCGGCGAGACGCAGGAAGCGATCAAGGCCTTCAGCCGCGCCGCTACGCTCGAACCGCAGCATTACCAGGCTCATCGCGCACTCGGCTTCCTTTGGCTGTCGCACGGCGAGCGGGGGCGGGCGCTCGATCATTTTGCGCGCATGTACGAGCTTCGCCGTGGCGATGACCGAACCACCATCGCGCTCAAGTCGTTGACGACCACGACCGGCCACAAGCTCCGGCACGATGCCGAGCAGTTTCACTATCTGTCACAGAGAACCCGCGACCGTCTGCGCTTCGAACTGCTCGCGCGCAGCTACCTCGAGATCGCAAAGCAGGTCCCGGACGAGGTCGTCACGCTGTCCGACGCGCAGGTCGACGTCCTGGGCGAGGACTACAACACGCCGATTCATTTACGGCCAGCGCCCGAAGTCGCGGAGCGCGCCGTCAACGAACGGGCGGATCGTGCCGCGTTGACCGCTCAGTTCGAGGAGCAGCGGGCGATCCCTGTCGACGATCTGCTCACGCCGCCGGCGCTCGGTTCATTGCGACGATTCTTGCTGGAAAGCACGATCTGGCATGACTTCTCCCATATCGACGGGTTCGTCGCGTCCTATCTCGAAGACGGGCTCGCCTGTCCGCTGGTTCTGCAGATTGCCGACGAGTTGCGCGGCGCATTTCCTGACATTCTCGGCGAACACCCCTTGAGCCAGGCCTGGGCCTTCAAAGGGCTGGAGGCGCAGGCGGCCGTCGACGTACACGCCGATGACGCCGCCGTCAGCGTCAATTTCTGGGTCACGCCCACGCAAGCCAATCTCGACGCGGGGCACGGTGGCCTGGTCGTCTGCCGCGCGCCGCCGCCTGATGATTGGGAGATCAAGGACTACGACGCGGACCGGGAACGGATCGTAACATTTTTGGAACAAAAGGCCGGTGACAGCTTTGTCGTGCCTTATCGGGAGAACCGGGCGGTGCTCTTCCGCTCCCGCCTTTTCCACCACTCGGACCGCCCGAATTTCGCATCAAGTTACGAGAATCACAGGATAAATCTGACGCTGCTCTACGGCTAGGGGGCTGGCCTCGGCGCCTCGGATTAGTACCGGTTCCACGCTGTTCCAAAATTGACACAACCGGCGGCAATCCCTATACAAGACGGGAGGGGCCGCGACGACCGCGGTCTGAAACCGCTCGACTGATGCCGTTGGACCTGAACGACAACTACACCAATTCTGCCCTGCGGGTCGGCGACGTCGACCCCGATCCGGCACGGCCCGTGGGCGAATTCATCGGGACCGTGCGCTCCAACGCGTGGGTCAATGACGAATACAAGCAGGTCGTGCTCAAGGTTCATGAGCGGGCGCTGAAGGCCTATGCGGGCCAGATGTTTCACCTGCTCTGCCCGTCGCCGGACGGCGCCGAGGTGTGGATGCGCCGACCCATGAGCGTCTACCGGGTCGACAAGGCGGCGAGCGAGGTCGAGTTTCTCTACAAGGCCGAGGGCCGCGGCACGCGCGGCATGGTGACGTTGCAGCCAGGCGACGAGTTCAATATCGCGGGCCCACTCGGCGTCGGCTTCAAGCTTGAGCCCTCCTGGAAGAACATCGTTGTGCTCGGGCGCGGCGTCGGGCTTGCGACACTGGCGCCGCTCTCGCAGCTCGCGGCGGAGCACGGCGTTGGGGTGACAGCGATCCTGAGTGCGCGCCACGAAGGCGTGGTGATGTCGAAGGACCTGTTCGAGGGGCTCGGGGCGCGCATCATCACGGTGCTCGACTCGGACGGAACGAGCGCGGTCGAGAACGTCGAGCGGATCCTCGAGGGGCTGATTGCGGCGGGCAAGGCAGATGCCTTCTTCACCTGCGGCTCCAACCGGCTCCTGAAGCTGATGCAGCGGCTCGGCAAGAAGCACGGCATTCCGGGGCAGGTCGCCATGGAGCAGATCATGGTCTGCGGTTTCGGCGCCTGCTACGTCTGCGTGCGTACCTTCGAGGTCGACGGCAAGCGCGTGCTCAAGCGCGTCTGCCGGGATGGCCCGGTCTTCAACATGCAGGAGGCCGTCGGATGGTAGATCTCACCGTCAAGATCGGCGCCATCACGTTGCAGAACCCGGTGCAGCCGGCGTCGGGCGCGTTCTCGTGGGAATACAACGACGTCATCGATCTCAACCGACTCGGCGCGCTGGTCGCCAAGACCATCTGCCGCGAGCCACGGCTGGGCAATCCGACGCCGCGCATGGCCGAGACCGAGGCCGGGATCATCCAGTCGATCGGGCTGCCCGGCAAGGGGGTCGAATATTTCGTCGAGCACATCGTCCCCAAATACGCCAAGTTCACGCCGCCACTGGTGGTCAGCGTCTCGTCGGAAAGCATCGAGGATTTCGCCGCGTTGGCCGAAGAGCTGAGCGTGCCGGATGTCGACGTGATCGAGGCCAATATCTCGTGCCCGACCCGCAACGCGACCGGCGGCAACTTCGCGATGCACGAGGACTACACGCGCAACTGCATCACGGCGATGCGGGCCAGGACCAAGAAGCCGTTGTGGGTGAAGCTCTCGCCCAATGCCGGTGACATCGTGTCGATCGCCCGCGCGGCGGAGGACGCCGGCGCCGACGCGCTGGTGATCGCCAACACTTTTCTGTCGCTCAAGATCCGCACCGACAACTTCCGTCCCGCGCTCGGCAACAAGTTCGGCGGCCTCGTCTCGCCGGCCCTGAAGCCAATCGTGCTGCGGATGGTCTATCAGGTGGCCAAGGCCGTCAAAGTCCCGATCATCGGCATCGGCGGCGTCACCAAGGCCGAGGACGTGGTCGAATACATGCTCGCGGGCGCGACCGCGGTCGGCATCGGCTATGCCGGTTTCCGCAACCCGACGGCGCTGATCTCGATCATCGATGATCTCGAAGCCTGGTGCGACGAGCGCGGCATCAAGAAGGTGACGGAGCTGATTGGCGCGGTGCGCGACCAGGACATGGAGATGGACACGCTCAACGCGGCGTCGGCGGGGGTTTGAGGCGGTCGTGCTCACAATTGACTATGTCCGCTTGGCCCCAAGAGCGGCGCAAAAGCGGACATGGAAGTTTCGACGAGAGGGCCAACACCGGACTCAACTTGAGCGAAGACGCCTACCTGAGGCAGCGAGCGATTTCGCGACCTCGCGGGCGCACTCGATGAACCGCTCCGCGAAGGGACTCAGTGTTCTGTTCTTGACCGTGATGATCCCGACGGGCCTCGGAAGCGAAGGTAGCTCAACCGGCAAGATACTGAGAGAAAGACGCTTGGCGGCTAACCGCAACAAAGAGCCGGGAAGCAAAGCGACAAAGCGGCCTGTGGCGACCATGGTGCTGCACAGGTGTATGGATAACGTTACTACGCTTGGGCGCGGGACGGCCAATCCGCTCATGCCGAACGTCTCTTCGTAAAGCTGTCCAGGTAGGCTTTCAGAGGGTGCTAGAACCCAGGGCTCGTTGATCAGCTCGCTAAGTTCAATTCGGCGGCGCCGCGCCCATGGGCTTTGCATACCGGCCGCCACCAACAGCTGCTCGTCAAACAGAGTTTCCGCACGTAGATCGTCCTGGCCGAACGGTGTCGGTATTCGTCCCACCATCAATTCGACCTGACGCTCGCGTAGTTCGCGATATTGCAGAGTCCCTGTATCAGCGTGAGCTGCGTCCAGGATGAGCTTTGGAAACTGCCGCAATAAGCGTTCGGCGATTGCGGGCACAAGCCCTGCCGCCATCGCTTCGCCAGCACCGATTCGTAATTGCCCGACGGTCGGGTCAGCAAGGAATCCCACCTGTCGCAGGCCCTGCTGTAGTTCGTCGAAGACGGCAACTCCGCATCGAACCAATGCACGACCATACATGGTGGGTTCGACACCCTGCGAACCACGATCGAACAAACGCACACCGAGCGTTTGCTCCAACTCGGCAATCGCCTTTGATATGACAGGGTGCGAGATCGAAAGGCTATTGGCCGCCTTGGCCATACTGCCGGATTGTGCAACCGCCATGAGGATTTGCAGGTGCCGTAGTTTGACGCGAGCGCCAAGGTTGTCTGTCCGCAGCATTCTGCCTGTTCCTAATAATTACAGCGGTGACGAAAAATAGAACTTCAAGCTACGGCTGATTTGTGCACACTGCAATCGCAAGTTCGGAGCCCTTGGACAATCGCCGTCCGGAAGAAGGGAGACCGGCTATGTTCAGCAAGCAGGTTGTCGCTGCGTCACGTCCGTCGAAGGACGCCATGATGAACATGAAGCTTCCTCGCCGGCAATTTCTCCGACTGGCCGTGAGTGCAGTTGCCGTGCCCGCCGTCTCGCGAGCAGCACTCGCGCAGCCCTATCCGACGCGTCCGGTGCGAATTGTCGTCAACTTTCCGGCTGGCAGCACGGGCGACCTGACTGCGCGACTGATTGGCCAATGGCTGTCAGAGAAACTCGGCCAACCATTCATCATCGAGACTCGGCCGGGAGCGGGGGGCAGTATCGGGACAGAGACGGTCGTAAGAGCACCCGCAGACGGCTACACGCTCGGTTTAGTCGGTTCGAGTGACGCCATAAACGCGACGCTATACGACAAGCTCAACTATAATTTCATCCGTGACATTGCCCCGGTTGCGGGTCCCATCCGTGGGCCTCTTGTTATGGTGGTCAATCCCTCGTTCTCGGCCAAGACCGTTCCGGAGTTCATCGCCTATGCCAAGGCGAACCCCGGCAGGCTCAATGTGGCGTCGGCTGGCAATGGAAGCGTGAACCACGTGGCTGGCGAACTGTTCAAAATGATGGCTGACGTCAATATGGTTCACGTGCCCTACCGCGGCACAGGGCCTGCTCTCACTGACCTATTGGGGGGACAGGTTCAGGTCATGTTCGGCACCATGCCCGCGTCAATCGAACAGATCAGGGGCGGCAGACTGCGTGCAATAGCGGTAACTGGCGCGACACGCTGGGAGGGGTTGCCGGACACTCCGACCGTAGGCGAATTCATGCCAGGCTTTGAAGTGACCCTTTGGAATGGCATCGGAGCGCCCAGAAATACACCCACCGAAATCATCAACAAGCTCAACATGGAAATCAACTCCGCGCTCGCCGACTCCAAGATGAGGGCCAGCTTCGCCGACTTGGGCAGTACGCCGCTTCCAGTTTCGCCGACGGACTTTGGTAAGTTCATCCTCGAAGAAGCAGAGAAATGGGGCAAGGTCATCAAGTTCGCTGGCATCAAGCCGGAGTGATCTAGCGTTACTCCATTTTTCCGTTCGACGTTCCCAACTCGCTCATGTCGTCATGGTCAAAGGCGGAATGCTCAATCGGAGCAATGAAGGAACTGCTTTGCCCTCAGAAGCGGACATCGCGCTTAGAAAATGCTCCTGCCCGCGTGCGCTTGATATCCGCGTGCGGCTACGCCGTCCGCGCGAGCTGGTCGCGCATGAGTGCCACCGCCGCCGCGCCCTTGAGCGCGCGCTGCCACAGCTCCTTGGCCATCTTCTCGTGCAGCGCCAGCGCCTCCGGCGCCGAGGTGATCATCGCGACCCCGACCCGGATGTTGGGCTGCTCGCCGAGCCGGAACGGGGAGAGCACCAGGATCTGGCGGTCGGGCTGGCGGAAGATCTGGAAGCTCGCGTGTGGCAGCGTGTCGGGCACGATGCCGATCTGCACGCCGATCGGCTCGTCCGCCATCAGAGCCACGAAGTGCTCGGCCTCGGCGCGCGCGAGCTTGCGGCGCTCGGCCAGCACGGCGTCGGGCAGGTCCAGGCGGCCGACCAGCCCATTGCGCAGGAAGCGCTCCATCTCGGAGGCGGAGATCAGGTTGACGATGCCGGGCTGGCGACGGCGGTAGCCCTCCTTGCGCTGGCGCAGCACCGCCATGACCTCGTCGACCTGCGCAAGCGCGCGCTTGCGGCCGTCAAGCTTCTCGGGGACGTTCTCGCGCAGCATGTCCTCGAGCGCGCGGTCGAAGGCGTCGGAGGCGAGTAGGTAGGAGATCGGGCCGGCCAGCACGATGATGTGCTCGGAGGTCTCCTCGATCTGGCGCATGCGCTCGAAATAGGCGACGGCCGAGCCGATGTACTCGACGCCGACGCCGAGCAGCGTGGGCACCGACACGCCGAGCAGCTCGGCGAGCTTCTCCAGCGTCTCGATCTTGGCGAGCTCGCCCTTCTCGAAGCGGTAGAGCGCGGTGCGGGAGATGCCGAGGCGGTTGGCGATCTCATCGGCGGACAGGCCGGAGCCGAGGCGGAACGCCTTCAGGCGGTCGCCGATGTCATCGAAGCGGACGGGCATAATTCGACGGCCTTACCGTCGTCATGCCCGCGCTTGTCGCGGGCATCCACGTCTTTTGCGCCAGAAGCAAGACGTGGATGGCCGGGACAAGCCCGGCCATGACGCAAACCTCGCAATCCGTTCGCGTCACATCAATGCCCGTGTTGCACCGGCGAGGGCGGCAGGCCTTGCAGGCGTTTGGCGGCGTCGAGCGCGGCGGCGACGATGCCCTGATAGCCGGTGCAGCGGCAGAGATTGCCCGAGATCGCGATGCGCACCTCCTGCTCGGTCGGGTTCGGATTGTCGCGCAGGAACTCGGTCAGCGTGGTCAGCATCCCGGGCGTGCAGAAGCCGCATTGCAGGCCATGGTTGTCGCGGAACGCCTCCTGCAGCGGATTGAGCTTGTCCGGACTTGGCGCCAGCCCTTCGACCGTCGTGATGGCATGGCCGTCGGCCTGCACCGCGAGCATCAGGCAGGAGCGCGCCGAAAGATCGTCGAACAGAATGGTGCAGGCTCCGCATACGCCGTGCTCGCAGCCAAGGTGCGTGCCAGTGAGGCCAAGCGTGTGGCGCAGGAAGTCGGCGAGCGTGAGCCGCACCTCGACCTCGGCCTCGTGCCGCGTCCCGTTCACAGTCAGCGCGATCTTGCGTGTCTCGCCCATGGCCCCCTCAATGCGCCGTAGCCTTGCCGGCGGACGGCAGCCGCACGTGCGCCTGTTCGAGCGCTCGGCGCGCCATCACGGTCGCGAGGTGCTGCCGGTAGGCGGCGGGCGCGTGCACGTCGTCCAATGCCTCGAACGTCCGACAGCTCTCGCACGCATCGCGCAAGAGTTTGTCGTCCGGCACGTTGCCGACGAGCGCCTGCTCGACCGCGGTGGCGCGCACCGGCGCCGTGCCCATGCCGCCGAGCGTGACCGAGGCGCGGGTAATCTTGCCGGAGGCGTCCTCGGTCAGCAGCGCCGCTGCCGAGACGATCGCGAAGTCGCCATGCCGGCGCGCGAACTCCACGAAGGCGTAGCCGTGCCCCTCCGGCCATAACGGAAAACGTGCCGCGGTGACGAGCTCGTTGAGTTCGATTGCGGGTGTGAGATAGCCGGCCGGGAAGTCGGCGAACTTGATCTCGCGCGTGCCGTTGGGACCCTGCACCGTGACGGTGGCGTCGAGCGCGGCCGCAACCGAGACGAGCTCGGCCGAAGGATCGAGATGGCAGAGCGAGCCGCCCAGCGTGCCGCGGTTGCGGGTCTGGCGGTGGCCGATCTCGAGAATCGCGTCGTGCATCAGCGGGCAGCGCCGGCGCACCAGATCGGAGAATTCAAGCTCGCGCTGGCGCGTCATAGCGCCGATCTCGAGTGCGCCGTTGCTCTCGCGGATGAAGGAAAGCCCCTCGACCCGGTTGAGATCGATGATGTGGTCCGGCAGCACGAACCGCATGTTCAGCATCGGCATCAGCGACTGGCCACCGGCCAGGAGCTTGGCATTGTCCAGTCGGCCGAGCAGCGCGACGGCGTCGGCAACGGTGCGCGGGTCGTGATAGCTGAAGGGCGGCGGTTTCATGCCAAATGCACCATGGCGGGCGCCGACGGCGGCCCAGACTTGATCTGTCGCGCCAACCGTGCCTCAATCCAAAAAAGAATAAAAGTCCCAAATGTGGGACGGCCCGCATGGGCGTCAGCCGGTGCGGGACGTGTTAATGGTCCCCGATGAAGCCTGCTGCCTTCCGTTATCACGCGCCTACGACCGTCGAGGAGGCGGTCACGACGCTCGCGGCGGTGGCGCCCGACGACGGCCGCGTGCTGGCGGGCGGCCAGAGCCTCGTGCCGATCATGGCATTCCGGCTGGCGCGCCCGGGGCATCTGGTCGACATCAACGGGATCGGCGCGTTCAATAAGCTCTCTGCGACCGACGGCACGCTCACGATCGGCGCCTGCGTGCGCCATGCCGCGTTCTACCAGCCGGTCGTCGACGGCCCGCTCGGCAAGCTGCTCGCCACGGTGGTGCGTCACATCGCGCATCACCCGATCCGCACCCGCGGTACCTTCTGCGGCAGTCTGGCGCACGCCGATCCGGCCTCGGAATGGTGCATGGTCGCCGCGACGCTTGACGCCTCGATTGTACTGCGCAGCCAGCGCGGGACGCGCACCGTTGCGGCGAACGACTTCTTCGATGGCATCATGACCACGGCGCGCGAGGACGACGAACTCCTCACCGAGGTGCAGCTCACGGCGCTGCCGGCCGATACGCGCGTCGGATTCTACGAGTTCAGCCGCCGCGCCGGCGACTTCGCACTCGCCATGGCGGTTACCTGCTATCGGGTAAGGGATGACGCCATTGCCGACGCGCGCGTGGGCATCGGCGGCGCCGAGGCGCGCCCGCGGCGCATCGCCGAGGCCGAGGCGGCGCTCAATGGTCGCCGGCCGGGGCCGGAGGTGTTTCGCGCAGCGGGGGATGCGGCCGCTGCCGCCATCGAGCCGCTTGAGGATTACAATACGAGTGCCGAATATCGGCGCGATCTCGTCCGCGCGATGACCCGCCGCGCGCTCGAACGCGCCGCCTGACCGGAAAGGTTTCGCCATGAATCGCCCCGCCGAACTGTCGACGAAGCCGCTGAGCAATGCGCCAAAGCAGGACCTGCGCACCTGGCTCGCCCAGATGGAAGCCGCCAGCGAGCTTCAGCTCGTCCGCGGCGCCAACCGTGAGGACGAGATCGGCGGCATTGTCGATTTCTATCAGCGCCAGACCAACAACAAGGCGGTGCTGTTCGACGATATCCCGGGCTATCCCTCGGGCTATCGCGCCGTCGCCAACATTCTCACCTCGACCCGGCGCATCCGCATGACGCTCGGGTTGCCGGCCGACGCCTCCGATATGGAGCTGATCCAGTGGTGGCGGAAATACATGAAGGAGGTGAAGACGATCCCGCCGGTCACGGTGCCGAGCGGTCTCGTGCTGGAGAACGTCGCACGCGGCGACGATGTCAACCTGCTCAAGATTCCGGCGCCGAAGTGGCACGAGCACGACGGCGGTTACTACATCGGCACCGGCGACATGGTGATCATGCGCCACCCCGACACTGGCTGGATCAACTACGGCGCCTACCGGGTGCAGGTGCATGACAAGCGCGTCGCCACCGTGATGTGCTCGAAGGGCAAGCACGGCAATCTCATCATGCGCCGCTACAAGGAGCTTGGGCAGAAATGTCCGGTGGCGGTGGTGTGCGGCATGCATCCGGCGCTGTTCATGATCGCCGGGCTCGAGATTCCTTATGGCAAGAACGAGTACGACGCGGCCGGCGGGCTTCTGGGCGAGGCGGTCGAGACCATCCCCGGGCCGGTCACCGGCCTGCCGATTCCGGCCAACGCCGAGATCGCATTCGAAGGTTATGTGTCGCTCGATGACCTGATCGACGAGGGTCCGCTCGGCGAGTGGACCGGCTACTACGCGGGCGGGCTCAAGAAGGAGCCGGCCATTCGCGTCGAGAGTCTCTTGCACCGCGACAATCCGATCCTGCTCGGCGCGATTCCCGGCGTCCCGCCCGACGACGACTCGTTCTACCGCTGCACCTACCGCAGCGGCGCGGTCTGGAACCAGCTCGAAGCCGCCGGCGTGCCCGAGGTGAAGGGCGTGTGGTCGCACGAGACCGGCGGCTCGCGCCTCTGGCTCAATGTATCGATCAAGCAGTTGTATGCCGGGCACTCGAAGCAGGCGGGGCTGATCGCCTCGCAATGTCATGCCGGCGCCTACGCCAACCGCTTCGTGGTGGTGGTCGACGACGACATCGATCCGGCCGACATGAACAAGGTGATGTGGGCGATGTGCACGCGCTTCGATCCGCGCGAGGGCATCGAGATTCTGCGCGGCTGCTGGAGCACCGCGCTCGACCCTATGAGCTACGCTCCCGACGATCCGCGCAACGCCCGCGTTGTCATCGATGCCTGCAAGCCGTTCAACCGGCGCGACACCTTCCCGATGGTGGTGCGCAACAGCGCCGAGCTCGACGCCCGCATCATCGAAAAGTTCAAGGATATCTTGCCGCGCGGCCATTGATCGACATGAGTGAAAAGGTAGACGTTACGCTCACGATCAACGGGCGCGATCACGCGATCCGCGTCGAGCCGCGCAAGACCCTGGTGGACGCCATCCGCGACGATTGCGGACAGACCGGTACCCATATCGGCTGCGAGCACGGCGTCTGCGGCACTTGCACGATTATCCTCGACGGCGAGGCGGTGCGCTCCTGCCTGATGTTCGCGGTGCAGGCACAAGGTAAGACGATCCGGACGATCGAGGGTCTTGGCACGCCTGACAACTTGCATCCGCTGCAGCGCGCCTTCATCGCCCACCACGGGCTGCAGTGTGGCTTCTGCACACCCGGCTTCCTCATGCTGGCCGCGAACGCGCTCGAGCAGAACCCCGACATCGGCGACGAGGACCTCACCGACGTGCTGGCGTCGAACCTCTGCCGCTGCACCGGCTACCAGAACATCATCAAGGCGGTGCGCGCCGCCCGCGACGAGATGAAGGCCGCACGATGATTCTCGTGACACAAGCAGGACTCTTTAGGGGTGATGGGAGACCAACGCGCCGCTGTGCCGAAACTTATTACCCCCGCTCCGACCCTCCCCACGGCTCCGCTTCGCTTCGCCGGGGGAGGGGGCGAGAGATCGCGTTCTGCCTCAAGAAAGAAAAAAGAGCGAACTCGCGATGAACGATCACGCGACGCCGCCGCACGACAGCGAGGAAGGCCACTACCCGATCGCGCCGCCCGCGAACCAGCGCCGGGTACTCGGCCATGCGGTGCCGCGCATCGAGGATCTGCCGCTGGTCACCGGGCGCGGGTGCTACGCTGGCGACATCAACTTTCCGCACCAGCTCCATATGCGCATCGTGCGCTCGCCTAAGGCGCACGCAAGAATCATCGCGGTCGACGCATCGGCAGCGCTCGCTTTGCCGGGCGTGCACGCGGTGTGGACCAACGCCGACATCGCCGACCTCTCGCCGATCGACTTCCGTGGCGACAAGTCGGGCGAGGGCATCCGCCAGTTCCGTCAGCCGGCGCTGGCCAAGACCTATGTGCGTTACATCGGCGATCCCGTCGCGGCGGTGTTCACCGAGGATCCGTATCTGGCCGAAGATGCCGCCGAGCTGGTGACGGTCGAGTTCGAGGAGCTGCCCGCGGTCCTTTCGGCGAGCGATCCGCCCGGCGAGTTTGCGCCCGGCCAGAGCACCGAAGCGATCATCTTGCGCCACAGCTACGGCGACATCGAAGCGGCGTTCCGCGACGCGCACGCGGTCATCGAGCTCGATCTTGAAACCGGCCGCCACTCCGGCGTTCCGCTCGAGACCCGCGGCGCCATCGGCCGCTACGATGCCTCGAAGGACATTCTAGAGCTCCACGGCGCCGCGAAGATTCCCCACCGCAACCGCGAGACGCTCTGCCGCATGCTCAACCGCAGCCCCGCATCGCTGCACGTGCACGAGGCGGACGTGGGCGGCGGGTTTGGCATCCGTGGCGAGCTCTATCCCGAGGATGTGCTGGTGCTCGTTGCCGCCGTGCGTTTCGAGCGCCCGATCAAATGGATCGAAGACCGGCGCGAGCACCTCATGTGCGCTAACCAGGGCCGCCAGCAGCGCCACAAGGCGCGCATCTCGGTCGACAACGAGGGCCGCATCCTCGGCATCGAGGACGAGATCTTCCACGACCAGGGCGCTTATATCCGGACCCACGGCGTCAACGTGCCGAACCGCACCATGTACATGCTCACCGGCTGCTACCGGGTGCCGGCCTACCGGGCGATGGCGCGGGTGCGGCTGACCAACAAGACGCCCTGCGCGACTTATCGTGCTCCTGGACGGTTCGAGAGCACGTTCGTGCGCTCTCGCCTGATGGATGCGGTTGCCGACAAGCTTGGGCTCGACCGCATCGAGGTCCGGCGGCGCAACCTGATCAGCGCGGCCGAGATGCCGTACGTGAAACATTACAACGAGCCCGGCATCGAGGAGCTCGACATCGACTCCGGCGATTACGCGCTCCTCCTCGACAAGGCGCTCAATGCCTTCGGCTGGGACACGCTGCAACAAGACCTCAAGCGACGCCGCGCTGCGGGCGAGCTCGTCGGTGCTGGACTCGCGTTCTTCCTCGAGGAGAGCGGCCGTGGCCCGACCGACAACGCCAAGATCACAGTCGACACGTCGGGCGCGGTCGAGCTGATCACCGGCGGCGCCTCGATCGGTCAGGGCTTTCCGACCGCGATGGCGCAGATCTGCGCCGAGGCGCTCGGCGTCGACTACAAAAGGGTGCGCGTGATCCATGGTCAGACCGACCTGATCGATCACGGCATCGGGGCGCACGCGGCGCGCGCCACCGGGCTGACCGGCGGCGCCGTGCACGTGACAGCGATGCTGGTGCGCGAGAAGGCGCTCGAATATGCCGCCGAGCTGCTGCAGACGCCCGCCGCCGAGCTCGACATCCTCGACGGCACCGTGCGACGCCGGAACGGCAAGGGTGGGCCCTCGATCACGCTCGCCGAGATCGCCAAGCGAATTGCGCCAGGCTCCAAGCTCTTGCGCGGGCGGCCGCCGCAGCTTGCCGCGCATGGCTGGTACAACACCAAGTACACAGTCTTCCCCTACGGCGCGCACTTGGCGGTGGTGCGGATCGATGGCGACACCGGCAAGGTCGAAGTCGAGCGATTCATGGTGGCCTATGACGTTGGCCGCGCCGTCAACCCGATGCTGGTTACGGGGCAACTCGTCGGCGGCTGTGCGCAGGGGCTCGGCGGCGCGCTGTACGAGGAGTTCGTTCACGATGAGACTGGCGAGCCGCTCTCGGCGACGTTCGCCGATTACCTGATGCCGACTGTGCGCGACATTCCGGACGTGGAGGTCCTCTTGACCGAGGATGCGCCGTCGCCGCGCCATCCGCTCGGGCTCAAAGGCGCGGGCGAGGGCGGCATCAACGGTGCCGGTGGCGTAATCGCGAGTGCGATCGACGATGCAATCGGGATCCCGGGTGCGGTCACCCGGTTGCCCGTGACACCACAGCGGATGCGCGAGCTGTTGCGATCTTGGTAAAAAATTACCACTTTCGCATCGCTCGGCTCATTTGGTTTTGGCTTTGTCGCAAATTCTCAATTGCAGAATGCAACAGTTTCGGCACCATGTTGTGGGGCCGTCCGTGTGTATTTGCGGACGGGAGTGAGTAGGGGGTGTGTCGTGCGTAAACGAGTATTCTTTGGCGTGCTGGCGATTGTGACGATCGCCGGCGCGGAACTGGCGTATGCGCAATCATGGCCTACAAAACCGATCCGCATCATCGTGCCGGCGGGTGCCGGCGGACCGAACGATGTGCTGGCGCGCATCGTCGCGCAACGTTTGCAGCCCGCGCTCGGGCAGATCGTGGTGGTCGATAACCGCCCCGGCGCTGGCGGTGGCATCGGTGCCCGTGCGGTTGCGGCGGCCGCGCCCGACGGCCACACGCTGCTGATCGGCAACACCGCAACGCTTGCAGTGATCCCGGCGGTGTCGCGCAATCCCGGCTATGACGCGGTCAGGGACTTCACGGCGATCGGCAAGCTCATCGACGCCGAGCAGATCCTCGTGGTGTCGACGAAGCTTCCGGCCTACTCGGTGGCGGAGCTCATCGCCTACGCCAAGACCCATCCGGGCAAGCTCAGCTTCTCCTCGGGCGGAGCCGGCAACCTCACCCACCTCGCGGGCGAGCTGTTCAAGCTCCAGGCCGGGATCGACATTGTGCATGTGCCATATAAGAGCGATGCGGAGTCGGCCACCGCCGTGGTCGGCGGGCAAGTGCAGATGTCGTTCAGCAACACCGCTCTGATGCAGCCGCTGATCCGCGAGGGCAAGCTGCGGCCGCTCGGTGTCACCAGTCCGCGGCGTCGGCCGGAGCTGCCCGACGTGCCGGCGATCGCCGAGACCATACCGGGCTTTGCGGTGACCTCGTTCTTCGGCGTGGTCGCCCCCGCCGGCACCCCGCGCGCCATCCTCGATCGGATCAACAGCGTGCTCAACGACGGCCTGGAGGAGGGCGACATGCACGAGGCGCTGCTGCGGCTCAGGTGGACGCCGGCGCCGACCTCGCCTCAGGATTTTTCCGCCTTCATCGCGGTCGAGCAGAACAAGTGGCGC
>Ga0066903_100001392_pt1 | contig 17586 bp, 16 predicted proteins | sample PanSoiMetaGPlot1_FD_67491 | JGI IMG/M metagenome (GOLD analysis project Ga0066903, IMG submission 67491) | Tropical forest soil microbial communities from Panama analyzed to predict greenhouse gas emissions - Panama Soil - Plot 1 (version 2) | ecosystem: Environmental > Terrestrial > Soil >... | reverse complement strand
CTGCAGGAGCAGGAGAAGCTGTTGCTCGCGGCCAAGGTCGAGGCGCTGGCGAACCAGATCAGCCCGCATTTCCTGTTCAATACGCTGACGTCGATTTCCTCCCTGATCCGCACGCAGCCCGACACCGCCCGGACGCTCATCACCAAGCTGTCGGGCTTGCTCCGCCGGCTCATGCGCGCCACCGACCATTTCGTGACGCTGCGCGAGGAGCTCGAGTCGATCGACGAATACCTCGCGATCGAAACGGTTCGCTTCGGTCCGCAGCTGCGCGTGGACAAGCAGATTGCGCCGCCAACGCTCGACGTGATCGTTCCGAGTATGATTCTGCAGCCGCTGGTCGAGAACTGCATCAAGCACGGCCTGTCCCGCAAGGTCGGCGGCGGACGGATTACGATCAAGACGATGGTGCGCGACGGTCACACGGTGATAGAGGTGCACGACGACGGCCTCGGCATGACCGAAGAGCGGCTCGTCCACGCGCTCGGCAACGGCATCGGGCTGAGCAATGTCGACGAGCGCCTGCGCGTCATTTACGGCGCGAACTATCACCTGAAGCTGACGAGCGCGCCCGGGGAAGGCACCTGCGCGAGCATCTCGATTCCGGAGCTCGCGGTCCCGGAACGCGTCACCGCGTGACCATGGAGCTCCGCGCTGTGTTGGTCGACGACGAGCAGCTCGCGCGCGATGAGCTCGGCTATCTGCTTGGCCAGGTCGGCGGGGTCGAAATCATCGGCCAGGCCGGCAACGGCGTAGAGGCCATCAGCACCATCGATCGCCTTCAGCCTGATGTCGTGTTCCTCGACGTGCAGATGCCAGGCCTCACGGGCTTCGAGGTCGCGCGCCGACTCGTGGACAACGGCGCCGCGTCGCACATCATCTTCGTCACGGCGTACGATCAGCACGCCATCGAAGCGTTCGAGGTCAACGCTGTCGACTATTTGCTGAAGCCTGTCGAGCAGGGCCGCCTGGAGGTCGCGGTCGATCGCGCGCGCCGCCGCATTGCCAGCGATCGCCCGGCCGAAGGCGCGGTCAGAAACGCCGAGCTCGAGAAGATCGTGCAGTTGGTGGCCGAGCGGCAGAGCCGGAGGCAGCGGCTGGCGATCAAAGTCGGCGAGCGTTTTCTCCTCGTACAAGCGGAGGACATTATTTATGCCTCGCTCGCCGACGAAGGGATTAGCGTAATCACCAGCCAGTACGCCGGCACGTCGAGCTATCGAACGCTCGACGAGCTGCACGAGCGGCTCGATCCGACAGTCTTCTGGCGCGTGCACCGCTCGCACCTGGTGAACATCAACAAGATCAAGGAGATTGTGCCTTGGTTCAGTCGGAACTACATCCTGCGGATGAAAGACGAGAAGTCGACGGAAATCCCGGTGAGCCGCACGCAGACACGGCGCCTGCGGGAGTACCTGAAGCTCTGATCGCACCAGCGGCGGTCGCGGAGGTGCCCCCGGTGGCGGCGGTGCCCGCGGAAACGGTGAGCGCTCCCGACACCGTTGTCGCGTTCGCCCCTCCGCCGCACGAGGCCGTCGACGCGCCCGCGAGCGAACGGTTGGCGCTGCAGCCGCCGTTTCCGCCGCCTGCGCCGCCGCGGGATACGGACATCCGCCTCACGAGCCCCGGAATCCGCCTCGCGCAGGTGAAGGAAGAGCTCCTCGCGTGGGTCAAGACGCTGGTGTCGGCCGCCGTGTACGCGGTCATCATCGTCACGTTCGGGTTCCAGGTGGCGCGCGTCGAAGGCCAGAGCATGGCGCCGACGCTCGAGGATCAGGACCGCCTGATCGTGAACAAGCTCGTGTACCGGATCAGCGATCCGCGGCGCGGCGACATCGTGATGCTCTACTATCCGCTGAACCCCGACAAGTCGTTCGTCAAGCGCGTCATCGCAGAAGAGGGCGATACGGTCCGGATTGTCGACGGACGAGTGTACGTGAACGATATCCCGCTGAAAGACGACTACGTCGCGACCGAATACCGCAGCCACGACGACTGGGGACCGCAGGTGATCCCCGAAGGCTACTACTTCGTGATGGGCGACCACCGCAACAACAGCTCGGACAGCCGGCACTGGGGCATGGTGCCGAAGAAGTACATCATCGGAAAAGTGCAGCTCCGGTGGTGGCCTGTACCGACGGCGCGTGTCTTCTAGCGCCGTCCCCTCACGTTACGCGGCTGTCGCCCGCGTCCTCATCGTCGTGCTGCTGCTCAATCTCGCCGTTGCGATGGCGAAGATCCTCTTCGGGTACGCGAGCGGCGCGATCAGCATCCTCTCGGACGGTTTTCACTCGCTGACGGACGCATCGTCGAATGTCGTCGGACTGGTCGGCGTTCGCGCCGCCGGGCGGCCGCCGGATGCGGATCACCCGTACGGGCACCGGAAGTACGAGACGGTCGCGGCGGCCGCGGTCAACGCGTTCCTGCTGCTGGTGATGATCGAGGTGCTGCGCAATGCGTTCAACCACCTCACCGGCCGCGCGCAGCTGCCCGACATCTCGGCCGTGAGCTTCGGCGTCATGCTCGCCACAATCGCGATCAACCTGGCGGTGGTCGCCTACGAGTCGCGTGCGGCCGAGCGGCTGGCCAGCGAGGTGCTGCTCGCAGACGCGACGCAGACGCGTGGCGACGTCTGGTCGTCGCTGACGGTGATCGCCGCGCTCGCCGGGGCCCGCGCCGGCATGCCGATTCTCGATCCTCTCGCGGCGCTCGTCGTGGCGGGATTCATCGGCTACTCGGGCTACCAGGTAGCGCGCGCCACCACCGGCATCCTGAGCGATCGCATCGTCATCTCCGATGCCGATCTGGAGCGCGTCGTCATGTCGGTGCCGGGCGTCCTCGGGTGCCACCAGATCCGGACGCGCGGCGCCGCCGATCACGTCTTCCTCGATCTGCACGTCTGGCTGCCTGCCGACATGCGTCTGCATGAGGCGCACGATCTGTCGCACGTCGTGAAGGATCGCCTGATGGCGCGCTATCCGCAGATCGCGGATGCGGTGATTCACATCGAGCCGCCGCCCAGGGGCGCTGCCGACTAGAGTAGGCGTCGGGGATTAGGGGTTGGGGATCAGGGATTGGGGATTGGGGAGCATCGAACAGCGCCGTGACCAAAACGCCAATCCCTAACCCCCAATCCCTAACCCCTGGACTGAAGGCGTTCGCCAGGCGCAAAACGGCCGAGGCCGTAGCGGCCGACATCTTTCCGTTCGTCACAGAGCGCGAGGAACCAGCGCCGGAGTTGATTGCCGTCGGCAACGACTGGACACGGCGGCTGTTCGACGGTCCGTTTTATCTTTCACCGCCCCGCGGCGACGGCCTGCCGTCGACCAGCCTGGTGTTCGTGCAGTCGCGCGAAGGCAATACCGGGGCGACAAACCCGTCGACGCTCGGCGGCGGCGAAGCCGACGAGCACTTGATCTACGAAGGGCTGTCGCGCGTGGCGGCGGACGCCGTCCTGAGCGGCGCGGAAACGAGCCGTGCCGGCAACCTCGTCTTCTCGACATGGCATCCGGAGCTCGTGCGGCTGCGCGCGTCGCTTGGACTGCCGCGTCATCCCGTGCAGATCATCGCGACGCTCCGCGGCCTGTCGCTCAACGGTCTGCTCTTCAACGAGCCGTCGCTGCGCGTGATCGTCGTGACGGTGGCAAGTTGCCCCGGCTTGATGATGACAGCTCTCGCCGATCGACCGTGGATCACGACGATCGCCATGCCGGAGGCGACCGACCTCGTGTTCGCGTTCCGGCGCCTGCATGAGCTCGGCATCACGCGCATCTCATGCGTCGGCGGACGCACGCTTGCGCGTCAACTGATCGACGCGGGTCTGATCGACGATCTTTACTTGACGACGTCGCCGAAGTCGGCCGGTGAGCCGAATACACCGTTGTACCCGGCGCCGCTCGGCGGGCGGGAGATTGTCAGAAAACGCGGGACGGAATCGGACATCGGCGTGACGTTCGAGCACCTCTGGTTGGACAGATCACGTCCTATCTGTTCTTCGGCACTACCCTGATCTCGAACAGCTTGGGCCACAGCTTCCCGGTGATGAACAGGCGATCGTGCTCGGCGTCGTAGGCGATGCCGTTGAGGACGTCGGTCTGCGCGCGCTCCTGAGGCGACAGCAGCCCGCGCAGATCGAGGTACGCGCCGACCTTGCCCGTGTCAGGCGCGATCCGCGCGATGTAGTCGGTCTGCCAGATATTCGCGAAGATCTCGCCCTTGACGTACTCGACCTCGTTCAGGTTCCGGAGCGGCGCGCCGGCGGCCGTCACCTTGATACGACGCTTCTCGGCGAAGGTTGAGGGATCGAGCACCCGAAGCTCGTCCGTCCCGTCGCTCATGATCAGGTTGGTGCCGTCGAAGGTGAGCCCCCAGCCCTCGCCCGGATACGAGAACCGTTTTTTCGGTGCGAACGACACGCGGTCGTACACGAACGCGACGTGCGACTGCCATGTGAGCTCGATGAGGTCGTTCTTCCAGACGGTGATGCCTTCGCCGAAGTACGGCGCCGGCACGTCGCGCTTCTGCTCGACCTTGCCGGTGTCGAGGGCGACACGCCGGATCGACGACCGCCCGACGAGGCCGGTGCCCTCGTAGAGGACGCCGCCGAGATACTGCAGGCCCTGCGTGAACGCTTCGGGATCGTGCGGGTACACGCGCACGACTTGATATCCGAGCAGCGGCAGGCTGGCCGCGAGCTGTCGCGTGAGGACTTCGGGCGACTGCGGCGCGAAACCGGTCATGACGGGCAGCGCCGCAAGCAACGAGGCCGAGAGAACGAAGCGCACCCAAGGGACTATGACACACTTCAGTCGCAGTCGGCAGTTCTCAGTCGGCAGTCGCAGTCGGCAGTGCGTCGATCCCTTTCGCGAACTCGAGCAGGCGGGCGCGCGCGTCGACATCGTCTCACCGGAGCCACGCACGGTGAAGGCGTGGCAGCACAGCATGAATCCGCGGGCAGTCGAGTTCGTGCACGCGTTCGTGCGGGCCGGCAAGCCGATCGCCGCGATCTGCCATGGGCCGTGGACGCTCATCGAAGGCGACGCGGTACGTGGCAAACGCGTGACCTCATGGCCGTCGCTGAAGACCGACCTCACCAGTGCCGGAGCCCACTGGGTTGACGAGCGGTGCGTCGTCGACAACGGACTGGTCACGTCGCGCAAGCCGGACGACATTCCGGCGTTCAACGACAAGATGATCGAGGAGTTCGCCGAAGGCCGGCACGCGGGGCAACCAGTTGGCGCGTCCTCGCGTTCCTGATCGCCGCCGTGCACCACCGACTGAGACTGCCGACTGCGCCTGACTGCGACTGCCGGCTGGTCAGTAGCCGGCGACCTTGTCCACGACGTTGAGCAGCGGCTCGCCCTGATCGAACCGACGCAGATTGTCTGAGAACAGGGCAACGAGCGGCGTCCAGTAATCACGCAGGGCGCCCGACGTGTGCGGCGTCACGATCACGTTCGGCAGGTCCCAGTACGCGCTCGACGGCGGCAGCGGCTCCTCGGTGAAGACGTCGAGCGCCGCCCCGCCCAGGCGTCCATCGCGCAGCGCCTCCACCACCGCGTCGTCGTCGATCAGCTTTCCGCGGGCGACGTTGATCAGGAACGCGCCCGGCTTGATGCGATCGAGTTCAGTGCGCCCGATGAGCCGTTTGGTTTCCGGCGTGTGCGGCGCCGCCAGCACCACCACGTCGCTGACGACCAGGAGATCGTGCAGCCGGTCGGGCGGCCAGACGGCGTCGACGCCCGCGGGCGGCGGTTCGTAGACGCGCCGGCGAATCGCCGTGATGCGGAAGCCGAACGGCGCGGCGATGCTCACCAGCTCGCGGCCGATTGCGCCGAGGCCGACGATGCCCATGCGCTGACCGTGCAGCGTGCGCACATCGATCGAAGGACCTTCGAGCTCCTCCTGCGCCCATCGATGCGATGCCTGCGCGCGAATCGCCGCAGGCAGCTTGCGCGCGAGTGCGATCGCCGCACCGAGAATGTGCTCCGCCATCGCCCGCGCGCGGATGCCGCGCGCGCTCGTCAGGACCACTCCGCTGGCGAGCAGCTCGGGAAACATCAGGCCGCCGACGCCCACCGCCGGGCTCTGGACCCAGCGCAGCCGCGTGAGCGACGGAAACAGATCCCGGTCGACGAAGGGCGTGAAGGCGACGTCGGCGTCAGGCAGCAGCCGCCGCAGCGTGTCGCGATCCCATGCGTCGAGGAACGTGTGGCGCGGAAAGTCGCGGCGGAGCTGATCGACGAAGCGCCGCGGCATCACCCAGGCAGGCGCCGGAGAGATCACGCCGACTACTACATTCATGGAGATTTGAGGACTTGAGGATTTAGGGATGTAAGGATCTTATCGGAGGATTGCGGGCATGCGCATGGCGAGGTGGCTTTCAAAGATCCTCGAATGCCAATCCTCAAATCCTCAAGTCCTCAAATCCTCAAATCCTCAAATTCGCCTGTAGGTCCCCGAGCGTCCGCCGGACTTGAACATCAGCCGGATGTCGCCGATGACCATCGTCTTGTCGACCGCCTTCACCATGTCGTAGACCGTGAGCGCGGCCACGGCCACTGCGGTGAGCGCCTCCATCTCCACGCCCGTCTGCGCCGTCGTGCGCACGCGCGCCTCGATGGTATAGCCACGTGCGATTGGCCGGAGGTCGACGTCGACGCTCGAGATCGGCAGCGGATGGCACAGCGGGATCAGCGACGCCGTCTGCTTGGCTGCGAGGATCCCGGCCAGGCGCGCCGTCTGCAGGGGATCGCCCTTCTTCACCGCGCCAGCACGGATCTGTCGAACCGCGGCGCGCGACATGGTGATCGATCCGCGCGCGATCGCCTCGCGCGACGTCACCGGCTTGGCGGCCACATCGACCATCCGCACACGCCCGCGCGCGTCGACATGGGACAGTACCAGGGCTTCCCGTCCTGCCCGTCCGGCCTTTCCCGCCCGTCCTGCCCTACTGCTCTTCGCCATCACCCTGCGCCAGAAAAAACGAGAGGCTTTCGAGCGACACCGTCAAATCCACGCTCTTCAACTTCACATCGTCGGGCACTTCGAGCGCGCCCGGCGAGAAGTTCAGCACCGCCTTGATGCCGGCGGCCACGACCAGGTTGAGCACGTGCTGGGCAGACGGCGCCGGCACCGCTATGACGGCGATTCGGATGCCTTCCCTGCGCGACACCTTCCTGAGGTCGTGGATGTCGTAGATCGGAACCCCGCCGCGCGACTGTTGACCGACTTTCTCTCGCAGGTTGTCGAACAGCGCCGAGATCTCGAATCCCTCCTGCCGGAAGCCTGGATAGTCGGCAAGCGCGAGACCAAGGTTGCCTGCGCCCATGATGGCGACGCGCAGTTTGCGATCGAGGCCGAGGATCTGCCGGAGGTGGCGCTTGAGATCGCGGACGAAGTAACCGACGCCGCGGACGCCGAACTCGCCAAAGTAGGCGAGGTCCTTGCGGATCTGAGCGGCGTTCAGGTGGAACTGCTCGGCGAGGGCCTGCGACGAGATGGTGCGCACACCCGATTCCTCGAGCGCGGAGAGGCAGCGCAGATACACAGAAAGCCGGTTCGTGGTGAGCTCGGAAACCTGTTCGGCGGCCTGTTTGCCCGCCGCTCCCCGCGGCGCCCCTTTGTTCGATGTTTTCACAAGCTGGACCACGGATTGTAGCAAAACTAGAGTGCTAATATCCGCCTCCATGGCCACTCCCGCGACCACTCCACGGACGACGGCAACCGCATTTCAGCCTTACGTATCCGCGACGCAAGCGCCCGCCGAGTTCACCGCGAAAGCGATCGTCATCGGCATTCTGTTCGGGCTGCTGTTCGGCGCGTCCACCGTGTACCTGGGCCTGCGGGCGGGGCTCACCGTCAGCGCCTCGATCCCGATCGCGGTGCTGGCGATTTCGGTGCTGAAGAAACTCGGCGGCTCGACCATCCTCGAGAACAACATCGTGCAGACGATCGGATCGGCGGGCGAATCGGTCGCCGGCGGCGTGGTGTTCACGATCCCGGCGCTGATCTTTCTGACGCCCGATGGTCCGAAGTACTTCAACTACTTTCAAATCGCCATGCTCGCCTTCGCGGGCGGCATCCTGGGCGTGCTGATGATGGTCCCGCTGCGACGCGCCCTGATCGTGAAGGAGCATGGCGTGCTGCCGTACCCGGAGGGCGCCGCGTGTGCCGATGTCCTGGTGGCCGGCGAGCGCGGCGGTCAGCTCGCGTCGATGGTGTTCGGCGGTGTCGCCGTCGGCGCGCTGTGGAAAGCGCTGTCGTGGGTGTTCAATATCTTCGCCACCGAGCTCGATTATTCGACGCCGCGCAACGGCCAGTTCCCGAACGCGACCCTGAACGTCGACATCTCGCCGGAGTATATGGGCGTCGGCTACGTGATCGGTCCGCGCATCGCCGGCACGATGTTCGCCGGCGGCGTACTGTCGTGGCTGGTGCTGCTGCCGCTGCTTTCCATCCTCGGCGCGTACATCCCGGTGCCGTTCCCGCCGATCCACCCGAATTTCGCGAACAACCCGGCCACCGGCCAGGCGTTCAAGATCTCCGAGATGGCGCCCGCGCAGCTCTGGAGCGCGTACATCCGCTACATCGGCGCCGGAGCGGTGCTGGCGGCGGGCCTGATCACTCTGGGGCGCACGCTGCCGACGATCATCGCGTCAGCACGTGAAGGCTTGAAGGATTTCGGCGCAGGCGCCGGCGCGGCCGCACGCGTCCGCACCGAGCGCGACATGCCGACGATCTTCGTGCTCGGCGGCTCGCTCCTCCTCGCGATCTTCCTCGCGATCGCGCCGAAGATGCCGACCCAGGGCAACTTCCTCGCATCGATTCTGGTCATCATTTTCGGCTTCCTCTTCGTCACGGTGTCGTCACGCATCACTGGTCTGATCGGCACATCGTCGAACCCGATTTCGGGCATGACCATCGCCACGCTGATCCTGACCTGCCTGCTGTTCGTCGCGCTCGGCTGGACCGGCGATGCCTATGGCCCGATTGCGATCTGCGTCGGCGCCGTCGTCTGCATCGCCGCCGCGAACGCCGGCGGAACCTCTCAGGATTTGAAAACCGGATACCTGGTCGGCGCAACGCCGATCTATCAGCAGATCGGCCTGGTGATCGGCGTCGTCACCTCGGCATTCGTCATCGGGATGACCACGCTGTATCTGCACAACGTCTTCGGGATTGGGACCCCGGCGGTACCGGCGCCGCAGGCGACGCTGATGGCCACGATCATCAAAGGCCTCCTCAGCCAGAACCTGCCGTGGGGGCTCGTTCTCGTCGGCGTCTTCATCTCGGTGACGCTCGAGCTCTGCGGCATTCGTTCGCTGTCGTTCGCTGTCGGGTCGTATCTCCCGATCGCGACGACGGCGCCGATTTTCGTCGGCGGCCTTGTCCGCGCCTACGTCGAGCACCGGACCGGCGCCAAGGAGGAATCGGAGGTCGGCGCCGGAACGCTGTTCAGCTCCGGCCTGATCGCGGGAGGCTCGCTGTGCGGCATCCTGTTCGCGGTCCTTGTCGGCACGGGCCACATCGCCGGATTCCAGTCGATCGGCAACATGGTCGCGTTCCTTCACGATGGTACGAGCGGCTACATCGCCAGCGCATTGCTGTTCGCGGGCCTCGCTGCCATACTGGCAACCGCAGCACAAAAGAAGGTGATGTAGCGTGAGAAAGCTGTGGGCTCGAGGCCGTGTGCCGGGACGGATTGTCTGTGCGGTCGCGGCCCTCTTTGCCGCAGCCGCAGCCGTATCCGACGCGCAGCCCCAGACGCGCCGCGCCACCAACATCGCGGCGCTCCTCGCGTTTCCCGGGTTCTACCACGGCCGGCCCATCGTCATCGTCGGCAAAGTATCGCTCGAGAAGGATCAGCTGCGGGTGGCCGACGATGCGGATCATTCGCTCCACCTTCTTTTCAAGGGCGGCAACGCCCCTGACGGGCTGGACGAGATCCGGGGCGAATACTGGGATCTCGGCCGGATGAAGCCGGACGACCCGCGGCTGAGCACCTACGATTTGCGGGCGACATTCAAGGTGGATCCCGACGGCGCATGGCCGCGCCCCGGCGAAGTGACCGCGATTGTGGCCACGGCCGTGTCGCCGGCGCCCGCGGCGCCGCAGCCGTCGATCCGCGCCATCGTTCTCAACCCGAACCGGTTCCTCGGCGAGAAGGTCGCCATCACCGGCCAGTACTCGGGTCGCAACCTCCTCGGCGATCTGCCGGATGCCCCGGCCAAGAGCCGCTACGACTTCGTGCTGCGGTCGGCCGACTCCGCGCTCTGGGTGATCAACATGCGTCCGAAGATGAAGGACGCCAACGGGCGCGACATCGAGTTCGGGCTCGACGCGCGCATCGATACCGGACGCTGGCTGTCGATTCGAGGCACGGTGCAGCAGGGCCGCGGCCTGCTGTGGATCGACGCGGAGGCCGGCAGCCTCGCGCTCTCGAAGCCGCCAACGGAAACAGTCGCCGAGGAGGAGCCGATCCGGGTCGCCGCCGGACCACCGCCGGAGGTGGTTTTCAGCGCACCCACGCAGGACGAAACCGATGTCTCGATGTCGACGACCGTCCGGATTCAGTTCTCACGCGACATCGATCAGGGCACACTGAAGAACCACATCAAGACGAGCTACCTGGTATCGCAGAGCGTAGAGCGCGGTGAGCCGACGACGCCGTCCGCCGAATTCACGTTCCAGTATGCGCCGGCCAACCGTGTGCTCGAGATCAAGTTCACCAAACCGCTCGAGCGCTTTCGCACGCTGAAAATCGATCTCGTCGACGGTATCCTCGGCACCGACGGTCAGCCGCTGAAGCCGTGGACGCTGACGTTCGCGCTCGGAGGCGCTTAAGTATGGCTGAGGGCTGATGGCTGAGGGCTGATGGTTGGATGGTTGATGGATCTCATTGGATGACGCGAAACGCGGCCAGCGCTCGGCTTTCTCCTCCTGCCCCGCCCGCCCGTCCCGGCCCTCCTGCCCGCGTAATCTCGATCACATAATCCCCCGGCGCCAACGGTGCCAGCGCCAGTTGGGCCGTGTGCCACCGCGATCCGTCACCCTCGTCGCGCACCGCGGCCGTCACCGGCACGTTCAAGGCTTTCCCGGTTCGATCGAGCAGCCGTGCGGAGACGCCGTCGGCCGCGTCGCCCGGCACCTCGACGCGCAGTTGCTCGTTGCGGCGGAACCGCAGATCCGCCGTCGGCGCGTCCTTGTTGCCCGTCGCCGGGCCACGCCGCACGTAGAGCGCGCCGCTCGCCGCAGGCGTCGCGCCGACCGTCAGCCGCACTGTCTCGCGTGACGGGATCGAGCCCGCGGCCATCGGCCGCGCGGACACGCGCAGCACGTACTCGCCGGCCGCCAACGGCATCGACGGCGTCACCGCCATCCGGAACGTCCGGGCACTGCGCGGCACGATCGTCCGGCCATTAGCCACTGTCAGCTCTTCCGGCGTCGCCAGCGTCGCGGTCGCCTCGAACCCCTCACTCCACGCCTCGCCGGCGAGCGCTGCGGCGCCGATTTCGCCGACCACCCACAGCGCGGCAGACGACGTGTCGGCTGGCTTCCAGCCGCTTGCGAACTGGAGCCGCAGGGGCACATCGTGCGTGTAGGCGTCCAGCGGGCCCACGGCCGCGTCGATCGCGTGTGCTTCCGCCGCTCGCTCGGCCGCGGCGGGATCGGATGAGGCCCGGCCAGAACCAGCGGCCTTTGACGCGCCCGACGTTCGGTTAGCGGTCGCGGCATTCGGCGTTGCGGCCAGATAGCCGCGGCGGGCGCGGACGCTCACGCCGGGACGCTTCACGCGGACGGTGATCGCGTGGAATTTTCCATCGAGCTTGCCCGTCGAGTAGTAGCCGAGCAGATAGTACGAGCTCAGGTCGTCGACGATGCGGCGCATACCGCTGGCGAGATCGTTCGTCTGCACGATTGCCAGGCCGTCCGTATTGTCCGCAAGCGCGCGGAGGGACTCGGTGGAGTCGGAGAACATCGGCTGATCGAGGGTGCGGTACGGGGCGACCGGCCGGCCGGCGCCCGTCACTGTCAGCCCCCAGAGTCCGGAAGGACTGATCGGGTAGAACGAGGCGTTGGAAGCGTTTGCCTGGTCGAGCACCGCGCGGAATGCCGGACGGTTGTCGAGTTGCGCGAGCAGCGCGCGATCGTGCTCGCATTGCGCGTACGACGGCACCTTCGATGCCGGCGTGCCCAGAGTCGTCAGCTTGCCGGTTTTCGGATCGACGCCGACCTGCGGGATAGCCGGCGGCGTTTGACGGCCGTCCGGGTCTGTCAGCAGCGCAGGCGCCGGACCGACCACTGCCATGCCGTTGCTGACGAAAACGATGGCCTTCCGCTCCTCACGGACTCCGCGGAGCCACGCGACGAGATCGCTCAGCGCGGCGACCGTGCGTTGCTCGCGCCGGCGCATGATCATCACGGCCGTGACAGGGCTAGGCGGCGGCGGACTGACCGGACCGTAGCACGCCTCGTACATCTGCTCGACCGGATCGAGAAGCGGAAAGTTCACGCCGTCCGGGGCCTCGCCCCAATTCCAGTGCCGCGCAAGGAAGCCGGCAATCGTTGTTGCCTTGCGGGCGAACGCGAGATCGCGAGGCGACATCTCCGGCGTCATGACGGCGACCAGATCGTCCGGGCCGATCATCCGATCCAGCGCCTCGGTGAGCGGCTCGCGCATTCGGTGCGACCCCGAGATTGTCACGTGCCCGATGTCGAGGAAGATCACGAACACGCGGCCGCGCGTCGTCTCCAGCTGCGCGCTCGACTCGGCGATCGTGTTCGGATCCACGCGCAGGTCAGTCGCTGTCGCGTGAATGACAACATGCTCGAATTGCTCGATGCGCTGAGCGACGCCACCTTCGAGGATTTCGAAGTCGGCTCGTGTGAGATCGCCTGCCGGTGCGCCGTTTTTCGTCGTCGGGTACGCATCGACGCGGATGTAGTTGGCTTCGATGCGGAACGTCGGCTGCGGCGGCGGTGCCGGCTGCTGCGCAGGCGTTGGCTGCTGCGCCGGCGCGGCGACCACGAGCGTCGCGGCAATGACGCCGGCGGCGAGGAGAGACGTCGACGGTCTCGCGAACATGTGTTCCTGATGGTGCGCCCGCGGTGGACACCGGTCTCACGGCACGATGCGAAACGCAGCCAGCGTGCGGCTCTCCCCTCCCGTTCCTCCCGCCGTCCCCGGCCCTCCTGCCCGCGCAATCTCGATCACAAAATCGCCCGGCGCCAGCGGCGCCAGCGCCAGCTGCGCCGTGTGCCACCGCGACCCGTCACCCTCGTCGCGCACTGCGGCCGTCACCGGCACGTTCAACGCTTTCCCGGTTCGATCGAGCAGCCGTGCGGAGACGCCGTCGGCCGCGTCGCCCGGCACCTCGACGCGCAGTTGCTCGTTGCGGCGGAACCGCAGATCCGCTGTCGGCGCGTCCTTGTTGCCCGTCGCCGGGCCGCGCCGCACGTAGAGCGCGCCGCTCGCCGCCGGCGCCGCGCCGATCGTCAGCCGCACCGTCTCGCGCGATGGGATCGAGCCCGCCGCCGCCGGACGCGCCGAGACGCGCAGCACGTACTCGCCGGCTGTCAGCGGCGCGGAGGGCATCAGCACCATTCGGAACGTCCGCGCGTTGCGCGCAGCCGTCGCGCGGCCGGTCGCCACGGTCTGATCGTCGGGCGTGGCCAGCGTCGCTGTGGCTTCGAACCCGTCATTCCACGTCTCGCCGACCAGGGCCGCCGCGCCGATTTCGCCAACGACCCACATCGTTGCCGACGATCCGTCACCGGGCTTCCAGCCGCTTGCGAACTGCAGGCGCAGCGGCATGTCGCGCGTGTAGCCGGCAAGCGGACCGACCGCGCTCTCGACCGCTTTCGTCTCCGCCTCGGCAGCCGCGCGCCCGGCGTCGGGCGCAGAACCAGCACCGTTGCCGGCTGTCCCGCGCCGCGCTGCCGTCGTCGCCTCTGCGGTGGTCGAGGCCAGATACCCGCGCCGGGCCCGGACGCGGACGCCAGGGCGTTTCACGCGCACGGTGATCGCATGAAACTTTCCATCGAGCTTCCCGGTCGAGTAGTAGCCGAGCAGGTAATACGAGCTCAGGTCGTCCACGACGCGCTTGAAGCCGGCGGCAAGATTGTTCGAGTTCACGATCGCCATGCCGTCGGTGTTTTCGGCAAGCGTCTGCAGCGCTGTCAGCCGATCCATGCGCCGGGCGTTGTCGATCGTCAGCGGCGTGATCGTCGTCGAACCCGCGGGCGGCAGGCCATTGGTCGGCTTGGCAATCGGTTCATCGAACACAACGAGGCCGCGTGGGTCCACGGGATAGAACGAGGTGTTCGATCGATTCGCGTCGCCAAGCAGAGCGCGGAACACCGCGTCGTCGTCCAGCGCGGCAAGGGCTATCCGATCGCGTTCGCACGTATCGGGTTGCGGCCCGTTGTCGAGGCTTGGCGGCGTGCGGCCCGTCAGCCGACCGGTCCGCGGATCGACCGTGACCTGCTGCGGCGCTGGCGCCGTGCACGACACCCGGCGATGCGCGAGCGAGTCGTCGCGGCCGAAGAGGCGCCAGCCGTCGCTGACGGCGATCACCGCCTTGCGCTCCTCTCGGACACCGCGAAGGTAGCGCACGAGATCCGTCAGCGCATCGAGTGTCATCTTCTCCCGGCGTCGCTCGATCATCTCGTCCGCGACGCCGCGATCGTCGGCCTTCGATCCGTCGGGGCACTGCTGCGGGAACGTCCCCGGGTAGCACATCACGTACTGCTGTTCCTGCGGATCGCGGCTGACCACCTGGTCCCGCTCGCCCCAGGTCCAATAGCGTGCCAGGATGTTCTCGATCGTCGTCGTCCGCCGCGCGAACACGATGTCGGCGGCCGACATCTCCGGCGTCATCACGGCGAACACGTCGTCGGGCCCAATCAGCTTGTTGAGCGCGTCGACGAGCGGCTGGCGGATGTTGTGCGATCCGTCGACGCCGACGTGGTTGACGTCGAGGAAGACAACGAACACGCGGGCGCGGGGATTCTGCGCTGCCCGGAGCGACTCGGCGACAGTGTTCGGCTCGACGCGCAACTCCTGCGGCAGATTGCCGCGGATGACGACGTGCTCGAATTGTTCGACGCGCTGCGGGACGCCGCTCTCGAGCACGTCGAAGTCGGCGGCGGTGAGATCGTTGACCGGTGCGCCGTCCTTCGTCGGAAAGACGTCGACGCGGACGTAGTTGGCTTCGGTACGGAAGGTCGGCTGTGGCGGTGGCTGCGGCGCCTGGGCTGTGGCGAAGGTCACGAAGGCGGCAATCGCGATGGCAAACGCCATCAAGGCGCCGCGAGCCTTCGCCCTCATGGCCCGAGTCTATACCGGTCCCTGTGCCAAAAGTGTTTCAATCCGCGTGCGCACTGCTTCGATGAGGTTGTTGCGCTGGTCGAGCGATATCCCCGCTGATTCGATCGGCTCGCCGATGCGGATGCTGACCGTCACGGGGCGGATAATCCAGCTGCCCTTGCGCATCGAATCGCGGCCACCCTGCACCGCCACCGGGACGATCGGCGCACCGGCCTTGATGGCCATGATGAAGCCGCCCTTCTTGAACGGCAGCAGCTCGGCGGTCTTGCTGCGGGTCCCCTCGGGGAAGATCAGGAACGAGTTGCCCGCACGAATCGACGCCGCGCCGGCGTCGATCGAACGCATCGCCGCCTCCTTGTTGCGGCGATCGACCGGAATGAAACCGCCATAGCGAAACGCGCGCTCGAGAATCGGCAGCGCTTCGAGCTCGGCCTTGTAAAGGATGTGCAGCCGAGGATGGACCGCGTCGAAGATCACAGGCGGATCGACGTTGCTCTGATGGTTCGCCGCGTACACCGCGGCGCGTCCGCGCGGCACGTGTTCGCGTCCGACCACTCTGACGCGGATGCCCGACAGCGCGAGCCCCATGCGGACGCCGAAGTGTCCGAGCACGTACAGGTGCTCCTTCGCGCCGAAGATCGCGGACACGAGCATCCCCGGCGGCGCGACGATGGTGACGTAAGCGGAAACGGCGACGTAGGTGAGGATGGATCGAATGGCCGCGATCAGGAGCACGTGCGCGCGATCATAAACGAAAAGAGCCCGCTGGACTTCTCCAGCGGGCTCCTTCGTCTTGCGTCTTTTGTCTTCTGTCTTGCGTCTTTCGTCTACGACGCTCGAGCGGCCCTGCGCGCAGGCGCCGCGGTCGGCACGGCGCGGGGCGCGGCCTTGGCGACCTTGGCGCGCGGCGGCGGCGCGGTGCGCGCCTTGGTCGTGAAGCAGCGCTCGAGCGCGCGGTCGACGCGGCCTTCGATCGCGACGGCAGTCTCGCGCATCACCTCGGAGACTTCCGAGATGATGAGGAACTTCGCGCGATCGAGCATGCGCTTCTCGCGGAACGAGAGGCTTTTCGATTTGGCGAGGAACGTAAGGCTCTTGAGTACGTCCGCGACTTCGTAGATCGACCCGCTGCGCATCTTGTCGGAGTTGTCCTTGAAGCGCCCCTTCCAGTTCTGATGGTTGTCGATCTTGCCGTCGCCGAGCAGGCCGAAGAGCCGCTCGACTTCCTCGTCGCTGATGGCGCGGCGAAGGCCGACGCCGTCGACGTTGCTCACCGGCACGAGCACCGTCGTGTCGTTGGCGACGATTCGAAGGTGATAGAACCCGCAGGTGGTACCGAGGATGGTTTTCTCTTCGATGCGCTCGACGATCCCGAGACCATGATTCGGGTAAATGACCTTGTCGCCGACTTCAAATGTCACGGTTCCCCCTGAATGAAGCGCTCTATGGAAGGCTCAAAGTGGTAGCAGCAGTCCTATGAGTATAGCCCACTCGCGGGGGTGTATTCAATCGGAAATGGTCGAAAAACGGCCAGTTTTGGCGATTTTGGCGAGCTGACCGCAAGCCCTTCCGGAGGCTAAGTCATTCAGCGCCGCCGGGTTGTACAGGCCGGCCGTCAATGCGAAATGGTCGCCTCGATTCGCGTCAACGTGACGAACCAGCTCTCGCATTCTTCCCGCGACCCGCCCGCCAGGACGACCTCGAGGTGCAGCCCGTCGATATCCCACGATTGCGTCGCGTTGCGGCCGCGGAGCTCAACCGTGAATGGCCGAAGCAGGTTCTCGGGTGAGGCATGCTCGCGGTGCGCGGCCTGGATGCCGCGGAAGACTGCGAACTCGTGATAGGGCCCCATGTGCAGCTCGAAGGGCTCGACGCCGGGCCATCGGCCATCGTACACGCGCTCGCCGTAGCGGCCGTCGCTCTCCCGGCACGATTGCCAGTTGCCCTCGAGCATCGCGCGCGTGTGATCCGAAAACGGTCGGAACTGCGCGTGGCCGATCGCAGCCGCACTGAGAACGGTGGCCACCGTGAGTCCCGCAATCCTCTGCCATTTCGCGCGCCTCGTCATCGAACCGCCTCCGGCGGCTCGCTCTGCAAAGACATCGCCGACTTCCGACGGATCATGCTGTCGCGTTTCGAACAGTGCGATCGACGTCGATAACAGCTGCGCCAGGAATGCTGTGGAGCTCGCGCTGCTGGTTGGAATGCCGGAGGAGGGAATCGAACCCTCACGACCCGTAAAGGTCACGGGATTTTGAGTC
>Ga0066903_100001391_pt1 | contig 17603 bp, 17 predicted proteins | sample PanSoiMetaGPlot1_FD_67491 | JGI IMG/M metagenome (GOLD analysis project Ga0066903, IMG submission 67491) | Tropical forest soil microbial communities from Panama analyzed to predict greenhouse gas emissions - Panama Soil - Plot 1 (version 2) | ecosystem: Environmental > Terrestrial > Soil >... | reverse complement strand
CTCCCAGCGCGCCCGACGCCGAGATCCGATCCTCGTGCGCGTCCATGACCTCCTTGATGGGGTTGCCCGTGACCAGGATGCGGCTCTGGTGGATGCCCTCGCGCAGGAGGTTGTCGCGGCTGCGGTTCGTGTACGGCATGAGGACATCGCTGGAATGGTCGATGACGCGTCGGTTGACCTCCTCGGGCACACGGTCGTCGAAGCAGCGATTGCCGGCCTCCATGTGGAAGACGGGGATCCCGCGGCGCTTGGCCACATAGGCCGAGAGGCCGCTGTCCGTGTCCCCCAGGACCAGGAGGCGGTCGGGCTCTAGCTCCGTCAGCACGGGGTCCACGCCGGCGAGGATCCGGCCGACCCGGTCGGCGAACCCGTCGCCCTCGATCCCCAGATAGCGATCGGGCGCCCGCACGCCGAGCTCATCGAAGAACACGTCGCTGAGCGAAGGGTCGAAGTTCTGGCCCGTGTGAACGAGGGTCAGATCGCAGTGGCGGTCGAGGCGCTCGATCACTCGCGACAGCCGGATGATCTCGGGCCGGGTCCCGAGGACGATCAGCACCTTCATCGGGAGGGCTGCGGCTGTGCGCCCGGGAGCATGCCGTGGCGCTCGAGCAGCTCGCGCACGCCATCGGGGCCCACCAGGTCATCCGCCGAGCTGTACTCGCGACCTTCGTAGGGCTCGCCCTCGATCTCCGTGGGCCGCAGCTCCGGCAGGATCGGCTGGATCGCGAGGTACTCGCCCCGGTCATAGGTCCGCGGCGCCTCCTCCTCGGAGACAAGGACCTCGTGCGTCTTCTCGCCGGGGCGGATGCCCATGAAGCCGATTTCGATCTCGCGGTCGCCGATCATCGCCTTGGCCACGTCGACCACGCGCGCCGTGGGCACGCGAGGGACATAGGTCTCGCCGGACCGGGCGTCCCGCAGCGCCGCGAAGACGGTGTCAACGGCCTGGTCGAGGCTCAGCAGGAACCGGGTCATCTCCGGCGTCGTGACGGTCACCGGGCCACCGTGCTCGATCTGTTCGCTGAAGACCGGGATCACCGAACCGCGCGACGCCAGCACGTTCCCGTAGCGGGCGACGATGAAGCGGGTGCCCGGCGAGTGGAGGTTTGCCTCGAGCAGGACCCGCTCCTGGAGCGCCTTGGTCATGCCCATCACGTTCACCGGCTTGCACGCCTTGTCGGTCGAGATCCCGGCCACCGTCTCCACATCGAGCCGCTGCTCGCTGATCGCCCGCGCGATGTTCTGCGCCCCCATGGCGTTGGTCTTGAAGGCCTCGATCGGGTGGTACTCGCAGGTCGGGACCTGCTTCATCGCGGCGGCATGGAAGACGACGTCGGCGCCGCGCAGCAGGGCCGAGACCGCGGCGTAGTCGCGGATGTCGCCGATGCGGAAATGCAGCCGCTGGTGACGCTCCTCGTCGTAGACGATGTCGTCGGTGGCCACCCGGCGGTGCTGGAACGCGAGCCGCATCGAGTGCTGGAGCGCTTCGCTCCGCGAGAAGACGACGACCTCCTCGGGGACTCCCACCTCGCCCTCGAGCAGCCGCCGCACGAGGACCTGGCCGAGCGACCCGGTACCGCCGGTGACGATGACGCGCTTACCGTCGAGCAAGGCCCTGCCTCACGTGCGCGTAGTCGTCGGCCGATGTGGCGAGCTCGGCCACCATGTCGGGCCAGCTCGGCGCCTCCCACCCGGTGGCCTTGCGAAAGCGGCTCGAGTCGAGGCTGCGGTCGATCGCCACCGAGGCGTCCGGCTCGATCTCCACGTCGAGCTCGAACGCATCGCGGAGCTGCAGCAAGAGCGCGTGCTTGTCGATCGGCGCGGCGCTCAGGTGCCACAGGCCCTCGAGGGAGTCGTGGCGCTCGATGACGTCCGCGATCGCGCGCGAGAGCACGGGTGTGGTCGGTCCGCTGAACACGGCGGCCGTGAATCCTCGCACCGAGCCGCCGGATTGGGCCAGGAACCACTCGAGCAGGCCGTGGCTGGTGGCCAGCTCGCGCCCGATCATCGAGGTGCGGATCGTCAGTGCCCCGGGTGTCGCGGGCTCGCCGAGCAACTTCGACCGGCCGTAGGTGTCCACCGGGTCGGGCAGGTCGCTCTCCACGTAGCCGCCGGTCCTGCCCGCGAACACGCAGTCCGTCGACACGTGAATCAGACGAATGCCCCGCTCCCGGCACGCGGCAGCGAGCCGGTGCGGGAAGAGCGCGTTGATCCGGATCGCAGGCTCGGGATCGCCGACGGCCTGCTTGACGATGCCGATGCAGTTGACGACCGCGTCCGGATGCATCCCGTCGAGCGCGGCGGCGATCGTGCGCGGCTCCTCGGCCCGGACGCCCGGAACGATGTGCTCCGCGTCAATCAGCTCCGCCACGGGCCCCGCGGGCTCGTCGGACCTGACGGTCGCGTAGGCATCGAAGCGCTCGGCGCAGGTGCGCCAAAGCTCGTGGCCGAGCATCCCACTTCCGCCGAGGACCAGTACCGCCGCCATAGCGCGCGAAGCTTAGGCTCTTGCGGGTCGGCGGCTTGGGCGGTGGCTGTCGGGCGCTACCACCAGACGGTGGAGTCCACGCCCTCGAGCTCCTCGATCGGCTTCGTGTAGACGCCCGAGGAGAGGTACTTCCAGCCGTCATCAGGAGCGACGAAGACGACGTTGCCCTCGTCGAGCTCAGAGGCGATCCGCACGGCAATCGCGGCGATGGCCCCGGTGGAGACGCCCGCGAACATGCCCTCGTCGGTGAGCAGGCGCTTGGTCCAGACGATGGCGTCGCGGTTGGAGACCATGATCTTCCGGTCGAGCAAGGCGAGGTCGATGATCGGCGGGATGAAGCCGTCGTCCAGGGACCGCAGCCCCTGCACCAGCTCCCCCTGCATCGGCTCAGCGGCGACGATCTTCGTCGCGGGGTCGTGCTCCTTCAGCCGCCGGCCGACGCCCATGAGCGTCCCGCCGGTTCCGAGCCCGCCGACGAAGGCGGCGACGTTGTCGAGCTCCTCGAGGATCTCCGGAGCGGTGCCCTCGTAGTGAGCGCGCGGGTTCGCCTCGTTGCCGTACTGGTAGGGCATGAAGTAGGAGGAGTCGCCCTCCGCCATCTCCAGCGCGAGCTCCACGGCGCCGTTCGAGCCCTTGGCGCCCTCCGAGTAGACGATCTCGGCGCCGTACATCTCGAGGAGCTGGGTGCGCTCCTCGGTGACGTTGTCCGGCATGACCACCTTGAGCGGGTAGCCCTTCCGCCGGCAGATCATCGCCAGCGAAATCCCGGTGTTCCCCGAGGTGGGCTCGAGGATCGTCTGACCGGGGGCGATCGCGCCCTCCGCCTCGGCCCCCTCGATCATCGCCTTCGCGACGCGGTCCTTGACGGAGCCGGTGGGGTTGCGGCCCTCGAGCTTGGCAAAGATCCGGACGCCGGGGGTCGGCGACAGCCGCGGCAGCTCGACGAGGGGCGTGTTGCCGACGGCCTCGAGGACGTTGCCGTAGCGACCTCCGCAGGGACGGTTGAGGGTCTCCTCGATCGTCACTTCAGGAAGTGTAGTAAGGAAGGGGATATGTTCCCCACGGCAGCGCAAATACGCACGACGAGAGGAAACCAAGCATGTTGAGGGGCACCAGGATGAGAGTGGTCACCGCCGGGTTGGCGGCGGCAGCGATCGTTGCACTCGGCGCCGGATGCGGCGGCGGCGGCTCGACCACGTCGGGCGGCACCACGACGACGCTGACCGCGACACCGGACATCAACGTGTCGTCCGACCCGAAGGTCGTCGCGCAGGTGCCGAGCTCGATCAAGTCGGGCGGGACGCTCACGGTCGCCGCCGACGCGACCTACGCGCCGAACGAGTTCATCGCATCGGATGGCCACACCGTGATCGGTATGGACGCCGACCTGGCGAAGGCGATCGCGCAGGTCATGGGGCTGAACGCCGACGTGAAGAACGTCACCTTCGACAGCATCATTCCGGGCCTCGCGGCAAACAAGTACGACCTCGGCATGTCCTCCTTCACGATCACGAAGGAGCGCGAGAAGACGGTCGACTTCGTGTCCTACGCGCAGGCCGGCACATCCTTCTTCGTCAAGGCCCAGGGTGGGCCGGACATCCACTCGCTGGCTGATCTCTGCGGCCAGAAGGTCGCCGCGGAGCGCGGAACCACCCAGGAGGCCGACGCGACCGCCCAGGACAAGAAGTGCAAGGCCCAGGGCAAGCCCGGCGTGACCGTCAGCGTCTTCCCCGACGAGAACGGCGTGAACCTCGCGCTGTCCAGCGGCCGCGCGACGGTCGCCATGGCGGACTCCCCGCCCGCGGCGTATGCCGTCGAACAGTCGAACGGGCTGTTCAAGGTCTCCGGCAGCCAGTACGGCGTGGCGGCCTACGGGATCGCGATGCCCAAGAACTCGGGTCTGGCCAAGCCGGTGCAATCCGCCCTGAAGGTCCTGATGTCCGACGGCACCTACAAGAAGATCTTCGACTACTGGGGGCTCAATTCCGCGTCCTCGACGAGTGGTTGCCCGTGCGCGATCACGAAGCCGGAGATCAACCCCACGAACGTGCCGGCCAGCTAGCTCGCGGATGAGGCGTGGCCACCGAGTCCCGCACGGCAGATGACATAGCGCGACCGGAGCCGCCTGACGAGATCAAGGCGGTTCCGGTTCGCCACCCCGGCCGCTGGATCGCGGCGGTCGTCGTCGCGATCCTGATCGTGGCGGTGATCCATTCGATCGCGACCAACCCGCGATTCGAATGGGGCACGGTCGGCCACTACCTCTTCTCGAGCCGTCTTCTCAACGGGCTCGTCCTGACGATCGAGCTCACCGTGGTGGCGATGGCGATCGGGATCATCCTCGGGATCATCCTCGCGCTCATGCGGATGTCCCAGAGCGCCCTTCTGAGCGGGGCGAGCTGGGTCTACATCTGGCTCCTCCGCGGGACGCCGGTGCTCGTGCAGATCCTGATCTGGAACTTCATCGCGGCGCTCTACCCGACCGTGGACCTCGGGATCCCGTTCGGCCCCTCGTTCATACACCTGAACGCGAACTCCATAATCACGCCGTTCGTTGCCGCGATGCTCGCACTGGGCCTCAACGAGGGCGCCTACATGTCGGAGATCGTCCGCGCCGGGATCATCTCGGTCGACGAGGGGCAGACCGACGCCGCGGAGGCGCTGGGGATGACCCGGCTGCAGACGATGCGCCGCGTAGTCCTGCCGCAGGCGATGCGGGTGATCATCCCGCCGACGGGGAACGAGACGATCTCGATGCTCAAGACGACGTCGCTCGTCGCATTCATCGGCCTTGCGGACCTGCTCTACTCGGCGCAGCTCATCTACGCGACCAACTACAAGACGATCCCGCTGCTGATCACGGCGAGCATCCTGTACCTCGCGGTCACCTCCGTCCTGTCGATCGGCCAGTACTTCATCGAGCGCCATTACGGACGGGGCAGAGCGCGCCAGGCGGAGCCCGGCCTGCTGGAGCGGCTGCGCGCCGGTCTCATTCCGCGCCACGCAGACGTGAAGCCGCTGCCCGAACCCCCCAAGATGCCCGAGGACCACCGATGAGCGACACGATGGTCAAGGCCGAGAACGTCCACAAGCGCTTTGGCCAGCTCGAGGTGCTGAAGGGAATCACGCTCGAGGTGGCGCCCGGAGGGGTCATGTGCCTGCTCGGACCCTCGGGGTCAGGCAAGTCCACCTTTCTGCGATGTGTGAACCACCTCGAGAAGATCAACCGCGGGCGACTCTATGTCGACGGCGAGCTCGTCGGGTACCGCGAGTCCGGAGGCACGCTGTATGAGCTGCCGGAGGCGGAGATCACCCGTCACCGCACAGAGGTCGGGATGGTCTTTCAACGGTTCAACCTGTTTCCGCACAAGACCGCCATGCAGAACATCATCGAGGCGCCCGTCCACGTCAAGAGACAACGGAAGGGCGAGGCGATCGCGCGCGGGCAGGAGCTTCTGAAGCGGGTGGGCCTCGCCGACAAGGTGGACGAGTACCCTGCGCGGCTCTCCGGCGGGCAGCAGCAGCGGGTGGCGATCGCCCGCGCTCTCGCGATGGATCCCAAGCTGATGCTCTTCGATGAGGTGACGAGCGCGCTCGACCCGGAGCTCGTCAAAGAGGTCCTCGACGTGATGCGCGACCTCGCGCGCCAGGGGATGACGATGATCGTCGTCACCCACGAGATCGGGTTCGCGCGCGATGTCGCCGACGACGTCGTGTTCATGGACGAGGGCGTCGTGGTCGAGCAAGGCCCCCCGAGCCAGGTCATCGACAACCCGCGCGAGGAGCGCACGAAGCGTTTCCTGGGCCTGGTTCTCGAGCACTGATGGCGGATCCGACGGCGGGGATCCGGGCCAGGCATCCCGGGCTGCGCGAGGCGGTCGTCGCGGACGCGCGCATCACCGCGCAGCATCGCTTCGAGCGCCACGAGTTCCACGGAACGCTCGACACCGTGATCCAGGTCGTGAGGCTGATGTGGGTGAGCGACGCCTTCCTCGCGCATGCTCTCTACCGGCTGAAGGCAGCGCTCCAGAGACGCGGTGTGCCGTTGCTGCCGCGCCTCGCCCACAAGATGGCCATGCAGTGGGCACAGGTGGCGATCGGCGATCCGGTGGTGATGGAGCCAGGCGTCTACATCGTTCACGGCCAGGTCGTCATCGATGGGTTGACCGAGGTCAAGCGGGGCGCAGTGATCAGCCCATGGGTGACGATCGGGCTGCGCGGCGGGGAGCTCGCCGGCCCGACGATCGGGGCGAACGTGAGCGTCGGCACCGGCGCCAAGATCCTGGGCAACGTGAATGTGGGCGCGGGGGCGCGAATCGGCGCGAATGCCGTTGTCCTGGACGACGTCCCCGAGGGCTCGACCGCCGTCGGGATACCGGCGCGGACGGCTGAGTCCAGGCAGCCGGTCGCTGGCAACGGCCAGTGACCTGGCATCATTCTCCGCCGGAAATGTGGGAGCGGGAATGATCGCCTTCGGGGTCTCCGTAACTGACCCGGAGGTCTATGAGCGCTGTGCGGAGCCGGGTATCCGGCTCGTCGCCGAACCCGATAGCGAGCTCATGGCGCACGGGAGCACCGGCTCGGTGTTCCGCTCGTACAACATGCTTATGGACCGGGCCAAGAAGCTGGACGGCCTCGAGGCGCTGATCCTGATCCACCAGGACGCCGAGATCATCGACCCGGACTTCCTGAAGAGGATCCGGGAGGCGCTCAGCGATCCAGACGTGGCGATCGTCGGCTGCGCCGGCGCCATCGGCGTCCGCAACATCGCCTGGTGGGACGGCTCCGTCACCTGGGCCTCCTTCACCCACCGCTACGAGGAGCTTGGCGGCGGCGAGGTACCGGCGCTCGCCTGGACACCCGAGGAGACCCCCACCTACGCCAAGACAGGCGAGGTCGAGACCGTCGACGGATTCGTGCTCGGGCTGACGCCCTGGGCGCTCGAGAACCTCCGCTTCGACGAGTCCTTCGGCCAGGCGATCCACGGCTACGACTTCGACCTGTGCCTCCAGGCGCGCGAGAAGGGCAAGAAGGTCGTGACCGCCGACCTGAAGGTCGTCCACCACCACGACCTCAAGCTGATCCGCGACGTCGGCAACTGGATCGAGGCGCACATCAAGGTCGCCGAGAAGTGGGACGGCCGGATGCCCCTCGTCGGCAAGGAGGGCAACCCCGAGGACTGGAAGGCCCGCGCCCGGCGCGCGGAGGCCCAGGCATCGGCCGAGCGCATGATCGCTCTGTCCGCCCGCCTCTACCGGGACGCCAGGATCGACCTGCTGCTGCACCAGCGCGAGCAGATGGAGGAGGAGGCCATCCGCCTGCGGGAGGCCAAGGACCGTCTCGCCGCCGAGCTGCAGTCCGCCCGCGGCAACAAGCCGCCCCAGCGGGGAAGGCTGCACAGGCTGGTCACCGAGCCCCGCCGCACCATCGGCGGCTACATCCGCCGTCGCCGCTCGGGTGGCGCCCCCGGCGGCGAGCTGAAGAGCTCCTAGGTCTCGCTGCGGTCGGGGCCGGCGTCGCCGGCGGCGTCGCCGGCGGCGTCGCCCAACACCTGCCGGATCTCCTCGGTGCTGACCACCGGCTCGCGCCGCCGGAGCCGGGCCGCTCGCTCATAGAGCGCGAGCGCCCGCGAGTTCAGGAGTCGCCGCAGCACGGCCTGCTGCGGGCGCAGGCGGGCGTCGAGCTCGCGCATCCTGGCCGCCCGCTCGCGGATCTCCTCCTCCTTCTCTCGCAGGCGGTCACCCTGTGCCTTCGAGCGCTCCGTGAGCTCGTCGTTGACCTTCCGGGCGCGCACGAGGTCGCGTGAGCGCTCGACGATCTGGGAGACCCGGTTCGCTTCGAGGCGCTCGATCAGCGGGTTGCGGTCGAACGGGTCCAGGAGCTCCGCCACCGCGTCCGCCCACGGCGCGTCGGTGTGCCAGAGGGCGCCGAAGCCGAAGAAGGCCGGTACGACAACGAGGCGAAGGCCGTCCCGTCCCTCCACGAAGTCCTCGATCGCGGTGAGCGTCCCGTTCCTTGGTCCCCCCTCCCGCTCGGCCGCCCAGATGTAGGCCAGGCCACCGTCCTCCGAGACACCCGGCTCGGTCGGCGACAGGTAGACCTCGTGGGCCAGCGGCTGGCGGTGCTCCTCGGGAATGCGCTCGGGCACGTAGTAGGTGTCGCGGCGGGCGTGCGGCCAGGCGACGTCGTGGAACATCAGCAGCGGGATCTCGGCGCCGGGAGCGCGCTCGCCGATGATCCGGAGCTCCTCCCTGAGCGTGAAGTAGTTGTGGTCGCCGTCGATGATGATCGCGTCCGGGAACTCGACCTCCGCCAGGGCGTCGTGGCTGGTCTTCAGGACGAGCTCGAGCTCAGGGCGTTGCTTTCCCAGCTCCAGAAGCTCCTCCGGGGGTTCCGGATCGAGGCCGGCGATGCTCGCGCCCGAGCCATCCGCCCAGGCGAGCAGGTCCGCGGTCAGCTCGCCCTTGTAGGAGCCGACCTCGAGCACCGACTTCGCTCCGATGGCGTCCAGGCAGCCGAAAAGGAGCTCGCGCAGGTTCGCGAGCGAGTAGCCCCAACCGCTCGTGTCGGTGCCGGCGCTCTCCGCTTCTGTCTGCTCCCCGCCGCTCACGTGGCGGGCAGTGTAGGGCGATCGCAGCCGAAATCGAAGGCTCCCCTTGAGCTTGCTACGGTTGTCGAGCCTTGGAGCAGGGAACGGCAAATGGGGTCGCCCTGAAGGATCCGGAGCGGTACTTCACGGAGATCGACCGCCTGACGGGGGAGAACCTCAAGGAGCGAGACCCGCACAACGAGCGGCGCCTCCTCAAGCTGCGCCACCGCGCCGGGATCTCGCTCCAGCATCACGCCGGCGCCATCCCCGACTTCCCCGAGCCTGACTTCGACGCCCTCCCCGGCGACGGCCTCCCCGAGGTCACCGTGGACCAGCTCACTCCGGGGCTCCTGCGCGCGGCGATCGTGCGCAACGGGGCGCTCCTCATCCGCGGCCTCATCAACTCCGCCGAAGCCGGGGCCCTTGTCGAGGAGATCGACCAGGCCTTCGACGCCCGCGACAAGCGCGACGCCGGCCAGGAGCGCCCGCCCGCCTACTACGAGGAGTTCGGCCCCGACCCACCGTTCGAGCTCGCCGAGCGCGTCTGGGTCACGGACGCCTCAGGCCTCTGGCTGGCGGACTCCCCGAAGCTCATGTTCGACTTCGCCCAGACGCTGGAGCGGACCGGCCTGCGAGAGGTCGCGACCGGCTATCTCGGCGAGCGCCCGACGATCTCGATCAACAAGTGCACGCTGCGGAAGGTCCAGCCCGACGTGGTCAAGGGCCACACCGGCATCTCGTGGCACCAGGACGGCGCCTTCCTCGGCGACGTCCGCGCCCTCAACGTGTGGCTCACGCTCTCGCACTGCGGCGACACCGCCCCAGGGCTCGACATCGTCCCGAAGCGGATCGACCACGTCGTCCCCACCGGGACCGAGGGTGCGGCGTTCGATTGGTCCGTCTCCCCCGCGGTGGTCGAGGAGGCCTCGGAGGGAACGCCGGTCCAGCGGCCGATCTTCGAGCCCGGCGATGTGATGCTGTTCGACGAGCTGTTCCTGCACGCCACCGGAGCCGACATCGACATGCCGAACACCCGCTACGCGATCGAGAGCTGGTTCTTCGGGCCGTCCAAGTTCCCCGAGGGCTACGCGCCCGTCGCGTTCTAGCCGGAGCATCGCCTTGGAGCAGTCCACGGCAGCCCCGACAACCCCGCAGGACCTCGAGCGCTGCTTCGAGGAGATCGCGCGGCTGACCGCCGAGAACCTCGAGCGCCGCGATGCCGAGAAGGAGCGGCGGATCCTCGAGCTGCGGCACAGGGCTGGAATCGCCCTCGGCCCGCAGTCGAGCGGCACGGCCAGCTATCCGGAGCCGGCGCTCGACGCGCTCCCCGAGGGTGACCTGATCGAGGTGACACCCGACCAGCTCACTCCGGCGCTCCTGCGCGCCGCGATCACGAGCCGGGGGGCACTGCTGGTTCGCGGGCTCATCGACCCGGCCGAGGCCGAGCGGCTCGCCGGCGAGATCGACCAGGCGTTCCAGGCGCACGAGGCCCACAAGGAGAACCGCGAAGGCCCAGAGGGCTATTACGAGGAGTTCAACCCGGAGGCTGGCTTCCAGCTCGGCTCCAGGGCGTGGGTCAACACCGCCTCAGGTCTATGGGCGACTGACTCCCCGCGGGTGATGTTCTCGATGCTCGAGGCGATGGACCGTGCGGGGCTGCAGCGCCTGGCGACCGGCTACCTCGGCGAGCGCCCGGCGATCTCGATCGAGAAGTGCACGCTGCGGCGAGTGAACCCCGACTTCCTGCCCGGCAACAACTACAGCGCGTGGCACCAGGACGGCGCCTTCCTCGGCGACGTCCGCGCCTTGAATGTCTGGCTGACGCTGTCCCGGTGCGGCGATGTGGCCCCCGGACTCGACATCGTCCCGAAGCGGCTCGACTACATCGCCGAGACCGGCACCGAAGGGACCGCCTTCCACTGGTCGGTCGCCCAGGACGTGGCCGAGAAGTGCGCCGGGGACGTCGGGATCAAGCGCCCGATCTTCCAGCCCGGCGACGTGATGCTCTTCGACGAGTTGTTCCTGCACTCCACCGCCGCCGACCCGGGGATGACCGAGACGCGCTACGCGATCGAAACCTGGTTCTTCGGCCCCTCCGCCTTCCCGGACGAGTACACGCCACTCGCCTTCTGAGGCCGCGCCGGCCGCGCCAGCGTCAGTCGATCGGGTGAAGGCTCTTCCAGTGAGCGCACGCCTGCTTGGCGGCCTCGAGGTCGACCAGAGCCGCCTTCGCGTGCCTCAAGGCCACGTCCAGGTGCCCGGTCCCTGCCTCGTCCGCCGCGCCCCTCAGGCCGGAAGCGGCCTCCTGGCGCAGGCGCTGGCACTCCTGGTAGGCGTGGTCCAGGTCCTTCCTGTGCTGCATTCCCTCTTTTTCGCGGCTGCCGCGCACGGCGCGCAGTCTAATCAACAAGGTCCCGGCAAAAACTGGTCGTGCCGCTTTCACGGTCGTTTCATCGGCCGCCCGTAAAACGCACCTCGGTGTCGCACTTCCAAGCGAAAGGAGCGAAGCCATGAGGGAACGGCACTTGGGGCACCGGATGCTCGTGGGAATCCCGCTCGTGCTCGCAGCGCTGATCGCCTCAGGCTGTGGCTCCACCGGAACGACCACCACGACCGTGACAGCCGGGGCGTCCGGAGCCGGGGCGTCCGGAGCCGGGCCGTCCGCCTCAGTGCTGGCCCCGATTCACGGCAAGTACTCGCCGAAGATCGATCCGTCGAACTTCGTCCGCACGGTGGACAACCCGTACTGGCCGCTCAAGCCCGGGACGGCATGGCACTTCAGAGGCGTCCGTGGGACGACCCCGCAGACCGACGACGAGACGGTCACCAACAGGACGAAGAGCATCCTCGGTATCCCGGCTACCGCAGTCCGGGACATCGTCTCCGAGCACGGCAAGCCGGTCGAGCGGACTGTCGACTACTACGCCCAGGACAAGTGGGGCAACGTCTGGTACATGGGCGAGGACTCGTTCGAGACCAACCGCCAGGGCAAGATGGTGCGCGCAAGCGACTCATGGCTCTCGGGGGTCAACGGCGGCGAGCCGGGGATCATCATGCCGGCCCACCCGAAGCCAGGCGACGCCTACCGGCAGGAGTACTACCCGCCCGGGAAGGCGCTCGACGAGGCCCGCGTGCTGAGCCTGCACGGGACCACCACGGTGCCGTATCAGGGCAAGCACACGGGGCTGCTGGTGACGAGCGAGCGAAGCCCGCTCGAGCCCCAGACCGAGCAGAAGTACTACGCACCCGGCTTCGGTGAGGTGATGGAGAGGGTCGTCAAGGGCCATCACGAGGAATTCCGCCTCGTGAACGTCACCCACTCCTGAGCTGACGCCCTCCGCCTAGCCGTCGTAGCCGAGCTCGGCGAGCTTCGCGCCCATGATCTCGTGCATGGTCCGCTGCTCGTCCTCGGTCAGGTTCTCGCGCCACAGGCCCGGAGTGGCGGCCCGCATCGGCTTGCCCGGGCCGCGGCGGTCCTTGGGCGCGGAGTCGAAGGCCTGGCGCTTGACGATCGTCCCCAGGTTCTTCTCGTTCAGCTCGAGTCCGAGCCAGTCGAAAATGCGGCGCAGCTGGGTCGGCGTGTCGCTGAGGATGTCCTCGTAGCGCACCAGCAGCCGCTGCGCCTCGGGGAGGGACTCGTACGCGCGCTGGCTGGCCATCGTACGGCGGACCCACAGGTGGGAGTTCTGGGCCACGAACGCCAGCCGCTCCTGCGGCGGGCGGCCGAGCTGCTTCGTGCGCTCCGCCCACCAGCTCTCGCGGCCGAGCATCGCGTCGACGAGCGAGTCGACGACGTCGCGGCCGTCACGCAGGAGGAAGAGCACCCGGGAGCGGGGAAGGATCGACACGGTCGTGTCGGCCGCGTGGGAGCCGTTGGGCTCCTTGATCACGACCCACTTGGGGACGGGGTCGAATCCCATCTGCCGGAGTTGGTTGTCGAACCCGCGTAGAATCAGCTCGTGGAGCAGCGGGCGCAGCACCGGCATGTACTCGCGGGCGAAGAAGTAGCTCGCGTCCCCGGCGCGCTCCCCGTGCTCGTAGTACTCGCCGGCCTCCACCTCCCCGCCGACCGGGACGAGGTGGGCGCCCACGTACGACTCGTTCACGGGCGCGATATCGGTGTGCCCGGTGAGGAGCCGCAGCATCCAGGAGCTTCCGGAGCGCGGCGAGCCGAAGATCCACACGAGCTTCGACTCGAGCGCCTCGAGCTCGGCGTCGGTGCGACCCGGGACGGCCGCGGCGCCGGCGGAGGCTCCCCCGCCGTCGGCAAGTACCTGGCGGGCCAGCTCGTGCTCCTGCTCCGCGGCGCGAAGCACGTCTTGTGCGTCTTCCGTCCCCGGCACGGGCGCGCAGGGTAGCGCCTCGGCGCTCAGACGCGGCGCCCGGAACGCGTCCGCAGCCGGTGCGCCATCGAGCGCCACGTGGCGCCGGCGTCGCGCAGCGGGCGGGTGATGCGCCAGCTTCGTGAGCGCTCCAGCGACCGGAGCCAGCGCTCGGTCTCGTCCTGCTCGCGCCGCGCCCCGTCGAGTTGGCCGCGAAGGTCGACGACCGTGGCGCGAAGCTGCGCGCGATCCTCGTTCGCCCTCGAGAGGGCGTCGATCAGCTCTCGTTCCTCGCTCATCCGCTCGTGGCCGGGCTCTCGGTGAGTGCCTCGTCTCGCTCGGGCACGGAGGTGTCGAACCCGAGCGCCTCGAGCTCCTTGCCGAGCTCGTCGTTGAACCGCTTCACGAGCACCGGGTCCATCTCGCGGCGCCACCGCCCGACCGAGGCCTCCGGAGTGGAGGCGCTCACGTGCGTCGCTCGCATCTTCTTGTCGGCCGCCACCGCCTCGGGGTCGAGCTCCACCCCGAGGATCTCCCCCAGGCGCCCGGCCTCCTCGTCGAGGTTCAGGACCAGGTTCTCGTACCGGACCACTGGCATGTCCCCGGAGTCCTCCGCCTTGCGCAGCCATCGCAGGCGGTCTCGCTGGCGAGCCAGGTGCCGCTTCAGCCACGCGTCGTGCGACTCACCCGGCTGCTGGCCCATCGAGCGCTTGCGCCCGGCCTTCTCGCGCTTCTTCGTGAACGAGGTGATCGAGACGTACGTGTCGCGAGGGTCGCGCAGGACAGCGATCAGGCTAAACGGCGGCAGGTCGTTCGTGTCCACCCGCCAGGTGCTCAAGTGCTTCTCGGCGTAGTAGCGGACGTCGGCGTCCGGCTGCTTGTGGCGGGCTCGGGTCTGGGCGGTCGCCCGGCGCGAGAACTCCTCCCAGAGGGTGCGGAACGCGTACTCGGAGAACCGCTCGTCGCCCTCCGCGGGGTCGAACAGCTCGCGCTCCTTCCAGGGGGGCGCGCCCATCAACGGCATCTGCTTCTCCTGGCTCAGCGTCGCCAGGCCCCCGGGGTTCCATACCTTCCGCGGCCACTCTGTCTTCTCGATCAGGTGCGACCAGCGGTAGAGGTACGCGAAGTACTTGGTTTCGTACGGGTATCCACCGCCCACGGCGATCTGCGGCGACGAGGCGAGCAGGCGCATTGTGAGCGTGCTCCCGTCACGCGTGAAGTAGTCCACCAGCAGCGGTTGTAGCGAGTCCCGTCCCATGTCCCGCGGTGCGGGGGTATTCCCTTTCCTGCCCAGCATCGTGCCGTCAGCACCTTAGCGGCCGCGGCTACACTTCCCGGCGCGGTGGCGGGAGGGGCCACCCTCGCAGGCGGGCACAACTTTCAGAATGCACCCAGTCCGGCAACTGGACGATCCATTTCTCCTCGCGAAGCTCGAGGCCGCTCGCCCCGAGCCGCTGGTCGTTGGGCGTGGAAACGCGATGTTCGTCAGTGGCTGGTGCTTTCACCGCGAGCGCCGGATCATCGATCTGAGCATCCGCGCGAACGACGCGACCTACCCCCTGTTGACACACTCGATGCCCCGGGCCGACGTCTTCGCCGCGTACGACCGGCGGACCGATCCCCACGGCAACCGGTACCGCAGTGGCTTCTGGGCCATCGTGCCGTTCGCGAGCGTGAACGGCGACGAGGAGATCGAGCTCGAGCTCGTCGCGACACTGTCCACGGGCGACGTGGCGACCAGGCGGATCGGAGGCGTGCCCCTTGCCGCGCCCGAAGCCTCCAACGGCGCGCTCGAGCTTCCGGCCCCGCCGGCCACGGACGAGCCGTTGATCGCCGTCTGCATGACGACCTACAACCCGCCCCTGGACCTCTTCAAGGTGCAGGTCGAGTCGCTTCGGGTCCAGACCCACGCCAACTGGGTCTGCCTGGTCAGCGACGACCAGTCGCGACCCGACGTTTACGCCGCGATCCGGGAGGAGCTGCAGGGCGACGAGCGGTTCGTGCTCTCGCAGACCGGGAGCCGGCTCGGCTATTACCGCAACTTCGAGCGCGTTCTCGGGCTTGTAGGGGAGGAGGCCTCGCTGGTGGCGCTCTGCGATCAAGACGATCGGTGGCATCCGGACAAGCTCGAATCTCTGCGCGGCGCACTCGAATCCGGGGTGACGCTCGCCTACAGCGACATGAACCTGATCGACGGCGAGGGCAACCTCATCTCCCCCACCTACTGGACCGACCGCCGCACGAACCACACGGGCATGACCTCGCTGCTCGTCGCCAACACCATCACGGCGGCGGCGACGATGTTCCCGCGCCGGCTGCTGGACTACGCGCTGCCGTTCCCCGCGGCCCTGGGCCATGCCTTCCACGACCACTGGCTGGCGATGGTCGCGCTCGCGACCGGGCGGATCGCCTACGTCGAGCGCCCGCTCTACGACTACGTGCAGCACTCGGGCAACGCCTTCGGCAGCCGGGGCGCCAGCTGGGAGAAGCGTGACGCCGCGAAGTCGTCGGCCGATCCCCAGTCGCGGCTCAAGGGCCGGGCCGGGCTGTCATGGCGCCTCCTGCGCTGGAGGCTCGACTACTTCTACAACGCCTGCTCCGCCCGCCTTCACGCCGAGATCCTGATGATGCGCTGCGGGGACACCCTGACGGGGTCCAAGCGCCGCGCGGTCAAGCGCATGACCAAGGCGGACCGCTCCCTCCCGCTCGCCGCCGAGATGGGCGCGCGCTCGCTCGGCGCCCGGCGCCGGCGCTCACCGACGATGGGACAGGAGCGGCTGATCGCGCGCGGAATCGTCTGGCGGCGCTTCGTCGACCTCCAGGGCCGCTTCCGTCGCCGCCGGCGCGAGAGCCACGGCCAGGCCCTCCCCACGCCGCCGCCGCCGACCGAGGGCAGTGCCCCGCCCTCCGACGCCCCAAAGCTCGTTCACCAGATCACCCGCAAGATCACGCCGCTGAACCTGCGCGTCACCTCGACCGCCGAGCCCCGCGTGAACATGCTGGTGCCGACGATCGACCTCGATCACTTCTTCGGCGCGTACATCGGCAAGTTCAACCTGGCGCGCCGGCTCGCCGAGCAGGGCCTGAAGGTGCGGATCGTCGCCGTCGACCCCACGCGGCTCCCCGACACCTGGCACGACCAGATCCGGCGCTACGAGGGCCTGGACACCCTTCTGGACAAGGTCGAGGTGGAGTTCGCCCCGGCGCGTGAGCTGCTGACGCTCGAGGTCAATCCGCGCGACTGCTTCATCGCCACGACGTCCTGGACCGCGCATCTGGCCAACCGGGCGACGAAGGAGCTCGATCGCGAGCGCTTCGTGTTCGTGATCCAGGAGTACGACCCGCTCACCTACCCGGTCGGCACGCTGGGCGCGGTGACCAGGCAGGCATACAGCTTCCCCCATTTCGCCGTGTTCTCGACCGAGCTGCTCCGGGACTACTTCCGGAACCACTCGATCGGCGTCTTCTCGGAGGGGGCTGAGGCGGGCGACGAGCGATCGGTCTCGTTTCGCAACGCGATCACCTCGGTCGACCCGCCCGCGCCGGACGACATGCGCCGGCAGGCCGAGAGCCTCCTCTTCTACGCACGGCCGGAGGAGCACGCCGAGCGCAACATGTTCGAGCTCGGCCTGATGGCCATCGCCGGGGCGATCGACGACGGGATCCTGCCCAGCGGCTGGCGTTACTACGGCGTGGGCGCCATGGAGCCCAGCACAGTCCGCATAACCGGCACCGCATCGATGGAGGTGCTGCCTCGCCAGAGCCAGGACGAGTACCGTTCACTCCTGCGGGAACACTCCGTTGGCCTCTCGCTGATGGACACCCCCCACCCAAGCCTCGTTCCGCTGGAGATGGCCTCCGCGGGCATGTTGGTCGTGACGAGCACGTTCGAGAACAAGACCGCTGATTCGCTGCGCGCGATTTCGGGAAACCTGATTCCCGTGGAACCGACCGTGGACGCGATCAAGGGTGGCCTGGCCGACGCGGTCGCGGGGATCGACGACGTCGATGGCCGCACCCGCGGCTCTCAGGTGGACTGGAGCCGCAGCTGGCAGGACTCCTTCGACGATGCGATCGTGGGGCGGATCAAGTCCTTCGTGGAGGCGGCGTGATCAAGCTCCACGCAACCCTTGGGAACCGCCTTCCCCGCACCCTCTCGGTGGGCAGGGGCAACGCCCTGTTCCTCGCCGGTGGTTGCCACGCC